>Ga0315298_1007593_pt1 | contig 14200 bp, 12 predicted proteins | sample WHS_1_MG_FD_203077 | JGI IMG/M metagenome (GOLD analysis project Ga0315298, IMG submission 203077) | Extremophilic microbial mat communities from Washburn Hot Springs, YNP, Wyoming, USA - WHS_1_MG | ecosystem: Environmental > Aquatic > Thermal springs > Hot (42-90C) | place: USA: Wyoming...
CGTGAGAATGGAAGAAGCAATGAAGCCATTTCGGAGCATAACAGCTCTGGTCGAGTTGACCGGCAGGGAAGGGTATATTCAAAATCGGCGAATTTTGAGGCTTTCAGGACCATTTTGAGTGAAAAGGGAAAATCTGTCTCAGATTTTTGGTTGTCATTCAATTTTGCACAGCCTCAACTTTCAACGGTAGTTCAATTTTGCAATTGGCTCGAGATTGAATTTTTTCGCAAGGGAGTTTTAGCCGTAGACAAGAAGGTACTATTGGACGAAAGAAAATGGGAATAGGAATTGATGACAAGAATCGTTACTGAGAGGGTGCTTCGCAGAGGTCTATTGAATGAGAGGTTTGCAACCTTAACCACCTCAACATCACAGTAAACCCTGAGGTTAGGGTAAACGGGAACCAAACCAATTCCTTTTTTAAGAGGAGGTTATTTATGAAGAAAAATCATGCAGGAAGAATTAGTTTTGTAGGGCTCGTTGTTGGTATATCCTTGACCCTCTGCCTTTTTGCACCTTTACCCCACGGACATGCACAGTCGGAAAAGGTTTTGACAGTAGGCTTGCTGAGCTGCCTCACGGGCGCTCAGGCAGTCATCGGCAATACCTGTAAATTCGGGTGGGAACAGGGAATTGAATATATCAACAAGAAGAAAATGCTGGGGGACATAGAGCTTAAACAAATTGTGGCTGATGATCAGCTCAACGCTACTGTTGGTTTGAACGCCTATCAAGGGTTCAAAGATAAAATCCTTGCCTTTGCCGGTTATGACACATCAGGATGCAGTGCGTTGAGGCCATTTGTTGAGCAAGACAAGAAGCCTTTCTTGGCACTGACAACTAACCAGACCTTTATTTATCCGCCCTCCGATTATGTTTTCGGTATCGCCCCTCCCTACGAGGAAATCCTGGTAGGCTTCTTAAAGGCCGCCAAAGAGACTTGGAAAGAGACGAGAGCTCCACGGCTCGGACTCATTTCTTTTGAGACACCTTCCGGAAGGGTGCCAATCAGTGCCGCGAAGAAATATGGCCCGGGCCTTGGGTGGGAAATTGATCCTGTGACGATCGTCCCACCTACGGCCGTCGATTTCAGTGAGGCCATTGCTCAGATCAAGGCCAAAAAACCCGACTGGGTCTTGCTTTCTTTGTCAGGTGGCCAGATCAAGAGCGTTTTGAGCCAGGCACAGACAGTAGGTGCTAAAGGACTGACCAAATGGTTGCTCCCGCTTTGGGGTGGGTTTACGGACTCAACGACGGAGGTTGTCGAAAGAAAAAATCTTGAAGGCGTTTACGGCTTCTGCCTGATATCAAACCCGGAGGCCCATGAGGGCGCAAAGAAATGGGCGGAGTGGACGAAAGCCAATTCCGGAAAAGCCTGTGACGAGTCGGGAAATTCGGGCGCTGTCGGTGCTTTCGTTTTAGCAAACGCTATCCAAAAAGCTTTGGAAAAGGTGAGCTTCAAAGAACTGAACGGCCCCAATCTCTCCAAATATGGTCTGCAAAGAATCGAAAATTTCCAGATGTTTGGCGATCTGATGCCGCCGATTACCTTCGGCCCGAAATTGAGCCGGGGAAGCTCCCATGCGTCGGTTCTTTATATGGTGAAGGGCCAAGTCCAGGTGGCTATGCCATGGTTCAATGTACCCTCTCTTGCCCAAGCGAAAAAATAGGACGAGTGGTTCCACAAAAGCGCAAGGGGAATTCCCCCCCTGCCATTCCAAAGGCGCGGAAACGGGGTGTACTTCGGGCTATGCTCTCGATCAATAACATTGAGGTAGTCTACAACAAGGTGATTCTCGTCCTCAGAGGTATCTCCCTCCGTGTAGATGATGGCAAAATTGTTGCGCTGCTCGGAGCAAACGGAGCCGGGAAAAGTACGACGCTCAAGGCGGTTTCCGGGCTTCTAAGACCAGAACTCGGCGAAGTCACCAGAGGGAGTATCGTTTACAACAACGTGTCAGTTGAAAATGGCGACCCAAGAAGCGCTGTCCTTTTGGGCATCATCCAAGTTGTTGAGGGGAGGAAGGTTTTTGAACACCTCACGGTTGAAGACAATCTCGTAATCGGAGGTTCCGTTCAGAAAAACAAGGATAGGGTTCGCCGGGACTTAGAGGCTGTCTACGGCTACTTCCCTACACTGGGCCAATTCAAGAAAAGAGTCAGTGGGTATCTTTCAGGGGGAGAACAACAGATGCTGCTTATTGGAAGAGCACTCATGGCGCACCCGTCGATCATGCTTCTGGATGAGCCCTCCATGGGATTGGCCCCGAAAATCGTCGAAGAGATCTTTTCAATTATCAAGAGAATCAATGCGGATGAGCAGACATCAATTTTGCTCGTGGAGCAGAATGCCAAGGCGGCGCTCTCCCTTTCTCATCATGCGTACGTGATGGAAAACGGAAGAATCGTCATGGATGGACGATCGGAAGAGATCAGGGAAAACGAAGATGTGAAAGAGTTTTATCTGGGGCTGAGCCAGGTGGGCCAGAAGAAAAGCTATCGAGAGGTGAAGCATTACAAGAGGCGGAAGAGGTGGCTGGGATGATTTATGGCACCAAGTAACGAAAAGAAGCCGGTTATGCGGCTGGAAGACGTGAGGCTTAGATTCGGAGGTGTTGAGGCCCTCAGAGGAGTGAGCTTAGAAGTGAGGGAGGGGGAAATCCTCGCGATCATCGGTCCAAACGGCGCCGGAAAGACTTGCGTTTTCAACTGTATCAATGGCTTCTACAAACCACAGGCCGGGCTAATTTATTACAACGACGTAAACATCACGGGGCTCAGGCCGGATAAGATTGCGAAAATGGGGATCGCGCGAACTTTTCAGAATATCCAGCTTTTTACGGGCCTTTCCACCGTGGACAATCTGATGGCAGGGAGGCACATCTGGATGCATCACCACTGGCTTCAGGGAGCCCTTTTTTTCGGGTCGGCGCGAAAAGAAGAAATTGAGAACAGGGTATTTGTGGAGAATATCATCGACTTTCTTGAGCTGGAGGCGGTAAGAAAAGAAACGGTCGGCGCCATTCCCTACGGCCTGAGGAAACGGGTCGATCTGGGAAGGGCCCTTGCTCAGGATCCAAAAATCCTTTTGCTCGATGAACCGATGGCCGGGATGAATGCGGAAGAAAAGGAAGATATTGCCCGATTTGTTGTCGATATCTTTGAGCTCAGGAAAATACCCATTGTGCTCGTCGAGCATGATATGGGCGTTGTTATGGACATCGCCGACAGGATTGTGGTTTTGAATTTTGGAGAGGTCATTGCGGAGGGTTCCCCACAGCAGATCAAAGCGAATCCCGAGGTGATTGAGGCCTACCTCGGGGCCGAGAGTTCTTCCAAGGGATAAAAGAAGAGAAAAGGTAAGGAGTAGAGAATGCAGCAGAGAAAATTGGGGACGCTCCCCCAGCTGCTGAAGAACAACTATGAGAGTCTTCCTGACCGGATTGCCCTTCGGTTCAAGGATTTCGGAATCTGGAAGACATACACGTGGTCGGAGTACTACCATCACGTCAGAAACTTCGCTCTGGGTTTGGCCTCGCTGGGATTCAGGAAAAACGATAAGATAGGGATTATCGGTGAAAATCAGCCTCCCTGGTACTGGGGGGAGTTGGCCGCCCAAGGCCTCGGCGGAATCTGCGTAGGAATCTTCGTGGACGCTGTGCCTCAAGAGATCAGGTACATCCTTGAACACAGTGATACCTCCGTAGTCATGGCCCATGATCAAGAACAGGTCGACAAAATCTTGGAGATAAGGGATCATCTCCCTCTCGTGAAAAAAATCATCTATTGGGATCCCAAAGGATTATGGTTTTACAATGATCCCATGTTGATGAGCCTTGAAAAGGTAGAGGAGCTTGGCAGGGAGTTCGACAGGGTTCACCCTGGATATTTTGAAGAATGCCTTGAACAAGGCGAGACGCAAGATGGCGCGGTCATCTGTTACACGTCGGGAACGACGGGTCTTCCCAAAGGGGTGATGCTAAGTCATAAAACCTTAATAGAGACCCGGAAAGCGTGGTCGGAGTTGGATCCCTGTTTCGAAGGGGACAATTACCTCTCCTTTCTTTCCCCGGCTTGGGCGACGGAGCAGTATTTAGGTATGGCAGGCGGGTTGCTTTCACGGTTTGTCGTCAACTTTCCTGAGGCCGCGGAAACGGTTCAAGAAAACGTTCGGGAAATAGAACCCAACGTGATCTTCTACGGTGCGCGACAATGGGAGAGTATTAACGCCATGATCAACGTAAAGATCGCTTCAGCCAAGCGCGTCAATCGTGCTGTCTACCACTTGTTCATGCCGGTGGCATACAGGTACATAAAGGCCGCGATGGCGGGAACTTCCCTACCCCCTTGGCAGAAGGCCCTCCATGTTCTTGCAGAACTTCTGCTGTTAAGGCCTTTGAGAAACAAGCTTGGACTTAACAAAATACGCTACGCCTATACCGCTGGGGCAGCCGTCAGTCCGGACATCATCCGGTTTTTTCAGGCTGTGGGAATCAATGTGAAGCAGCTCTATGGGCTGTCAGAGACCGGTGTCAATACTTGCCACCGAGATGGAGATGTCGACCCAGCAACGTCGGGAGTCGCTTTGCCCTACAATGAGGTCAGGATCGCCCCTAACGGGGAAGTGCTCGTCAAAACGGACATGATGTTTTTAGGCTATTATAAGGACCCACAGGCAAAGAACATGAAGGTGGACGAAAACGGATATTTCCATACGGGCGATTATGGCTACATCGATGAAAAGGGCCACCTCGTCGTAATCGACCGCATGGCCGACATGAAGGAACTGGCAGGCGGCCAAAAGTTTTCCCCTCAGTTTATCGAGGTTCGGCTCCGATTCTCTCCTTACATTAAGGATGCCTTGATTTTCGGAGGGGAAAATCGGCCTTATCTTACGGGGATTATCAATATCGACTTTGAAAATGTGGGGAAGTGGGCGGAGGCCCGTCACATTTCTTATACGACTTTCTTGGATCTTTCCCAGAAGGATGAAGTGGCGCAGCTTATTAAACAAGATGTCCAAAATGTGAACCGCGTGCTGCCCGAAGCGGCGAGGGTGAAACGGTTTGTGTGCTTGCACAAGGAATTCGATGCGGACGAGGCTGAGCTCACCAGGACGAGGAAACTAAGGCGGGCTTTTGTCGAAGACCGGTATCGGAACATTATCGAGGGCATGTATAAGGACCAGAAAGCGATAGCAGTGGAGAGCGAGGTCACGTATCAGGATGGGAGAAAGGGAATGCTTCGGGCCTTTGTGAAAGTGAGGGATTTAGAAGACAGAGGTTAATTCTTTCCGGAAAAGGAATATCCAGAGGGCAAAGGAGCGCGAAAAGTTATGGCGAATGCCTTACTGCAGGCCATAATATCAGGAATTCTTGTGGGAGCGACCTACGCTTTGGTCGCCATGGGGATTGTCATCGTTTACCGGTCTTCGGGGATTTTCAATTTTGCCCATGGAGCAATCATCCTCGTCGAGGCATTTGTTTTTTGGACCTTGACCAGTCTGGCGCAATGGCCTTTAGGATTATGTGTGCTGATCACGGTCGCGACCGCTTACGCTATAGGGGCAGGCATTGAATTTCTGGCCATGCGTCCTCTCTTGGGACAGCCGATTCTGCCAAGTATTATGATGACCCTCGGGCTATCGATGCTTTTCATTGGAATCTATGAGGTCGTTTGGGGGCACCGAGGTCCAGTGACGTTTCCGGAATTCATGCCCATGGGGCATTGGGTAGTTGGGGAAATTGTGATTGGTCAGGCGAATACCATTATCCTTGGCGCGGCTATTCTGCTCCTCCTTTTGTTCAATCTTTTCTTCCGGTTCACTGACACCGGAAAGCAGGTACAGGCGATTTGTGAAAGCCACATTATCGCTCAGAGCGTCGGAATCGACGTGAAGAGAGTTCTTTCCTTTGTGTGGGTCATCGCCTGCGGTTGTGCGGCACTGGCTGGGATCCTGGTCGGTGCGACGGGGAGCGTCGGCATTCATCTTGATGAGCTGGTTTTTATGGTGATTCCCGTGATCATCCTGGGAGGTCTCGAGTCCATGGGCGGAGCCCTAATTGCCGGCCTCATTGTGGGGCTGGTGGAAATGATCTCCGCCGCGTTTATTGACCCGATCATCGGCGGGGGCTTCAGACAAGTCGCCCCCTATCTGTTCTTGCTCATTATTCTTATCGTAAAACCCTATGGACTCTTCGGCTGGAAGAGAATCGAAAGAATATAATCCATGGAGGAACCAGAATCATGAATTTAACAATCCCTGCAGGCGTCCGCGATGAGAACTACAGCCAGGCGATCGGGGTTGTAAAGACAAAGACTCAGTGGGGGCTTGCCATGGTAGGATTGCTCGTCCTGTTCATCTTGCCCCCTTTTTTGAGTGACTACCTGAATAATTTACTGGCCCTCATCTGCATAAACATGATTGTTGTCCTGGGCCTGAACCTGCTGACAGGCTACTGTGGACAGATTTCCTTGGGGCAATCCGCCTTTGTGGCGATGGGAGCATATACAACAGGCATCCTTTACGCAACCTATCATTTCCCATTTGTTCTTGCCGCCTTTCTTGCTGCCATCGTCTCTGCTGTGTCCGGTATTATTGTCGGTTTGCCTTCCGTGAGACTGAAAGGCTTTTACTTAGCCCTCTCCACCGTGGCCTTTCAGTTCATCGTTTACTGGGTGATCTTCAAAGCCGACGCCCTGACTGGCGGGGGCTACGGACTGGCAATACCAGCGGTTAAGATCTTTGGAATCAGCTTTGATACGAGAGGAAAGGTCGCCTATCTCTCCATTATTTCAGTCGTCATCCTTTCCTACTTTGCAAAGAGCCTGGCCAGGACGAAGACTGGCCGCTCCTTTATTGCCATTCGGGATAACGATCTTGCAGCGGAAGTCATGGGCATAGCTCTCACTAAAACTAAATTGACGGCCTTCCTCATTTCATCCATTTATGCTGGGCTTGCTGGTGCTCTCTATGCCTTGTATTTCCGCTGGCTGATGCCAGATCTGTTCACCCTGGCCCACTCCGTATGGTACCTTGCTATGGTCATCGTGGGAGGGATGGGGAGTTTAGTGGGAAGCATTTTGGGGACTGTTTTCATTGTTTGTCTGCAGGAGGCGACAAGGGTGTGGTTTGCCAATCTTGCAACAGCCTTTCCAAAGGTATTATCAGTCGCGATGGGAACAGGTATTTCCCATTCTGCACTTGGTTTAGCCATTGCTCTCTTTCTCATCTTTGAACCCAGGGGACTTAGTCACAGGTGGGAAATGATAAAATCGACATACAGGCTTTGGCCCTTCTCGTATTAAGGGCTCTAGCGGAGCGCGGGCGAGTGGGTAGAAACGGAAAGATAGAGTTTGACTCCCCGGAAAAAATTCAGCGAGGCAAAGACATGGGAGAAGCGATTGTCTATGAGGTCAAGGATAAGATTGCATGGATTATTATCAATCGGCCGGAAAGGCTTAATGCATTTACCCCTCAATCCGCACAAGAACTCGGAGAGGCATGGTTGAGGTTTAAATCGGATGAATCCGCTGAAGTCGCAATCATAACAGGCTCAGGGGAAAGAGCTTTTTCTGTCGGTTACGAGGTGTCCTCGGAGACCCTCACTAAATCTGCTGCAATGGCTTCATCGGTTACCGTGCCCACCGCACACGACATATGGAAACCTACGATTGCGGCCATTAAGGGGTATTGTCTGGCGGGTGGATGGTGGATCGCACAGGAGTGTGATCTTAGGGTGGCAGCCGAGGATGCGGAATTCGGAATCACCCAGGTAAAGTGGGGATTAATACCTGCCTTTACGGCCACTTTATCGAAGGTTTTGAGCCCAGGACATGCCCTGGAGTTGCTGCTGACCGGTGAAAGAATCAGCGCCCAGCGAGCCTTGGAAATGGGTTTTGTGAACTTCGTCGTTCCAACAGATAAGGTCATGGAGAGATCAACCGATTTGGCCAAAAAAGTCTATAGCAACGCACCGTTGGCAGTAAGGAAAGCAAAAGAGCTTTTTTATAAAGCACGTAGCCTTGACGAGAGAGCAGCGATGGAGCTTACCTGGAAGTTTTTTTCCGAGAATGAATCCACCGACGACTTCCGTGAAGGTGTTCGGGCCTACTTAGAAAAACGGAAACCCGTTTACCACGGTAAATAGTGTCCGTGCTGGCTCACTGGTATGCTCCAACCGACTATGAATTAGGAGGGTAACGCAATACGAGACCATTCAGTTCGGAAAGATGCCAGGAAATCAAAACTGGAGCTTTTCTGTTGCTCACGAGTGGTCTCTCTTGGGGGATGGCATCGTGAAAAGACCATTGGAAGGAATCCGGGTCATTGACTGCGGAACTTATCATGCTGGGCCAGGTGCTCCAGCTATTCTCGGCGATCTTGGCGCTGAGGTTATTAAGATTGAGCAACCGGGGGTGGGTGATCCGATAAGAAGACAGATGCGGATCGGCACTATTCCGTTTGAGATACCCGGAGGACGAAGCATCTTTTGCGAAGGCGCCAACCGGAACAAGAAAAGCGTAAGTATCGATCTTAACACCAAAAGGGGGCAGGAGATTATCTTCGATCTTGTCAGACAATCCGATGTGTTCCTTACAAATATGCGGTCTCATGCAGTGGAGAAGATGAATATCACTTATCCCACTCTCAGTGCCATCAATGACCAATTGATTTACGCAGTCGTCTCTGCATTTGGACCGAAGGGCCCGGACAGAGACCGTGGTGGCTTCGACTACCAAGGTCAAGCGCGTTCGGGGTTCATGTATTCGTTCGGTGAACCAGAGATGCCGCCTCTCGTCTCACAATTTGCTATCATTGATCAAGCAACCGCCATCATGACCAGCCACCAAATCATCACGGCTTTATATATGCGAGAACGTTTTGGTATCGGCCAGGAGGTACATGTTTCCATTTTAGGAACGAGCTTGTTCCTTCTTTATTTCAATATCCTCATTGAGCAGATGGGGAAATTTGACCCTCCTCGCCATAAACGGTCTCATGCGAACCCTTTGAGAAACTATTATTGCTGCAAAGACAAGAAATGGATCATGATGACCCTAACCCCCGAGGAGAAGCATTGGACGCCTTTGTGTAAGGCCTTGGGATGTCCTGAGCTTGTGGAAGATCCTCGATTCAACAGCGATGAGAGAAGGCTTGTCAACGCGGAGACATTAGTTTCGATTTTTGACCGTATTTTTGCCACTCGTCCCAGGACTGATTGGTTAGATGTCTTTGCAAAACATGACCTTTTTGCCAGCGCAGTGAATACATTGAGTGAACTTGCACATGACCCTCAGATAGTGGAAAACGGATATCTCATCGATTTTGACCATCCTACTCTGGGTCAAATTAAGATTCCCGGCTATCCAGGACATTTTAGTAAAGCCTGGGCTGGGACAACTCGGGCTGCGCCGGAATTGGGAGAACATACAGATGAAGTTTTGGGTGGACTCTGTGGTTATTCTGAAGAAGAAATCAGGGCCCTAAGGGAGAAGGGAATTGTTTGAGTGGATTTCAGTGAGGGGCCATTTAACCATCCGACAAAACTTTTTCATCTTCTGAATGCTGAGGGTGAAGTTGCTGGGGAAAGTAAAAGTAGGCATTAGGACTGACCGTTAATTCTTTCAAGAGCTGGCTCCCCTGGATGCTGAGGGTAGCCTGACTCTGGATGAGAGAGAGGGACGACGATGGAGAAACAAATTTCATTCGAAACGGAAGAAACAATCGGAATTGTCACCCTAAACCGTTCCGAGAAAGGCAATCCCTTCGATTGGAGCACCATCAAAGAGATGGAAGAGGCGTTATACCGGGTAGAGCATGACGAAGGTGTTCGGGGAATGATCCTTACCGGTGCAGGGGAAAAGTACTTCTGTATAGGCGCTGACATCAAGCTGATGCAGTCGATCGAGGGGAAGGAGTATGCGGAGTTTCTCTTAGCCGGTCTCAGAATGAATGAAAAAATTCAAAGATGCCGTAAGCCAACCATTGCCGCTCTGAACGGAATTGCTGTGGGGGCTGGAGGTGAAATCGCCATGTCCTGCGACATCAGAGTCGCCTCCACCAATGCGAAGATAGGCATACCAGAGCTGAAAATAGGAATGGTGCCCGGCTGGGGCGGAGTGCACAGGTTGACCAAATTGGTGGGTCAGGCCAAGGCCATGGAGTTGGTGCTAACAGCCAGTCATATCACCGCCCAAGAGGCGAAGGAGATTGGGCTCGTGAACAAGGTAGTAGAACCGGGCGCTCTCATGGATGAATCTAAGACGCTCATGAAAAAGATTCTTGAGAATGCACCCTTGGGGATAGCCTTTGCAAAATATATTATTCGAAGTGGACACGAGATGCCTTTTTATCTCGGCGAAAGTTATGAAGCTTTGACAAGTATTCTTACTTTCCTGAGCAGGGACGGGAAAGAGGGCATGGAGGCCTTTTTTGAAAAAAGGAAACCCATCTGGTCGGGAACCTAAACTGTGAAGTTCCCTCCGTACACATTGGATTTACGTAAAATATTATACGAGGAGGTAATATTATGAAAAGACACAGATTCAAGAACATGATTTTTGTTTTAGTGGGTCTTCTATTGGCATTTTGTAACTCTTCATATGGATTAGCTGAGCCTGGCGTCACTGACAAGGAAATTCTCGTTGGTGGATCATTGGATTTGACAGGACCCGCCGCCTTTATGGGACAGGGCGTGCATCGAGGCATTAAACTTTACTTCGCTAAGGTTAATGCCGAAGGCGGAATACACGGCCGCAAGGTCAATTATGTGGCAGAGGATGACGGATATGTCGTTGCAAAAACAGTTGCGAACTATAAGAAACTAACCATGAAGGAAAACGTGTTCTGCATTCTGGGATCGACGGGCAGTGTAGGTCCGAAAGCCCTCAAACCGTATCTCGAAGAAGACAAAGTGCCGATGCTGGGGCCGTACGGTTATACATCCGCTATGTTCCGCCCTCCAATGCGCTATCTCTTCAATATCTACTCCACCTGCGAAGACCATGCCAGGATTCTCATGGACTTTGTAAAAGCGAATTTCAAACTGAGCAAGCCTAAGATCGGTCTTCTCGCTGAGGATAACGAAATTGGAGAGGATACCATCCGAGGCGCAAAGATGCAGATGGCTAAATACGGATGGGGAGAGCCGGAGATTGAGCTCTACAAGCGGTCAGCCATCGACTTCAGTTCCCAGGTTCTCCGTCTCAAGGGAAAGAACGTGGATGTCCTCTTTTTTCCTGTGATTGTATCCCACGGTGTGTCGATCTTAAAGGAATGTCAAAAAATTGATTTTACACCTTATCTCTTTGGAGCTGCCACGATGACGGACCTTAAATTTTTGGAACTGGCGGGTGAATCGGCATTCTACGGAAAAGGCCTCCGATCCTTTTGCACCCAGGCCAGTGAAAGAGGAGAGGCCCCAGGAGCCAAGGAATTTCAACAGGCTTTAGCAAAGTATGATCCTCAAAATAAAGATCCTAATTCCTTTAATCTCTTTGGCTATGGAATCGCCAAAGTCTTGTGTGAAGGTCTCAATCGCGCCGGCAGGGATTTGACCAGAGAAAGACTGGTTGAGGCCCTCGAAACACTTAACGGCTATGACACAGGCATATTTCCCCCTGTTACTTATGGGAAGGATAATCGAAGGGGCACGGATGCCGCAAGCATTCTTAGAGTTGACAAAGACAAAAAGACCTTTGTTGCTGAAACGAATTGGCTGAGCGCCAAATGATGTGCGTATGAGGATCATTCTACAAGGGAACCGTTCTGTTTCCTACAGGGATGATCCACAGTGCGAGCGTAAAAAGACTGTTTCGCTCTCAACAATTCACTATCGGGTAGTATAGCATGTTAATCATCGAAGGGATTATCAACGGGATTGCCTTGGGATGTATCTATGCCCTTGTTGCCTTTGGGTTTGTCTTGATCTACAAAGCCACGAAAGTCATCAACTTCGCACAGGGCGAGATCATGATGATCTGTGCCTATGTTTGTTTTGCCGGAGTGAAGACCCTCCATCTCAATTTTGTGATTGCTTTCTTCTTGGCTGCTGTCTTCGGCTTTATTCTTGGTTCCTTGCTTGAGAGGCTTTTCGTTAGGCCTCTCATCGGATATCCGATTCTTCCCATCGTGATTGCCACCATTGGTATTTCCATGGTTTTACAAGCAATCGTCGGACTTATTTGGGGTTTCGAACCCCAGAGGCTGGATCCCTTTCCAGTATCGCCTTACCAGATCTTTGGTATTACAATCAGCCCGGTACATCTTTGGACGATTTTCATCACCTCTGCGTTAATAGCCGTTTCCTTTCTCTTCTTCCGGTATACGCTCGTCGGGATCAACCTCAGGGCTATTGCAGAGGATCTACTCGGGTCTATGGCGAGCGGAATAGCGGTGAGGAGAATGTTCAATTTCACCTGGGCGCTGGCAGCGGTTTTTGGTGCGGTGGCTGGGATTTTGTCGGCTCCGATCGTTCTACTTCACCCGCACATGGGTGCGGTTGGCCTCAGAGCTCTTCCTGCAGCAGTGCTTGGAAGCTTCGGCAGCATCCCCGGTGCGATCGTTGGAGGACTAGTTTTGGGCCTTTCCGAAACGATAGCAGGACTCTATCTCCCGAAAGAAATCAAGGATGTTTTTCCGTGGCTTATTCTCTTTCTGGTTCTGTTGATTAAACCTGAAGGAATTTTTTACACCTACGAACAAAAAAAGGTTTAGCCATGAGAACCTTCACCTTAAAATGGGGACAAAGAAAGATCCGTTTTTCAGACAGGATGATTACGGAGGAAGAAGACAGAAAATGGTGGATATTGCCTCTGATTCTAGGCGTCTATATGCTCCCTTTCGCGCAGGGCGACTATCCGATTTACTTGATGAACCAGATTGGGATAGCCATCATTGGTGCAGTATCGCTCGATATACTCTGCGGATTCTGTGGACAACTATCCTTGGGTCACGCCGCATTTCTGGCCATAGGCGCTTATAGCTACGGAATTTTGCATATGACCTTTCATGTGGCACCCCTTGTTTCCATTCTGGGAGCGGGCGTAGCTGGAGCTCTTTCAAGCCTGTTGATCGGAATTCCATCTTTAAGATTGAAAGGACTCTATCTTGCCATTGCCACTATGGGCTTCACCTTCATTGTTGATGAGGCCATTCGTTTTTTCAGTGTATGGACGCACGGTGTGGAAGGGTTCCGGATTACAAGAATGGTCGCCGTTGGGTCCATGGAGCTCCATTCCGGAAAGGTTGGATTCTATTACTTTCTCTACACCCTTGTCATTGCTGTTGTTGTCTTTTCCAGATTTCTACTCCACAGCAAACTGGGACGGGCCTTTACAAGTATTCGGGACAGCGAGACAGCGGCGGAGGTGAGCGGAGTCAACTTGCTTCTTCATAAAGTTCTTGCCTTTGCTATCAGTTCGTTCTTTGCGGCCATTGCTGGCGCCCTGATGGGCATTGTTATTGGAACCATCAGTCCGGAGGATTTCAGTATTCTTTTGTCCATAAACTTCCTCGTCATGCTCGTGATTGGAGGAATGGGCGCAGTGTATGGGGCGGTTATCGGCGCTTTTTTTATCACGTTTCTCCCAGAATGGATCACATCTTTAAGAGACGCCTTTCTCCCTTTGGGAACCGATACGGCGATCTTGCAATATCTCGTCTACGGTTCGATCATCCTTATCTTCATTGTGTTTGAGCCTCATGGGATTTACGGACGGTGGCTTGTCATAAAGGCCTACTTCAAGAGATTCCCCTTCAATGAAAAAAGAGTAGGTAGAGTAGCTTGGATTCGTCGCTGGAGGTAGAATGCGTATCTTAGAGGTGGAGGATCTCTATATCGCTTTCAGGGGCCTGGTCGCCTTGAATGGGATCTCCTTTAGCGTTGAAAAAGGGGAAATCTACGGCCTGGTCGGTGCAAACGGCTCCGGAAAGAGCACCTTCTTCAACTGCGTCAATAGGCTTTATAAGCCCCAGAAGGGCCGGATTATTTATAAGGAACAGATTGACCTTCTGAGACAGCCCACCCACCGAATTGCTAAACTCGGAATCGCAAGAACCTTTCAGAATTTGGAGTTGTTTTACTCCACCAGGGTCCTTGACAATATCATGGTGGGTCTTCATCCACGGCTCAAAGCCAACAGATTGGTAAAAAGCTTCTCCTTTACTGAGTTTAGCAGACAATGGGATTGGGATAAG
>Ga0315298_1007594_pt1 | contig 14199 bp, 8 predicted proteins | sample WHS_1_MG_FD_203077 | JGI IMG/M metagenome (GOLD analysis project Ga0315298, IMG submission 203077) | Extremophilic microbial mat communities from Washburn Hot Springs, YNP, Wyoming, USA - WHS_1_MG | ecosystem: Environmental > Aquatic > Thermal springs > Hot (42-90C) | place: USA: Wyoming...
CTGGAACACTGATTTCATAAAATCCAGTCGCGGGTGTCAAAGCCCGCTAATTTCCGCTCCAGTACAGCATGTAATGCTGGTCAGTGGTCTAGGATATGGGTGTCAAAGCCCGCTAATTTCCGCTCCAGTACAGCCAAACTAGCAGAACATCAAGTGATGATTGAGGTGTCAAAGCCCGCTAATTTCCGCTCCAGTACAGCAATATCCGCCAAATGATGCATTTCCAAGAAGGTGTCAAAGCCCGCTAATTTCCGCTCCAGTACAGCGGGAATAATCAAGAGTAATTGTCCCATTCCGGTGTCAAAGCCCGCTAATTTCCGCTCCAGTACAGCGAAAGCTCTGGTATGAAATTTATCGGGATGGTGTCAAAGCCCGCTAATTTCCGCTCCAGTACAGCAAAAGGGAATTTTATAAATTACTTTTGAAGGTGTCAAAGCCCGCTAATTTCCGCTCCAGTACAGCAACTAAAAAGAGAGGGCGTAAAACAAAGGAGGTGTCAAAGCCCGCTAATTTCCGCTCCAGTACAGCCAGCAACTAAAACAAATGTTCAATCACTGGGGTGTCAAAGCCCGCTAATTTCCGCTCCAGTACAGCTAGATAAAAAAATTTTTATTCTTGCCCTGAGGTGTCAAAGCCCGCTAATTTCCGCTCCAGTACAGCCTATCCCTGGCAACTAATTAAATTTACTGGCCTTTTTGCCAAAATCACGCAAAAAATTTCAAAGAACCTGAACCAGTAATTATCGGGCTTATCAACTTTTAGGCGGGTTCTCTCATCGGTGCAATGCGCCTTTGAGATTGTCTCGCCTAGACTTTAAGTTGACACTTTTATTATAATGATGTACCTGGCATTGTCAAGTGTGGTCTGGCAATTGCCCCGGAAGAGTAATTTCTCCCCAAAAAACCCTTGCCAGAACCCGAGCCGCGTTTTCTTCGCTGTTCATTTCCGCTTTGCACTTTTCGCATCTGAATTTATGCTCATCCAGTTTGTTTTTTCTCCAGATTTTCTCGTCCTTTTGTAGCTTTTTGCAGATTGAGCAGTGCTTTGAAGATTCCAAATACGGAACTGTAATTATTCTCATCCCTCTTTCCACAGCCTTTTCCGCAACCTTGCGCCGGATTTGTCCTGCGGCAAGAAAAGCTAGCTTTTTATCCTCTTTCCCTATTTCCTCCCTGCCCGGAACAGAGAAGCCTCGCATACTCTCAAACACAATTAAATCAACCTGATTCTGCTCAGCGAGCTGGATGATTTGCGAGGCATTAAGACGCACCCAGTCCCTGATCATCCACCGGGTATGAAGCGTGAGCTTTCGCAGGTCAAAATTGCGGAGTTCAGCTTTTTCTTTCTCCTTCTGCCGTTTTTCGGCTATAGCTTTTGCTTGCTCTCTCCTGGCTTCAAGATGGAGCGCAATATGCCATTTGCCTAACCCCTTTTTCCGTAGTTCTTTCTTTTCTTCTTTGGAGATTTTATCATTTTTATCTTTTTCATCTTCAGGCCTAATCTCCAAAAGTTTTTTCATCTTAACGACTTTCAGAGGGAAGTATTTCTGGAAATCTGTTCCTTTAAAGAGAACTGCGCCACCGGTTTTTTCTCCCAGATCAACCGCCAGGATTTTCAATTCCTTTTTCGGGTCTTGCGGAAAGGATTCAAGTAATCGTTTCCGCGCTTCATCAAGAAATTTCTGATCCTGCTCCTGTCGTGGATATTTCCGGCTCCGGAGTTCATCTATTTCATCCTGGCTGATAGTAAATCTGGACTTTTTGTGCGGGGTTTTGAACCGGAATCCGACTCTAGGACGGGTTCCGATAAAGTTGACCTGACAACTCGTTATTTCGGTCTCATTCGGCTGTGGCTTATAATCTTTGGGCCATGGAATGAAACCAAATTCCAAGAACTTGCCTTCTGGCATATCATCTAGCCGTAGTTTAAGTATGGATTTATTAAAATCCACCTCAAAGAAGCCAGCGCCGAAAATTTTCGGCATAGACAGTTTTTTTGCCGATGGGTATTTGAAAGAAGGCTTGCTCGGTCCGCTCAGATATTTTTCCCGCCATTTACGGTAGAGTCCTTCCAGCGCCTGGAGTTCAGGCTTAGCATCCAGTAGCGCTTTATATTGCCGGCATTTTTCCGTATGTTGGTTAAATTGGCACTCCTTGTCATCTCCGAACTCAACGCAGTGTGGAAGAGACCCGCGAGAGAGAATTGTTTGCTCAGTAATTCCCATGGCTTTTAGGTATTTGTCCCAGGCGTCAGTAAACCATTTTGCCTTAGGGTTTTTGTTAAGAAATTCTTTTATAATTATTTCTTTGGGAAGATAGGGCTGATTTCTTTTCAGGCTTAGGTATTTTTCTGCATTTTCAGCAAAAAACTTTTTAACATTATTTCTCTTGCAATCATCCAGAAAATCTTTATATTTCTTACACAACTGCGCATGGTTCTTCTTGCCAATCTTCTCCCCGGCATATAGACAGTTATCTTTTGATTCTTTGAGCCGCTCCCAAGGGCAGATTCTCGGTCTTTTTTCCCGGATGTCCATTTGCTTGAATATTTCTGTAAATTCCTTCCGAATCTCATCAGTCAAGTCAGGATATCGGTTTTCCCAGCCCTTTTTTTCTTCTTCCCAATGCTTATGCTGGAATTCCCAATTATCTTTCGCTTTTTGATAGTGGGCAAAAATCCATTCAGATGAGGCTTTAAGTAATACTTGACGATGAGCAGGATTTAACTGGACAAGACGCTGGAATAATTTTTCCGCGCAAGGGATGCGGGGCATAGATTTGATTGCTTGGATGGAATCCATAAGCTCTTTACTAAAAGAAAACTCTGAAAGAGCCGTGTCCTTTTCAAATCCTGCCACAAAATCAAAGACCACACGCCGGCATCTATCACTTTTATCTTTATCTTCCTCTTTGAGGAACTTTTCGGGTTCAAGGAAAAAGTCCCAGAATAGTTTTGTGCGCTCATTTGCGCGTTTGCCATCTGGACGAATTCCCATCAGCCATTGGCAAGTTTCAGAGGCGTCCAGATTAAATTTCTTGAACTGTTCGCGCAGTTTTAGAACCTTGTGATTGAATTCACTGCGTTCCTCTTCCTCACGCGGGAGCCGACAGAGCCTCCGAACCAAAGTACGCTCTTCGCGATAGCGAGTCCTCGCCATAATTACAATTGCTCCGATTTCCTGACTACAACATTACCACTTTGGGGCTGTTTTTGTCAACTATTTTGCGCTCTTAAGAGCTTAACTTCTTCTGGTTCTTTATCGGGTTTTATCCTCGCCTTTGGGCAAAGAGAGGGACAGGTCTTCTCCGGTAAGCTCCTTGTGAATGGCATAAGCCGCCTTTTTGCCCGCGCCCATTGCAAGGATAACAGTAGCGGCTCCTGTGACAATGTCCCCTCCTGCGTAAATATGCTCCCGGCTCGTCTTTCCGGTTGCCTCATCAGCAATAACTCCGCCCCATTTCTGGGTTTGAAGCCCCGGAGTGGTCTGGGGTATCAACGGATTAGGCCGATTTCCAATTGCCACGATCACTATGTCCACATCCATTATGAATTCTGACCCTGGAATTGGCACAGGACGCCGTCTTCCTGATTCGTCCGGCTCCCCTAGTTGCATCCTCTGGCATTTCATCGCCTTAACATAGCCCTGCTCATTTGGATAAATCTCAAGCGGAAGCGTGAGCAGATGAAACTCTATGCCTTCTTGCTCCGCATGCTCTATCTCATCAATCCGCGCTGGCATTTCCGCGCGAGAGCGACGATAAACAATATAGCTTTTCTCCGCGCCAAGCCTTAAAGCTGTTCTTGCCGAATCCATTGCGACATTTCCACCACCGATGGTCGCGACTTTTTTCCCACGCAGGATGGGCGTATCATATTCCGGAAACTTAAACGCCTTCATCAGATTATTTCTGGTAAGGAATTCATTTGCGGAATAAACCCCATTGAGTTCCTCGCCAGGAATGTCCATAAATTGCGGAAGACCAGCGCCTGTTCCAATAAACATCGCATCCACTCCCTGCTCAAACAATTCATCAACCGTAATAGTTTTTCCAACTACAACATCCACCTCAAGTTTCACGCCCAGAGCCTTGAGATATTCAACCTCTGCCTGAACTATCGCCTTTGGCAGACGAAACTCAGGGATGCCGTACACAAGCACACCGCCTGGAAGATGAAGCGCCTCATAAATAGTGACATCGTGTCCGAGCTTTATAAGCTCACCAGCCGCGGTCAAGCCCGCTGGACCAGAACCTACAATAGCCACTTTCTTCCCGGTCTTAGGTCTAATTTTCGGCAGTTGAATTTTCCCGCTCGCACGCTCATAGTCAGCTACAAATCTTTCAAGGTATCCAATGGACACAGGCTTTTGTTTCTTGCCCAGCACACACAGTTTCTCGCATTGCTCTTCTTGTGGACAAACCCTGCCACAGATAGCAGGAAGAGCATTCTGCTCCTTGATCTTCCAGGCGGCCTCAATAAATTTTCCCTGCTCAATCAGAGATATAAATTCCGGAATGTTGATGTTGACCGGACAGCCATCAACACATTTAGGCTTTTTACATTTTAAGCATCTGCTTGCCTCTAGCATTGCCTGCTCAGGCGTGAACCCATAAGGCACTTCCTGGAAATTTTTTATCCGCTCTTTTGGCTCCTGCTCCGCCATTTTTTGACGCGGAATTTTTTCCTTCTTAGCCGATTTCTTTTCCTCTTGTTCCCCCATTTTTGTACCTCACTAATTTTTTAATACACTATCGCGCGAGCGATTTTAATCTCACTATCTTTACCTTCCCCGCTCCTCCTGATACTTCTCCTTTGCCAGGTCCTCAAACTCCTTATAGACCCGTAGCCTCGTCATCATATTTTTGAAATCAACCTTATGACCATCAAATTCTGGTCCATCCACGCAGGCAAACTTCCTCTCCCCTCCAACCAGAACCCGACACGACCCGCACATCCCTGTTCCATCAACCATAATAGAGTTCAGACTAACAACAGTTCTAATCCCGGGTCCACGGGTAAGCTCCACAATAGCTCGCATCATCGGCACAGGACCAACAGCAATCACATAATCTATTTTTTCCTTTTGCTCAATCATCCTCTTCAAAACCTCGCTCACAAATCCGTGCGTGCCCTTGCTTCCATCATCCGTGCAAATCTCCAACCGGTCGCTTATTTCAGCTATCTCTTTCTCCAAAAGCAGATGCTCCTTTGTCCTGGCGCCCCAGATAATTGTCAGATGATTCCCTGCCTCCTTCAATGCCTTGGCAATCGGATAAACGCACGCACACCCAACTCCACCTCCAATCGCAACAGCGTTTCCAAAATTCTCTATCTCTGTCGGATTGCCCAGCGGTCCAACCAGGTCTTGCAACTCCTCTCCAGCTTTCTTGTCAGAAAGCCACATTGTGGTCTTTCCAACCACCTGATAAATCAAAGTAATAGTCCCGGCTTGAGGGTCCTTCTCTACAACCGTAAGCGGAATCCGCTCCCCGCGCTCCCCAACTCGCAAAATAATAAACTGACCAGCACGATGCTTCTTCGCTATCTGAGGCGCAACAAGAACTATTTTGAAAATCTCCGGGGCTATCTTCTCATTGGATATAATTTTGCTCGGCATCTTTTCCTCCTTATAAGTTATCAAAAGGCAGACCAATCCCAGCAAAATAGCACATTCAGGCTAAAAAAGCGGATTGACGCACATTTGCCAACTCTTTTTCTTCACTACTCCAGAACCTCCTGTTTGAGTTGATTATTTCACTTCAAGATGCGGATAGTTATTATACCTATTTTTTATCTTTTCGCAAGTCCTTTCAGAAAACTACTCTAAAGTTGCGCTTTCCTATCATCTATCTGTTTCTCTGTCACTCTTCATAAACAAATTTGGCGTAATTCTTTGCCTCTGTTGCGTCTTTTCCGTAAAAATCCGCGCCGATCTCATCCGCAAACTCCTGACGAAGAGGCGCTCCTCCAACCATCACCTTAACATGATTTCTTACACCCTGGCTCTTGAGCAGAGCAATCGTGTCCTTCATCGCCAGCATAGTAGTGGTCAAAAGCGCGCTCATTCCGATTATGCCCGGCTTATACTCTTTAACCGCTTGAACAAATTTCTCCGGGCTAACATCAATCCCCAGGTCAATCACTTCAAACCCTGCTCCTTCTATCATCATCTTGACCAAGTTCTTGCCGATGTCATGAAGGTCTCCGCGAACCGTGCCTAAAACAACCCTGCCCCTTGATTTCACTCCCTTTTCCGCAAGCAAAGGCTTGATTGTCTCCATTGCCCTCTGCATTGCGCGCGCAGAAACCAAAAGCTCTGGAACAAAATACTCCCCTTTTTGAAAAAGCTCCCCAACCTCGTCCATAGCAGGAATTAGCGCCTTGCTCAGTATAACCTCCGCATCTATCTCTCCCAATAATCTCTTAACCTCTTCCTCGCTCTCCTTTGCCTTCCCTGTCTTTATCAGTTCCTTTAAACTCTCCAGACTCATCTCTTCCCCCTGCTAAATCGCAAATTTTTATTTCTCAATACTCTATCAAATTTTTCAACCAGATGCAAAAAACTCTGTTTAAGTCCAGAGCAACTCCGAAAAATGCCCTCAGGACCAGAAAAAGGCATTCCAGCTAACATTCACATTTTTAGAAATGGATTCTTAAAGCGTGCTTTTAGTGAGAGACTAAAAAGTCCGCGAACAATGTAATGCCGAAAACAAAGGTAGATAAACACCTCTTTACGATTCAGCAATGAAATGTATCCAGATATGTTTATATCTTATTGAATCCGGGCAGTGTCCTCTTGGTCAGACTTGGGCATTTCCGAAGACGCGGGTTTTGTTTCCTCTTCAGACTGAAGTTTAGGAGCTTTGCAGAGGACTGCTCTGGTGAGAGAATTGCATAGCACCTCGTCCATATGTTCAACCAAGAATACCTTGAAGTCGTCCAGAACTTTTTTAGGCACATCCGCCAGGTCTTTTTCATTTTCCTTTGGTATGATCACCTGCTTTATCTCTCCGCGATGCGCGGCTAGAAGTTTTTCTTTGAGACCACCGATTGGAAGGACTCTACCGCGGAGCGTGATCTCTCCGGTCATTGCGACATCGTGCTTAATGGGCACTTTGGTAAACGCGCTTGCGATGGCGGTTGCGACTGCTATTCCAGCGCTTGGACCATCCTTGGGAATAGCGCCCTCTGGGACATGAATATGGACATCCAGCTTCTGGTAAAAATCCGGCTCCAGTCCAAGCTCATCTGCTTTGGACCGGATATAGCTCATCGCGGCTTCTGCGCTTTCCTTCATCACCTCTCCCAGGTTGCCAGTAATCAGTAGTTTGCCTTTTCCAGGCACAACCGCGACTTCCACATTCAGCAGGTCACCTCCCATCTCTGTCCAGGCAAGCCCGGTTGCAACTCCGATCCTATCCTGCTCCTCAGCCTTGCCATAGCGATATTTAGGAATGCCCAGATATTTTTGCACAGATTGGGAGTTAACGCTGAATTCGTTCTTGTTGTTTTTAGCGACCTCCTTGGCTATCTTGCGCATAATGGACGCAATCTCGCGCTCAAGACTCCTCACACCTGCTTCTCGCGTGTATTTACGGATGATGGTCAGGATGGCGTTGTCTGAAAATTCTATCTTGATATTTTCCAGACTATGCTCCTTGATCTGCTTGGGAATCAACCATCCCTTGGCAATCTGGAGCTTGTCCATCTCGGTGTATCCTTCCAGCCGGATGATCTCCATCCTGTCCTGGAGAGGGGCAGGGATGGTCGGAAGCTGATTCGCGGTTGCGATGAACATAACTTTGGACAGGTCATAATCCAGGTCCAGATAGTGGTCCTGGAACATATAATTCTGTTCGGGGTCCAAAACCTCCATCAACGCGGAGCTTGGGTCTCCACGAAAATCCGAGCTCAGCTTGTCAATTTCATCCAGCATAAACACCGGATTGATGGTTCCGGCTCTTCTCATTCCTTGAATGATCTTGCCTGGAAGCGCCCCGATATAGGTTCTTCGGTGCCCGCGTATTTCAGCCTCGTCTCTAACACCGCCCAAACTGATGCGCACAAATTTCCTTCCCATCGCCCGTGCGATAGACTTTCCGAGCGAGGTTTTTCCCACTCCGGGCGCTCCGACCAGGCATAGGATTGGTCCGCGCAGTTTGCCCGCCAGCTTCTGCACCGCAAGATATTCCACGATTCTCTGCTTGACCTTCTCCAATCCAAAGTGGTCCTCGTCCAGAATCTTCTCCGCCTCGGCAATGTCTATTTTATCCTCGGTCTGCTCTGTCCATGGCAATGACAGGATCCAGTCTATATAATTCCGGACCACAGTGGCTTCCGCGCTCATCGGGCTCATCAGCTTAAATTTTTTCAACTCGCGCTGAACCTTGTCCAATGCCTCAGGACTGAGCTTCTTCTTCTTCAGTTTATCCTCAAGCTCCTGAACCTCTCCGCGAATGTCGTCCTTCTCTCCCAACTCTCGCTGAATCGCACGCATCTGCTCATTAAGATAGTATTCCTTTTGCGTGCGCTCCATCTGCTTTTTTACCCGAGCCCGTATCTTCTTTTCCACCTGTAGAATCTCAATTTCCGCCTGCATCAACTCGTATAGTCTTTCCAGGCGTTTGCTCGGGTGTTCAATCTCAAGTATTTCCTGCTTGTCCTCCAGCTTGAGGTTTAGATGCGCGACAATGGTGTCCGCTAGTCTGGAAGGCTCATCAATCCCGGACACGCTCACGAGCATATCCGGAGGGATTTTCTTGTTCAGCTTAACATAGGTCTCAAAGGTGCTGTTGATGGACCGGATGAGCGCCTCTGTCTCAATCCCTGCTTCTGGCTTTTCCTCAATCTCCTCAACCTCCACCATATAGAAATCTATTCTAGGAAGGTAGCGGATGATCCTTGCTCTCCGCTTTCCCTCAACAAGCACCTTCACGGTTCCATCCGGGAGCCGGAGCAATTGTATAATTGTGCTGAGAGTCCCGACAGAATAAATGTCATCTGGCGTTGGGTCATTTGCCTTTGCGCTTTTCTGCGCAGAAAGAAGAATACCCTTGTCCGAGCTCATTGCCTCTTCCAGGGCATTGATACTCTTTTCCCTTCCCACAAACAGCGGAACTACCATATAAGGAAAGATAACTATGTCGCGCAATGGCAACAGCGGAACGGTTTTCAGCCCGGTTTTGCTTCTCGGTTTTCCGTGCTCCTCTTCTTTATAAAACATTGCTCATCCTTTCAGGAAGCGACATCAACTTCTTTTTCCATTTCCAAAATTGGTTTTTCTCTTTTGAGAATGACTTCCTCGTTAATGACACAGCCACGCACATTCTTCCGGCTTGGTATGTCATACATCACATCCAGCATTACCTCTTCCAATATAGCTCGCAAGCCACGCGCGCCCATTTTACGCGCAATAGCCTCGCGGGCAATGCTCCTTAGCGCTCCGTCCGTGAATTTCAGCTTGACATTCTCAAAATCAAACAGCTTTTGATACTGCTTTACCAAGGCGTTCTTTGGCTCTCTCAGAATCTCCACCAGGGCTTCCTCGTCCAGCTCGTTGAGCGAAGCCACCACTGGCAGTCTTCCCACAAACTCAGGGATCATTCCGTATTTGATCAAATCCTCCGGCTGACAATGCATTAGAATCTCGCCGATATTTTTATCCAGCTTGGATTTAAGCTCTGCGCCAAAGCCAATGCCAGAGCCAGCCATCCGTAGTTCAATAATTTTTTCCAGCCCAACAAAAGCCCCTCCGCAGATGAACAGGATGTTCTGGGTGTTGACCTGAAGGAACTCCTGCTGGGGATGCTTTCTTCCGCCTTTAGGCGGCACATTGGCAATGGTTCCTTCCAGAATTTTAAGAAGCGCCTGTTGCACACCCTCTCCGCCAACATCTCTGGTGATGCTCGGGTTCTCGCTTTTGCGAGAGAGCTTGTCCACCTCGTCAATATAAACAATTCCCCTCTCAGCTCTCTCTATATTTTCATCAGCGTTCCGAACCAGATTGAGAATGATATTCTCCACATCCTCTCCCACATATCCCGCCTCTGTAAGCGCGGTGGCGTCCGCAATGGTAAAAGGCACATCTAAAAATTTCGCCAATGTCTGCGCCAGTAATGTCTTTCCTGTGCCAGTGGGACCAATCAAAAGGATATTGCTCTTCTGAAGCTCAACATCTCCGCTTACTGACATAGAATAAATCCGTTTGTAATGATTATGAACCGCTACGGACAGTATTTTCTTCGCGCGCTCCTGCCCGATCACATACTGGTCCAGGAATTCCTTGATCTCCCTGGGAGTAGGAATCCGGGCGCGATTTTGATAAAACTCACGCTCTCGCTCCGCCTCGTCAGCAATGATCTCGTTGCAAAGCTCAATGCACTCATCGCAGATATAAACCGTGGGACCAGCTATCAGCTTGCGAACCTCACGCTGGCTCTTCCCGCAGAAAGAACAGCGCAGAGTGCCAGAAACCTCTTCTGTCCTTTTAACCATTCTTACTTCTCCCCGGCTATTTTTTCAACCATCGCCTTCCGTTCCACAATAACCTCGTCAATTAAACCATAAGCCTTTGCTTCCTCGCCACTCATAAAAAAGTCGCGCTCCGTATCCTGAGCGATTCTCTCCACAGGCTGTCCTGTGTGTTTGGCTATGATCCGGTTCAGTCGCTCCTTGAGCCTTAAAATCTCCTTCGCCTGAATCTCAATATCCGTCGCCTGCCCGTAAAAGCTTCCCATGGGCTGATGAAGCAGGATGCGGGAATTTGGAAGCGCAAATCGCTTTCCAGTGGTGCCTGCGGTCAGAAGAAGTGCGGCCATTGACGCGGCCTGTCCAAGACAGACCGTGCTGATATCAGGCTTGATGTATTGCATAGTGTCATAAATCGCCAAGCCCGCGTTCACAAGTCCTCCCGGAGAATTCAGATAAATATAGATGTCCTTATTCGGCTCCTCGCTCTCCAAAAATAAAAGCTGAGCAATGATCAGATTTGCAAGCTCATCCGAAATCGGCTGTCCAATAAAAATTATCCGGTCTTTAAGTAGCCGCGAATAAATATCATAAGCACGCTCCCCACGCGGTGTCTGCTCAATCACAATTGGAATCAAACTCATTCTTTTTCCTCTTTTATCTCCTCATCCTCTGGTCTTACCTTCTTATCTTTTATTTTAGACTGAGAAATCAAAAAATCAAGAGCTTGCTCCTCAAGCCACTGGCTCTTAAGAACCTCAAGGGATTCCTTACCAAGCTGGTCTTCCAGCTTGGAAACATCTATGCGGTAGCGCTCCGACAATTCCTTTAATTTCGCAGATTCCTTATCAGGGTCAAGCTTGATCCCATCCTTCTCTATAATAGCCTCCAGCAAGAATCCAGCCTTAATATCTTTTTCAACTCTGGGCAAAATATCTTTACTCAATTCCTCCAGGTCCTCCTTGGTAGGATTATCTATCTGCATCTGCTGACAAAATCTTCTTGCGAGTTCCAAAGCTCTTTTTTGAACCAGCCGCTTCGGCGCCTCAACTGGATTCAACTCCACAAGTTTATCCAGCAGATTCCTCTCCAGCCTGCTCCTTGCCAATCTTTGAAAATACTGCTCAAACCGCTCACGCGTCTTTTCTCTCAAATCCGCTATGTCTTTGGCTCCCGCAACCTCTTTAGCAAACTCGTCATTTATTTCAGGAAGTATTTTTTCTTTCAGACCCTTTAGCTCAACTGTATAGACGACTTCCTTTCCCTTTAGCTCCTCATACGGATGATCCTCAGGAAATTTAACATGGAAAGTCCTTTTCTCCCCTAAAGTGAGCCCAGAAAGATGGTCCTCAAAACCCGGAATTACGCTCTCTTTGCCCAGTATATATTGAAAACCTTGCCCGGATAGAGGGGGAAACACTTTGCCATTATATTCCGCGGTTATATCCAGATTCAGCAAGTCACCTGTTTGCGCAGGCCTTGGCTCTTTTGGCTCCTGAAAAATCGCATTCTTCTCCTGAAGCTCCTTCAGCGCCTTGTCCACCATCTCATCCGTGACCTCAAACACCTCCCGCTCAAGCTCCAAGCCCAGATATTGCAGGAACTCAACCTTTGGCTTAACCTCCACATTGAGAGTGTAGCTAAAAGCAGAATCAGGCTTCAGTTCCCCAAAATCCAGTATTGGCTCAATAATCGGCTTAAGCTGTTTCCTCTCAAGCGCCAGGTCTATTGTGTCCTCCAATAGCTTGCGCAGAACCTTCTCTCGCACATAATCCTTGAACTGCTGTTCAACCAATCGCATCGGCGCCTTGCCCGGACGAAATCCCTTGATCCTTGCCTGCTTCTGCACCTCCTGATAGGCTAGAGCAAACTCGTCCTTAACCCGCTCCGCAGGAATCTCAACCATAACCTTCTTTTCCACACTGCTTAAATCTTCAACTTCAACCTTCATTCAATTAGCTCCTTTATATGTTCATTCACTCTAAACTCCTAAAACACAAAAATAGTTCAAGGGTCTCCAATCCCTCTGGTGCGAGGGAAGGGAGTTGAACCCTTATGCTTGTTAAGCACTGGATTCTAAGTCCAGCGCGTCTGCCAGTTCCGCCACCCTCGCAATAAATAATTTAACCACCTTTGCCCAAAAAACTTTTTACCTTTCCGCGCCTCAAAGTCCGAAACAAGGAGGCTAAAAACAAATCATCATCTGATGATGGTATCATACATTAAGAAACATTCAAGCCTTTCACTGCCTCCCCAGCAATTCCGCAAACCATTATCAGAATGATGGTATGGGTAAAGAATCAAGAGGGATAATGGTCAAAGCGCGGATAGTTAACTAGGTAGAGGTAAACGATGTCCTCCTCGCTCACATCTGCATCCCGGCTTCCCGCACCGGGTCTCAAGAGTAAATAGACCGCCCGAAGCATACCCTTGCCCTTAAGTAAAAAAAGCATCCGCGACCGAATCCTGCGCTCCTTCTCCGCCTGTGCCCCGCAATTTCTCGTCCCATTAAACATCCTTTCTATAATTCTATGTCAAGCCCCCTCCCTGATCGCGACTTTGCCCCCACCATACCATTTTGCTCCGAAAAAAAGATTTTCTTTGGGATTATTTGTTTTTATGAGGATAATGATTCATTGCTTGCAGAATTGCTGGCAAGTTCTTTGCAATGAGCCGATCATCAACCGGGTTTGTCCCATCCAAGAGCAAGATAGGATAAGGCGAGAACTCAATCAGGCAGATGAGACAAATCGCAACTAGAGCAAGGCATTTGAGCGGATGCTTTCTGATGCCGGAGCTCGTGAAGCCCCGAGTGCCTACAAGAACAACGATGAAAAGAGGAACGCCAAAAAGTATAAAAACACCGATCAGAATCTCTTTTGGAGATGCGTATCCGAGATTGTCCCCAATAGTTGAACATCCCAATCCTTGCCGATTCCAGCTAGTGACCTTCTCATAGACCGATGCGACGCGTCTCCCTCCAGCCAAAATGTGCTTAACAATATAAACCTCTCCATTCGTGACTTTAAGCTCGTAATATGGATTGATAAACAAACTCCCCTGAACAAAATGATTTGCAAGCTGACCTTCAAAAAGTCTGCCACCTTGTAAATGATAAAAGGAATCCGAGATTCGGACTGTAGTTCCCATCTGCAGAGTAAGGACTGCGGTCATTCTGCCGTCAGAGTCATAGATATAATGCTGGTCTGGAGTTGCCTCAGGGTTCAGGGAGGAGTTCTTATGAGTCAATGAGCCATTATCATCATATTGTCCTTGCCAGACAGGCGAGCCTGTGCCATTGGTTTTTATTTCTTTGACTGCGTGAGGATGAGATGGGTCATAGGTGTAAGTCAAAATGTCTGTTGATTGAGGCTCGTCCTTGGTTCGGGAAATGATATTTCCATTATCCGCGTAATTGAAAATCTTAACTCCATAACCCAGCCATTCCTGACCATTTGCAGGCTGGAATTTATCAGTTGCAGTTGGCGCTGATTGAACCGCAGAGGTTAGCCGATTTAAGTAGTCATAGGTCATAGTCTGATTGCCGAAGCGAGGGTCTTTTATGGAGGTTATGTTTGGAGAGATTTTGCCATTGCCATCCCGATAACCGAACTCATTTTTAAAATACTCCTGTCCTTGCCGGCCGAAAGTTTGAATGGTCTTGAGCCGATAATTGAATTCTCCATTGGGATCGGTCTGGTCGTAGTAGCTGAAAACATCTTTGGTCCCGTT
>Ga0315298_1007597_pt1 | contig 14198 bp, 10 predicted proteins | sample WHS_1_MG_FD_203077 | JGI IMG/M metagenome (GOLD analysis project Ga0315298, IMG submission 203077) | Extremophilic microbial mat communities from Washburn Hot Springs, YNP, Wyoming, USA - WHS_1_MG | ecosystem: Environmental > Aquatic > Thermal springs > Hot (42-90C) | place: USA: Wyoming...
CTATCGGAGAGAGGGGTGGTGGGAGGAGCGTTTGAGGTGTGTGGGGCGCCGGAGGCTCCCCCTCTCCCCAAGCTTGCGCGGTGGGAGAGGGGGCCGGGGGGTGAGGGGAAGTGGGCTGATGGTTGCCCCCACGTCCTGGCATGCAGATTCCCCTCACCCCGGCTTCGCCACCCCTCTCCCACTTGCGGGGAGAGGGGAGCTGGGAGGAATGCGTGAGGCGCAGTTGGTTGTGTAAGCTACTGGGACGCCGGAGGCTTCCTCTCTCCCCAAGCTTGCGCCGTGGGAGAGGGGGCCGGGGGGTGAGGGGAAGCGAGAGGGGAGCTGGGAGAAGTGTGTGAGGTTGTGGCTGGTTGTGTAAGCTCCTGAGACGCCGGAGGCTCCCCCTCTCCCACTATCGGAGAGAGGGGTGGTGGGAGGAGCGTTTGAGGTGTGTGGGGCGCCGGAGGCTCCCCCTCTCCCCAAGCTTGCGCGGTGGGAGAGGGGGCCGGGGGGTGAGGGGAAGTGGCCTGCGGGTCGCCGTTGCCCCCGCTCCTTGTGCATTTCCCGTCTGCTGATCGTGCTCCCAACGGGCAGGCGGGCCCGCGGCGGTCTTCCCAATGCTTGCGGGCTACTGCCTTGCTGGCTCGGCATTGACTGCCGTGGAGCGAATGTGCTATGTATGAGGTGCCTCATGGGCGACTCACACGTGCACCTCACAGAGGCACCTCCCAGCTCACCGGCGGGCCCCGCGTCCGCCCAAGGTTGCGTTGATGACGCACTGCATTAGAGCCCTCTGCCGTGTTCGCGCTTGGCTCCCCATCGCGTCTTTGGTCACCATAGCGGCGGTACTCGCAGGCATCCTCCTGGCCGGGTGCAGCAACAACCCGTACCCCCCCGGGGAAACGGCGCGCAAGGTGCTGTACAGGGCTATCAGCGACGACCCGAGGACGTTGGATCCCAGCGTGAGCTACACGGTCAGCGAGGGCGCCATCATAGACGTCATCTATCCGGCCTACTTCCGATACCACTACCTCAAGAGGGCGCCATTCGTCTTGGAGCTGAACCTGGGCGCTCAGCAGCCGGTGCGCACGCCGTGCACCTTCACCGAAATGCGCAACGGCAAGCGGGTGGTCAGGCGCGGCGAGCTGTGGACCTTCCGCATCAGGCGGGGCGTGCGGTTCCAGGACGACCCCTGCTTCCCCCATGGCAAAGGGCGGGAGGTAACCGCCGCGGACATCATCTACAGCTTCCGGCGCATGGCCGATCCAAGCGTGCCGTGCCCCGTCCGCTCGTTCTTCCAAGACAAAGTCGTGGGCATGGACGAGTACGTGGCCAGCAACGTGCGCAGGATGCAGCGGGGGCAGCCAGCGGACTACCACCGTCCTGTGCAAGGCCTCCAGCTTGACCCGCACGATCCGTACACCTTCAGGATTCTGCTGAACCAGCCGTATCCGCAACTGCGCTACCTGATGGCGATGCACTTCACTACGCCGCAGGCCCACGAGGCGGTGGAGTACTATGGAGCGGCCGGGCTGGCCAGGCATCCGGTGGGGTGCGGTCCCTTCGTGCTGGCGGAGTACAAGCCGCGCCAGCGCATAGTGCTGCGCAAGAACCCAAGCCGCTATCCGGAGTACTACCCAACGGAAGGCGCCTCCGGCGATCGTGAGGCCGGGTTGCTTGCCGACGCGGGCCGCCAGCTCCCCCTGGTGGACGAGGTGGTGTACACCTATATCCGAGAGGACATCACCGGTTGGAACCTCTTCCTCCAGGGCTATCAAGACTCGTGGGGGGTTACCCAGACCAACTACCAGCAGGTGATGAGCAGGCAGGGCGAGCTCTCGCCGGAGATGCGGCGCAGGCGCATCCGCATGTTCCGAGATGTGAGCCCCAACATCATGTACTTCGCGTTCAACATGAGGGACCCGGTGTTCGGCGGCTACACCCCCCAGAAACGCAAGCTCCGCCAGGCCATCTCCCTGGCCATAGACGCCAACGCGTTCATCGACCTCTTCTCCCAGGGGATGGGCAGGCCGGCCCAGTTCCTCATTCCGCCAGGCATCTTCGGGTATGATCCGGCATACCGCAACCCGTACCGGCAGTACAACCCGCAGCGCGCCAAGCAGCTGCTGGCGGAAGCGGGCTATCCTGGCGGCATCGATCCAAAGACCGGCGAGCGCCTGGTGCTGCACTACGACAACGCGGCAACAACCGCCGCCGGCCGCCAGTTCGTGTCCCTGGTGCAGAAGCAGATAGAGGCGATCGGCATCAAGGTGGAATCGCGCTCTTACCGCGATCTCGTGTGGCAGCAGCGCGTGGATAACGGCGAGTTCCAGTTCATCAACTACGGCTGGCTAGCGGATTACCCGGACCCGGAGAACTTCGTGTTCCTGTTGTATGGTCCCAACAAACGCCCTGGCCCCAACAGCGCCGCGTACAACAGCCCTGAATACAACCGCCTGTTTGAGCAGATGCGCGCGATGGATGATGGTCCACAGCGGCTCGCCATCATCAAGCGGATGCGCGACATTGCCGTGGAGGACTGCCCCTGGATTTTCCTACAGCACGACGAGAGCCTCGGACTTGCGTACCACTGGCTGCACAACATCAAGCCGCACCCGGTGGCCAACGACTCCGCGAAGTACCTGCGCGTTGATCCGGCGGAGCGCGTGAGAGCTCAGCTCGCCTGGAACAAACCCGACTTTCGCCCTCCGATCGTGCTGGCCCTGTTTATGCTGGTAACCGGCGTGCCGGCCGTTCGGACGGTTCGCCGGCGGAGGAACAGGCGGATCCGGGTTGGCAACCAGGAGGCCAGGTGATGCTGAGATACGTGGTGAGGCGTGTGCTGTACGCCGTGCCGATACTCCTTGGCGTGTCCATCGTAACGTTCGTCCTCTTCTACGCCACTTCATCGCCGGAGCAGATGGCTAGGCGAAACCTGTCCGCCAAGAACCCAACCAAAGAGCAGATTCAGGAGTGGCTGCACGTGCACGGCTACGACAAGCCGCTGGCGGTGCAGTTCAGGAAGCACATGACGGAGCTGTTCCTGTTCCGCTTCGGCAAGTCCGACACCACGGGGGAATCGATTGGCGCGAGGATGCGGGCGGGCATGGGGCCGTCGCTGGCGGTGGCCTCTCTGGCCTTCATCGCCGCTCTGCTCACGGATATCACGTTCGCACTGGTGCTGGCGTACTTCCGTGGTACATACGTGGACCTCTGGGGCACCTTTCAGTGCGTGCTGCTCATGAGCATAACCGCCCTGGTGTACATAATGGGAGGGCAGTTTGTGCTGGGCAAGGTGCTTAAGTATTTCCCGCTGGCCGGTTACCAGAGCGGCCTGCACGCCTGGAAGTTCGTGCTGATGCCTGCCATTATCGGCGTGGTGTCCGGCTTCGGCTCCAGCGTTCGATTCTACCGCACGGTGATGCTGGAGGAAATGAACCAGGACTACGTGCGTACGGCGCGCGCAAAGGGTGTCAGCGAGAGCGCCATCTTGTTCAAGCACGTGCTCAAGAACGCCTCTATCCCGATCCTCACCTCCGTGGTGCTTTCCATACCCTTCTTGCTTACAGGCAGCCTGCTTTTGGAGTCGTTCTTCGGCATCCCGGGCCTGGGTAGCCTTACCGTAGACGCCATCAACGGGCAAGACTTCGCGGTGGTGCGGGCCATGGTGTTTCTGGGCACGGCGCTGTACATCATTGGCGCCATCCTTACGGACATCAGCTACGCGCTTGTGGACCCGCGCGTGAGGCTGGAGTAGGGGGCAAGCGGCATATGCACAGCTTTCTGCTCAACGCCGTGCCCGTGGTTGTGGTGGGTCTGCTGGTCGCCGCGGTGCTGCGGGCGCGCCGCGAACCACTGTGGGCGGAGGCGTTCCGGAGGCTCCGACGGAACCGCGTCGCAATGGTGGCCCTCTGCGTCATCGGCATCTATGGGCTGATCGGCTTCATGGATAGCATAGGGTGGCAGCGGGACGACGCGCGCGTGACCGTGATCGATTGGCTGTTCCAGCGCCCCAGGGAGCGGACCTACTCGGCGCCGCTGGCCACAATGACAACTGGTGAGCCGCGGCCGCACAAACTGCTTGGCAGGCATCTGTTGGGCACGGACGGCGTGGGCGACGACGTGCTGTACCTCACGCTCAAAGGAGTGCGGACGGGCCTCATCGTGGGCGGCTTCACCTCGCTGATAGTTACCCCGCTGGCTCTCCTGTTCGGCATGCTGGCGGGCTACTTCGGCAGGCGCGTCGATGACGTTGTTCAGTACATATACACGGTGCTAGACTCGATTCCAGGCATTCTGCTTCTGATCGCGCTGATGATGGTGCTGGGGCGCGGGCTGGTGCAGCTGTGTGTCGCGCTGGGGGTTACGTCGTGGGTTGGGCTGTGCCGCCTGATGCGCGGCGAGACGCTGAAGCACCGTGACCGCGAGTACGTGCGCGCGGCGAGGGCTTTGGGGGTTGGCCATGCCCGGATCCTGGCCAGGCACATATTGCCCAACCTGCTGCCGGTGCTCATAATACAGGTCACCCTGGGCTTCAGCGGGCTCGTGCTTGCCGAAGCAATCCTGTCGTATCTGCAGCTTGGCGTGGAGGCGGGAGTTGGAAGCTGGGGCAACATGATAGATGCCGCTCGCATGGAGCTGGCCAGAGAGCCTATCATCTGGTGGAACCTGGTGAGCGCGTCCACTGCGCTGTTCATCCTGGTGCTTGCGTTCAACCTGTTCGGAGATGCGCTGAGAGACGCCATCGATCCTCGCCTGAGGAGCTCGTAGCGTGGAAGAGCCGCTTCTGCAGGTTGAGGAGCTTCGCACTTACCTGCGCTCGCCCTCCGGCTTGGCGCGCGCGGTGGACGGTGTCAGCTTCAGCATCGCGCGGGGGGAGACGCTCGGTCTCGTCGGCGAATCCGGCTGCGGGAAGTCGATGACCGCCCTCTCGATCATGCAGCTGGTGCCAGAGCCGGCGGGCTACATAGCGAGTGGCAAGATCCTCTTCAAGGGCTCGGACCTGCTCGACAGAACCTGGGAGGAGATGAGGGAGGTGAGAGGCCGGGAGATCGGGATGATCTTCCAAGAGCCGATGACGAGCCTCAACCCGGTGTTCACCATCGGCAATCAGCTTGTTGAAAGCATGGTGGTGCACGGGATGCCCAGCCCAAAGGCGCGGCGCCGGGCGGTGGAGCTTCTGAAGCGGGTGGAGCTCGACGAGCCAGAGAAGCTGATGCGCCAGTATCCCCACGAACTCTCCGGTGGCATGCGCCAGCGGGTGATGATCGCCATGGCGCTGGCCAACGAGCCGGACCTGCTCATTGCCGACGAGCCAACCACGGCCCTGGACGTCACTGTGCAGGCGCAGATACTGTCCCTCATCCGCAACCTGCAGGCCGATACCGGCATGTCCGTGCTGCTCATCACCCACGACCTTGGGATAGTGGCGGAGATGGCGGACCACGTGGCGGTGATGTACGCGGGTCAGATAGTGGAGTACGCCGCCGTTACCGAGCTGTTCGCCTCCCCGTGTCACCCGTATACCAGAGGGCTGTTCCAAAGCCTCCCCGCGCGCGTTAGGCGAGGTCAGGACCTGGCGACCCTGGAGGGCACCGTGCCAGAGGCCGAGGCGTGGCCTCCAGCCTGCCGCTTCGAGCCGCGCTGCCCATACCGATGGGCCACGTGCGCCACCAAACCGCCCAGGTACCTTGCTGTGGACGGACGCCGCGTGCGGTGCCACTTGTACGACCCACAGGTGGCGGACCGTCCTGCCCACGGCGCCGCCGCGGAGGAGGCCGACCGGTGAGCACCACGCCGCTCGTCTCGCTTCGAGAGCTCACCAAGGACTTCCCCCTTCGTAAGGGGTTGCTTGTGCCCAAGGCATACAAGCGCGCGGTCGACCACGTGACCCTCGACATTTTCCGCGGGCAGACGCTGGCGCTTGTGGGCGAGAGTGGGTCGGGCAAGAGCACCGTTGGCCTCTTGATATTGGATCTGCTCAAGCCCACGTCCGGGGAGATCTTGTACGATGGGGTACCCGTGTCAGGCAGGAGGGGCAGGGAGTGGCTTGCCCTTCGCAGGCAGATGCAGGTTGTGTTTCAGGACCCGTACGCCTCGCTGAACGCCAGGATGACGGTGCTCGAGACGCTGACGGAGGGGATGATCGTGCACCGCATCGGCAGGACGGCGGCGGAGCGGAGGGATCGCGCGGCGGAGCTGCTTGAGGCGGTGGGGATGTCTACGGGGGCGCTGGAGCGGTACCCGCATGAGTTCAGTGGCGGCCAGAGGCAACGGATCGCGATTGCGCGTGCGCTTTCGGTGGGTCCAAGCTTTGTGGTGCTAGACGAGCCAACAAGCGCGTTGGATGTGTCTGTGCAGAGCCAGGTGCTGAACCTGCTGCGTAGCCTTCAGCGGGAGCGTGGCCTCACCTACCTCTTCATCACGCACAACTTGGGCGTGGTGGAGTACCTGGCAGACAACGTGGCCGTGATGGACGCCGGTCGCATAGTGGAGCGGGGGACTGTGGAGGAGATCTTCGAGCGGCCCACGCAGGAGTATACTAGGCGGCTGCTTGATGCCATACCTTCGCTGGACCCAACGCGGCGCAAGTTGGGCGCGCCCCGCCGATGACGGCGATGGGTTGCGCGGCGAAGGCGTTGGATGCCAGCCTGGAGTGCTGTGGGATGCGCGGGGCATGCGTAGTTGGGGCGCTGATCTTCCTGGCGGTGTCCGCCGCCAACGGCGCGTTCGCGGCGGAGCGGGCAGTGCAGTACATCCTGGTCAACCGAATGCCCGGCAACCCGTGGGACCAGAATCGCCCGGAAAGCATCACCAAAGACGGATTCCTTGAGGTGAAGCAGGCGTTGCCACAGGCCCCTGGCAGCACGGTGAAAGTGGGCATTGGCTTCATCTTCTCGTACCTCAACTCAACCAGTGATGAGGTGCTGCTGGCCTCACTGAAGCGCTTTCTCGCGCTCGCAGAAGAGACCGACACCCCCGTCTTCGTCCAGCTGGATGGCGATAACTGGTGGGGGGCCAGACCGGACCTTTGGAACTGGTGGGATCCATCGCGGCCCGGCTACAATGCCGCTAACAGGATGAACGTCGAGTGGACCGGCTGGTCTCCCGACAACGCCATCAAGATCGCGTGGCGCAACTGGGGCAGGCAGATTCGCGTTCTGCCGCCGCCCAACCTGATGAGCCCCCGCTACCGCGGCGCCTGCCGCCAGAAGCTGCGCTTGTTGGTGCCCGTTGTGGTGCGCTGGTGGCGACGTCTGCCCGCGGACAAACGCTACCTGCTTGCGGGCGTGAAGGTGGGTCACGAGAGCTCCATCGGCGTGAACGCTTGGTACTATCCTCATGGCAATGACCTACTGGATCGCCCGACGGAGCAGGATCCGACGGCAGGGGTGGACGTGGATCAGGTACCATCCCGCGGAGTGGCTCAGATAGGGTACGCGGCAGTGAGCACCGCTGGCATTCGGATGAGCGGCGCAATCACCGACGCCGATCTGGCGGAGGTTGTGCGGCGCCATCTGGTGGAGCAGTCCAGGGCAGCGGCCCAATGCGGGCTTCCGCGCGAGAAGCTGTTCACGCATTGCGGCGGCTGGAAGAGCGACGAGCTCTTATACGATGCGGCGCTGAATCGTTACTCCTGCCCTGGCTGGAGCTTCTACCGGCACGCGGACGATCCGCGCAAGGACGCAGGTGTGGTTAAGGCCCTTGCCCGCTCCAATGCCCCTACGTGGGGCGCGGTTGAGTGGCTCTACCAGGGGCCGCGAGAGGTGGGCCCATGGCGGCGTGCGCTGGCAGACACGCTGAGCTACCGCGGTTGCAGGCTTGTGTGCATCTACAACTGGGAAGGCATTCGCGATAGCCCCGCCGTGCTTGAGGCCATACGCCAGGTTGTTGCCCAAAGCGTAGTCAGGCGGTAGCCTCAATTGCGGCGAAGCGGTAGACTTGGGCTTGGGCAGATTGGACTGAGTGTGGGAGGCACGAGAATGACGCCGCGCGAGAGGCTTCTGAGGGCACTCAAGGGGGAGCCGGTTGACAGGCTCCCAACAGAGATCGGATTCACGCCGATGGCCGCGGAGCAGGCGGCGCGTTGGCTCGGGGTGGCCGTGGCGGATCTGGGCGATGTGCTCGGCAACCATCTGTTGCCGTTGGCCCCGCAGGACGTTGTGCGGGTGGACGGGCCCATCAGCTACGACATCTGGGGCATCGGTTGGGACAACACCATCAACGACGGCTTTCAGGTCCACGTGAATCCGCTCGCCGACCACGAGTCGCTGCGTACCTACCGGTTTCCAGACCCGGACGACGACAGGCTGTACACTGGCATGGAAAGTGCGATGCAAAGGAATGCAGGGCATCGCGCCGTGGTTGGCTCGATAGGCTTCTGCCTGTGGGAGCGGTACTACCTGCTGCGCGGGCTTGAACGAGCCATGGAGGATTTGGCCGCAGAGCCGTCGTTGGTGGAGGAGCTGCTGGAGCAGATCCTGCGGGTGCAGATCGGCATCGCCCGGAACTTCGTCAGCATAGGCGTGGATATCGGCTACACGGGAGACGATTTCGGGTCGCAGCGGGGTCTGCTGTTCTCGCCAGCTACGTGGCGCCGCTGCATCAAGCCGCGGTATGCGCGTTTGTGGGGGGTATTCAAGGGCGCTGGGCTGCCGGTGGTTCATCACTCCTGCGGCGACGTGCGTGTCATACTTGACGACATGGTGGAGATTGGGCTTGACATGCTGAACCCGGTGCAGACCCATGCGATGCCGCCGGAGGAGCTTGCGGACAGGTGGGGCGACCGCCTGGCGTTTGCCGGAGGTATCTGCACGCAGAAGGTGTTGCCGTTCGGCACTCCAGGCGAGGTGAAGGCGCACGTGGCGCTGTACAAACGCACCCTCGGTCGCCGAGGGCGGTACCTTGTGGGTCCAAGCCACGCGCTTACCTCCGATGTTCCGGAGGCAAACTTCCGGGCAATGCTGGATGCAATGGGCGTGGTGCCAAGGCTAGCGGGGTAGCGCGCCGATCGCTAATGGAGGAGGATGCGAATGCTGTGCGAATGGGTAGGAGTTGGAGGGCAGCAGACGCGCAATGTGCGCGGCTCGCCGGCCCGCCGGGGGTGATTCGGGCGTCGTCGCTCACTCTAGGGGACGCGAGCCCGCTGGCCCGAAACCCACAGGTTGCACCACATGGATTCCTATCTTGTTGAGGAGCGCGCTAACGAAGCCACTCGCGCAGCACTTAGGCTTACGGCCATCTACGTGCTGGTTGGGGTGGCGTGGATCGCCCTCTCCGACCGTTTGCTGCTTAGCGTAGTAAGGGACCCAGCGCTCATATCGAACGTGCAAACCGCTAAGGGGTGGGTGTTCGTTGTGGCCACCGGGGTGCTGTTCTACTGGCTGAGCACCCGCGAGCTGTCCAGGCGGGTCACCATCGAACGCAGCCTGCGGGAGTCCAACCACCGGCTCCGCGCCGTCATTCAGGCCTCTCCGCTTGCAATCACCATCCTCGACACCGAGAGCCGTGTGCTTCTCTGGAGCCCAATGGCCGAGCGCATCTTCGGCTGGAGCTCGGAGGAGGTGCTGGGCAAGCGGATCCCCACTGTGCCTCCGGAGCGAATCGGTGAGCACCGAGAGCTTCTTCGGAGGGTCCAGTCGGGCGAGGTGATCACCAATCTGGAGGTGCGGCGCGTCCGAAAGGATGGCTCGCCGATCGAAATCGACCTTTCGATGGGCCTCATCAGAGACGATGCTGGCAACGTGGAGGGGTTCATTGCGGTCTATTCGGACATAAGCGAGAGGAAGCGCGCGGAGCAAGAGCTCGCGGACGCCAGCGACCGCCTGCTGCAAGCCGAGGTCGAGAAGAAGCACTTCTACCACGAGGTGATCCGGGCCGTCACTCAGGACAAGCTGCACCTGGTGGATGCGGATGAGATCGAGCAGCCCGGCGAGCTCATCCTTGACCGGAGCGTGAACAGCCTAGACGACTTTGCCGCGTTGCGCGCGGAGTTGCGTGAGGTAGCCCAAAGCTCAGGCATGGAGCAGGCCAACGCAGAGGACCTGGTGCTGATGGTTGGCGAGGCGGTAACGAATGCCATCAAGCATGCATCCGGCGGGCGCTGCGTCGTCACCACCACTGACGATCAGATCATCGCCAGGGTAAGCGACTGTGGCACGGGCATCCAATTCGCCAGTCTGCCCGCAAGCGTGTTGACGGCGGGCTTCTCAACCAAGGTCTCGCTGGGGATGGGCTACACCATCATGCTGCAGCTGGCGGACCAGATACGCCTGGCCACGGGTCCGCGCGGCACGGTGGTTCAGCTTGAGAAATGGATCCACCCAGGGAAGCACCCGCGGCCCCCGCTTCCAGCCTCGTGGCGGCACTTCTAGCTTGCCACTGAAACCGCCGTTCAATGCTACCTCGTCTCGGACAGCTCCACGTCCAGGATTCTCGGGACGGCCTTGGGACTGAGCAACCTGGCCCACGACCGCATGGCGTCCACTGATGCCACAGCAACCAGCACCATCATGATGGCGGTTAGCGACGCCAAGAGCCTTCCCCCGTTCGCAATGCCTTGGGGCGTTAGGTAGTTTCCCCGGATGTTGATGTAGCCAGCGGTGAGCGTGGTGGCCAGCATGAACAGCATCGGGAGCGCGGTGGTGAGGGCGTACACGCGCTTACCACCCCGCGAGAGAATGAACGACGTGCCGATCGCGAGCGCCAGGGTTGCCAGAAGCTGGTTGGCCACGCCGAACATCGGCCAGATGGTGCGGATATCGCCGCCGTACACCAGGTAGCCCCACGCGGCGCACACCATCATGCTGGTAAAGAGCACGCCGGGCCACCAACGCGGGTGTCGGAAGGGAGCGTAGAGGGCCGCCAACACCTCTTGGATGCAGTAGCGGGCCACGCGCGTCCCGGTGTCGATTGTGGTTAGGATGAACAACGCCTCGAACATGATGGCGAAGTGGTACCAGTAGGACATCAGGTGCCTCAGCCCGCCGACCGACGAGAAGATGTACGACATGCCGACGGCCAGCGAGACTGCTCCCCCAACCCTGCCCTGCAGCGTATTCTCACCCACCATCCTGGTGAGCTCGGGCAGCTGGGCCAGCGGCGTGGTGAGCAGGTGTGCGGCGCTGGGCATCTTTCCAATCACGCTGGCCAGCACCTCCGGCTTTGAGTTGATGGCGAAGTAGTCCGCCGGGATCAGCACGGTGGCAGCAACCATGGCCATCACCGCCACGAACCCCTCCAGCAGCATCGCGCCCGCGCCGATGAACCGGAGGTCCGCCTCGCTAGACACCATCTTCGGCGTAGTTCCGGACGAAACGAGCGCGTGGAACCCCGAGATGGCGCCGCACGCTATCGTGATGCAAACGAACGGCCACACCGTGCCGGGGAACACGGGCCCGCCGCCATGGATGAACGGCGTAAGGGCGGGCATCTTGAGGTAGGGGTGCACCAGCACGATGCCCGCCGCCAGCATGAACACCACGCCGATCTTCATGTAAGAGCTGATGTAGTCTCGGGGGCACAACAGAAGCCATACGGGCAACACCGAGGCTATAAGGCCGTACGTGGGAAGCGCGATGGCAAGGCCTTTGTGACTCAGCTCGAAGAGGTGTCCCCAAGGCGCGTGCTGCACGTGCGCGCCGTATATGACCCCAAAGCAGAGAAGGGCAACCCCGATGGCGGACGCCTCCCCGATCTTGCCGTGTCGCAGCACGTGCATGTAGATCCCCACCAGCAGCGCCGCGGGTATGCTCACAGCTATGGCGAACGTGCCCCAAGCGCTCTCCGAGAGGGCGTTCACCACCACAATCCCCAAACCCGCCAGCGCCGTGATGATGATGAAGATGACCGCCGCCGCGGTGCACGCTCCGCTGAGCGGGCTAACATAGTCGCGCGCGATGGCGGTGAGCGACCTTCCCTCGTGCCTGACCGACGCGAACAGCACCACCAGATCGTGCACCATGCCGGCCAACGCCGCGCCAATGAGGATCCAGAGGATTCCCGGCAGGTAGCCGAACTGCGCCGCCAGCACTGGTCCAACCAGGGGACCGGGGCCGGCTATTGCGGCGAAGTGGTGTCCGAACAAGACGAGCCTGTTGGTGGGGAAGTAGTCACGTCCGTCGTTGAGGCGTTTCGCGGGGGTAGGGCGGCCGGGGTTCACAAGCAGCACCTTGGCCGCGAGGAAAGCCGCGTAGTACCTGTACGCGATTGCGAGGACGAGGGCGGCCGCCAAGACCAAAACCAGCGCGTTCATTAGCTAGCAATTGCCTCCTCTAGGGAATGGGGTCGCAGGAATTGTAGGCCGTCTTAGCCGAGAAATCAAGCCGCAGCCCGCCGAGTAACGGCTTGCCGATGGGGGATGATCCGCTTCGGAAGAGCGGCGCTCCCCGGCTCTCCACCTCAGTCCGTTCCCCCGATGCATGTTGAGCGGGAGCGGGCTACTTCCGCCTGCCTGTTGTGCTGGCACAGGCATTGCCAGTTTGGCGCCAAGCTTGCCACTGTTTGTTATCTGTTGCCCCACCGAAGATGGGCCGGCTTTTCGCATGCTTGCCAGCTCGCCGCAACCTGCCGACAGCCATCCCGCTCCGGGCCTCTGCGCCGAACTATGCACCTTCGCTGAAGCCGCTGGCCTGTTCGTGCCGACATCGATTGCCAACTGCAACTGATTAGGGGAAGGACTCCGTCGCCCTGGCGGTGAATAGCACGAAGTGACCGCAGGCTGGAGGGTGCCTTTGGGAGGTGGGGCCATGGGCAGCTCAGACCGTCGGTCGCGCCAACGACGGCGCACTGGGCACGTGCCCCGTGGTGCTGCTATGCGCCGCTTAGCGTGGATGCGCGCTTTGCCTGACACCTTTGGGAGCGGAGTTGCGATTCTATGAGAGTGTTCGTGCTGAACCCCCCATTTCTCAACAAACGGTTCTCCCGGTCCTCCAGGAGCCCGGCAGTCACCAAGAGCGGCACACTGTATTACCCCCTGTGGCTGGCCGCCGTAACCGGGCTGTTGGAGGACCGCGGCTTTGATGTGCGGTTCGTGGACGCCCCCGCGTCCGGGGCCACGCTTTCGGATGTAGTGGCCGCCGCTGAAGAGCACAAGCCCGACCTCGTTGTTGTTGAGACCACAACACCAAGCATATACAGCGACCTGGAGGCCGCCGCAGCCGTGAAGCAGGCGGTTGGCACCCCGTACACGGTGCTCTGCGGCACTCATGCCTCCGCTCTCCCCGAGGAAACGATGGCGATGGCGCCGCACGTGGATGCCATCGCCCATGGGGAGTGCGACGACACCATAGCCGACCTGGCGGAAGCGCTGAAGGCTGGGGCCAGCCCGGCGAGCGTGCCGGGCCTCACCGTGCGCGATGACAACGCGTTGGTGAGGACCGCCAGGCGTGAACTCAGGAGGGATTTGGACGCGCTGCCGTTCCTAAGCAAGGTGTACAAGCGCCACCTAGACGTGCGCAACTACTTCTTCGCCGCCGCGCATTATCCGGTTGTCCAGATCCTAACCGCTCGCGGGTGCCCTTACGGGTGCTTCTTCTGTGTGTATCCGCAAACGTACACTTTGAGGCAGTACCGCAAGCGATCGCCGGAGCACGTGGTGGAGGAGTTCCTGTGGGTCCAAAGGGAGCTGCCGCACGTGAAGGAGATTGGGCTTGAGGATGACACGTTCACGGTGGATCGCAAGCGAGTGCAGGCCATCTGCGAGCTGCTGATAGCGCGGGGCAGCAAGATTCCGTGGTACTGCAACGCGCGCGCAGACGTGCCGCGGGAGATCCTGAGGCTTATGCGGAAGGCAGGGTGCCGCATGATGGCCGTCGGCTTCGAGAGCGCCAGCCAAAGCGTGCTGGACGGGATGCACAAGGGGATCAAGGTTGAGCAGATCAAGCAGTTCGCTCGGGATGCCAGGCGAGAGGGGCTTTTGATACACGGGTGCTTCATGGTGGGCAACCCCGGCGACACTCCGGAGACGTTGGAACAGGGCCTTCAGCTCGCCAAGGAGCTGAACACCGACACCATGCAGTTCTTCCCGCTGATGGTGTATCCAGGCACCGAGGCGTACAGATGGGCCTCTGAGAACGGCTACCTGCGCACCGCAGACTACGCCTCGTGGGTGGACCCAGAGGGGATGCACAACTGCGTCATCGACCTGCCGGGCCTTAGCGCGGAGGAGCTGGTGGCCTTCTGTGACAGGGCCCGGCGGGAGTACTACCTGCGTGGGAGGT
>Ga0315298_1007598_pt1:0-2500 | contig 14198 bp, 10 predicted proteins | sample WHS_1_MG_FD_203077 | JGI IMG/M metagenome (GOLD analysis project Ga0315298, IMG submission 203077) | Extremophilic microbial mat communities from Washburn Hot Springs, YNP, Wyoming, USA - WHS_1_MG | ecosystem: Environmental > Aquatic > Thermal springs > Hot (42-90C) | place: USA: Wyoming...
CTTACCAGCAAAAGGCAGTAAGTAGTGCCGGATACTCGGATTTCCCAGCATATAGTCAGGTTTTACAACTACAGCGGTCCAGCCTATAGTTACGGCCGCCGTTTACCGGGGCTTCGGTTCAGAGCTTCTCCCGCACTCAACTTATCTCGATAGGCTTTCTTTTATCCTTTCCTTTAGCCATCCTATTGCTTGTCCTGATTTCTTTAGGCTTTTCTCTCTTCTTCTGGCATCTTCTCTACATTTATAGGCTTCGTAATAAATCAACTCCCACATTTGATTCTTGGTCCATTTACTACCACCACTATTGTGTTCTTTAAGCCTTTGTCTTAAATTTTTTGTATAGCCAATGTAAATCTTGTTATTCTTGCTGCGAATTACATACACGTACTCCATCTTAATTTCCCCTATTAAGATAAGTTGAGTGCGGGATAACCCCTCCCCTTAACCTTCCGGCACCGGGCAGGCGTCAGACCCTATACATCGATTTTATGTCTTTGCAGAGTCCTGTGTTTTTATTAAACAGTCGCAAGAGCCATTTTTCTGCGGCCTCCTCGGGCTTTGTTTATGCAACTACACCCTACTGAGGCACCCCTTTTCCCGAAGTTACGGGGTCAACTTGCCTAGTTCCTTAGAGAGGGCTCACACGTGCGCCTTAGGATTCTCTCCTCATCTACCTGTGTCGGTTTGCGGTACGGTCACCTGAAAGACTCCTTAGAGGATTTTCTTGGCAGTGTGGAATCAGCAAGTTCACAAGACCGAAGCCCTGCTTCCCCGCCGTATTCGGAGTTAACGAGCTCCCGGATTTGCCTGAGAGCTCCTCCTACTTGGCGGCCGTGCATTTCCAACCGCACGTATGCCTATCCTCCTGCGTCCCCCCATCGTACAAACGCCTTCCAGGTGGTGCAGGGATGTTGACCTGCTTTCCATCGCCTACGCCTTTCGGCCTCAGCTTAGGGACCGACTAACCCTGGGCGGACTGACCTTCCCCAGGAAACCTTAGATTTTCGGCGCTGCTGGTTTCTACAGCAGTTATCGCTACTCGTGCCGGCAGAGTCTCTTCCGTGCGCTCCATAAGACCTCGCAGCCTTACTTCAGCGCCCACGGAATGCTCCCCTACCAATCGGTATAACCGATTCCGCAGCTTCGGTAGCAAGCTTAGCCCCGTTACATTGTCGGCGCGGAAATACTTGACCAGTGAGCTGTTACGCTTTCTTTAAAGGATGGCTGCTTCTAAGCCAACCTCCTGGTTGTCTCAGCGTTCCCACATCCTTGCCCACTTAGCTTGCATTTAGGGACCTTAGCTGGCGGTCTGGGCTGTTTCCCTTTTGACCACGGACCTTAGAGCTCGTAGTCTTACTCCCGCGCAGTGGTTATAGGAATTCGAAGTTTGGTTGGATTCGGAAGGCCTTTCGGCCCCCTAGGCCATCCAGTGCTCTACCTCCTATACCATTCACGCGAGGCTAGCCCTAAAGCTATTTCGGGGAGAACGAGCTATCTCCGAGTTTGATTAGCCTTTCACCCCTACCCTCAGCTCATCCGAGCTGTTTTCAACCAACACCGGTTCGGACCTCCCTGTGGTGTTACCCACAGTTCATCCTGGCCAAGGGTAGATCACCTCGGCTTCGCGTCTACTCCGTACGACTAAATCGCCCTGTTCGGACTCGCTTTCGCTACGGCTCCTCACCTGATGGTGATTAACCTCGCCGCACAGAGTAACTAGCCGGCTCATTAAGCAAAAGGCACCCCGTCACCCCCTTGCGAGGGCTCCGAGTGCTTGTAAGCACACAGTTTCAGGTTCTGTTTCACTCCCCTAACAGGGGTTCTTTTCACCTTTCCCTCACGGTACTAGTACACTATCGGTCGCAGATTAGTATTTAGCCTTGGAAGATGGTCCTCCCGAATTCCCACAGGATTCCACGTGTCCCGTGGTACTTGGGTACCTGACGGAGAGAGACAACCTTTTCGCTTACAGGACTATCACCCTCTCTGGTTACCCTTTCCATGGTATTCAGCTAAGATTGCCCTTTGTAACTCTCTGGCTTCGCCTGACCGAAGCCCTGTCAGGCCCCTCGACCCCGCATACACAACGCGCCAGGGCTTTAACATGCATGCGGTTTGGGCTTTTCCCCGTTCGCTCGCCGCTACTTAGGGAATCGCGGTTGCTTTCTTTTCCTCCGGGTACTGAGATGGTTCCCTTCCCCGGGTTCGCCTCCTAACCCTATGGATTCAGGTTAGGATACCAGAGCTTCACTCTGGTGGGTTTCCCCATTCGGAAATCTCCGGGTCAAAGCCTGCTTAGCGGCTCACCGGAGCTTATCGCAGCTTGCCACGTCCTTCATCGCCTTTCTGCGCCAAGGCATCCCCTGTGTGCCCTTAGTAACTTGACCATAAAGTTTGGTCAAGGCAAAACTGCCGCTTTGTTAAATTTTCAAAGAACTGATCTATTTACTTCCCCTGTCCAGGGGAAACAAATGCTTTTATAATCTATGAGCATTGGTGG
>Ga0315298_1007598_pt1:5000-14198 | contig 14198 bp, 10 predicted proteins | sample WHS_1_MG_FD_203077 | JGI IMG/M metagenome (GOLD analysis project Ga0315298, IMG submission 203077) | Extremophilic microbial mat communities from Washburn Hot Springs, YNP, Wyoming, USA - WHS_1_MG | ecosystem: Environmental > Aquatic > Thermal springs > Hot (42-90C) | place: USA...
CAGAAATGTTTTGTTATTCTATTTTATTAAAACAAAAAGCCGATACTCAGAGAATTGCTGCCGACGTTATCTCTGAAAAAATCGAAACATTGAAAAGCCTGGGTCCAGAAGATCCAGAACTTCTTCCTGGAAATTATCAGGAAATGATTAAAGATAAAAATTCAGAGCGGGTTTTTCTTCTGAAGTGGGAAATATCTGTCGGAGAAAAAGGACTGAAAAAAATTTTATTCTGCCTCTATCCAGGAAAAGATGAAAGCAAGTCTCCCACCAGAGCGGTCTTCTTTCTCTCCCATAGCCTTCAATTTTAAAGAAATATAAAGGAAGAGATATGTTCCTAAAGTTAAACTACCAAAAAAATAAAATCGGCGGCAAAAAAAGATTTTTTGCTTCCCCTAAAATTTTTAAAGGTCTGCTAAATGTTATCTACCAGGAGGAAAAACCGGCAAAGAAGCACTATCTTCATGGTTTTACCCTGGTGGAATGCCTTCTGAGTTTAAGTTTGAGCCTGATAATTCTGGTTTCGGCAACTGAGATTTTGTCCCGAGGAAAACAAATTTTTTCGCGTCTTAAAGAGGAACATGAATCAATTTTAATTGCAGTAACAGGATTAGAAAAAATACGAGAGGACCTGGTAAAAGCCGGAACTGGACTTAATCTTGATTTTGAAATCCAAAATTTAAGGCCTTTAGTTGCTCAAAATTCCCGGCTTGTAATTTATTCGAAAGAAAAAAAATTTAAAATTCAGGAAAACATAGAACCAGGGGCTAACATCATCATAGTTTTCCCCGATTCAGAATTAAGTTCTTCCCTGAGAAAAGGCAGACAGATAGTAATAAAAAATCGGCGAGAGGGCGAATTCCTATCCATTACTGCCGTCTCTAACAATCGCCTCAGCGTTTCCCCGGCTATAAGCTACACCTACGGCAGCCAGGAAAGTGAGATCCTCCTGCTGGAAAAAGTTGAAATTTTTCTTGATGAAAAGCAGAGCATCCTAAGACGAAAAGTAAACGATACTTCAGGCCAGCCTTTGCTGGAAGAAGTAACCCAATTCGAAACTTTTTATGACCAGAATAAGAACCTGCTAACTTTAAATCTAATGGCTGGCAAACTAAAGGAGAGAACCTATGAGCTTTTTCTATTTCCCAAAAACCTATTCTGAAAAAATTAAAGAATTAACCAATTACTATGGCCGAAGAAAGGGTGGAGCAAAAACCACTTTAAGGAAAGGCTCGGCTATGATGGTTTGTCTTCTGTTGCTCAGCTTATTTGTTACTTTAGGATTAGGCCTTCTTCTAAACTCTCAGATCTTTTTTGAAGTCCAGGGCATAAGAAAAATAAACAGGTTAAGTTCTTATGCAGCCGAAAATGGAATAAAACAGAGCCTGGAGAAAATGGAAAATAAAATAGAAGAATTATGCAGCGAAACTGAAATAGAAGAGAGTTTCTTCCAGCAACTAAAAAATCAACTGGAATCAGGAAAATTAGATTTTATCAACCTTCTTCTAACAGAAGCTGTATATCAATCAATAAATGAATTTTCCAGAATGAGCTGGAAAACAACGGCTACCGGTCAGATATATGAATTAGAAAATTATGAAAATTATCTTAAAGCTATCCTTGAAATAGATATAGGTTCAAGCGGGCAAATCCAGGGATTTAACGGGGAAAAAAGAGAAGTAGCAGCACTTTTTCTCAGTCTTTATGCAGGTCACCTACCTTTAAACCAAATAGCTCTGGCGGTAGAAAAAACAGGATTTAAAGAGGAAACCAGAGACAAACTAAAAATAATTTCTACTATTAAAAACAACCTTTTGCCCCAGAATCCAACAATCCTAAGCGGAACTTTTATTCCCGAAAATGCCTTGCCTTTAATTTCTAAAGGACTGAAAATTTTAAAGCCCGACCGACTTCCTAACTGGCTTTTACGCCAGGCGTTAGGGCTCGAACCGGTCAACGAACCTGTACCCGATGGAGTTTACCTGATTAAAGATAATCTTGGCCTGGGTGGTATATATGTTCAAGGCCCTCTTAATGAGCTGCTTCTGGGGGTAGATGGCCGTTACCAATTAGTTCAATTTACTCAGGAAGAAAACCGCTGGCTTCTTAAGTTTGATCCTTATCAGGCAAAGACTTATTTTTACAGCCCTCAAGCCAGCGAATCGTTTGATTCTTTGCCTGTACCGGTAATTATGGTAAACGGCAAAATTGAATCTCTGGCTTCAGGAAAAGTTAATGCAGACGGATATTTGACCGCCTCGGAAAATGATCTACCGGCTTTCTGTTCTGGAGTAAAGCTTACTTTAGTTTGTTCAGGGAAAATAAATATAACTTCCAATCTTATTTCTGAAGGGCTGGAGTGGAGAAACGGATTACCATATTTTCGGAGTAAACAATCGCAGTTTATAATCTGGTCAACCGGTAAAGATTTCCAATCTGAGGAGCTAACTGATGGGGGCATTAATTTAATTAATTCTTCTATTCAGAATTTGATTATTTCTGCCAGTCTAATTGGCGGAGGCACGGGGATTAAAATTGACAATACCATAACAGAAACCAAGATAATAGGAAGCCTGGCCGCAAACAACCTTAATTTAAATTCCAGCCAGGTCAGGATATTTAAAAGTGGCGAGAAAGAGGAAGAGAATGGAAGTGAGGCGGATCTTCAAGTTTATTCTGAAAGGCCGCTTTTTCTCCTGAATGATTTTAGGATTAAAGAATGGAGGTCAATTTAATGAAAATCAACTTAAATAAAGAAAATAGAAGACGTGGATTTACGCTTCTGGAAACAACTTTGGCTCTCTGTCTAATGGCCCTATTATTGCTTCTCGGCTCATCATTTAAGGGCAATAATAAAAAATATCAACTCGATCAAGCGGTAGAAAAAATTTGCTCCGAATTGACCCTGGCCCGCTTTCGTTCGATTCATCGTCAGGTAATGATGAAAGTCAGTTTTAATCAAAATTTTTGTGAATTATTAGAATTTGATGCTGAAAATTCATCCTGGACAGCCAAATCCAGACAAATTCTGGAAGGGGTAGAAATTTCTGCCAACAATTCACCGGTATTTTACCCACAGGGAACAGTCTCTAATCTGGCCTCAATTAAAGTAAAAAATGATAGCGGACTTAAATACATATCCATTGCTATCACCGGCAGGATAAAAATAAGCGAAGCCGATTGAGTTCTGGTAAATTGGCAAAATTAAAAAAAAGATAAATTCATAAAATTACCCCAGCCAGAGAAAATGGCTCTATAAGTTCAATATCTTAATTTTTTCTAAAAAATGGCTTAAAAAGTAAACAAAAAATTCTGTTGAATCACGGGGAAAAGTGTTTTATAAAATATATCTTTCAAAAAGGAAGGAGGCATCTATGAGACGGAGAGCTATTTTAAATCTGTTATTTATTGCTTTTTTGGGGCTAATTCTTTCTCCCTCTTTTTCTTTCCTTTCGGCCCAGCAGCCTTACAAACTTCCGCCAAAGGAAATAATAGAAATACTTGATACTCCACCATTGCCTTTAGTTAGCCTTGATCCCTCCAGGCAAATAATGCTGCTGAGCTATTATCAGGCTATGCCCTCCATTGTGGAAGTTAGCCGTCAATTCTACAGGTTAGCTGGAATTAGGATAACTCCTCACAACAACAGTGAACAGACTCTCAGATATTTTAATAAATTTGTTTTAAAAGACTTAAAATCTGGAAAGGAAGTTATCTTAAACATCCCTAATGAACCCTGTTATAGTCTGCCGGAATGGTCGCCCGATGGTAGATTTCTGGCCTTCAAAAAATATCTAAATAATGGCCTGGAACTATGGATAGCAGAAGTTAAAACAGGAAAGGTCAGAAAAGTCTTCGGACCCTCTCTTAATTCTGTCCTGACAGAAGGATTTGTCTGGTGTCCAGATAGCCAAGGATTAATTCTTTTCTCTAATCCAGAAGACAGAGGGCCAGAGCCGGTACCCCCGAGAGTTCCAGTAGGACCTGATGTTCAGGAAGTCTCGGGTAAATTTGCTTCCGTTCCAACTTTCGAGGATCTACTCAAAAATCCTTTCGATGAAAAATTATTTGAATATTTTGCTACCACTCAGCTTTATAGATTTAACCTAAATACAGGTGAACTGACTAAAATTGGCCAGCCAGGAATATATCAATTTGCTCTCCCTGCTCCCAACGGGCAATATTTGCTGGTGAAAAGAATAAAAAAGCCTTTTTCTTACAGTGTGCCCTTTAGTTCTTTTACCCACGATATTGAGGTTTGGGACGCCCAGGGAAATCCAATAAAAATAATTGCTGAGCTTCCGGTAGCTGAAGAAGTTCCCAGAAATGGAGTACCCAAAGGCCCAAGAGCCTTCGAATGGCAGCCACTCAAGCCAGCGACACTTATCTGGGTCGAAGCCTTAGACGATGGCGATCCTGAAAAAAATGTTCCCTTCAGGGATAAGATACTTTCTCTTAATGCCCCCTTTAATCAGGAAGCGGTGGAAATAATTAAACTCCCCCAGCGGTATCAAAGCCTTATCTGGTTAAGCAAAGCTGGTGAGGGAATGGTTACTGAATATGAATGGAAGAAAAGATGGCGAACAACATACCTCTTTGATACCAACAAACCTAACTTTATGAAAAAGATTTTTGACCTCAGTGTTCAGGATCAATATAACGATCCAGGCCGCCCGGTTATGGTTACCCTTCCTTCTGGAGACCAGGTTGCATTAAAAGAGGGTGATTTTATTTATCTTAGTGGCTTTGGCTCATCTCCAGAGGGCGACAGGCCATTTCTGGACAAATTCAACCTCCAGACCCTGCAGAAAACCAGACTTTTCCGCTGTGAGAAAGGGGTCTATGAAAGTTTCATCGCTTTCTATGGAAACAAAAAGGATGTAATTATTACCAGCTTTGAGTCCCCGACGATTCCCCCCAATTATTACTTAGTAAATTTAAAATCAAAGAAGAAAACAGCCCTAACCAACTTCCCTGACCCCGCTCCTCAATTAACTGCGGTAAAAAAACAATTGATTAAATATAAAAGAGATGATGGCGTTGAACTTTCCGGGACTCTTTACTTACCGCCTGGCTATAAAGAGGGAGAAAGATTGCCGGTGGTTATCTGGGCCTATCCCATGGAATATAATGACCCAGCTACAGCCGGTCAGGTCCGCGGCTCTCCCTATCGTTTTACCTTTTATCGGGGCCCCAGTCAGTTATTCTTTTTGACCCAGGGATATGCTGTCCTGGATAATGCACAAATGCCAGTTGTGGGCGACCCCAAGACAATGAACGACACGTTCATCCCTCAAATTGTTGCCAACGCTAAAGCCGCGATTGACGCCCTTGACCGGATGGGAATTGTTGACCGCAAGAGAGTTGGTGTGGGTGGACACAGCTATGGAGCTTTTATGACTGCCAATCTTCTGGCCCATTCCGACTTGTTTGCAGCAGGAATTGCCAGAAGTGGAGCCTACAATCGGACTTTAACCCCGTTCGGTTTTCAAAACGAAAGAAGGACTTTATGGGAAGCTCCTGATCTCTACTGGAAAATATCACCTTTTATGTATGCAAATAAAATAAATGAACCGATTCTGCTTATCCATGGCGAAGCTGACAATAATTCAGGAACATTCCCCATTCAATCAGAAAGACTATTCGCAGCTATTAAAGGATTGGGTGGAACAGCCCGCTTGGTGATGCTGCCTTACGAAAGTCACTCCTATTCAGCCAGAGAATCGGTGCTGGATGTCCTGGCAGAAATGATTGAATGGTTCGACCGTTATGTTAAGAAAAAATAATAAAAGACTTTTCCACAAATCCTGTGAAAAAGTTTGTGGAAATCTTAGCCTGAAAATTATTTATCATTTGCCAAATCAATAACTTGTGGTAAACTGCACACATTTTGTGCAGAACCATTGCTCTGACAGTTGTATCTTCTTTATTTTCTTAATTTTATCACGGAAAAATTTAAAAATATTTACCGAACATAAGCTCTCTTGATAGCCAATTAAAATCTTCTTATTTCCCAAGGAAGATGTTATAATTTTAAAAAATGGCGGAAGGAGAAAATAATGAAGAATTTTATCTTAAAAATATTATTCTTAGCCTTCTTTCTGACCTCATTTACCGGCCAGAGTTTATTTTTATTCTCGGCCAAACTATCTGCTCAACAGCTCCCAGCTCCAGGCCAGGTAGAAATCAGAGAGGTTGAGCCTTTCGTTTATTGTTCATTGAGCCGAGAGGGATCATTTTCTGAAATAGAATCAGCCATTGCCGAGTTGATGCGATATATGCAACTCCAGAATGTCTTTCCTACCGGTCCCATGATTGGCATTTTCCATGGCGATCCGACTCTGTCTGATCCCAATAAAATTCAGTGGGAAATAGGCTTCCCCGTTGACCAGCAGGCTTTTGTCCAGGCTCCCCTTCAGAAAAAGCAATGGACTTTTACTACTGTGGCAGTCGGAGTTCACGAAGGGCCCTATGAGAAGACAGGCGAGACTATTTTAAAAATGAGAGAGTGGCTTGAAAATAATGGCTATGTTCAGAACGGACCTGTTTTAGAGCGCTACCTGGATTCTGACCCTTCCAAAACGACACCCGATCATCTGAAAACTGAAATCTGGCTGCCCTGCAAAAAGGTGTGAATATCTAAAACGTGAATCTCTCCGCTTTTTGAATCGTTTTTTCAATTTCTTAACTATTTGAGGATTAACAAATTTATTAAATTAAAGGGGAAAATAGGTAAGAAGTTTAAAAAATTCTAAAGCGGATGTGATTTAAAATTAAAAGACCGGAAAGATTTTGCCCAGAGGAGTAATAAGGGAAAAGCAAATAAATTTATTTGGAAGAAAGGTAATTTTTTTGACCGTAGCAAGCTTTTACGCAGAGGCCGCAGATATACTGGCCCACAAGGCCACGATTACGAAATTCTTTAAGCTTCTCAAAGCAAATTAAATGGTCAAATTCTGCCGGTGAATCTTTAATCGCCTGAACCGGGCAGACAGCCTGACAGCGATGGCAATCACCACAGCCAAAAGGTAGAGGCTTATCAGTTTTTAAGGGGAGATCAGTCAGTACAGTTACCAGACGGAATCTCGATCCTAAATGAGGATTGACCAAAAGGTTATTGCGTCCAATCCAGCCTAATCCAGCCAGCTCCCCCACTTTTTTGTGGGAAAGATGGGCTTTTTGATTTTTCCAATCAATAACCTGAGAAGCAGCTATGGGCAGAGCCAGGTAGCCTCGAGCAGTAATGAACGAAGAAATCTGTAAGGCAGCTCGGTCAAGAAAAGCATTTAACTGGCGGTAATGATGAAAATACAGCATGGTTGGGGCATCCTCCAGATCATCAAGCACGGATAAAAGGACTTCTTTCCCCAGAGATATTCCGTAATCATAACGGCTAACCAGGCGGGGAGGTAAAAGAAAACTGTCCCTTATGGATCGAATATCAGCCACTCCAAATAAATCAAGGCCAAGAAAATCCAGAGCAAAGCTCTTTAACCAATTATAATTGTCTAATAAATCTTGCTTTTCCATTTATAACTTCTTGCATTTTATAGCCAGCAAAGATATATGTCAAAATTTTAAATTCAGGTATTTAGAAAGGATTTAATAAATAATAGCAACTGATTTTTGAATAAAAAAAGAAAGGAGCTGCAAGGATGAAGGTGGCCATCTTTTAGATAAAAGAAAAAATCAGTGCACTTATAACTTGCCGATATATTTATTAAAAATAAATCTTAAGGAATTACTTTAAGTAACTTTAAATAAATAAGCTAACTCTGGTTAAACACTTCATAGTTGACCGAAGATAAGATTTGAAGTATATGTAAAATTCAGGTTAATAAAGTTAAATAGGCCAAAGATTATTACTAAAGAGGAGAAAAAAATGGAAAGGACCTTGGCTATAATCAAGCCGGATGCTGTGAGAAAAAGAGTAATAGGGAAAATAATTCAGAGAATTGAAGATGAAGGCTTTGAAATCCTGGGAATGAAAATGCTTCAGCTAAGCCAGGATGAGGCCAGAAAATTTTATCTTGTCCATAAAGATAAACCTTTTTATGAGAGCCTGACCAATTTTATGTCTTCAGGTCAGATAGTCGTATTGCTTCTGGAGAGAGAAAACGCCATCAAACACTGGCGGGAAGTCATGGGCGCTACCGATCCAGCTCAGGCCAAGCCTGGAACAATCAGGAGGGAATTCGGATTTTCAGTGGAAAGAAATGCTGTTCATGGTTCTGATAGCCCCCAGACAGCCGAGGAAGAAATAAAATTTTTCTTTAAATAACAGATAATAAAAAAAATATTTCATATTTTTATAAAAATTTTTCTTGACATTTGCTTTTTTTAGTTTTAAATTTTTTATGCGCCTTGGATGAGAATGAGAGTCAGGGGGTATTGGATTAACAATCTTCATCCCTCCTTATCTGTCATTCCTCAAGGCTAATTTTAATGGATGGAGGATTTCACCATGCGTAAATCTTTAACCAAAATCATCGCCTTTGTGGTCTGCTTAGTTTTTGCTATTAGCCTGGTTCCGGCTATGTATGCAGCAGAAAAAAGGATTACAAAGGACAACCGGCTACTGCTTCAGAAACCTATGAATCTCCTGATTTCCATTTTCCCATTCTTGGGGAGTGTTATTGACACTGGCAGCAAATCGACTTCCAGCACTATTACTACCAAGAAGACCCTCAAACCGACTGCTGACATTGTGATCGGGACAAAGCCTGGTAGCGATAGAGATTAATTCTAAGCCAATTAAAAACAAAAACTTTTTATATATCTCACCTTAAGGGGTGAGAAATTCCTTTATATCTCACCCCTCTATTCCCCTCTTTAAGTTATTGACATAAAATACTATTATGATTTGATGTAATAGTGAGGTTTTTTATCTTGAAAAAATTCTGGCTCTTTTTATATTCGTTTTTCATCTTTTGCCTCGTTACTCCATTTTCATTCTCTCAGTCAAAGCCAGCTATTAATAAATTTTTTCCGAATTTCTCCCAATTATTAAACGAAAGCCAAAGATACCAATCTGAAGGGTTATATGAGAAGGCTTTGCAGAGTCTTAACCAGACACTTAAGCAGGCCAGAACTCTGGAAGAAAAGAAATTAGTAGTTTTTAACCTGGCTGAGGTTTATGCCAATCTTGGCCAGCTAAGTGAGGCTTATGACCAATACCGGCAGGCCTTTGACCTTGCTAGA
>Ga0315298_1007599_pt1 | contig 14196 bp, 13 predicted proteins | sample WHS_1_MG_FD_203077 | JGI IMG/M metagenome (GOLD analysis project Ga0315298, IMG submission 203077) | Extremophilic microbial mat communities from Washburn Hot Springs, YNP, Wyoming, USA - WHS_1_MG | ecosystem: Environmental > Aquatic > Thermal springs > Hot (42-90C) | place: USA: Wyoming...
TTGCAGTTTTTTTGATGGCAACAAAAATTCAACTTGCGGTTTGTTGCTTTTTTGCTATGATATAGTTAAGATACATTTAAGACAAGTTATGGAAAAATTTATTATTGAGGGAGGCAAAAAATTAGAAGGCGAAATAGATGTGCAGGGTTCAAAAAACGGAGCGGCTGCTGTTTTGGCTGCTTGTTTATTAACCAAAGAAGAATGCGTCATTGATAACCTGCCATTGGTTTGTGATGTGTTAAATCTTTTGCAGTTAATGGAACAAATGGGTTCTGTGGTGCAATGGCTGGACAAAAGAACAGTAAAAATAAAAGCGGAAAACTTGCACGCTGATAAAATTGATTTTGTTAAATTTTCTCAAAGCCGCACCTCGGTTTTGCTTATTGGTGCTTTGGTGAACCGCTTTTCTCATTTTAAGGTTTCACGGCCCGGCGGAGATAGAATTGGTTTAAGGCCCATTAGCACACATTTGCAAGCCTTGAAAAATTTAGGAATAGAGGTTAAAACAGAGGGAGACTTTTATTTTTTTGAGGTAAAGAATTTAAAGGGTCAGGAAATTATTCTGCCGGAATTTTCCGTTACTGCTACTGAAATTTTAATAATGGCTGCTGTTTTGGCTCAGGGCACAACAATTATTAAAATTGCCGCCGGGGAACCGCATATTCAGGATTTGGTGTTGATGCTTAACAAAATGGGGGCATCTATCCAATGGCAGGGCAGTCACACCTTGATTATTAATGGCGTGAAAGAATTGGGTGGCACACAACACCGCGTGATTGCTGATGCCATTGAAGCGGGTACTTTTATGGTAATGGGAATTTTATGCGGAGGAAGGGTAATAGTAAAAAATGTTGAAGGCGATTACCTGGATCTTTTTTACGAAAAATTAACAGAAATGGGTGTGTTTTATCAAAAAAACAACAATACGGTGATGGTGCAGGGATGCTCTGATTTTGCGCCCGTGAAAATTCAAGCCTTGCCTTATCCGGGATTTCCTACGGATCTTTTACCCCTGATGGCGCCTCTTTTAACGCAAGCTAAAGGTAAAAGTTTATTACATGACCCGCTTTACGAAAACCGTTTTAATTATATTCATCAGTTGCGAAAAATGGGGGCGGATATTGAAATGGTTGATCCTCATCGGGTATTTGTTTTTGGGCCTACTGCTTTGTTTGGTGTGTCTATTGAATCTTGGGATATTAGAGCAGGCGCTTCGCTTTTAGCTGCTGCCTTGTTTGCAAAAGGCAAAACGCAGATTAGCAATATTGAACAAATTGACAGGGGATATGAAAAAATTGAAGAGAGGTTGCAAAAATTAGGAGCAGAAATAAAAAGAATTGCTAATTAACCCCATTCAACTAAAAAGAGAATTAACCTTTATTCACCTCATTATTCTAATTATTCTAATCCTAAAATAATTAACCTAATTGGTTCAAAAAATATCTTAGAATAATTAGAATAATGAGGATTGAGAATAATTTTAATGATATGCCTTTTTTTACTAATAAATTAGCCATTGATTTGGGCACCTGTAATTCTTTGGTGTTTGTGTCGGGCAGGGGAATTGTAATGAACGAACCCTCTGTGGTAGCGGTTGCCAAGCCAGAAAATAAAATTATGGCCGTGGGTATGGAAGCAAAATTGATGGTAGGCAGAACCCCTGATAATATTATTGTTTACAGGCCCCTAAAAGACGGAGTTATTGCTGATTATAAAATTACAGAGGCAATGCTACGTTATTTTATTCAAAAAACAAAACGATGGTTTGATTTTTTAAAACCTGAATTATTGATTTCTATTCCTGTGGGCGCTTCTTCCACAGAAAGGCGCGCGGTCATTGAAGCAGCCAAAGCCGCCGGGGCAAAAGAAGCCTATGTGGCAAAAGAACCTATTTTAGCGGCGTTGGGCGCGGGTATTCCTATTAATTCTTCGGAGGGCAATATGATTATTGATATTGGTGGAGGCACTTCCGAAATTGCTGTTATTGCTTTGGGTGGTATTGTGACAGCGCATTCTTTAAGGATAGCGGGAGATAAAATGGATGAAAGAATTGCTGAGCACATTAAAAAGGAACATAATTTAGCCATTGGCACGCAAACAGCAGAAGAGGTAAAAATTAAAATAGGCAGAGCGTTTGGGCAAAAGAAAGAGGAATGGTATGAAATCAGGGGTAGGGATTTGATTTCGGGTTTACCGCGCAATATTAAAATTTCCAGCAATGAAATTGCCAAAGCGTTAAGACCTGTTTTAGATGAAATTATTGAGGGGATTAAAATTGTTTTACGCAATACCCCTTCGGAACTTTCTGCGGATATTATTAATAAAGGAATGATTATGTCCGGTGGCGGTTCTTTGTTGAGAGATTTAAATCAGTTAGTGGCAAAACAAACAGGCGTGCCCTGCTTTACCGCAGAAGAAGCGCTTTTGTGTGTGGTGAAGGGCACGGGTATTGTGTTAGAGAATTTAGATGTTTATAAAAGAAGCATTATGAGTTAATCCTTATTTATTTTAGGAGCGTATGCAATTTATTGGACATCACCAACAATGGTTATTTTTAAAACAGATAGCGCATAATCATCATATGCCTCACGCGTTGCTTTTTAGCGGAGAAGAAAGTTTGGGCAAGAAGAAAATTGCTTTTCAGTTTGTGAAAATGATTTTTTGCCAACACGACAACCAAGAGCAACGACCCTGCGAACAATGCACCAGTTGTTTACTCACGGAAAAAGCAGCCCATCCCGATCTGATTTTTATTAATTCCCAACCCCACAAAGAAATTGTTATTAGCCAAATGAGGAACCTGCGCAGTTTTTTATCGTTGCAACCAATAATGAGCGCCGAAAGGGCAGTGATTATTAACAATGCCCATTGTTTAAACGAAGAATCGCAAAATTGTTTTTTAAAAATATTGGAAGAGCCTCCCAAGCACACCTTTTTTATTTTAATTACGGCTTTTCCCAATCTTTTGTTGCCCACTATTCGTTCGCGCTGCGCTAATGTAAAATTTTATCCAGTGGGCATATCCCAGCTGAAGCAATTACCTTTTTTTGAAAAAGTCAGTCAGGATTTGCCTGATATCGGGCAAAGGGGTCAACCCGGTATTATTTTTCAAATTACTGCCAGCGCAGATTTCAAAGAACAAAAAATTTTGTTGGAGAAGTGTGCCAAAAATTTTTTACACAATGATAGGGGCGCGAGACTTTTGTTTATTAAAGAATTTTTTGAAAAAAACAAAGAAAATTTTACCCCGGAGTTATTATTATTGCTGGAAACAATCACAGATGTGTTAAGAAGCGCTTTAAGGGTTAAGGTGAGGGAGGAAGCATTAGAAAATATAGCCAAAATTGCTCAAAGAATAAAAAAAGCCATAGAACTCACAGAATCTTATCGGCAGCTTTTGCAAACCACTAATGTGAACGGCCGTCTTTTGTTGGAAAATCTTGCCTTGAATATTTAAGATTATTTTATAACATAAAAATAAAATTATGTTAGAACAAATTATTGAACAATTTAAAAAAGAGGGCCAAAAGGCTCTGGATAATTTTAGTGCTCAAATCGCAAAATTAAGAGCAGGCACTTTGTCTGTGGACCTTTTTGAAAATATAAAAATAGAATGTTTTGGTCAGGAGTTTTTCCTGAAACAATTAGGCGTGATATCGCTTATATCAGTCAGAGAACTCAAGATTCAGTTGTGGGATAATTCTTATGTGGAGCCTGCCTTAAAAGCAATGCAAAATCAGGGGCTGGGCATTCCTAATCGTATTGACGGAACCAGCATTTATTTTTTAGCGCCCCCCCTTACTTCTGAAACCAGAAAAGAATTGCTTAGTGTTTTGAATCAAAAAAAAGAAGAGGTTTTTCAGGAGTTCAGAAGATTAAGAGATAAATCATGGAAGAGTATTCAAGATGGTTTTGCTCAGGGGCTTATCAGAGAAGATGATAAATTTAAAGGCAGGGATAAGCTTGACGAAGCGGTGCGCGATTTCAGAGAAAAAATGGATAAAATAGCAGAGCAAAAAGAAAAAGAAATTTTGGGATAGCATTAATATAATTAACCTAACAATTATTTAGAATCATTGAAATGTTTTTAACCATTATCATTGTTATTTTTAGCTTAATCACCCTGATGTCATTGCACGAATTAGGGCATTTTTTGCTTGCCAAGAAGTTTGGCATTGTGGTGGAAGAGTTTGGTATTGGCTATCCGCCCAGAATATGGGGCAAAAAAATTAAAGACACAATTTATTCTGTTAACTGGTTGCCCTTAGGGGCTTTTGTGAAAATTTTAGGAGAAGATGATACTTCCCAAAAAATAAAAGGCAGTTTTTCTTCTTCTCCTCTCTATCAAAGAATTTTAGTGGTGTTAGGCGGTTGTTTTTCTTTTTGGGTGATTGCCTTTTTGATTTTTACTTTTTTAGCCGGCTTGCAAGGCGTTAATGTAGCAGTGAGCGATAACTATAACGGCAAGGAAAAGCCTTTTGTGCAGATTTTTTCTGTGGCAAAAAATTCTCCTGCGGAAAAAGCGGGTATCCAAATGGGCGATATTATGATACAATTAAAATCAGCAGGGGCAGAGCAAATACAAACAGACAAAGTGGCGCTTGTTCAAAGTTTTATTTATGAGCACAAGGGAGAGCAAATAATTATTACTTTAAAAAGAGGGAAAAATCTTTTAGATGTGCCGGTGGTGCCCCGGGTAAATCCGCCCCGGGGCGAGGGCGCTTTGGGAGTAGGGTTAAGCAGGGTTATTAATGAACAAACCCAATGGTATAAAGCACCTTATGTGGGTTTGAAAACAACATTTTTGCAAACAAAAGCAGTGCCCCAAGTATGGATAGAAATTATTACCAAGAAAATCAAAAAAGAACCAACGCCCAATGTGCAGTTTGTGGGTCCTGTGGGGCTGGGTAGTATAATGAACAAAGCGCTTCAGTATGGAGCGGGCAATTACTTAATGCTCATTGCTGTGATTGCTATTTATTTAGCCATTTTTAATCTTTTGCCTTTACCTGCTTTAGATGGGGGTCGTCTGCTTTTTTTGGTGGTGGAAGCAATACGGAAAAAACCAATAGAGCCCAAAATAGAACAACAAGCCACAGCGGTTTTCTTTGTGCTTTTTATTATGCTTGGTTTGTTTCTTACTATTCAGGACATTTGGCGTCTTTTTTAGCAATGCTTTTGTATTTTTATTTATTAGATTATGAAAGAAACAAAAAAACAGGAATTTACAAAAGAATATCTTATTAAAAAATCTGTTGATTTTTCCCAGTGGTACACAGATGTAATTTTAAAAAGCGAAATGGCTGACTACGCGCCCGTAAAGGGTTGTCAGGTAATTATGCCTTACGGCTATGCCATTTGGGAAACAATACAGAAGGTGTTGGACCAAATGCTCAAAAACGATGGGATTGAAAATGCTTATTTTCCTCTTTTGATTCCCCAAAAAAGTTTGCAAAAAGAACAAGAGCACATTGAGGGATTTTCCCCGGAATTGGCAATTGTGACTATTGGAGGCGGTGAAACCCTAACGGAAAAATTAGTTTTAAGGCCTACTTCCGAAACTATTATTTATGAAATGTATGCCAAATGGATAAAGTCCTGGCGTGATTTACCCCTGAGAATAAACCAATGGGCAAATGTGGTGCGCTGGGAAAAAAGAACACGGTTGTTTTTAAGAACCACAGAGTTTTTATGGCAGGAAGGCCATACAGTGCATAGCACAGACAAAGAAGCGCTCAAAGAAACACAAAAAGCAATAGAGCGTTATATAAAAATTTATCAGGAATATTTTGCCATTGATGGTATTTGGGGTAAAAAAAGTGAACAAGAAAAATTTCCCGGCGCTGTTCACACTTTTACGTATGAAATGTTAATGCCCGACAACAAAGCATTGCAGGGCTGCACTTCTCATTATTTGGGCCAAAATTTTGCCAAAGCCTTTCATATCCAGTTTTTAGGCAAAGATGGCGCCAATCATTTTCCCTTCCAAACCTGTTGGGGTTTTAGCACGCGCAGTTTAGGCGCTTTAATTATGGCGCATGGCGATGATAATGGTTTGGTTTTGCCTCCTCTTTTAGCGCCTGTGCAAGTGGTGATTGTGCCTATTTTGCAGGGGAAAAATATTGATAAAAAGGTTTTACAAATGTCTGAAAAATTAAAAAACAGCCTTCCAGTGCGCGTTTATGCAGACACCAGAGAAGAATATTCTTCTGGCTGGAAATTTAATCACTGGGAATTAAAGGGTGTGCCTTTGAGAATAGAAATAGGTCCTCGGGAGGTGCAACAAAAAAAAGCAACCTTGGCGCGCAGAGATAATGGTGAAAAAATAACAGTGCCCTTGACTTCTTTGCCCAATAGGATAAATAAGATATTGCAAGACATCCAAAAAAATCTTTTGCAACAAACAAGAAAATATTTATATTCGCACATCCACGAGGTAAAAAACTATTCTGAATTTCAAGAAATTATGGAACAAAAGAGGGGATTGGCAAAAGCATTTTGGTGTGAACATCCTCAATGTGAACAGAAAATTAAAGAAGAAACAAAAGCCACCACCCGTTGTCTGGCTCATAATGCTAAACCGCAAAAGGGGAAATGCGTGTACTGCCAAAAACCCGCCAGCCACCAATGGATTTTTGGCATCGCTTATTAATTATTAATTAATATTTTCACTAAACATATGTTTAATAAGATATGGGGTTATTTTAGAGCCGATATTGCGCTGGATTTAGGCACAGCCAATTCTTTAGTTTACGAAAAAACAAGGGGTATTATTATCAACGAGCCCTCGGTAGTGGCTTTAAACAATAAAACAGGGAAAATTTTAGCAGTAGGGGAGGAAGCAAAAAAAATGGTAGGCCGTACCCCCAGTCATATTCAGGCGGTGAAGCCTTTGGTGAGGGGAGTGGTTTCTGATTTTGAGGTGACAGAGCAGATGATTCGTTATTTTTTGGAAAAAAGTTTTCAAAGAAAATTTATTCCTTTTTTCTGGCCGCGGGTGATTGTGGGTATTCCCTCACGCGTGACTGAAGTAGAAAGAAAGGCAGTAGAGGATGCGGCAAAAAACGCCGGAGCCAAAGAAGTATTTTTAATTGAGCAGCCCATTGCCGCTGCTATTGGCGCCCATTTGCCCATTCAGGAGGCAAAAGGCAATTTTATTGTGGATATAGGAGGAGGCACTACGGATGTGGCGGTGTTATCATTAGGAGGCATTGTCAATTCAGAAAGTTTAAAAATAGCAGGCGATAAACTCACCGAAGACATTATCCAGTATGTGCAACAGCGCTTTAAGCTGTTAATTGGCGAAAGAACAGCCGAAGAGGCAAAAATTGCTATTGGTCAGGCAGTGCCTTTTAAGGAAAAAAGAGAAATGGCTTTGCGGGGAAGAAATATGGTTTCAGGATTGCCCGAAGAAATTATTGTTTCTTCTGATGATATTTTGCTGGCAATGCAAAAATCTTTGCAGCAAATGGTAGATGCCGTGAAGATTATTATTGAAAACACGCCCCCGGAGATTTTGGCTGATGTAATGGCAAGCGGTATTTATCTGGTGGGCGGGGGCGCGTTGCTTAAAGGCATAGATATATTATTTCAAGATGCCGTAAAAATGCCTGTGAAAATTATTGAGGACCCTCTCACCGCTGTGGTAAGGGGAGCGGGCATTGTTTTGGAAAATTTAGACGAACTAAAAAATGTTTTAGCGGGAAGTTAAACAAACCACTTCATTTATTTAATTCTTTCATAAGATTTTTATTAGTGTTTTATGCTTAACAAAGAAAAAGTTCATTATATCGCTCATTTGGCGCGGTTAACATTAAGCGAGCAGGAAATAGAAAAGATGCAAGAAAGTTTAACAAAAATTTTAGATTATGTGGCTGTTTTGAACCGTTTGGAAAATAGTACCCCAGAATCTTCTTTGTTAGAATCTTCCCACACAGATTTAATGTTAAGGCCCGATGAGGTAGTAGCGCAAAAAGAGCAGGTTATTGAACAAATGCTGGCGCAATGTCCCCAGAGTCAATCTCGCTATATCAAGGTGCGCGCCATTTTAAGCTAATTTTTTTGCCAAGATGGATTTTAGTTTAATGACAATCAAACAATTACATCAGGGCTTGCTGGAAAAAAATTTTTCTTGCTCGCAGTTATGCGATTTTTATTGCCAACGTATTAGCCAATCAGAAAAGCAAATCGGTGCTTTTTTGCATATCGCTCAAAAAGAAGCGCAAGAGCAAGCAAAAGTTATTGATGAAAAAATTAAAAACAAAGAACCGTTAGGCGTTTTAGCAGGCATTCCTTGCGCTATTAAAGACAACATAATGGTACAAGCAATGCCCTGTACAGCCGGCTCTCGCATTTTAGAGAATTATCGCGCTGTTTATGATGCCACGGTGGTAGAGCTGTTAAAAAAAGAGGGCGCAATTATTTTGGGAAAAACCAATTTAGATGAGTTTGCTATGGGCTCTTCCACTGAACATTCTGCTTTTCAAATTACCAGAAACCCTCACGATCTTTCACGGGTGCCGGGCGGCTCTTCCGGCGGTTCAGCGGCTGCTGTGGCTGCAAATGAGTGTCATTTTGCCTTGGGTTCGGACACAGGCGGTTCTATTCGCCAGCCTGCCAGTTTTTGCGGCATTGTGGGTTTAAAGCCCACTTATGGGGCTGTGTCTCGTTATGGCTTGATTGCTTTTGCTTCTTCGTTGGACCAAATTGGGCCCTTGGCAAAATCAGTGCAAGATTGTGAAGATATTTTTAAAGTGATTGCAGTAAAAGATAAAAAAGACGCTACCAATGCGCCAGTGGATTGGGCAAAAAGGCAACAATTGCATTCAAAAAAAGAGCCTATTAAAATAGGAATAGCAAAAGAATTTTTTGGCGAAGGGTTGAGCGTGCAAGTAAAAGATGTTTTAGAAAAAGCAATCCAAAAAATAGAAAAAAGCGGTATGGAAATAGAGGAGATTTCTTTGCCTAATTTTTCTTATGCTTTGGCTTGCTATTATATTATTGCCACATCCGAAGCGAGTGCTAATTTAGCCCGTTTTGATGGCATCAGATATGGAAAAAAATCTCACAGCCCCAACACCACTTCCCATCTCAATAACTTATTGAACGAATATTTTCAAACAAGAGAGGAAGGTTTTGGCGATGAAGTAAAAAGAAGAATTATGTTGGGCATTTTTTGCTTGTCTTCCGGTTATTATGACGAGTATTATCTGAAAGCCCAGCGCGCACGGGAAGTGATTAAAAAAGATTTCCAAAAAGCCTTTTCTCGGGTGGATTTTATTTTAACGCCCACCTCGCCCTTTCCTGCTTTTAAGATAGGAGAAAAAATTGACGACCCCTTGCAAATGTATTTGTCTGATATTTACACTGTGCCTGTAAATTTGGCTGGTTTGCCTGCTTTATCAATGCCCACGGGAACCATAGAAGGATTGAGCGTGGGTATGCAAATTATCGGCAGGCAATTTAGCGATATGGATATTCTGCATTTGGGCAAAACAATAGAAAATATTTTATAAAAAAGCGCAAAAAATCTATCTTGTCAATAAAACATATGGATACCTCACTTGTAGAAAATCCTTTTGTGCAAAAAATCTTTTCTCAAATTAGTCCCAAATTAACGTTTTTAGTTTCTGCGCAATTGCAACATTCTTTGCTGGCAATCAAAATTTTATTTATTATTTTTTCTTTTTTGTGTTTGATTGTGATTATTTATCTTTTGAAAAAAAACGGCTATCACCACTTGGCTTATTTGGAGGCAGCAGATATTTTAAAAGATTTTCAGGGTAAAGAAGCAAGTGCCACATTAAAAAAATGGCAAAAAATTAAAAAAAATCTGGAAAAGGAAAATCCTGTTTATTGGAAATTAGCAATTTTGGAAAGCGAAAAAATGTTTGATGATATCTTAATAAAAATGGGTTTGGGCCCGGGTTCAATGGACGACAGGTTAAGCCGTTTAAACGAAGACGATTTGCCTAATCTTTCGCAAATTAAACAATTCCGAGCGTTGTGCCGCGATATTGCGCACGACCCTGATTATCAGTTGGGCAAAGAACAAGCAGAAGAGGCTTTACAAACCATTCAAACAGCGCTAACACATATGGAGGTGCTTTAGTTTTTAGCAAGGAACTGGTTTCCCTCCTAAAAACCGTATAATAAACTTGCCAGATCAAAACTTATTGCATAACATTGATTAACATTGATTTATTTTTCTTTTTTAGTATACTAATTTAATGTTAGGGTATTTGTTGTTTTATAAATATACAGCGGGGTAGAGAAGTGGTATCTCGCAGGGCTCATAACCCTGAGATCGCTGGTTCAATTCCAGCCCCCGCAACAAATGAACAGAGTGAACATAGTGAATTTGTGAGGAGGCTGGAATTGCAGAAGGGGGTCGGGGAAGAAGAATTCTTCCCCGCGTCGGAAAACAGCGAGGTCAAAACCAATTGTTTGGCTGTGCGGGCACTTTAGGCAAGCGTTCTCGCGAGAAGTTAAAAGTGCCCAGTAGCGACCGAGCGTTAGAAACCGAGGGTTTCTAAGGAGCGAGCGTAGCGAGCGACATTCCAGCCCCCGCAACAAATGAACAGAGTGAACATAGTGAATTTGTGAGGAGGCTGGAATTGCAGAAGGAGACTGCAGAGAAAATAATTTTAATTTCCTATTTAAACACAAAATTTTCATCAAGGAGCCAAGGTAGCTCAGTTGGTTAGAGCATCGCCCTCATAAAGCGGAGGTCGCGAGTTCGAATCTCGCCCTTGGCATTTTGCTTATTTTTGGGCCCGTAGAGAAGCCTGGAGTTCTCGTCTCCCTGTCACGGAGAAAATCGTGGGTTCAAATCCCATCGGGCCCGCCAATCAGAAAAAAAGAGGTGGCTGGCTCAACCTCTGCGAGGGCTTGCCAGCCAATTTTAGGCGCAAAATTGAATTTTTTGTCTTTCAAAATAATTATTAAAACACTAATAAAATAAATATGAACAAAAAATCGATAATTGGAATTATTTTGGTTATTATTGGGGCAATTCTTTTTTTCGGCAGCATCAAATTATTGCCCGATCTAAAACCTCTTGGAACTTCAGCATCAATTATTTTATTGGGAATTACTGTGGCTTTACCGGAATTTTTTGGCAAAAAATGGAATAAAAGAATGTATGTTGGTACTGTTCTGGCTGTTTTAGGCGTTATTTCCATTTTCGCCACCGTAGAACGACTACCGGACTTGAAACCGCTTGTCTCTATGTCTATAGTCAGTGTTGGCGGCATTGCCTTATTTACTTGGGGATTACTAAAAGCCGAAGCCAAAATTTCTGTTAAAAACATCAATGCCTTTAATGTTTTTGGCTGGATAATAGTTATTGGGCTTTTTACTATCTCGCTTATTCTTTTGCCGCAAATAAATTGGCAACAACCAAAAGATCCGGCTGGCGTAATGATGCTCTGCGCTTTCTCAGCCACTCTTTTAGTTTACGCGCTTATTCGCAACCATCCGGCAAAAAAGCAAATTACCTTGGCTGGTTTCTTCGCCATCTTAAATTTTTGCCTCATTCCTCTTTACGAACGCGGCTGTACAGATTTTTTGGGAAGATTTTATCGCCTTTTTATTCCGTTTTACGAGAAATTTGACCCTTGGGCAGAGACAATAGAATGGATATTGATAAGCGTTACCGTTGTTTTAACTGTTATTTTGACCATTATTTTTGCTATCAAAAAAATCCGGGTGCGTGATTACGGTAAGGCTACCTTGTGGTATTTTGCACTTCAGCCAATAATGGCAATTTTTCTTTTTGAGATGATGGGGTTGCCGGCCGGATTTTTAACCGGTGCTACCACTCGTTCAGATTTATTAGTTACTGACACCAATGCCGCAATGTCCACTTTTGGCATTATTTTTATTGCCGTGGCAATGTATATGGTTTTTGAACTTTTTCCGTTTTGGGTCGCGCCAATAATGGCTGGTTTATGGTGGGTTTATTGGAAACCATGGCTTTTGCACCATCCTGATCCAAGTATGTGGCACAATTTTGCTGATTTTTGGCCCGCCGCAAGATTTTTATTTCTTACCGGCCTTAAAAGAATTACCTTGCCAATGATTTTAATCGTTTCCTTTCTCGCTCTTTTAAGGCGACCATCGCCCGTGAAGAAGTAAACCGCTACAGAAACTAAAAAAGCCGACTCGCTGGGATTCCTGAATAAAATTTATTTGCGGTCGGCTCGAACTTTATTTTGGCCCGAAGCGGGCTTTTTTATTATCCTATTCCTTGGTATAATAAAATTACAAGCGAAGTAATTAAGTAAACCATCAGTTTTTGTGATGGCAAAAACAGCAAAAGCATTAAATATAACTGTGGATGAATTAATAAAATAATTTATGGATAATTACTTACCAATCAAAATTTACGCCAAAAATGCAAATCAAAATGAAGCAGTGCTTCGACAGTTGTTTTCTTTATTTCCTAAAGAGGACATTTATTTTGAATTAAATGATAATGGGATAAATATTTATTTACGAGAATTAGATTTTTTTCATTTTAAAAACAGTATCCAAACATTAACCAGAAGTTCAGATAGCGAAGTGGCTAAATTATTAAACTTAATATTTTACAATGTTGAAAAAATAAAAAGTTATGGATTAAAAGGGAGAAAAAGATTATATGTTGGTTATGATAAAGAAAGAAAAGTAAAGAATAGAGAAGCAAATATAGAGAACGATTTAGTTATTGTTGATGATGGAAATAAAAAATATTCGTTAAGCGAAGTTTTAGATAAAGTAATTATTGGAGATTGTTTGAAAGTAATGAAAAAATTGCCGGCAGAATCTTTTGATTGCGTTTTTGTAGATCCGCCATATTTTCTCCAACTTCCACCCAAAAAATTATTAAGGTGGACAGGCAGCGTAGTTAATGGTGTTAATGATCAGTGGGATGTGTTTAAAGACTTTGATGAATATGATAATTTTACAAAAGATTATTTAATAGAAATCAAGAGATTGATGAAACCCAATGCTACGATTTGGATTATAGGGACATATCATAATATTCACAGAATAGGGAAAATAATGTTAGATTTAGGATTTTGGATTTTAAATGATGTTATATGGTTTAAAACAAACCCGATGCCTAATTTTTTGGGTGTTAGATTTACAAATTAAAATATGAAAAAAGACGTTATTAAAATAAAAATTAAATGCTCATCTGAAGAATGCGAAGAATTAAGAAAACAGGGTTTGTTTTTTCAGGCCATTGCGGATGCTCTTGGTATTGATAGAGATGATATCGAAGAAATAGAAGAGGTGGAGAATAATACAGAGAAGAAATAATTTAATTTGTAATATGACTAAAGTTGAAGCAATCAAAAAAGTTTTAGAAGATTTTAATGGGGTAGCGACTTGGGAACAGATTTATAGCAATATTGAAAAATATTACCCAGCCGCTAAAATTAGCCGTGCTTGGCAAGAAGGAATAAGAGGCGTTTTATACAGGGAAATTAAAAAGGGTCAGTATTTTAAAAAGGTTGGTCTTGGAATTTTTGCATTGAAAGAATACAAAGAAGAACCAAAACCACTATTAAAAGAAAAACAAAGAATTCACCCATTTATTGAGGGTATTTGTTTAGAATTAGGAAATTTTGAGAATTTCGCTACTTATACAGCCGACCCATCGTCTCAATTTAAAAATAATATTATTCTTGCGAATTTGGCTACCTTGAATAATTTACCTGAATTTACATACACCGATATTTTGAAAGAAGTAAAAAGAATAGATGTAATTTGGTTTAATAAAAAAGGGTTAATGTTTCCTCAAAAAGTTTTTGAGGTAGTTGATAGTATTGGAACATTGGGTGAAGCTTTTAATAGAACTTTACAATTATTAAATTTTAGAACCGATTTTTTGATTGTTGGGCCAAAAGAACATTATGAAAAATTTAACCAAAAGATTAATCTTGAACCATATATAAGATTTAAAGAAAGATATAAATTTAAAGATTACGATACGTTAATAAATTTTTATGAACGATCAATAGAACTAAATAAGGTAAAAAGCGAATTTTTCTAAAGAATTATTTGACTATCTTGGTAAACCTTAAATTAACCTTTGAAGCCGAACACCTCTGGTAAAATAGAGGTGTATGAAAAAAGAGAAAAAATATACCCATATTAAAAAAGGAGAAAGGTTAGAAATAGCCCTTCTCCTTAATAAAGGTTATA
>Ga0315298_1007601_pt1 | contig 14194 bp, 11 predicted proteins | sample WHS_1_MG_FD_203077 | JGI IMG/M metagenome (GOLD analysis project Ga0315298, IMG submission 203077) | Extremophilic microbial mat communities from Washburn Hot Springs, YNP, Wyoming, USA - WHS_1_MG | ecosystem: Environmental > Aquatic > Thermal springs > Hot (42-90C) | place: USA: Wyoming...
GAATAATCCGCAATAATTTGGTCCACGTGGCACCATGCAGCGGACCCAAATCAACTCCAAACGCTCGTAACCTATTGAATCGGCTACATCCTGATTTTCACAACCCAAAGAAACTGTAGAAGATGGGTCAAACTTACGGGTCTTTAGACTGCACAAGGTCGCTTTGCTGCCAAGGGAAGAGCAACAGGATCCCCGGGCAAGAAAGACCCCGGATTCCAACGGAACCAAGCCCGAGGTCGCGGCTGAACGATCCGAAGAAGGAGAAAAATCTTGGAAGTACTCGAAGCCATCCGGAGCAGGAAGAGCATAAGGGGCTTCAAGCCAGACCCGGTCCCCAAAGATATCCTTGCAAAAATCCTCGATGCCGCCTGTAGGGCTCCTTCTGCCATGAATACCCAGCCCTGGGAGTTTTTCGTTCTTGCCGGAGAGCCCCTGGACAGGATCCGGCGACGCAATATCGAGTGTCTGAGGTCCGGCATTCCTCCGCAGCCCGAGCACGCGGTCATCGGTTGGCCCCAGAACAGTGTGTATCGAACCAGGCAGGTCGAGCTTGCCAAACAGCTCTTCCGGCTCATGGGGATCGAACGGAACGACAAGACCGGCCGCCAGGAATGGATGGAAAGGGGGTTCCGCTATTTCGACGCGCCGGCCGCCATCGTGGTAGTCGCGGACAAGGCCCTCACCGAGGCCGGCCCGCTCATCGACGTAGGCGCCCTCCTGCAGAACTTCTGCCTTGCGGCGCTGGCTTACGGTCTGGGAACGTGCATCGAGGACCAGGGCGTCATGTATCCGGAGGTCCTGCGGGAGATCGCGGGCATTCCCGCTTCCAAACGGATCCTCATGGCCGTGGCCGTGGGCTATCCGGACTGGCGCTTCCCGGCAAACGCTGTGGAGACCGAAAGGGAGCCTGCGGCAAACCTCACCACGTGGGTCGGGTTCGAATGAGCAGGATCAGGCAGGAAGCTACGCCTTTCCAAATGGACAGGCCCGCCTGGGGCCAGCGGGCAGCCTAGGAGTCTGTCCAAGTTTTCGTTGAAAGGGGTCGTTTACTGTTTTGGCTGTCTATGATCACCGGATTCAGGTTTCAGGTATGGATCGGATGGGGAGCAGGGATCTCAGCTTGGGCTCGGAGGCAGGCCTGAGACCAGGCGAGTTCACCGATTCGCCTTTCTCATGCAGGCTGGGCTGCATAGAGTTTGAGCAGATTGTGGGTCGTGCACCACAACGACCACTCCCCATCGACCTTTTCCAGACCCCGCAACAGGAATTGGCGCAATCCCCATGCATGCTTGATCTGCCCAAAAACTGGTTCAGCGGTGCTCTTGCGCTTTCGATAGGTCCGCCGGCCCGCCTTCGTGTTGAGCTTCCTGCGCACCCGCTCCAAAAAGGACAAATCTTTGGGGATCCGACCCCGTGTTGCCGGTGGTGGCCTTTGCCCATGTTTGAGCCGATCCGGACAAATATAATCATCGATTTGCTTCTGGCGAAGGTAGCGCACGTTCTGTTCGCTGTAGTAGCCCGAATCCGCGCTGAGCTTCTGCGGTTTGACCCCGAGGGTCTGTTCGATCTGCTCAACCATCGGCTGAAGTTGCTGCTTGTCATTGGGCGCATTGACGACACGCCGCGCCACGATGATCTGCGTGTCCGCCTCTACCGCTGCCTGGCAGTTATAGGCTTGATCGAAGCTGTTGTTGCCCATCTTCATGATGCGGCTGTCCGGGTCCGTGAAATTGCGCTGCTCCTGGGGCTTGGGCTTCGCCTTGCCCTCGATCCCGCCACCGGAGCCGTCAGAGCCCGCGCCGCCGTTCGCATCCTCTGCAGCCGATTCTCGCTCCCGAGCCGCTTCTTCCAGGGCTTTTCTGGCCTCCTGGATCCTTTTCACTCGGCTCTGGCGAAACTGAAGCTCTGGCGGCAGTTCGTCTCCTCGGTGCTCTTTCCCGTAGAGCTCGTCTCCGGCCGCGTCCGCCTTGCGCGCTGTCTCGAGCAGTTCCTTGATCTGCCGCCGGTAGTCGGCTTCTTTCTTTTTCATCCGCTTGTAGCTCATCGCCTTGTGCTTGGAGGCGTTGGCTTTCACTTTCGTCCCGTCCAGGCAGATATGCCCCAACTTCACCAAACCCGCCGCCCGGGCTGGACAGATCCTCACAGCGGTGTCCCATCTATTCCTGATTCTTCGTCAGGACACTTCAACCTTGTCTACCAGCTTGAACGGGCTCACGGAAGGATCATATTCATTCCATCGCCGGACGCGCACTTCCTCGTCAAGCAGGCTCCAGTCCGTGCTATTGGCATGGGAGTGAGTTCGGCAATCCAGGCCGCCGGGAGTAGAAATGCCACATTGATCCGTCAAGATAAAACGGTCATGCATCGACTCAGAACCAGGTAACGATTCCCATAGGAACACCCTGAACCGATGACCATCCACCCCTATCAGCGGTCGAAGCTTTTGTTTCCATGCATCGAGGTAGTCTGGAACGGCACGCCCATCGGGTCTCTGTTTGCATGCTTCGGCGTGGATATCGATGCGTCCCTTAAGCCTGGCGTGTCCTCTTTGCCCAAGGACGCTTGAACAGATGGTGATTGTGTCGAAATAGCGTGATTCGTGACAGTTCAGCCAGGGATCGATAAGCGCCAGCGATTTTGCATGTCGTAATATGGGTGTAAGCGCTTTCCGGTAGTCGGCATCGGATTTCGTCAGCGACAATGTCCTTTTCCGCCTGCCGTTCCATTGTGCTGAATCCAGAGAGCCAAAGAACTCGACCAAGGCGTCGCATTCCCGGCCACAACCGTCTAGTAGCTGTTGGCTCAGGACAATGGCGTGAAAGGGAATCCGGTCGTGAGACTCGAAGGCCAAGTCCAACCATTCTTTGTCATTTCTGGGATCGCCCGCCATGCACTTTGGATGCCGAACGAGTCGGTGCCGATCATTGAGCACATTGAGGCATGTGAGGATCTTGTCCCTAAAAGCAGGGGAAAGAGAGCCAACCCTGTCTTCCTTTACATGGCGTAGCCACCGGCCTCTGTCCAGATTCGCCAAAAGACCGTTTTCTGCTATCCCACGGAGAAGTTCGGTCAGAATGAGGCCGCCTCTGCCACCTGTATTGATGAGCGATGCATCGAACAGATCGGGCGTCATAGCGAATTCGTAAAGCATCGGCAGCCCCCGTCACGTAAACCGTTCCCGGTAGCCTTCTTCGAAGAAACCACCCGGCCACGCATCCAGGAGCTGACCCTCTTCGTCCAATTCCAAACAACTTACCACCGCTGACGATCCCTTGGGTTGAACAAACAACACGACCACATCCTCTGGGGTTATCGGTGGGACTCCTTCCGGCAGCTCACCGTTGAAAGTCTGGCGCATCCGGCGCATCACGCGCAAGAGCAAGTGTTCGCTATGCGTCTCTATCAAGAACCTGTTCTTGCCTGCACCAAGGGCGGATTGGATGAACACATCACCCAAGTCGGCCTGGAGCGCCGGGTGCAAATGGATTTCCGGTTGCTCGACGGCGATTATCTGGTTCTTCGATGCATATGCGGTAACCAGTACAGGCAGAACCTGACTTACCCCAATCCCTACGTCCCGATGGCTCACCACGGTGTTCGAGCGGCGGTCGATCATAATCAGCTCATTGAGCTTATCGATATCCGAAGCGCGGATGAGGTCTCGGAGCTTCGCCGCTTCCGCCTCAGGGTCCTTGATGACAGGATAAGCCCCGGTTGGCGTGGGGCTGTCGTCGTAATCTGGCGCCATATCGAGTTCGATTTTTTCAAGCCCATCGAGTAGGGGGCCCTCCAACTGATCGATCCCAACGAGGTCACGCAAGACCAGTTCGTAAGGCGTCTGGAGCCGGTCAGGCGCGGAGAGCCATTCATTAACCAGTTTCCGAACATTTGCGTCACGACGAATCACGTCCCAGGCGTAGCCCCCGCCGGCATACCAATTCGGATCGTGGTGCTGAGAAAAGGCGAGATGGCGCGGCGGATAAGATCGCAATGGTCCTAAGTATCTGAGCCGTGATAGTTCACCCGCGACCACCTGCCCTACGCCTCTTAGAATCTCGTCGATCTTGCGGGGAAGGAATGAACGTACCGCCGCGCTCAGCTCCTCCTTTCTCCGGGCCTTGCTGATCGGAAAAAGCCTCGCCTGGCCGCCCGGGCTGAAGACATTTGACTCCGTCAATCCGTCCGGCAAAAACTGCGTGCTCCTTGCCACGACCCCCGGGACAAGCTCGGCAATCGCCTCATCAATGCCCTCAAAGTCCTCCGGGTAAATCGTTTCGGTCGTTGTAGAAACCAGGACCATCGCCTTGATAACTTCCCGAAAAACAGGATGTTCATGGTCCAAGCGGTCGAGCTGGAGCTTGCCGTCTTTTCGGCGACTCATCCGGAGAAGGCTGTGACCATCGGCGAGAAGCTCATAGGTGTGGACTTCAGGAATTGACTCCGGGAGAGGGTGATCCTGGTCGTCCAGGCCGATGCCTAGGTTGAGGAGCATCGTAACCTGCTTTACGGGTGCGAAGAGTTCCGCGAGCCTGTCCTTGAATGAACTCGTGTCCAGGTCCATGGCCCACTCAACCCGGCGATTAGCCTCACGCCTGTGGACATACTGGCGGAATCCGCCCAGGTCTACCGATTCACCGCCTATGTTGGTGCGATGAACATCCAGGTCGCCGGTCTCCAGTGCATGACGAGCGAGAACCAGGCTGTGCAACACGCTCGATTTCCCGGAGCTGTTGGCGCCATAGATCAAGGTCAAAGGACGGACAGGAATCCGCTGCGTTTCGGCAAAGGCCTTGAAGTTTCCGATTCGTAAGGCAGTCAGCATGGTATCACCTTTGATATCAGAAATTCGATTGGCGCGGTCAAGGATTGAGGGATATCTTTTTTCGTCGCGTTAGTGAATTTCTGCATAGCTTGGTCGATTTTTTCGCTTTCGTTGTGAGGCAACCCGAGCGCCGATTCAAAGTCAGGCTTCATCCAGAAGAGCGAACCGTTTTCGCAAACGCTTTCTATATCCTTATTCCAACGCTCATGCTTATTGTTCTTATCGGAAACCTTTTTCCTTTTGTTTTCTGACCAGCTATCGTCCATCTGTTGGATATCGTAGTCTCCTCATACAGCATACGGAATCTTCAGAGAGTTAAGAACGCGGACGAAAAGCGGAAACTTGGTCTTGCCGCCAACTTCAACAATAGATATTCCCAAGCGGTTAATGTCGTGGCCCAATGCCTTGAATGCTAAGGGCAAAGCAACTTTTTCCGTTGCACCCTCTACCAAAAGCACAGCCTTGGCAAAGAAAAGTTCCTTCCGCTCGGCATCGAACTCCGTTAACAGGCGAAGAACTTGCCGCTCTGAGTCCTTCAGATTGCAGGCTTTAGCCTGGCACGCTTTCGTACCTTGCTCAGTGGTGCGTCGTATAACTGCGACGGACTCGGGTTTGTGGACATGAAGAAATATCGGTGAGTGGGTTGTGAGAAAAACTTGATTGCCCGCTTCCGAAAGGCTTTCAAGCACCGTCTGAAAATAGCGGGCCTTTTGCGGATGCAAAAACACTTCGGGCTCTTCGATGGCGAAAACGGCCCCTTCTTTTTTCATTTCTTCGTAAGTCCGGAAAATGGCGACCACAATGGCGCTTTGCAGTCCGGCCCCAACCTCGCCCGCCGGGCTCTCAATTCCCATCTGCTGGACATAGAGCTGGAGCGACTTATAGGCATTGGTCGGATCATGGCTTTCAAAGTGAAGTTCGATTTTTCCCTCGCTCTCGGTCATCCCCATATGTTCCATAGCGTTTTGCGCAAGCCGCTTCTCGATTTCTTGAAAGCTGTCGGTCCGCAAATACTTGTAGGCGTCGCGGACAGCCAGGGCAAAGGCTTCCTTGCGGGTCATCTTTACTGTAGAGCCATCAGGCTGTGGGACCTTGACTTCTTTCTTGTCGTTGAGGAACTCGGTATTCACCTCATTGAAAAGGCGCCGGAGAACCGACCAGCGGCTTCCGGGGGTCTGCCGGTTGTAATCACGGAGCACATCAACATAGATGAAAGGCAATTTTTCCCGCAATTCGCCGGACACTCTTACCGGCACCCAACGTCCTTTATATTGCTGCCCTTTTTGTAGGGGCTCTTCCGGGTGAGTGGCCTCTTCTCCGCTTTCATCAATACAGGTAAAATCGACTTTCAGTGTCCCCGCTGGTTTTCCCTTTACCGCTCGTTTATAAGCTTTGCACCGGAGCTGAATTCCTCGAATCTCCGCCTTGTGGTTATTGCGCCATTCCTCGATCGTTTCATCGAAGAACACCTGAACCAGGATATCTTGGCTGGTATCTTGATTGTAGAAGTCCTCTTCTGAAAAGCTTCGGTCGGAAGGCCATGCATCTCCGAGCACCAAGTTGAGCGCCCGCAAAATATTGGACTTTCCCGCGTTGTTTTCACCGATGAGAACACAGAACGGACCCGGCTCAAGAGTGAAGTCTTTGAGCGAGCGGTAATTTTCGATATGAACTTTCGCAATTCGCATGGTCATTTAATCCCGAGGTTTTTCGCCTGCTGTTCCATCTCCTGAAGGAGTTCCTTCATGTGCGCCTCACGCCACTTGGCGGTGAGTTCGCCTGTGAAGGCGCGGTGGAGAAGGTTGTTAAATAGGTCTTCAATCTTCTCTGCCAGATTTATCTTCTTTGAGTTAAAACGTGAAATATCTCGTACGTACTTTGCAAATTGTACTTGCCGATCTACGGGAGGCATGGGTATTAGAATCTTCTCGAGGTTTCGTCGTGTAATTCTTCCTCTTGTCGTACCTGATGCCGCCAAAGCACACCTTTCCAAAAAATATGAGGTGTTGCACAACGTTGCAATGTACTCTGGGCGCGCAACTGATTTGTCAGGCCGAACAATAGTGACATCCACAGCGGTAATCAGTCGGTTCGGCAGTTCGGGAACGATGCAGGCTCTACCGATTGGATCAGCCATTCGGGATATAAGAACATCCCCCTTTTTTACTTCTGTGCATTTCAGCTCATTGAACTTGCTCTCCGTAATGAACTTTCTCGATTTATCGAGAAATAGCCCAACGCCTATGTCGGCAAGCTGGAGAAGTCGTACTGCTCCATCGTTGTCCATATTTTCGGACAGTATCCAGTCACCATCACTGATAAGTCCGTGTTCACCGACGACATTGCGAAATATCACAACCGGCCACCCCTTCGGGTTCGTGGCCGGATCGCCGAACATTTTGTAGAAGAGGGCGGGCAGGATGCGGGCGGCTTTGGCGGCGGCCTCGGCGCGCTTCTTGCGCAGCGCGTCCGCCTGGTCCAGTATCTCAACAATCCGCCGCTGCTCGGAGAGAGGGGGGAGCGGAATGCGGTACTTCTTCAGGGAGGTCTTGGTCACCTCCTTGAATGTTGTTGAACCCGCCAGCGCGGCGATCTCGTTCGTGAAGTGGAGCAGGCAATAGGCGAGATATTTCGCGTCAACTTCCTTCCTCGGGATGAAGTTGGCAAAGCCCTGATTGGTGGCAAGGGGAACCCGTGAGATCCCGAGCTTGCCAATGGTTGCGCGTGAAGAGAAGAGCACCGTCCCAACAGGAAGGAGTTGGGCAGAGATTGCGGCCAACCCCTCCTCGGTGATCTTGCTTGCCGTGTCGCTCACTTCGCCGATACCTTCGCCAGGCATGGGAAGGTCCGTCGGTGTAAGCCAAGGGATAGAACCGTTCCAATATTCTTCCCGATTCCGGCTTGGTGTACTTCCTCCGACGATAGTTGCGATATCACCTAACATCGGATTAAGCCACTTCATCGCCCCGCCTCCGCTGACATTGAAGATTGATGATCTATGATTTTGGATTTCCGGAAAGGTTTTTCAATCATCAATCTGAAATCCAAGATTAATAAAGCATCCTTTCAACGCAAATCGCCTTGTGTTGCATATTCCTGACAGTGTGCAACACAAACCAAGTTGTAGCTCATTGATGAACCAAAAGGACATTTGTGGCTCGTGATAACTGCCTGTGTGAGCCGCAAAGAACCTTGTCGTTCATTCACGAGCTGTTTCCTCCTCAGTGATGTTGACAATCGCCAGGAGCGGAGCAAAAACCCATTTGCCGGCCTTTCTACCCTTTCCCTCCGACAGCGCTCTTACCAAATCCTCTTTTTTTAGGTTTTCGACAATACGCTTTGCAGTGGGCAATGGTATGCCGGAACGGTTTGCAAGACCGGCTATCGAAAAGACCGGCCTGTGGAAGAGGGCGTCTATAGCCTGGATCGCGTATTGGGAGCGGGTGATGGCCGGGACATCCTGCTTCATCTTCTCATAGAGGTTCAAAATAGCCCGCGCCTTCTTGATGTTCTCCTTCGCCTGCTCTACGACGGCGGTCAGGAAAAACCGAATCCAACCGTTCCAGTCATCTTTTTCTGAAATGGCGTTGAGCGCCTGATAGTATTGCGCGCGGTTACGCTCGAGATAGGCGCTCAGATAGAACATGGGTTTGGATAAGAGCTTCCTCTCAAAAAGAAAGAGCGGAGCCAGCATCCTTCCGATGCGGCCGTTGCCGTCCAGAAATGGGTGAATCAGTTCGAACTGTGCCTTTACGATGGCCAACTGCACCAGACGGTCTTTTTCGTCGGCATGGATGTATTTCTCCCAATTATCCAGCGCATCAGGAAGGGCATCCGGAGCAGGCGGGATAAAAGCGGCCTCTTCCATGGAACAGCCGGGCGGGCCGATCCAGTTCTGAGTTTTCCTGAACTGCCCCCGTGCCTTGTTTGCGCCGCGGACGCTGTCCATGAGGATACTGTGGAGTTTCAGGATAAGATTCAGGCAAATGGGTCTTTTTTCGAGCAGCTCGACCGCCGTGTTAATGGCCGTACGATAATTGATAATCTCCTGGATATCCGCACGCTTTGATGGTTCAACATGGCGAGCCGGGTCTGCCTCGAATTCTAGGACCTCTTCAAGGGTGGCCTGAGTGCCTTCTATGCGCGAGGATAGAACAGCTTCCTGTGTGGTCAGGGGTGAAAGCAGAAGCGCAGGATTGACTATTGTTTCCAGGATACCGTCATACCGCGCCAAAGCCGCATTGGCCTGGGCAATATGCGGTATATGGGTCGGCCATTCAATGGATTTGGGGGGTAATTTTTGGGGGACATACGGTTTTTTCATTGTTCAATTTCCTTGAGGAGTCTTTCCAGCCCCTCGGCGATCTCGCGCTCTATGGCGAGCGTCTCGCGGATGAGCTGCGCCGGGTCTTCATCAGGCGCCTTCTCTGCGATCTGTGGCTTGTAGCGGCCGGCGGCAAGGTTGTAATCGTTTTCCGCGACGGTTTTGATGCTCGCCCACCAACAGCGCGGCTCTTCAGAACCGGCAGGCAAAAGGGTCCCGGCTTCGACTCCCGGCGGGTTTGCGAACTTCGATTCCTTATAAGCCTTCCACCGGGCAAGCAGATCAGGAATGTCGTTTCGTTCCGGTGTTTCCGGCCTGCCACCGCCGGAAATCTTGTCCGGGTCGAAGCCGTCCGCCCGCACCTCGTAGAACCAGACCTTGGCATTTTTGATCTTAAATCTGAGATCGTCGATCTTAGATGTGGGGCGACGGAAAACCAGGACGCCGGTCTTGACCCCCGCGTAGGGTTTGAATACCCCGGCAGGCAGGGAAACCACGGCCAGCAGATCGAAGTCCTCGATGAGCTTGCGGCGTAGCTCCACGTGCGCCGAGGTCGAGCCGAAAAGCAGGCCCTCGGGCACCACCACGGCGCACTGGCCACCCGGAGCCAGGGCCTCCATCATCACGGCCAGGAAGAGCAGTTCGCTCTTCTTGGAGTTGGTGGGGAGGTCCTTGCGGATCGATTCTTTTGGAAGCACTCCTGCAAAAGGTGGATTGGAAAGGATCACCTTGTAGCGTCGGGCGAGATCGTCCTCCGTGAGCCCGCCCATATCGGACAGTGTGTTGGCCCGCTTGACGTTGGCCTTGCGGATGCCGTGCAGCACCAGGTTCATCATGGCGATGCGCATCATCTGGCGGGATACATCGATGCCATAGATGGAGCGCTCCAGGATGCCCCAGTCGGGGATCTTTTCGCCCGGACCCTTCCGGTAGGTCTGCAAGGTCGGGATTTCCTTCTTAGCCTCTTCGATTGATTGCCCCCGCTTTTCCAACCATTCTTCGCCGTAGATAGGAACCTCCTGCGGCTCGGTCGAGTATTTGGCCAGGATGTACTCGATGGCGTCGATGAGGAAGCCGCCGGTGCCGCAAGCCGGGTCGTAAATCGTGTCGCCCAAGTCGGGGTCCACCATCTGGACCATCATGGTTCGGATCTGGCGGGGCGTGCGGAATTGGCCATTTAAGGCGGACTGCCCCAGGTGCGTCAGCAGGTACTCGAAGATGTCACCCTTGACGTCGGTGCCGAGTTTGGCGAAGTCGATGCCGTCGATTTCGTCCACCACTTGCTTGAGCACATTAGGATCGACGATTTCAAGCACAGCATCACGAAAGTACTCGGCGATCTGAGGCTCCTCCTTCACCAGCGAGGCCATGTAGGGGAAGACATGGTCGCGAACGAAGTCGCGCAGGTCCGTGCCGCTCTTGAACCGCCACTTGGACCAGCGGAAGCGCTCCGCCTGTTTGGGGAAAAGCCGTCTGCCGTTGCCGTTGCTTTGCTTGCCCAGGAGCCGCTCTTTCAGTTCACGGCTGGATTCCTCCTCGTCGAGCAGCTTGAGATAAATCAGATAGGATATCTGCTCGATGTAGGTCACGGGGTTGGTGACTCCTCCAGCCCAAAGAATATCGGTGATACGGTCTAGTTTTCTGCGCAGATCCTGATTCATCGCTGCCCCTTATGCGACCCTTCTACTGAAAACCGAGTCGTTCAAGTCCTGGATTATTTCTTTGAGGCCCCGCTCGCCGAAGAGCTCAACGCCCAGCTCCGCCGCATTCAAGATGGAGAGCGGCGGCTGGAACAAATCCTCCAGTTCGATGCGACCGCGGGCGATGCCCCGGTTCTTGAGGAGTGAGAGATATTGGGCCTGCTGCGGGCTCAATGACTTGGCCACCAGCCAGGCCTGGAAATTCTCGGTCAACTCCTCCTCTCGGGGTTTGATCTTGAGGCTGCCCAGAGCAGCCTTGATGAAATCGATGAGATTGCCGCCCGGCTTGTGGTAGGCCCGGCGAAGGTTCTCCTCATTGAAATACATCTCCGGCCGGTTTAGCCTCTCAGCCAGCGCCTTCTCTTCGTCTTCGGTGAGCAATTCACCGCGCCGCACCTTCTGGATGATCGGGTCGTCCTCGGCGGCAGATTTAATGGTTGCCTCCCAATTGGTGAGATAATCGCGCTTGTCGACCCGCTCGCCCGCCGGTCCCACCTCGACATAGGTGACTGCGTGGAGCCACTCGTCCTCGAGACCAAGCTCGACAAGGTCACCAGGGGGTTTTGGAGGCGTAGTGTCCCCTCCAGGGGCATGGCCGCGACCGGTCCCCGTGAAGATGTCGGTATCGCTATCGTTGAAATATCTGTGGTTTTCGAAGAAGTCGTAAATGACGAACTTCCGTTTCTGGATGTGGGGAGCCGTGCGGGTCCCGCGGCCCCTCATCTGCTGGTAGAGGATGGGACTGTGCACCCGGCGACACATGACCAAGTGGAGAACCTCCCTGCAGTCAAAGCCGGTATCGAGCATGCCGACGCTGACGGCCACCTGGGGGTACTCCTCGCGCTTGAACTTCCTGATGAGATCGTCGGCACTGGCCACATCGCTGGTGATGACCTCAGCGTACTGACCCTTGAATTCAGGGTGCAGTTCGTTCAAGTAGTGAGCCAATCGCGCGGCATGGTGCTTGGTGATAGCAAAGACGATGGTCTTGCCAGGACCCGTCTTTTGACCCGGAGCCAACTCTTTGAAGTTCTCCCAAGCGAGCCGATCGAACTCTTCGACCATCTTGCGGTTGGTGTCTTCATTGGTCCACTTGCGCTCGAAATCGGCGGGATCGTAGGTTTCATCATCGATCTCCGCGCCTTCGGCAAGGATTTGGGTGATACCGGTAGCGAATTTGTAGGGGCACAGATACCCCTCCTGAATGGCTCTGAGAATCGGGAAGGAGAAGTCCGGCTGGCCGTCGCGGCACTGATAGAACTGGAAGGTGTTCCGCTCGATATAGGCCGAAGGTGTTGCGGTCAGCCCTATGTGAAGCGCATCGAAGTGGGTGAGGGCGGTCTGCCAAGAGCCGTAAATGGAGCGGTGGCATTCGTCCGCTATGACCACGTCGAAATAGCCGCTGGTGAATTCCGTGTATCGGCTGATCATGGTCTGGAGGAGGCAGACCGTAATCTGCTGTTCCTGCCGGGCCATGCCCGGGCGAAGCCAGTAGCTGCTGTACTGGTTCAGGATGTCCTGAATGGCCTCAAGCGCCTGTTTGGCGAGCTGCTCCCTGTCCACCAGGAAAAGGACGCGCTCGGCCCGGCCAGCCTGGATGAGCCTCTTTATGTAGAGGCAAACCAGGTCGGTCTTTCCTGTTCCGGTCGGTAGTTCGATCAGGAAGCGGCGCTTGCCGAGCTCTACAGCATGGTCAAGAGCTTGCATGGCTTCACGCTGGTAGGGCCGCACCTGCCGGGTCTCGCCTTGGCGCAGGTAATACTCCGGGATTTCTATCGTGGCGAGCGGCTTTCGGGTGGCGCGCATCTCCACCAAACGCTCGAGATCGCGGCGGGAGAAAAAGGAATTGACGATCCTGGCGTCGTCGTTGCCGTAATCCCAGAAATAGATGAGTTCGCCGTTCGTAAGAAAGATGAACGGAGAGCCGATTTTTTTAGCATATGGCAACGCCTGTTGTTTGGCCGTGTAGGGTTCTATCGCAGAGCGCTTGGCCTCCACGATGGCGAGGGGGCGTCCGCGGCGGTCCATCAAGACATAGTCGGCGCGACCGGTTGGGATCTCGTCACCGTCTTTCGTTTTTTGGCTGGGCTTATACCCATAAGGCGCCACGGAATCAGAGATCACCCAAGCTGTATCACGAATAGATACTTCGGTAAGCACCTGCGACTTGTCGGCGGGGTCCCATCCCGCTTGGCGTAGCAGATCGTCGATGACAATCCTCGCATCTGCTTCAGTCGAATATTCCTTCACAGGTGCTCCTCCCATCTATGATTTACGATTGCCGATCTATGATTGAAAAGTTCCTTTGGAAAAGCGTGTAAATCATCTATCAGCAATCTTCGATCATCGATTAAAGTAGTCCGCAAGGTTGGTATTTCCCAAATAGACCTCGCAGACCAGGCGTCCCCGGTCGATCTTGTAGGCAGTCCCCAGCTCGACTTGCTTCCCATATACGAGCCTCGACAATTTTTCTTTGGCTGCCTTGCCACCGTATGCGTGCAGCTCCGGGACGTCGTAGCCAGCCGGGCGCACTCGGGTACCAATCTGACCGTTCCATTTCCACTGAGGAGTGACCTCAAACGTATCGCCGTCGATGATTGATGTGACGGTAAATACTGGCATGGCTGCTCCTTTCTGGTTTCGGACTCTTGATCGGTCTGTCTATGTCCGAGCAGGAGCAAGGCCCATGCCACTCCCCTCAAAAAGCTGTAACTCGTTAGTATCGCATGGCTTATGGTCAGCTTCGCCTGCCCTAGCATCATCCCAACCATTCAACTCAGGTTGAAACATCTTTAACCCCGGTTTAATCCTTCGGCCTCCCTGTCCGCCGCTGCTTGCGCTGCCCTGCCAAGGATTGCTGGAGAAACTTGTGCACCGCCTGGGGCGTGATCCCGAGCATTCGAGCCGCTTGGCTTTGGTTGCCGTTCGCTGCTTCGAGCGCCCGGAGAATCATCTGCTTCCGAGCGCTCCCGAGAAACGCCTCCAATGAAAACCCCTCGTAAGGATCGGGAAGCGAGTCCAGTGGGTCCGCATAGCTCACCGGTTCCGTGATGAGGAGGTCGTCTGCATCGAGAACGTCATTGCGGCAGAGACGAACAGACCTCTCGATGACATTTTCCAGATCGCGAACGTTCCCTGCCCAGTTATGAGATTGCAGCCTGGATAAGGCTTGCGCCGAGAGCCTTTTGGGCCTTCGCAAGGAACCATTCAGCCTATCGAGTATGTGAAGCGCCAGTTTGGGGATGTCAGAGCGCCTTTCACGAAGCGGAGGAAGTTTGATTTCGCCAACGTTGAGCCTATAAAAAAGATCTTCGCGGAATCTGCCTTGCCTCACCAGCTTGCGTAAAT
>Ga0315298_1007605_pt1 | contig 14191 bp, 13 predicted proteins | sample WHS_1_MG_FD_203077 | JGI IMG/M metagenome (GOLD analysis project Ga0315298, IMG submission 203077) | Extremophilic microbial mat communities from Washburn Hot Springs, YNP, Wyoming, USA - WHS_1_MG | ecosystem: Environmental > Aquatic > Thermal springs > Hot (42-90C) | place: USA: Wyoming...
CAATTTTCATCAAAAGCACTAATGTTATGGAGATAAGTTACGGAAAAATTCGCTATACCCTTCAACAGGTTTAAATAGACAAAGGAATGTTCCTAAATAGGATTTGATGAAAACTGAAGCGTATCTCCAATGCATAATCCCTAGCTGTGGTAAGAGATACGACGTGAAGACGACGAGAACCTTTTGTGAATGCGGAAACCTGCTGGATGTAAAATACACAGGTAGCTTTAGTAAAGAGTTAACGAATATCTTCCATGAGAGGAAGAACCCCAGGGGGAACATCTTTAACGAGAGTGGTGTCTGGAGGTTCAGAGAGCTTATAAACTTCACTAACCTTGATTCTGAAGACTACGACAGTTATTCGAAAGTCTTCGTATCATTCGATGGAGCCGAGGGCAGGACTAGACCTTACGAGATGACAAAGGTGGCGGAATATGTCGGTATGCCCAAGGAAAACGTCCTCTTCCAACCTGAAGGGCTTAACCCAAGTGGATCTTTCAAAGACAATGGGATTTCAACTGGATTAACACATGCAAAGATGCTTGGAATAAAAGACGTCATCTGCGCTTCCACCGGCAACACATCCGCGTCCTTAGCCATGTACGCCGCGAACGAAGGAATCAAAGCCAGCATTTACATCCCGAAGGAGGACATAGCCCCTGGGAAATTAGGTCAAGCATTCCAATTCAATGCGGATATTTACCAGGTCGAAGGGAATTTCGATGAGGCACTGCAGGTTGTCTTAGAAAGGGGAAGGGGAGGAGCATACGTTATGAACTCAGTTAACCCGTTTAGGCTAGAGGGGCAGAAGACTATGATCTATAGAGCTTTAGAGCACCTAGACTGGGAGGCTCCTGATTGGATCGTCTTCCCAAGGGGTAATATGGGCAACTGCTCCGCATTCGGGAAAGCTGTAATCGAGCTTTATGAGTACGGTTGGATCAAGAAGAAACCAAGATTCATTTCCGTAGACGCGAAGGGGTCAAACACGTTCTACACCCTTTATAACGGTCTATTTGGTGGAGAAAAGCTTAGATGGAACAACGGCAAAGTGAACGATGAACTAATACGTGAATACTACTCTTATCTCGATAAAATGAATATTAAACCCAAAACTGGTGCAACAGCCATACAGATAGGTAGACCCGTGAACATCAAGAAAGGGTTAAGAAGCTTAGAATACACTAATGGGATATCGGTACAAGTCGATGAGAAGGAGATGGAGGATGGTGTGGCTATAGTTGGAAGTAACGGGTTCGACTGCGAACAGGCATCGGCAACATGCGTGGCAGCAATAAGGAACCTAGTAAAGGAAGAAGTTATAAAAAAGGATGATAAAGTGATCGGGATCTTAACCGGCAGACTAAAGGACCCCCAGATGATAGTAAACTACCATAAAGACGTTAAAAATAGGTTTGCGAACCCGCCTAAGACCCTGAAGCACTGCGCATAGAAAACCTCAAAAGCCATCTAAACAACTACTCTCGCACCCCTTCCAGGAGAGGTGCAGATGAACGACGATTCAACACCAGCCTTGTTAAACGACTCGCACATAGCAGACCCGATCGCTTTCCCATCGCACACACCCTTGTCAAAAAAAGCAACCATACTTGGGCCAGCACCACTGATTGTGACGCCCAAAGCACCCTCCTTTAAAGCAGCTTCCTTAACCGAAGAATATCCTGGGATAAGCTTAGATCTAGCTGGCTCCACCACAGTATCGTCGAGCGAACGGCCAAAAAGCTTCAAGTCCTTCAAGAGGAGGGCTGTGACCAGCGCAGAAGCGTTGCCAACATTTTTAACTAGTTTATCAAGTTCGATCAGCTTCGGGATAACAGCGCGGAACTGCTCAGTCTTCTTAGCGCCGTATGAAACTTCAGGGGAAGCGATACATATGCCAAGATTCTCTGGTGGGTCAAGTCTCATCACGTCCATCGGAGAGTATGAGCGAACCAAAGTGAAACCGCCCAGAAGTGAGGCAGCGACATTATCAGCATGCGGTTTCCCAGCTGAGGCAACCTCACCCTTTGACGCGTAAAGAACAAGGGTATTATTATCTAGTCCTAGGTTGAAAAGCTGGTTTATCCCGAATGCTACTGCAGCAGCGGAAGCAGCACTACTTCCTAAGCCCATCCCTACTGGTACACCTTTGATAACTTTGATTTCAAGACCACCAGTAATGCCAAAGTCCTCCATAAGGCTTGATGCAACTACGCCTGCCGTGTTGTCTTTAACAACGGTTGGGATATTTTCACGCCCAATTCCCTCTAGAAAGATCTTCAACGTATCACCCTTAGCCGATAGCGATACCCTATCAAATGGGAAGTCAAGAGCGATGGCGAAAACGTCAAACCCTGGGCCTACATTAGCAGAAGAGGCCGGAGCATCGACTACAATTTCATTTCTCTGCGTCAACCCTAATCTCGACATATTTCTCTCAAGGTAAAATGCGCATACTATTTAAACTTACATAGCATATTTCAACCAGATTTTTTCTTAGAACCCTTAAGCATCAGAGAAGAGAGGCTAGGGTATTCGGATATGAACCTAACCCTGTAAGTGAAATCTGGTTTCGTGCTAACAGACTGCTGGACGACCTTCTTGATCTCCGCTTCATCTAAGGTTGTGTCAGATAAGATGGTTTCAAGCGATGACTTGATTTGGATCGCTAACTGGTCGCTTAGCTTTTCCTTGGAGAAGTATCTTAGAGCATCATCTATCACGCAAATCTTCTCATAAAACGAAACCTTGTCCATAACCCCCTTCGAACACTCCTCAGCAAACACCCTCAGCCTTATCCTTGTAGACGAGAGTTCGCTCAACATATTAATTATTTCGTCTTCAAGTTTTATCAATTCGAAGGTTGAGGAGGCTCTTTGAAGGCTATTCGCTGGGGAAGACGAGTGGATCCTGCTGATCGAGTCGAAGACCTTTTCCACAGACTTCGTTGCTTGATTTAAGTGGTGAACGATGTCATCAGCGAGTGGGACGCACTTCTCACTGGATTTTATCTCCTCAACGCACTTCCGAGTATCTGCTATAAAAATAGAGAGAGACTTCAACACTTCAATCGTATCTTCAATCATCCAGTATATTGCTTCTACAGAGACTTAATAATCTTTACCAAGTTATCTAAAAATTAGAGGAACAGGCATTTACCTTTCTTTAGAAAAAACGAAAAATTCAAGAAATCATAGCGAGAAATGCGATCTAATCGGCTTTATCCGAAGATTTTTACAGCACAACAAAACAGTAAAAATTACGCTTTTCCCCTAAAGATTAGGGCATACAGCTTTGAAAAGTAAGGCTATATTTTAAATAGTGACGTAACTTAATTAGTAACGTTTTGTCCACATGCAGCTTTTTGAATATTCTGGGAGGAGGTGAAATGTGATGGAGGAACCCCTTCTACTTCAGATTATTCAAAACCCCCGGAGGAAGAAACTCATAGAGCTGCTGATCGACCAAAATGGCGAAATAGACATAAGGGAGGCTGTGGACACCATGGCCAAACTTGAGACAGAGGGAGAACCATCTAACAGGGTTAAGAAAAGCATCTATGTGAGTATGGTGCAAAGCCATATACCATTTATGGAGGAGGCAGGATTGATCTCTTACATTCCAGAGGAGAGCAAAATTCGACTAAACAGAGTGCCTAAAAGGTTAAAGTATTATTTAGAAGTTTCAGAGGAAGGAGATATCTCATGGCCTTCGTATTACATAATTCTTTCTGTGACAGGTCTAGTTTTAAGCGTTGCAATTTGGAACTTGGTGGCAATAATCTTCTCTGCTCTAACCTTTATATCAGCTCTTGTACATTTAAGAAGCATTTACAAGTTGGGAGACGCAAACGAACCCTCTTTAAAAAAGAGAAGACCTATGGCAGCCATAAAGAAGGTTCTTAAGCTCAGATCGGGCAACGAAGTTCGACACCCTCATAGCTAAAGATTGAAGGCGGATGCCTGGTCGCCTGCGAAAAGGTAGACCACTTGTAAGCCTTGGAAGTATGGAGATGAGTTAGGAGGTATAGATGCGAATAGCAAACGTTGAATATATTACAAATGGAGAAGAGCCTCTGCCACGGTAAAATCCAAACGCTTAGCAAACCAAACCCCCATTTGAATCTGTAAACCCATTTGTGTGCAAACATCATAAGATACCAACTAGATACCTTTTGACTAAATGTCTTATGATAGTGCTAAAGAAATCAAGTATTTAATTCGATTTGCGCTTCTTCGACAGAGGCTTTGTTAACCATGATCTTTAACAACGCTCTGACTAAGGCAGGAGGGTTCTCATAAGCCCAGATCTTTCGCCCCATGCATATTCCAGCGGCTCCAGAATCCATTACATCTTTAACCATCTTCAAAATATCCACTACATCTCTAACTTTAGGGCCTCCAGCTATGGTAACAGGGACGGTGCTGTATCTGACAATCTTACTGAAACTTTCAGGATCACCTGTGTAAAATGTCTTTATCATGTCAGCTCCTTCTTCACAACCCACTCTGACCGCGATTCTAACGTCCTCATACGAATATGGTCCATCAAAGGGAACAGAATCCTTTGTGCCGATGGGCATCATTTCACCAAGTAATGGGACACCCCATTTATCGCATTCGTCGGCAACAAGCCCGAACATTCTAAGGTCTTCCTTTTCGCTTTCTGAGCCCACAAACACGGTCGCGGCAACCGCGTCTGCACCGAGACGGACAGCCTCCTCTACTGACGTTATGAACGACTGATTTGTGACCTTGTTTCTTAAGGCTGTTGCTGAAGTTATCCTGTAGATTAGACCCACTCGCCCTGCGAACTGAAGGCTGGCAAACTTGGCAAGCCCTCTCCTCATCAGAAAACCCTTTACACCAGCATCAACCAAACTTTGGATCAGTTTCCGCGGGTCCTCTAACTGTTCAAAATATCCTTCTACCGCATGATCCATAGGTACAATTATGGTGGTTTTTGTTACTGGGTCGAGTATTCGACCCATTCTTATGCGTTTTCCGAGTTCTGTCAAATTGAAACAACTTAATAGAGTCTACCTTAATTTATATACTTTCTGAGTCTCCGAAAATAAGAATAAAGGATAGCATCGTTATAGGGAAAATTTATCTAAAGGGGGATGAGTAAAAGCATCATTAGTGAGCCTGTAGTTGATGTCTTTCCGGTTCGAGAAAGGGGTTAGAGGAGAGAGATAACAAATGGGTATTGGGTATACACTTTTAGACGCAAAATACGAAGGAAGTAAAGTCAGACTTTTCTATTTATCAGAAGATGGAAAGATCGAGCAATGGCTTGACGATGAAGACTACTACCCATATTTTTATGCTTCAGATGAAGAGGGAGCATTAGAAAATGCTAGAGCACAAGGGTGCGATATAGTGAATGAAATCAAAAGGGAATTGTTTTCTGACTTGGAAAAGGTATACTATAAGATTTCAGCTAAAGAAGAAATACTCTCTAAAGTTAGAGGGATGTTCTCACACGTGTGGGAAGATGAAGTCCAAACAGTTGAAAAGTATGCTTTCGATAATGGGATACGGTTTGGTGTAGGCTGTCAACATATAGGCGAAAAAGCATGGCTTAGAGACATCAACACCAAATTATTTGATGATACCTTTGGTGAACTATTAGAGACCGACCCCGTAAAGTACAACTTTGCCAAAAGATTCTTTGAGGTGATAGAACAACCAACACCTGAAATCAGCGAAGACATAGCTTCAAGATATGGCTATGACAGGAGAAGGATGCTTGAAGCACTTTATCTGTCGAGGATAACCAATTCGCCGATAACCTTTAGAAATGCGCCTCCAAGCTACTTCATTAAAGCGCTATACTATCTTAATTTGAAGAGCGAAGGCTACATAATCCCAACTCCTGAAGAATTTTCAAGGAGTGAGAGCCCACGTGGTGTGTACGGGAAGGCAGCGCTAGTATTGGCGCCGGAAAGAGGTGTTTTCTTGAACACTTATGTACTCGACTATGAATCTCTTTACCCAAGTTGTATAGACGTCTATAATCTCTCCCATGAGACTGTGAACTGCGGCCATGAACAGTGCTTGGACAATAAGGTCCCAGAGGAGGAACATCACGTCTGTACCATAAGACGAGGCAAATATTCAACGATCATAGGCGCACTTAAAGACTTGAGAATTAAGTACTATAAGAAGAGGGCAAAGGACGGTGAAGAGACCTCGAAGATCATTTCCGATGTCCTAAAGACGATCCTGGTGATATGTTATGGTGTGACAATAAGAATAAGAGGGCTTTCAAACCCTGCACTCGCGGAGTCGATTACAGCGTACTCCAGACATGCATTAAAGACTGCTTGGAGATATGCATCAGAAATCGGGCTGAAACCAGTATATGGAGACACAGATTCACTTTTCCTTGTAAACCCGCAAAGTAAACAACTGCAAACCTTAATAGAGAGGGTTAAAAAGGAGCTAAAGCTCGATCTTGCAGTCGATAAAAAGTACAAGGTCTGTGTATTTTCTTCAGCGAAGAAGGCCTATCTAGGAATATTCGAAAGTGGGAAGGTGGACCCGAAGGGGTTAACTGCCTTCAAGTCGAGCACACCCAATTTTGTCAAGAAGGTATTAGAGGAGACAGCGGTTGAACTTTCAAAGGTCGATACCTTAGAAGATATCCCGATTGCTAGAAAAAGGATCATCGAACTCTTAAAGAACAGGGAAAGGCTGCTCCTACAAAGAAAGTTTGATGTAGAAGACATGGCGTTCAATGTGATATTGCATAAAAAACCATCTGAAATCGTCGGCTCCAATGTTTACGCCCAACCTTACCAGTGCGCGATACAGTTGATTGACGAAGGGGTCACACTTAGAAGAAGACAAACATTAACCTTCGCTAAAGTTAAAGCCTTTAACTATAAAGGAAGGAGGTTCTCTGTAAAACCGATAAACAGAGTCAAAAAGGACGAGATCAACATCTCAGATTATGTAAGCAACATGTACAGTATGATGAGCCAAGTGCTCGAGCCTTTAGGCATAGAACATATGAAAGTTGAAAACGAATACGACACTCTAACAAGATGGTTTAGGAGTTCAGATATTCAACCATAGCAAAAGAAGTTAATAACAATAATGGGGACCGAAACGCTCATTACACGCGAACCCTTTACGCTAAAGCTTTGATCAAGTCCACGATCACATGACTATATTTGACAGCAACCTCATTCGGTATGTGCACAACCTTTACACCTCTCTCTTCAAAATAGCGATCTCTCTTCACACTGTCTGAACTTGTTCCCTCACCTTCTACCTCTAGGTTTATCAGACCCTTAGAGGTTTTAACTAGTACATCGGCTACATATTGTTTCACACTCCCCTCCTTAGTGTATTCACCATTTCTTGAGAAAGGCCTTTGCGTAGTATATGGTATTCCTGCCCTTGACAACTCCGCTATCAAATACTGCTCAGCTTTAGTGTACTGTGTCCTACCATACCCCTCAGCTTCGCTGCCCTTTATCGGAGCAGCGTCCAAATCTGCGACCTTCTTCTTACGCAACTTTCTGAACATTCCTCCCCTATCCCAAGAGTATGGCACATCTTAAAAATATATAACACACATGTTATCATATCCTTTTGAGATTGTTGGCTTTGAAAATAAATGGCATATTGCCACCTCACATCACACCCTTTAATAAGTACGAGGAAGTCGATGAACAGGCTCTCCGAAGGTTGATCCATTTCTGGCTAGATAATGGCGTTTCAGGGCTTGTCACCTGTGGCAGTAATGGTGAGGCAGTTTACATGACGAGGGAAGAGCGCAGAAAGGTAGCAGAGGTAGTAGTGGACGAGGTTAATGGGAAGGTTCCAGTTATTGTTGGCACAGGCGCGCCGAGCACGCGGGAGACTATACATCTCACAAAGGATGCGAAGGACATTGGAGCAGATGCCGCTTTAATTGTCACGCCTTACTACTATACCCCGAACGAAGAAGAACTCTACAAACATTATAAGCATATTTTAGAGACCACCGACTTCCCTATCGTCTTGTATTCCGTACCAAAGTTTACAGGTTACAGCCTCAACATCAACGTCGTTAAACGGCTCGTCGAAGGCTATAGCCAAGTTGTAGGAATAAAGGATTCAAGCGGACTCGTTGGCAGAATATCGGATTTGATCGCCCAAGTTGGGGATAGAATCTCCGTGCTTGTTGGTACAGGAGATATAATTCTCCCCGGCCTAGTAATGGGTGCGACTGGCGCAGTTGTCGCGATAGCGAACGTCGCTCCAAAGCTTTGTTCAAACATCTACAACACTTATCTTAATGGCGACTTGGAAAGCGCGAAAAGATTACAAAACATAGCGAACCAGCTAAACGAGCTATTAATAAAAAGATTTAATCAGATAAGTTCTATAAAGGAGGCTTTAATTCAATTAGGGCAACCAGCAGGCTTACCACGGAAGCCATCATTACCACTCGATTCTGAAGCATGTGAGGAAATAAGGAATTTCCTTATGAAAGCTGCGTTTCAATAGGTGCCTGACACCCCCCATCCATAAATGCGTGGACTTTCTGCAACGATTTGGTAATTAAAGGAGTAGCTATAATCAGGCTTAAATGGGGATTGTTAAAGCCTTCTACTATTTAATGAGTTCGTTGAACATCTTTTCTGCTGTTTCAATCGGGAGCATTTTTGGCGGATGCTTAAATGCGTAGGCTGAGATCGGAAGGACGACACCTTTTTGTCTCTTAGCAGCTATTTTAACAGCCCTTACCACATCGTACAATACTGAACCCGAGTTAGGGGCGTCGACGGTAGAAAGCTTTAAGTCGATCTTCATAGGCGCGTTGCAGAAGTAAGTTCCTTTTATCCAAAAGAAGCTTTCCCTCTGATTTTTTAGAAAGGGTACAAAGTCTGTTGAACCAGCTACAACTCCAGCTTCATATGGCAAAGACGATTTAATGGCTTCCGTCTTTAATTCCCTTTTAACCCAGTGGCTTCTGTCCATGGTTTCGATCGACTCTGTCCCACCGCCTACATCCAATTGGAATGTTTCAGTTATGCGGACACCATTCTTTGTGAGGTATGTAAGCAACGCCTTATGTAGTGTGGTAGAACCAACTTGGTCAATGAGATCATCCCCCACCAAAACGAGGCCTGCTTCTTTAAAGCGTTTATCCCATTTACCATCGCTTGCTAAAAGGACAGGGGTCGTGTTAACGAAGGAACATCCTGCTTTAACAGCTTGACTTGCATACCAATGTGTTGCTTTGATCGCTCCACTTGGGAGTAGGTTGACCACGATTTCGGCACCGCTATCCTTCAAAACATTAGCGACGTCTTCTTCCTTTTTATTACTGATCTGAACGATACTCTTCAGCGCGTCCCCAACCCCGTCTAGAACAGGCCCCTTTCTAACCGTGACACCCAACTTTGGGACTTCTTCGACTTTTAAGGTATCGTTTGGAGGGGCGAAGATCGCTTCTGAAAGATCTCTTCCAACCTTCCTTCTGTCGATGTCAAAGGCTGCAACTACTTCTATATCAGAAGGTTTAAAGCCGCCCAGAATGGGATATCTTAACCCTTTCCCCTCCCCAGCATTTTGTTCCTTTGAATAGAAATATAGCCCCTGTAAAAAGGAGGAAGCACAGTTTCCAACACCTATCAACGCAACTTTTATCTTCGACAAGCTCAATTCACATTAATTCCCTTCTCAGCCTCTCCTTAATAAACTGTTACATTTTAACAACATGAGGGAATGCATATATATGGTGTTAACTGATAGGCAACTATGAAGTATGAAATTAAGTATAAACCGTCTTACTCCATGCTTATAGTCAACTTGGAAAGAGGAGAAACCATTGTAGGTGAAGCTGGGGCAATGACCTATATGAGCCCAACGGTCGAAGTTCGCACTAGGAAAAGGGAGAAGAGCATACTCGGAACGCTTGGTTTAAGCCTCTTGGGTAGACAGTCGTTCTTTGTCAACGATTACACGACAACAGATGAACCTGGTGAAATAGCCCTCACGTCAGCCCCAATAGGTGACATAGAAACGCTGCAAGTATCATCCAATAAAGGTTACATAATACAAAAGAATTCATATGTAGCAAGCACACCAGAAGTCAACCTCGACATCCAATGGCAAGGCTTCACTAAAGGCTTATTTGGACAAGGATTATTCATGATCAAAGTCAATGGGCAAGGCACTCTGTTCATTAACACCTACGGCGCATTGGACAAACACACACTCAAAGACGGTGAGACACTTGTTGTAGATAACTTCCATCTAGTCGCTTTCTCCGACACATGCCAATATAAAGTAAAGAAATTCGGTGGCTTAAAAGAAACCCTTCTAGGTGGAGAAGGCCTAGTAACAGAAATCACCGGACCTGGAGATGTGTACATCCAGACAAAGAACCTAAAAGAGCTTGTCGACTGGCTCTGGACGTTACTTGAACCAAGAGTTCAGTCTAGAGCACGCTGATAGAATCCAACTCCTCTTTACTAGAGCCTGCTATTGCATAGCTAATTCGTCGAACAGAGGTTTGACGTTAACGTACAACTTACGATATATCTTGTAGAGCTTTGTATAACGTTCATGGTTAGCCATATTGGGCTCGACCTTTTGCCCTAACCTAACCAAACGTTCGCAGGTTTCAACAGGGTCTTTGTATATACCTACACCTAGCCCTGCAAGTATGGCGTCACCAAGCGGTTCAGCTTCAGCAAGTACTGGTTGGAACGTCTTCCCTAAGACATCGGCTTTTATCTGAAGCCATAACCTACTCTTAGAGCCCCCACCCATTGACCTTACTTCACCTATTTTTACCCCAGTCTCTTCAGCCTGTTCGACAATATGTCTGAAGCCATATGCCACAGACTCCATGAGAGCTCTTGCAACGTGTGCCTTAGTATGCGCATTAGATAGCCCGAAGATCACCCCTCGCGCGTTAGGGTCCCATATAGGCGCCCTTTCCCCGTTAAAATATGGGAGTACGATAAGATTGTCCGAGCCCGCTTGCACTTTAGAGGCCTTAATATCTATAATCTCAAACGGGGAAAGCCCTGTCATCAACGCAGCTTCTGACTCTTCATACCCAAGTTTATCCCTGAACCATTTATATAGACCACCACCATTAGACATCGGACCACCAACTACCCACGTGCCATGGATTGCCCCTTGAAAACACCAAAGACCCTTACCCCAAACATTCGAGTACTCTTTGTCAGTCACGGTCATTATCACAGCACTTTGGCCTGTAAATTCACCTGTCCTTCCAGGTTTTACCAGACCGCCTCCAAACCATGCGGCAATCCCATCTGCAGAACCTTGGACAACAGGTGTTCCCGCGGCGAGACCTGTCTCCTTCGCAGCGTCTGAGGTGACTTCCCCTATCACCTTATAGAGTGGCTTAGTTTCTGGAAATTTGTCCATTATGTCAGCGAATTTTTCCATTGCTTCCTTTGTATTCCACCATACTTGGAAGGGGTCAGCGGTATATTGCCCCGTCAGCTTGTAATTGATGTATCCGTCTGCTAAAAGGATTTTGTGAGCTCTCTGAACAACTTCAGGTTGGTTTTCCCTTATCCATTGAAGCTTTGGGGCGGCGTTATGGGGCCCACCTCTAGTATCCATCCAAATTATAGCAGGGCGAAGAGGTTTACCATCCTTGTCAATAGGCACTACAGCAGGCGATAAAGCGCTAACGCAGACGCCTGCGATTTGATCGGGGGGCACGGTAGAAACCTCTAGAACCCTTGATAGGGTCCTCTTTACAGCATCCCACCATAACGTGGGGGAGTGCTCCGCCCAACCAGGTTGTGGATGAAATGTGGGGTACTCTTGGCTTGCTATAGCGATTAGATTTCCACTTAAATCGTATATCGCTGACTTCAAAGAAGTAGTGCCTGCGTCTATCCCCAATAGATATGTCGAATTCCTAAGACTTGGCATCCAAACTATCCTCCAAAGATTCGTTGCAACATAGATTGTTTGTGTATTTATTCTTTGGGCTATGAACTATTCACAGCTAAAGCCTAAATAGCGCAAACAGAGAAGTACATTTGATAGAAACATGACACTAGAAATGCCTAGAGGAGATAAAGAGCTTCTTCAAGGTGTATGTGAAATGCACGTGCACTGTGCCCCTGACATTTTTAAGAGACCCTTCAACGAAATTGAATTTGCCAGGAACGCACAGGCAGTAGGATATAGGGCGGTTTTATCAAAGTGTCACTTCACATTAAATGCTGACAGAGCGCAGCTGGTTCGTGAAATAGTACCAGGTATCCACTTTTTTGGCGGAATCGTTTTGAACCATTATGTGGGTGGGCTTAACCCAAATGCGGTAAGGGCAGCCATAGGATACGGGGCTAAACAGGTCTGGATGCCTACACTACATGCTGAAAACCACATAAGGGTCATCGGTGCGCCAATATACCCGACGAAGCAGTGGAAAAAGAAAGCTGATCTTGGAACCCCTTCAGGTATAACCATTCTCGACAGTGATGGTAAGGTCAAACATGAGGTTTATGAGATATTAGATCTTATTGCAGCAGCGGACATAGCAGTGGGAACAAGCCATCTGTCTGAAAAAGAAGTCTTTGCTTTGATCCAAGCAGCTCGTGGCTCAGGGGTGAAAAAGATCATTATAACACACGTAGGTTTTAAGTTGACCCCTTGGCCGATTGAAGACCAGATTAAGATGGCTGAAATGGGGGCTATAATAGAGCATTCGGTAGCCAACTGCATAGACGTCTTCGAGAGAAGTATAGAAGCAAAGGATATCGCAGAGGCTATAAAAAGAGTTGGAGCTGATAAATGTATAATGGTAACCGACCTAGGTCAAATAGCTAACGCCCACCCTATTGAAGGAATGCGCCAATTCATCTACATGATGATGGCATTTGGAATCAGTAGGTCAGAAATCGATAAGATGACTAAAGATAATCCAGCAAAGCTCCTAGGTCTAGAGTAGTCAGAACGTTATAACATTAAAAAAGTTAAAGGGTTTAGAAGACCTTCGGCTTATTAGTTCGTAGCATAAGACTATTCTATTTTTATGTGCCTATCTTCAGCAGGCTCGCTTTTCTTTGGAAGCGTAACCTCTAAGATCCCATTTCTGTACGAAGATGTCGCCTTTGAAGGGTCGACTCGGCTTTCTAAGTTTATCTCCTTGTAGTACTTCCGTCTCGGGGTATCGACTGAGATGGTCAACTTTCTCTCGCTTCCCTTAAGAATTATGTCCTCCTTTTCAACACCTGGCAGTTCGACGATGACCTTCACATTATCCTTTTCTTCGAAGACGTCCGTAAGCGGCTCCCTCTGCTCCTTCACTTCAAGCCTTGGTCGACCAAATGTTCCACCAGGCCTCACATTACCAAACTCTCGGATCTCCGGTTTACCATCAGGTCCTATGGTTATACTATAGCCATAGACAAACGGACCCCACTGCTTGATCTTTGAGCCGTCTGGAAGAGTCTTTTCTCTAACGTAATCTTGGCTTACATTTTTAGACAGTTCCTTGAATTCTTCTTCTATCTCTTTTTCTAGTCTTTTAAAGAAATCTTCAGTATCTTCAAAGAACCAGTTTCTGAAGAGTCTCCGTCTCCTTCTTTCCCATTCCGACTCCCAATCGTTGCTCATACTCTTTTTTAGTCAGTTATCATATTTAAATTTTGTCTCGAATATATTTGACTTAAGCTTTAATGCCTAAAATGTAGGCGATTCACTCAGATTTGATAATATCTCCAAAGAGGTTTTATCGTTGGAAAGGTTTATCACGACCCTTTCCACCCTAAGACTAAAAGTGAGTTAGATTTAATATTGTTCCCACTGAGGACTATAGATTAAAAGAAGCTGAGCATTCGAGGGAGATAAAAAAAATGTAATTTTTTTAAAATGTTTTTAAAAAAAAGCTTATTTAGTGCAGAATCATAGAATCATGCATGACCAACCAAAGGGGAATCTTGGTCCTTAGTTGGAGAGAGATCGATGAGCTCTTGAATATGGAGGAGGTTATTCGAAGTGTTGAAGCAGCCTTCGCTGAAAAGGGTGTAGGAAAGGTTCAGATGCCACCCAAGATATATCTTAACTTCAACCGTTATAGCGGCGATCTTAGATCAATGCCCGCTTATCTTGAGACAGCTGATATAGCAGGTGTCAAGGTTGTTAACGTACATATGAAGAACAGAAGCATCGGGTTACCAACCGTTATG
>Ga0315298_1007607_pt1 | contig 14188 bp, 10 predicted proteins | sample WHS_1_MG_FD_203077 | JGI IMG/M metagenome (GOLD analysis project Ga0315298, IMG submission 203077) | Extremophilic microbial mat communities from Washburn Hot Springs, YNP, Wyoming, USA - WHS_1_MG | ecosystem: Environmental > Aquatic > Thermal springs > Hot (42-90C) | place: USA: Wyoming...
TACCAGACCCTTTTCCCTCTTAGAGCCTCTCTGATACCTCCCGGCCAGCTCCTTTAACACTCCCCTCGCCTAACTTTCATCTCTAACCTCATGTCCTTGCCTCCTGGCTAATTTCACCCCAATATTTGAGGGCTTTACCAGCCAGAGAGCAATATGATTTCGTGTAGATTTTCTCGTGAAGCAGCGAATCATTTCCGTATAAATTTTAAATGAGGCAATCCGCACTCTTGATAAAAATTTAATATCGGATTAAAATAAATTAATTAGCTATTCTAATAATTAAATAAGCTAATCAAATGAAAAATAGAACGAAAAACTTAGCAAAAATGATCCTCGAGACAATTCCTTTATTAATGGGCTATATTAGAATGGAGATGCGGGAACATCGCCAGCCAGATTTATCTCTTTCCCAGTTTAGAACTTTACTTTTTTGTCGGCGTCAGCCAGGCTCCTCGCTGTCTGCTTTAGCCTCTCATCACGGACTTACCCTGGCTTCAACTTCTCGAATGGTTGATAGCCTGGTAAAACGCGGTTTGTTGAATAGAAAGCCTGATAAAGGTGACCGGCGCCAAATAGAACTTTACCTGAGCCCACAGGGGGCAGATTTACTCGCCAGAGCAGAAAAAGCTACATTGTTGAATTTAGAAGAAAAACTAAAACAGCTAACACCTTTACAGATACAAAAAATAGAGGAAAGCCTGGTTTTGCTTGGCCAAGTTTTTAATATTTCAGAAAAGCATCGAGACTTAAATCTAAATCGAAACAAAAAAAATAAAAAAATAAAATCAGGAAGGCAAATTTATGAATATTGTTGACACTTATTCTTTAACCAGACATTTTGGCCAGATTGTGGCAGTGAATAATCTGTCAATTTCTGTCCAGGAAGGTGAAATCTTTGGACTTATTGGCCCTAACGGTGCAGGTAAAACTACCACCATTAAGATGCTGACCACTTTACTTCCACCATCTTCAGGAAAAGCTATAATCGCCGGCTTTGATATCCACCGTAATGCTGCCCAGGTGCGAAAAATAATTGGCTATGTTCCCCAGCTCATATCTGCCGATAGCACTCTTACCGGTTACGAGAATTTGCAAGTTTTTGCTAAGCTTTATGACCTGCCACGCCAGGAGCGAGAAAAAAGAGTGAGGGATGCTCTGCACTTTATGGGGCTGGAAGAAGTAGCGGACAAGCTGGTCCGACACTATTCTGGCGGAATGATCCGAAGATTAGAAATTGCTCAATCAATGCTTCATCGGCCCCGGCTTCTTTTTTTAGATGAGCCAACTGTAGGGCTCGATCCGGCAGCCCGTCGGGTCGTCTGGGAACACATTGTGAATCTGCGGGATAAATTTGGTACGACTATTTTTCTTACCACCCATCTTATGGACGAAGCTGACGAACTATGTACCAGGGTGGCCATTATGCATTTAGGCCAGGTGGCGGCCATAGGTTCTCCCCAGGAGTTAAAAAAAGCAATTGGTAATGGCCAGGAAGTTACCCTTGATGATGTCTTCATCCATTACACCGGTAATGAAATTGATAACGGTGGAAATTTCCGTGATATTTCTCGAACCAGGCGAGTGGCTCGACGCCTGGGATAACTTCAGGGAATCTTTGGGAGTTTAGAAATGAATGTTTTAAAGTTATGGCTTAAAACAGTTTATTCTTTTTTTTATAAAACTGCAGTAATTACCGGGCTTGAAGCTCGTAAACTTCGACATGATCCAACCGAGATTTTTACCCGGGCAGTTCAGCCAGCATTATGGCTATTGGTTTTTGGCCAGGTTTTTACTCGGGTCCGAGCGATTCCCAGTGGTAATCTTCCCTATATTGATTTTATGACCCCGGGAATTCTGGCTCAGAGCGTTCTGTTCATCGCCATTTTTTATGGTATTGCCATCATCTGGGAGCGGGACCTGGGGATTGTGCACAAATTCTTGGTCAGCCCAACACCGAGAGCCGCTCTGGTTCTGGGGAAAGCTTTATCTGCGGGATTGAGAGGCCTGGCCCAGGGAATTATCATCATCCTTTTAGCTTTGATTCTCCGGGTTCATCTCAACTTTCATCCGCTGGCCCTGATTGGAGTGGCTCTGGCAGTAATAATTGGGTCAGCTCTTTTTTCTACTTTTTCTCTTATTATTGCCTGCATAGTTAAAACAAGAGAGAGGTTTATGGGCATAGGTCAGGTGTTGACCATGCCTTTATTTTTTGCCAGTAATGCCATTTACCCGATCTCCATTATGCCATCCTGGCTTCAGATAATTTCGCACCTTAACCCTCTTACCTACGAAGTTGACCTTCTCCGACGGTTGATGCTGGTGGGTGGAGCCAGCACCTATGGAATTGGAATTGACCTGGCCGTATTGTTTGGAGTCACAGGTGTTATGGTAGTAATCGGGGCAGTAATGTACCCGAAAGTTGTGGTTTGAATGGCGTAATCGTTAAAAACGGGGGACGCTAAGAGACGAATTGTTGAAACCGAGTTCCTGAAGCTCGGTGGTGCAGTTTCTCATAAATTTTCTGATGGCGGTCTTGCCAAAAAGGCCAATAGCCGCATAGTGAAAATGAAAAGTGGCTAGATGCTTGAGGATGTATTTCCAGGAGTAGAATTTAGCCATAGCCCTGAAGGTTTCGACCTGAAGAGTTGCCGGAGTCATCAAGCCTGGCTTAAAGACCACATGATGCGCATCATATTTGCTCCAGTCGGTATGAAGCAGCCTCTTTTCCTCAACCAGTTGGTCATATAGCGGTGTTCCAGGAAGTGGCGTTAAAATCATAAACTGAACCGTATCAATCCGGTACTTAGCTGCAAATTCAGCCGTCCGGCGGATGGTTTCTACTGTGTCAGGGTCAGCCCCCAGGACGAACATTCCGTGGATATGAAGGCCATAATCTTTGAGTGTTCTGATACAGGTGACAATATCTTCCAGTCCCTGCTTTTTGTTGTAGGCTTTAAGGGTAGCCGGGTTTATAGACTCAAAACCGATGTATAGAGTATGGCAGCCACTGTCGGCCATCAAGCGCACCAGCTCTCGGTCTTTGGCTACATCAACCCGTACCTGGGTAGACCAGGTCATTTTTATTCTTTCAGCCAGAGCCGCCCGCAGGATTTCTTTAGCCCTTTTGATGTCAGCAGCGAAATTGTCGTCAACGATGAATTTGGTACCTCTGGAAACTTCTGCTGCCAGCTTCAGTTCTTTGACCGTGGCTTCAACTGACTTAAAGCGGTACTTCCTTCCGAACATCTGAATAACCGAACAGAAGCGGCAACCATAAGGGCAGCCCCGGGAAGTGGAAATAGGGTAAATGTGAGATGGCTTCCAGCGATGAACAAGCGAAAAATCAGGCTCGGGCAGGCTGTCCAGGTCCTGAATGAATTCGGCCGCTGGATTGTGAGTTTTTTTCCCGTCTTTCGCCTTGAATGACAGCCCCCTGATGGTGGACAGGGCTGGCCGGCCTTTCTCTAAGTAAGCCAGTAACTGGAAAAATGATTCTTCTCCTTCTCCTCGCACTGCAAAGTCAGCATGGTCCAGAGCTTCATCAGGCATAAAACTTACGTGTGGGCCGCCCATGACTACCGGAATACCCAGAGCTCTGATTCTGTCAGCCAGAGCATAAGCCCGGGGTGCAGTTGAAGTAATGGTGGAAATACCCACCAGCTCCGATTGCTCAATGACCGACCAGTCAAGATCGGCCACGTCTTCCACAAAAACTCTGGCCTCATAGCCTCTCTCCCTGAGCATAGTTGCCAGCAGTATCGTGCCCAGCCGGGGAATGGGGAATTTGCTGAAAATATGTAACCCAGGGGCTCCGGCTTCAATGAAAGAAATCTTTTTAGTATTCATAGTTTTTCAGGTATCAAAACCTTTCCTTTCAAAAGGGTCTTTAGAGCTGAAAATCTGGCTTTTAGTTAGAAAATTTATGTCTGACGGGCTTAATTTTCCCATGATCGTATTTTTGCCATTTATACAACGGGGAGTAAAAACAGAATGGGCAGAGCAGTGCCGGCAAAAAGTATCTGCGGTCGATGAGAAGTTTCTTTTCATTGAACTTTGACCAGATTTTCGCCTGCAGAAAAACTGAAGCCAAACGTTTATGCTCGGCCTTAGGTTTTCCCCTTTACACCGTAATCCTATGCCCTTTTGACCTTCCAGTCAAGCTTTTTAAACTGAGACATCCTACAAAATCGGGGGACACAATACTCATACCCTAATTTTTCTAAGTAGAAAATATAAAGTTGGTGACACCTTACACATTTCCTGATTTTCTCGGGCAAAATTGAGGGACATTGTAGGACGCCACCAGTTTTTTTGATATATTATTTTTAGCGATGAACCTTAAGTCTAAAAAGGAGGAAATCGTGAAAAGACCCCAGAACTTTCATTCTTCGTTTATTTTATTTTTCATCTTGCTTCTACTATCCTTTTTATCTTTGGCCAGAGCAGCAGATTTTGGCTATCCAGTTAATGGCGAGCCCTGGTATTTCATAAAGGTTTCCTTTTCTGAAAATCTCCCTCAGGCTGACTATCCGTGGGAAATAGCCCAGGTGAGTGTTAATGGTCAAAAGGTTAGAGACTTTATCCTTTTTCAGAGGAACGAGGAACTTCTAAATCAGGAAATTAAAGTGAAGCTGCCATTTGAAGTAAAGATTCGCTATCCCTGGCAAGCCAACCAGATTTATAACGTTGAAGTTCTGCTAAAAAATCAAAAGACAAAAAATCAAGTGTCCCTCAGGCAACCCGTAACTGCACCACCTCTTCGCGGCTATTGGAATCCCGACTGGAAAAATTATCTTTCTCTGATTGTGGCTGAAGAAGACGGAATAAAAAGAGAAAATTATCCCATTCAGACCACCCTGAGCGTGCTCAGCACTTACTTAGCTTCTCCCAACGAGGTTAGAGTTGTGAAGGCGGAGAAAAATGGCCAGGATATAAGCTACAGGGAAATACCGTCTCAAGTTTATGATGTTATTTCCTGGGATGATAAAAAGTTGCTCTCCAACGTGGAGGTAGATGAAGCTTCTGGCGAGCGAATAATTAGATACCACCCGACCACTACCTTTAGTTTAACCTTTTTAGCTAATCTTAACCCCAATGAAAAAGCCACTTATCTTGTTTTTTATAATAATCCAAAGGCGGAAAAGCCCAATTATTCCTCAGACCTTAAGGTGAGCGGTCAGGGACTGGGTAAAATTATCGAAAATAAATATTATAAAGTAACGTTGAACAGAAAAAGTGGTGTAATCTATGAAATTACAGAAAAAAACACTGGTTTGCGCCTGGAGCATAAACTTGAAACCAATGGATCAATTCACTGGAATCCTGACGTTTATTCTCCGCCGCATTCCTGGTATCACACCTCCGACTGGGAAAATCCACCTTATCACCAGGTTGAAGGTCCTATTTTTTATTCTGTTCAACTTGCTGATTCCCTGCCTTTCAATCCTAATATTAAGGCCAGCGTAACCTATTATTTTTATGCCGGGACACCCTTCATTCTGGTGGAAACTACTGTAAACTTTATTGATTCAATGTTCGTTCAAGCTTTGAGAAATGGAGAGGTAGTCTTCAATAAAAAAATTTTTAATCAGGCCGCCTACCGAACAATGAGCGGCGAGGTAAAAGTAATAGATTTAAGCCGGACAAAAATTCATCCGAAGCATGTTATTGATCTCCGCCCCGATGTCCCCTGGGTGATTTTCTTCAATCACGATAAGCATATAGCTTTTGCTAATTTGTATCTAAAAAACGTCAGTTTTAATTTAGAAGGGGGGCCAGCTTCACTGGAGCAGCCTTTTGTCTACATCCAGAATGGACCCTGGTATTATTTAGCGCGCGGCCTGGTATATTCTTTTGGGACCAACAATCAGACCCGCATGCTTCCAGTTCGTAAGGGAAGTGTCTATTACGAAAAAAATATTTTTTATCCCTATTCCTTCCAAAAAGGCCAGGATTTCTCAGCTGAAGCAGAAAAGGTGTTTCAAATGATGAAACATCCACTGGCAGTTTTTGAATCACTGGAGACCTATGCGGAAACCCCAGAAAAGTGGGTCGCCCCAATTTTAACTGAGCCCTTTGAAGAAGGAGTCAAAGGAGCAATTGGAGGAAAGAAGAAAAAGTAAATTCTTTATTCTTTTTCTTTCTTCATTGACCCTTTAGCAGCGGAGAAAACCTATAGATTCATTTCAAGCAAAAAGATAAATTACACCCTACGCTATTAATAACCTGAAAGTTTGGTTAAATTTGCCTTGATTGGTCCTGTTTGCAGCACTCAGCTCAACCTGCGAGCTAATCAAGCCAGCCACCGCTTCTCTGAGTAATAAGGTTTCTCTGCCGCAATTGTTCCAGGATTTTTTCCCAGCTACCCGCCGCTCCCCATAAATAATAAGAGAAGTACCTAACATTCTTTTGAAAAATTGGAACCCAAGGTTGAAGCTCAGCGTAATAATGATGAGATTCTTGATTGGATGGATGATTCATCCACATATGAAGGAATTCTGGTTCGCTCACCGGAAAGGCGCCAACAAAAGCCACATCCTCGATGGTGTCCCGAGCGGCATTCCAGCCTTCTTTAAGGAATATTACCCGGCCATAATATTCCTCAGGCCTCATGCGGAAATAAAGCCGACCAGAAATAGAAGGCACAACGAATACGTCTTCCACCCAGTGTCGCTTACCCAGCTCTAACATAGGCTGTGGCCCAATCATATTTAACTCTGGATTATGAAAATCCAGGGCAAATCTGACTTCTACCAGCGGAGAATCTCCATAGAGGGTAAATATTTTCTCCAGCCGATTGCCATAATAATCTGCTTCCATTTTAACCTGAACATAACTGCCTGTACTTTTCGTAACCCTGGCCTGGTAGACTTTATGGGTTTCTATAGAAGCCTGCCCGAGGAAATCCTCGAAGCCTCCATAAGGGTAAAATCCCCTTTCCCGGAATGGCCTTTTGTCAGTGCTCCATTCCTTTTCAGGCCAGAGCTTAAATAGAATGTTATCATTCCTTTCTTTAACAAAATATTCAATTATCCGGGCCCCAATGGGGAGGAGTGTTACTCTGACCTTATCATTTTCCAGCTCATATTCATTAAGGCCATCTCCATTAAGATCCACTTCCCGGCAGCGAGCCTGACCGGAGGCAGATTCAACCCCGAGCTGGGTAAAGTTCTCAACTCCTAAGGCCGAAACCTCAACCTGGTAGCTACCCGGTGAGAGAGGGAGCTTAAAATTGAGTTCTTTATGTTCTCCTGGTTTGATCACGGCTTTTTGCTTGGTCTCATAAATTGTTTTTTCTCTTGATGAGGCTTCTACCACTTTCAGGTTTACCTCAACTGACTCATTGGAACTGAAATTATGGATAGAAACTGGATAATCAACCTGAGGTGCTTGTCCGTAAAGCAGTTTATGAACAGAGATAGCTGGAGGGAGGTCTAAAATGGTTAAGGTTCGTTTTCTTCCATCCTTCCATTTAAAATCTATCAAAATGGGATTGACCTGGCCCATAGCAGCCGGGGTAGCCTCTAATTCTACCTGAAGTTTTTGGACAGATTGTGGTGGGAGAGAAAGCTTGTTAGAGACAGGGCCTTTAATTTTTAATTCCGATGGGACAACAAAATTTAAATTTCCTGTTAATGTTTCTTCACCAGTGTTTATTAACTTAACATTGAGCCGGTAACCTTCTATTCCAGCTTCTATCTGCACCCTGTCCCCAAAATATTCTTCTAAATAAACCCGGTCAAGGAGCAGGAGTTCGAGAGATGACCGGAACTTTTCCGGGCCCATTATCTTCCCCTCTGGCAAAATCCCAACCTCACGGCGGGAAATTATTGCCTCCCATAATGCTTCTCTGGTAAATTTTTCCCCTTTGGGAACAAAAATAACCATAGCACCTGGGGCTTCTTCTCCTATATAGCCGGTTTGAAGGATGAAGGGTACATCTTCATTATCAATCTGCTTCTTATTTCCTTCGATAGCGATGTAGCCATCATAAGAAAAATAGTCGCATTCTGGAGCATACACGGGCCGGAAAATGTATCCATGACGGTCCCTGACAAATTTAATCCACTCTTCTTCAGTCGCCATATCCTGCACTTTGAGTCCATGCCAGTTCTCACAGCCATAAGCTACTGTTCCCAGGCTGTGAGAGGAGCGGCTGGCTCCAACATCGGTGACGATATCCAGATTTATTTTTGAGAGCCATTCGGACAATTGTTTCTGCAACAAATAGTCCATATAACCGCTAAAAGTGAACCAGTCGTTACCTTGATTCATTCCCTGGCCAATAATTTCAAGGGGATGTCCTGGCTGGCAGGTCACGCTGTGAAGAAGAGTCCCTGTGCCGAACCAGCCCCGATGAAGGTCGTATTGCTTAATAATCTGGATGGAATTATTTATCAGCTGAAGCAGGTGCTGGCGCCCTTCGGGCCTATTAGAGAGTATGACGAAAAGCTTTCTGTGACCATGCTGAAGGCGAAAGGCCCAGAGGTCATAAAAATCAGCAGCTTTTGCCTGATATGGGTTTATTTCTGAGCGCCATCTCAAGCTTCCGGGCAATTTTGGCTGAAGTAACTGACCAACGTTTCCATTAGTTGAAACTGAAACGAGAACATCTGAATCTTTTAAGGCTTTTTGCAGAGTTTCCAACGAAGGCTCTTCCAGTTCTTTCCATTGAGAATGGGCGAGAGAATAAAGGAAACCTTCCTCTAAAACGAGTCCCGGTATACCCAGTTCTTCGGCCAGGTCAACTTTATTTTGCAGAATTGATTTAGCAATGTCGGGCTGGCTTATCTGATACAGGTTCCCGTAGCTGTGCCAGAACCAGTAAATACTATGCCAGTAATTAGTATATCCGCTGAAGCTTCCTGCAGTAGTTGTCGTATTTAAAGATTCAGCTGTTCCAGAAATTGGCTGAAATTTATTTAGCCATTCCTTTTCTGAGCGCTGGCTACAGCCAGTCAGAAGGAATGACAGAAACAAGGCAAGAATAACTCCCGCAGAAATTGCCGCCCATTTGGGCTTAAAAATCAATAAAGTTTTTGGCATTTTTATCTCCTCTTTGTCACTTGATTTAATGCAATTCCAATTAAAATTCAAGCTAATAATTTAGAGAATAGGTATTTAATATATTACATTTTCTTGACAAATTTTGTTCTATGGGAAAAATAAGAAATCTGAGTAACTTTTTGGCAATGAAAGAAGAGAATGAATTTTGATGTCGGGGGCTTTAAATTCACAATTTTTCGTTTTTTATTTAGAGGAGGTTCTATGAAAAGAAATTTTAAATTCTACCTTTTTTTATTATTAATTTTCTTCTCATTGTTAATATCTTTTTCTTCCCTTTGGGCTCAGGGAAAACTTGAGGATTATAAGCGGGCTGCGGCTCTGAGAGAAAAGTTTGAGAGCCAGGCCCTGAACGTGCCGGACCGGGCGGTCTGGATTGGCCAGACGCCGCGTTTCTGGTACAGAAAAACGGTAAAGGGTGGGCACGAGTTCATCCTGGTGGATGTAGAAAAAGGCAGTAAAACTCTGGCTTTTGACCACGAAAAACTGGCTGCAGCCCTCAACAAAGAGACCGGTAAAAAGTTTACGGCCTTAACGCTTCCTTTCCGTAGCATTAATTTTGTAGATAATGAGAAGTATCTGGAGTTTGAATTTGGAGAATGGCGCTGGAGATGCAATCTGGAAACTTTTGAGCTCAAGAAAGTGGGCAAGGCTTTCACCGGCGAACCGGATGGCTGGCAGGATGTGGGCGGACCCGCAGCCCAGGCAGCCTCGGCGGAAAGCAAAGCATCTCCGGATAAAAAGTGGGAAGCTTTTATCCGCAACTACAACGTCTGGCTCCGCTCTTTAGAAAGCAAAGAAGAATTTCCGCTCAGCTGGGATGGCAATGAAGGCAATTATTACACTTTCCAGTCCATGGAGTGGTCGCCAGATTCCAAAAAGCTTCTGGCTGTTCGCCTGCGGCCCGGGTTGCACCGGAAAATTCAGTACGTGGATTCATCCCCGGCTGACCAGTTACAGCCCAAGTATTTTTCTCTCGGCTATACCAAGCCAGGAGACCCTCTGGACCTGCCCCAGCCGGTGCTGTTTTTGGTGGAAAGCAGGAAGCAAATCAACATTGATAACAGCTTGTTTCCCAATCCCTACGAGCTTTCCAATTTTGCCTGGCGCCAGGACAGCCGGGCATTTACCTTTGAGTACAACCAGCGCGGACATCAGGTTTACAGAGTTATTGAAGTGGACGGGACAACCGGGCAGACCAGGGCTCTGATAGACGAAGAAAGCCCTACTTTTTTCTGTTATTCCAGCAAGAAGTTTCGTTATGACCTGAATGATGGCCGCGAAATTATCTGGATGTCCGAGCGAGATGGCTGGAATCATCTTTATCTTTATGATGGCCAGACGGGTCAGGTTAAAAATCAGATTACCAAAGGCGAGTGGGTGGTAAGGAATGTGGAGCGGGTGGATGAAGAACGGCGGCAGGTGTGGTTTTTAGGAAGCGGCCTGTATCCGGGCCAGGATCCTTATTTCCTCCACCTGTATCGAGTAAAACTTGATGGTTCCGGGCTGGAATGTTTCACAGAAGCTGAGGCCAACCACACCGTCACACTCTCTCCTGACCTTAAATATTACGTTGACCTTTATTCGCGGGTGGATATGGCGCCGGTGATGCAGCTCAGACGGGTGGAAGATAAAAAAGTGGTCATGGAGCTGGAGAAAGCTGATATTTCCGGGTTGATAAAAGCTGGCTGGCGGGCACCTGAACCGTTTGTGGCCAAAGGCCGGGACGGAAAAACTGACATCTGGGGAATCATTATCAGGCCAACCAATTTTAACCCGAAAAAGAAATATCCGGTTGTTGAATACATCTATGCCGGCCCTCACAGCTCATTTGTGCCCAAGAGCTTTTTTGCCTGGAACCAGATGATGTCACTGGCTGAGCTGGGCTTTATCGTGGTGCAGGTTGACGGCATGGGCACCAGCAATCGCTCAAAAGCTTTCCACGATGTCTGCTGGAAGAATCTTAAAGATGCCGGTTTTCCGGACCGGATTCTCTGGCATAAAGCGGTGGCGGCGAAGTATCCCTACTATGACCTAAGCCGGGTGGGAATTTACGGAACATCGGCTGGTGGCCAAAACGCTCTGGCCGGACTGCTTTTCCACCCTGAATTCTACAAGGTTGGTTTTGCTGCGGCTGGCTGTCATGATAACCGCATGGACAAAATCTGGTGGAATGAACAGTGGATGGGCTGGCCCATCGGTCCTGAATATGCGGCTTCCTCCAACACGGTTAACGCCTATCGTCTGAAAGGCAAATTGATGTTGCTTGTTCCGGAGCTTGATACCAACGTGGACCCGGCCACAACCTATCAGGTAGTCAATGCTCTGATTAAAGCAGGTAAGGATTTTGAATTGCTGGTTATCCCGGGGGCGAACCACGGTTCGGGCGGTGCCTTTGGCGAGCGGAAGAGGAATGATTTCTTCGTGCGCCACCTATTGGGCGTGAATCCACCCGATTGGAATACCCTGGAGATAAAATTTCCTGAGCTCAGGCCGTCCTTTATGCCCCGTTCCCCGGAAGAGACCTGGAACGATTAATAAAGAGGGAGAGAAAAACTAATTACCTATTTTTCGTTAGCTGGTTTTTCTAATTTCTGTACTTTAATCCAGAGTTTGTTTCGGCCCACCCTGGTGCTTTGTAATAAGCCTTCTTTTTCCAGGTCGGTCAGCACGCGCTTTAAGGTTTTAATTTCTATTTCGGAAAAATGCTCGGACAGGTCTTTTTTTGAGAATTCATGGGGTAATTCTTTCAGTATTTTTTCCTTGAGCTCAAAATAAGTACCGCCCGTGAAATCAAATGGTAGCTCATATTTATTTAAAGCCTCGTTCACGGCGGCTGGCAGCCGGTCTTCATCATGAGCCATGATGGCTGAAAAAAATCTCAGGGTCCATTCCCTGGCTAATTTGCGGTTGCCGGCAAAGGTTATAATCAGGTCCGGGTGAAGTGCCTGAAGCTCGGCCAAGGCCCGAGCCGTAAAAGCAGGCGAGTAGAACCTTAACTTAGCTGGATTAAGAAAATCAGAATAATTGGCTTCTATGACCAGGGCCGAATAGCGATATGCCTCCAGTTCGCCAAGTGCCTGATGTAAGAGCGGCATGCGTCCGAATTCGCCGAGTAGATTTTCAAACGTCTTTCGTTCGACCACGGCGCGAAGTCCATTCTCTGACACCAGAGCATAATCGCCGACTGGCAGGTTTTTACGCTCCACTGTGCAGCCTGGAAAGTTCCAGGGATAGCGCTCGTTTTTATCGATGACAATGTGAAGCCGCGGTGAACCCTGGGTGGTAAGCTTGACTTTGATTTTCCTTTGAATCAAATTGCTTCTGGTTCGCCAGAAAATCTGTTCATATTCTCCTTCTTTTTGTTTGTATTTTTTCTTCAGAAAAAGAAACTCGCAGCGCTTATTAATCGTTCGGTCGAGCACCACAGCTAGCCTTTTTCCATAGCGCTTCAGGGAAATGATGGGTACGCGTTCAATTTCCTGGGCAGGATAGAGTGAACCCTGGGGATCTTCGCGTAAGCAAAAAATGTGTCCTTTAGTCCCCGGCCACCGGTCCTGGACGCGGAGGCACAGTAAGTTTTCTTCGCCTCTGGTTATTCTAATCCGGTAAGGAAATTTCTCATGACCAGTTGCTTCAAGCAGCCAGTAGGTCGTTTCCATGGGCTTTATCTAAATTAAAAGATATCTCAGATATCTCATTTTTTCAAATTTTTAAATTGGTAATATTGAATGAAAACTGGGATGAAAATTGGTGACGTCCTACGCGTTTCCTGATTTTTCACAAGAGAAACGCGAAATTAGGTGACACCTTACCTAATTGTGCCTTCTAAAAAACGGGGGACACAATACTCAATCCCCAATTTTCCCAATTTCTGCCCGATTAATATCAGGGAACAGCAAGCCGCCAAAGATAGAATTTCCCGATATACCCTCATTTTCGAGATTGACATAAGACGCCGCCAGAGATAGGCTTATCTTATAATCAGACTAATAAAATAAAGTGAATATCTTTTTAGGCAATGCCTGAAAAGGAGCCAAAATGACTTCAGACATTATTATGATTAACAGGGCACCTGTCTTGACCCTCTGGGCCAGCGTGGTGGCCGAGCGCCTTGGCTTTGACTGGGAGGAGGCACTGTCTCTGGGGAAAGCCCTGGCCGGGTTGAATGCCCAATCAAAGGGGAGAAGCTTGGGAATTTTCAAACCCGTTGAACACCGGAAAGAACTCCTGGAGAAAAGGGCACGGCCAGGCGAAGAGTTCTGGGTAGAGCTTTTGGGGCGCCCGATACCAGCCCGCACTACCGAGCAGGGTGTGCGTGCCGTAAACAAGAACAGGGTGATTGAGCCGGACTCAGTCGAAAGATACCTCCAGGAAAAATTCGGGCCGAAACTTGAATCTGTAAAAGAGGCCATGATGACTCTGGTCCGAGCTTACAAGCCTGAGGAACTGGCCCTGAAAGCTTATTCCCTTTACGAAAAGTTCCGCCCCGAAATTCCACCTGGCATCAAGGGCTGGGGAGCTAAAGGCGAATTAAATGTAGACCTCATTCGCTCTCTGGCCGGGAAATCTCAGTAGTCATTTATCTTTTCTTCAGCGCCGGGGCCAGCTTTTACGCCAGAACTGCTAAGCACCATTCCCCTTGATCGAATCTGTTTGCTTGCCTGTTGCCTCTGACCGCCCTTGTCCATCTTTCTTAATCCAGCCCATTTAGTAAGCGTGAAATTGGCCACAGTTCGGTAATAAATTTTTAAGAATAGTTTATATTTTTAAGAATAAGTTATCTTTTAAACCATCCGGTCTTTATGAAATAACAAAATCCTTTCTTCCCGGGTGCGCTTGATTAAAGCCTCGGTAAAACCGCTTTTTGAGAACAAGCAATAGTATTCCTTTCTTTTGCCTCGTTCCCAATCAATCAGGCTGGCCTTTTTCCTGAGCTGGCCTGTCCTTCTTCCGTAAAGTGGAGCTTTAAAACTAAGGACTTCGCGTTCCATCATATTGTCAAAGCCTTTTTCCTTCAATAACAGGTCGTCAAAATATTCACCCACGATTTTTCCCAGAATTTTTAAATTTTCTGCCTCACTGATTTGCTGAGCAAGAAAATAAATATGGGGTTTGTCCTTGA
>Ga0315298_1007608_pt1 | contig 14188 bp, 11 predicted proteins | sample WHS_1_MG_FD_203077 | JGI IMG/M metagenome (GOLD analysis project Ga0315298, IMG submission 203077) | Extremophilic microbial mat communities from Washburn Hot Springs, YNP, Wyoming, USA - WHS_1_MG | ecosystem: Environmental > Aquatic > Thermal springs > Hot (42-90C) | place: USA: Wyoming...
TTAATTTCCAATCCCGACCCCTGGCGATACACAACATTTCGCGGTCTCCGCGGACTGCCAAGAGGCACCTCAGTTGGATAGGTCCGGCCTTTGCTAAGCTCCCAAAAGTATTCTTGCAAGCGTCTGGAAAGACGGGGAATCACCGTTTCCCTAACAAACTCCCCCGCCCGCAGCCGTTCGCACAAAGCGAAAATGGGAACAGCCACCCGCGCTTCTTGTTCAAGGAAATAAACGTGCTCGTGCTCTCTAGCACGTCGCAGGCATTCAGTAAGGCACTTAAGCGCCTCTTGCTCCTCCAGATTCCGTGCGTAGAGCCAGCCCAGGTACAAAAGAGCGGGAACTAGAGTGCTAACCAGACCCCATTTGCGGGCCAAGCCAGCCGCTTCTCCCAGAGCAGAAAGAGCCTCCTGTTCGCGACCCATCACCGCTAGATCCATCGCCAGAGCTGTTTGCGCCTTCGCCCTCTCCACATTGCCCATCCGACTTTCTTGCGCCACGCGCAGGGCCGCCTGGTGATGCTGCAAAGCCCGCCCAGGGCTTCGATTGCGACGACAAAAGTCGCCAAGCATGTCCTCCGCCCAGAAAACCACCTCTGCGTCACCGGCAGCCATCGCCTGTGACTTGGCGTCCTGCATTTTGGCAAAGCCTTGGCGGAGGTCGCCCCTGGCCACAGCAATAGCCGCCTGCGTAAGCAAAGTGGCGGGTTGCAGGAAGCGGAAGCCCCGGCTGTGGACTAGCCGCTGGCATTCGCCAGCCAATCGGGAAGCGTCCTGGTAACGACCACAAAAACAGTCCACAATGGCCGCTGCATTTAGAGTGGCGGCTCGACCCACGCTGGTTGCGCTTTGCCCAGCAAGAGCTCTAGCTGCCCACTGACGCGCCCGCGGGTATTCTCCCAACAGGTAGAAAAGCCGCGTCCGGTGATGGTAGACCTGCTTGACAAGGAGGGGCTTTATCTCTTCAGGCGCCATAATGAGCGCCTTATCCCAGTTTTCGATGGCCTCCTCCCATCGGCACAAGGCCACCAGGATTGCCCCTTCAACCAGAAGGATCTCAGCTTTTTGAAACGGGGAAAAGGCCAAAGATCGACAGCGATCAAGAACCACGCGGCTTTCTTCCCATAAACCCTGGTTAAACAGGCAGGAAGCCAAGCCCAGGAGAACGGCAAGTAGCCCCTGCTTGTCTTCGGCTATGGCCCGCTGCGCAGCAGCCCTCCGGAAGAGCTGAGCTGCTTCTTGATGTCGCCCGTTTATTTGACAAATCTTCGCTTCGGCTGCAATCAGCCACGGCTCCTGCTCGCAAGACTTCTCCCAGCCATCAGGCGTAAGCGCAAGCCAGCTGGGCAACGCCCAAAAAGCGGAACCTGGATGGCGGAGAGCAAGCGTGCGAATCAGCCGACCCGCTTCATTGTACTGACCCGCCTGAAGGTAGCAGGCCACGGCCCTTTGCAGCTCTCCTATAGCTTCCAGGTGCTCTCCCACCTTTATAAGAAGAGAGGCCCCTGTCTGACAAACACGCTCCTCGGCTACCTCGCGGACAAGAGGGTGCACACAGTAAATGCGCTGCCCTCTGCGGGTAACCAGGCAGCCCCGGGCAACAAATTCTTCCAAAACCGCTTCTGCCTTACCGGGCGGCCCGTCAAACAGTCCTGCGTCGCGAGGAAAGATCACCTGCGAAAGAAGAGAGGAAACGAGCAGCGTCTCCACGCCATATGGATCAAGGTCGGCAAGCAGACTCTGTTCCAGGTAACTCCGTAGACTGCTGCTTCGACTCACCAACCGGCTCAGATTACGCGCTGCATTATTCGGACCCGGGCCGGCCAAATGATCACCCAGGAGGACAACCGCGGCAGGCCATCCCTCGGTGACCCGCCACAAAGCTCGGGCTTGGTCGAGATCCAAAGTGAGACTTCGGCTTTTTCTGGCCCAGGCCCGAATCTCCCCCGGCGTGAACCGCAAGTCCCTAGGACTCAGCTCCACCAGCCGACCGTTTAGAGCAAGCCGACTTACCCCAATGGGAACACTTCGGCGCGAGGCAACTACAAAGGTCCATCCCGGGGGAGCACTCCGGATAAGCAATTCCAAGACCTGCAGCAGCTGCCCTGAAGAGTCCACCAGGTGGAAATCATCCAGGGCGACAATTGTGCGGCAGTCCGCCTCTCGCCGAATTCCATCAGCAAGTTTCGCTGCTGCCTCAAGGACAGCCAGATCTTCATCAGGAGCAAGACCAGACCAGGTGGCCCCTTGTCGCCCATCACTTTCCCCAAAGGCCAGACCAAGACCAGCAGCAAGATAGCCAAGAAACACGGATGGATCCCGATCTTCCTCCTCCAGTCCGAGGTATACAGTCCGCGCGTTGGCCGAAGAAAGAAGATCAACAATAAAGCTCGTCTTGCCGTAACCCGGACCGCCAACTACTGTGATAAGTCCTCCTTCACCCGCGGGGACGATCCGCTCGCGCAGACGCTGACGGCCAAGCACAAACCCGGCATGGGGCAGGCTTAGCTTAGCCGCCAGGACCCGGGCACGCTGCTGGTGAAGCTGTTTTGGTCCGGCTGTCAAGTCTCCCGACCCAACCCTGTCATCCACAAGGGGTAAACCGAACACCGCTTGCTCTAAGGGCTTCATCGTAGCAATCAATGCCATGGTATCAAGTGTTTCCATCTTGACATCCTTTTTGTCCGGGAGACCCTCTGGGGGCGAAGCCCGACCCTGCGGGTCGGGCTTCGCCCCAATCCCCTTACAGGTACTCCAGTCTCCGGGCCACCACAAAAACGGTCCGGCGCTCCTCTCCGTCCTTCTCGTACACATCCTGGCGCAGCGACCCTTCCACAGCAATGCGGCGCCCCTTCCCCAAGTGCTCTTCCGCTGCTTCTGCCTGCGAGTTCCAGGCCTTTATTCTGAAGAAATCCGCCTCTTCTCCGTTTCTATCCACTGCCAAAACGAAGGTGCTTACCTTCGAGCCCCCGTTAACTTCCCTGACTTCCACATCAGTGGCCAGCCTGCCAATAAGATGCACACTGTTCATGTAGCCTCCTTGCGCCAGCTTATGCATTTGACCAGGCATGCCCGCCTTTCCCCGGGGAGACCGCGCGCAAGACGGTACGCTAGCTATAAGAAGGCAAACCTGGAATACAACAAAGGGTGGATCCAGCCCTGCAACGACCCACGATATGACGCGGACCGCCTGCGTAAGACGTTATTCAAAATCGGTCGCCGTCAAGCTCCCTTACAGGCCGAGCGGGCCACGTTGCAAACATACGAGGACCGGCACATAATGCAGTTGAGAGCATTTTCACACTCAGGCAACCGGCTAGCTTGGTCGGTTTTTCGCCGAGAAAGGAGGCCACTGTCAGTATCTGGCGCCTCATCTGCCCACACAATAGATGCCTTGCCACAATGTGACTTCGGGGGGATTGATGGTATGAAATCCTGCAGGTTTGGATCGCCGCAGAAGCCTCTCACAAGACGCCTTGTAGTTGGTATTTCGCTGGGAGCGGCGACCTCGATAATGCTGTTGATATCTCTCGTCTCGCTGAGCCTGGCTGTAACACCCAGCTTCCCTGATATATCGGGCCACCCTTACCAATCTGCCATCCTGGACCTAGCCTCACGCGGCATCATCAGCGGCAAACCCGACGGCAAGTTCTATCCGGATTATCCCGTGATACGCCAGCAGTTTGCCAAGATGATTGTGAAGACCATGGGGTACCCCGTCCCACCGGACATCGAGTGCCCCTTCACCGATGTTCTCGATCCTGACCCGACTTCTACCGATCCGCTGTATCCAGGTAAATACGTGGCTGTCTGCGCTTTGCACGGCATAACCCTAGGCAAGACCGAGACCACCTTCGACCCTTACTCCAATATCCAGCGATTCCAAGTACTTAGCATGGTGGTACGAGCGGTGGATGAGGTCAGGCCGGGACTGCTAGTGACTCCCCCGGGAAGTTTCCATCCCACCTGGGACCCGGCGGCAAGTCCGCAGCACGGGCTCAACGCCGCGCGCGCGGAGTACAACGGTCTCTTGGCCGGAATCAACCTCACCGGTCTTAACCCCTTCGGGCCAATGAGCCGGGGCGAGATCGCCCAGGTGCTTCACAATGTGCTTGTCAAGATGGAGTCTCCGCCCACCACCACGGTTTCCACCACAACCACCACCGAGGAGACCACCACAACCACCACGGAGGTGACAACTACCACAAGTTCCACCACTACCACGAGCTCCACCACCACGACAACCATTTCGCCGGCCTGGGAGAATGTGGGCGGGTTGTGCACGACCAGCCCGGCCGCTGCCACCTGGGGCGCCAACCGTTTGGACGTCTTCGTGGGCGGGCCGTTCGATCATCTGTGGCACAACTCCTGGAACGGCACCTCCTGGTTTGGCTGGGATGACCTCGGGGACTACACCTCCGGTGACCCCGATGCCGTTTCGTGCGGCCCGGGGCGTATCGATGTAGTCTGGCCAATAACCTCTACATTCACGAGGGTCTTCTGGAAATACTGGGCAGGCGGAGCATGGCATTATCAGGGCGAAATAGCCTGGATAGCCACCGATACGGGGCCAGCCATCTCGTCACGTGGTCCAAATTCTCTCGATCTGTTCGGCAAGGAGAATTTCACTCCCTACGGCCTGGGGCACCGCTGGTACGAAGACGGCGTGTGGAAACCTGTGGGCGACTTTTACCCCATGCAGGACCTGGGCGGCATCATCCTGTCCAACGCGGCCGCGTGCTCTTGGAGCTCAAGCCGGATTGACGTATTTGTGCGCGGCCCACTTAACCATCTGTGGCACAACTCCTGGAACGGCACCTCCTGGTTTGGCTGGGATGACCTCGGGGGAACACTGGCTTCGGGTCCAGCAGCAGTGGCACGAGCGCCTCAGACTCTAGACGTCTTTGCTCGCTTCACGGACAACTACATCTACCAGCGGTCTTACAACTTCAGTGCTGGCGGCTGGTCGGAGTGGACACAAGTGCCTTCGACCATGACCTTCAAGGGAGACCCCGCTGCCTGCTCTTGGGGCAGCAATCGGATTGATCTATTCGCGGTCGGCTCTGACAACCACCTCTATCACAAGTGGTGGAACGGCTCAACCTGGCTGCCCTGACACGTGAGACGTCTTACAAAGGCTTGCGGGGGCGAGGCCGGCGAGGATACCTCGCCGGCCTCGCGCTTTCCTGCTCTCGGCCAGTACTTTCAGTCTTCGGGCACCACTTCTGCCCTACTTCATCAGTTGCTTGGCAATCGCCATCCCTTGCTCCGCCGTGACCGCCGGCACCACCGTGAGCGAGAAAACGTCGTCCCACTGGGAGGTGGCAGCGATGAACAGAGCCACATCATCTGCTTCGGTTACCACGATCAGTTTCGGAGCATCCGTCTGCAACCAATACTCGGCGACCACTTTTACTCCCGGGGGATAAGACCAACCCATTCGGCGGGCGATTCTCTCCCGGTCAGTTCCAGCTCGGACATTACCTAGAGTGACGAATAGCATGGTGACCTCCTTTGGCCACAGTCGACCCGAGACAAGCTCCCGCCCGGGAAAGAATCCTTTAGAGCTTTGCTCCCATAGCCAACCTGACAATCAGTGGGTGCCGTACTGCCTTCTCCACAACTCTGAGGAAGAATGGGCTTTGGTTTCGCTGATGTCGCCCCTGCGTGTCCCGGGGTCGCGCAACGGCCTCCTCCCCACTATAATCCCCGCAGGCCCTACTGTCACGGCCAAATTTCCGCAAGCAGCCGGCATGACCTAGCGGGTGCTCTAGAACTTCCCCTCGCCCTAGAACTCGGTCACAACCGTAGTGCCGTTGGTTGTGGCGGTCGTGGAGGTACCACCGCCACTTGTCGTCGTCGATCCGCTTGTAGTCCCGGTAGAAGGCAAGGTTGTACAGGTGGTTGTTGCGGAGGGAGACACCGCGATCAACCGGGAGTACATGGGATAGTAGCTGCGGAAGACCTCCGGACCGTTGTGCAGGATAGTGCCGTCGGGCATGGTCACGGTGCGAGTTATGCTGCAGGAGCGGCCTGATTGCCCAGAGCGAATGATCTTGGTTTGGCCCGGCCCAAGAGATGGGTCAATCACTGTTTCTTCGGTCCTGGACGGACCGTAAGAAAAACCACTGAAAGTGATTCTTACCTTCCGCCCATCATAGGTGCCGTAAATGTTGAACCGGGTGTGAACTCCATCTGACCAGCCCCGAATCCAGATGTAGTGGTCCGTATCGTTTCTAAAGCGCAGGTTCTTGGGAGGAGCGATAGTCGCATCGCGTCCGGCGGGATAGTGATCGATGTAAAGAGAGTGATTGTAACGCTCAAGAATCTCCAGGCCAGCTTCCAGAGCAGCATTAAACAATGTGGTTGACACCTGACAAATCCCGCCCCCGTAAACCTCTTTCATGATTCCCTGTTCAACAATACCAGGAGCAGTCTTATACCCGCGCTCCGGAGTACGAGGGCCGACTATCTTTTCGAAGTCGTACACCTCTCCCGGGGCCAGAATTACATTCTCCGCGTACTTCGTAGTAATGCGCACGTTGTGCTGCCGGTTGGCGCTGCCGTAGTAAGGCTCAGTTTCGTAGCTAGCCAGGAGATCTTTGATTCCCATAGCCTCAGCCTCTTCGGTAGTGAAGTCGGGCTCCCACTCGGTTACCGCCACCTTGGCTACCCGGTTGGTTTTCTTGAGGGCCGCTTCCATCAAGGCTTGTGTGGTAGCCTCACGATCCAACTTTTCACCAGGCTGACCAGGGACAACCCAGGCCTTCTTCTGATCGCAATCAAACGAAGCGTTGACCGGCTCCTTGGCCACTGCCGGCTCCACCTCGGCGAAAAAGTCAGCTAGCTTCGCAGCCGACAACCGAGGAACCAGAACACAACTCTCACCCTCGAGCTCCGAGACAAACTCTACCGCCGCAGCAATCAGCTTGGGCTCCAAACTCCAGGACTTGTCGCCATGGATAAGCGTAATCGAGGCGCTTACCATTGTCTGAGCCTGTTCCAAAGCCACCTGGTGGTCCTCTACCGACACGTCCGGCTCCAGAGTCACCAGTGGCACAGGAATCTCAGTAGTGTGAAGAGAAAGAAGCACTTTTTCTAACTCGCGCATAAGACTCGCCCGGTCCACAGCTTGCCCTTTGTCTCCCCCTACTACCTTCACTTGGGTGCCCTCAATAACCAGAGAGGCGTTCACTGGAGCGAGGTCAAGCTCAGCCGCAATACGGGCAACGAGAGAGTCGAGCTTTTCCTCGTCTACAGCCCCCACCAGGGGCAGATCCACGGGGCTAAAGTAGAGTTTCCAGCGCCTGTAGAGATCAACAAAGGCATTGCCTTCGCGTGTGACATTCATCGCTGCTGTGACGGCCCCCGTGACATCCATCTTGGCCCCGGCGTCAGCTGGCATAATTTCCCAGCTGCGCTCGCCGGCAACCAAGCGAATGGGGCTGGACTGAGCCTTTCTGACATGCGAGGCTAGCGTGGCCACTGCCTCATTTTCGGTCATTCCGCCAAGGTCAACTCCGTTTACGTAGACGCCCGGGTGGACCCGGCCATAAGAGATTGCCGCTTCTACAAACAAAGCGACCACGAGCAACGCAATAAGGCAACCCAAAGCAAGCAAAATCTTGAAGCGTAAGCCACGACGCCTCTTGCGCCTGCGGTCTGCTCTTCTCGACGCCTCTGCGGTTGTGTCGGCTGTGATCATGCGAGCCGCCAGCTTTCCTCCCTGTCTCGTACGCTCCACCCCGTCCAACCTTTACCCCGTTTGTTTGAGGCCCCTCTGCCAATCTGGCCACCAAGCTTTGGCCAGTGACACTCCGCTCAAACAGACGGATAGCTGCGCGTGTAAGTTTCTCATACTTCTTGCTTTTAAACCTTCGCCTCGCTCCTAAACCTTCCTCCCTTTGCCGCCGATAAAAGGAGCATGAAGGACCTACACAAAAAGTTACCGGGAGCCACCCCGCCCATGATCTTTTGCCGATCCTGCGCTTCACCTCTGTTGCAGGCAGCAGACTGGGAAGAGCACGGGCCGGCAACATGGCGAGTTCGGCTTTGGTGCCCAGACTGCGGGTTTGAACAGGAAGCCATTCTGGATCGACCCCAGCTGATCTACCTGTCCTTGGCTGTCGAAGCCGGCTTTACCTGGATGTTTGAGGCCCTGACGGAGCTTGACCTACTGCGTCTGTCTCCCTACGAGCCCAACCTGGTAGAAAAAGCCCTCACGGAGCGCATCAGCTTTCAGGAAACCTGAGAAGGCTTGCGCTATTCTTTGCGCGATTGGCTGTGGTCAAGTCAAATGCTACTGGTCAACCTAAACGCGACGGGAGTTTCAGTATGGATCTAGAAGTCTTTTTCCCGGGAAAAAAGAAAGTGCATGTTCGCTACAAGGGCTTTGTGATTGAAACGGACCAGCCAGAAAGAGCTGGTGGAGACGGCACTGCCCCCGCACCTTTTGACCTCTTCTTGGCTTCACTGGCTGCTTGCTCTGGGGTTTACGTGCTGTCTTTCCTTCAGCAGCGCGGTCTATCCACTGAGGGAGCTGGCCTGATTGTGCGGCCGGAGCGTGATCCGGAGACCAAGATGGTGACGAGAGTGGTAACTGAGGTGAAACTGCCAGCCGATTTTCCCGACAAGTACCGCGACGCTATCCTGCGGGCAGTGGACCAGTGCACTGTTAAGCGCCACATCCAAAACCCGCCAGCGTTTGAAACCGTCTTAACAATAGGCTAGCTAGGCGCTACCACACTAGCTGGGTCGCCAGCCAGTGCCGCGGGATTCTGTGTCGCGCCGTCTCTCAAACTGGACTAGGGCATCTTTGTACTTGCAATGGCGCAGACCGATTATCTCCACCACCATTTGAAGAAAGCTCCATAGCCCACCAGCCAGGTCGTCTGGTCGGCAGTCAACATAAAACTGTCCCCGGTAAATTCCGGCGCCAGGAAACTGTTTTGCGGCATGAAAAACAGTCCGGCTTATGACCATGTCAGCCTGAGCATCGATGCCCTGCTCGGCCAAGCAGTGGAGTAGCATGCCCTTATCAGAGAGTCGCACCTGATCCTGAGAGACCATGGCCAGTTCCACTATTACGGGGCCTTGGCGACCCGGATACGTAAAAGGCGTCTCGACCTGCAGCTTCTTCCCTGCTGCGAGGCGCGTAAAAAGACTGTCGCCCTTGTCTGGCACGACGCCAGACGAGATCGCTGCAAGAAGTTCTGGAAAACTAAGAGAAGAAAGCTCGTCATTCATTCTCTGCTCTTGTTCCAGCTTGAGCTCGCACCCTTAGTAGCTGTTCCTCAAGCCGAGCCATGTCGTCCAAGATTTTTTGCCTAAGCGCCTGATCCACCGACCGGCCTCGGTAAAAGTCAAAAACCAAATAACCCAGCTTTTTGGCAAGGCCGTCCATCTGCATTTCGATCTGCAGTTCAGCAACTTTGGTTCTGCCCTTGTCAACAGCTTTATCGGCTTCCTGGGCCAGCTTCTCAATACCTGCGGCAAGTTTGTCGACGAGACCCATGGGCCCACCTTCCTGTACTTGCTTGCCGGATCCTCATCCAGAGATTGGCCGGCGGCAATTCTTAAGACAGCTTTGCGTTTGTGCATAGCTCTTGTTTCTACAGTCTACTTCACTTAAAAGAACTAGGGTAGACTCAGCTAAAGCACCAACGACAAGAGGCAGGGGGAAAGCTTGTTGGAAACCGCTGTTCCTTTTCGCGCGTGGCGATATTCGGCGGCAGCCGGGGATCTCAACACCCTGGTAGCTCCACCCTATGACGTGATCGGGCCAGAGCTTTTGGCCGAGCTCCATAGACGGAGTCCGTACAATGTTGTGCATATCGATCTGGGCGTGCCGCACTCTCAAGATAGCGAGGACAAAAACCGGTATAGATACGCGGCTCGTCAGCTTCTAGCCTGGAAGCAGTCAGAAATTCTCGTGCAAGACTCAGAGCCTACGGTTACCTTCGTTGAGGAAGTCTTCGTCGGCCCAGACGGCAAAAACGGCGTGCGCCACGGATTTCTTGCCCTTATGAGACTGTACGAGTTCGACGAGGGTGTCGTCTTCCCGCATGAGCGCACACTATCGGGCCCTAAGCAAGATCGTTTCCGCCTAATGGCAGCTACTCGCATGTGCCTAAGCCCGGTGTTTCTGCTGTATGACCTCCCCGACGACAGCATCGTGGCAGCCTGGAAAGCCGGTCCTGGGCAAACCCCTCCCACAGGAGTAGTGACCGACGCCGAGGGCACTGTCACCAGGGTCTGGCCTACTTCGGAGCCTGCCCTTCTTGCGCTAATCAAGCAAACTCTGCAAGGCGCGCGGCTGATCATCGCAGATGGGCACCACCGCTACGAAACTGCGCTCAGGTATCGCCACTTGCAGACCAAGCTTGCCGCTAAGCGCAAACCTCCCGCCTCGCAAAAAGACCACCAGGAGCACAACAGGAAGGGAAGGCCCGCCTGGGATTACGTGCTGGCCTACTTTGTTAATATGGCGGACCCGGGACTTGCTATCTACGCTACCCACCGACTGCTGCGCGGGCTGAAACCCGAAAAGGTAGTAAGACTGCCGGAGATACTGGGCAAGTTTTTTGCTGTCCAGCGACTGGACGGAGCTGATCCCCGTGCAGCTATAACTGAGTTTCTGGCCACGCATCCACGCCTGGCTTTTGGTCTGTGGGGCAGCGATCTGCATTGTCCCTATGGGCTCATCCTGCTTGACAGCACTTTTGCCCAAAGGGCAGCTCCTGGGCACGCCAAAGCCTACCGGGAGCTGGACGTAACTATTCTTGAGAACCTTATCTTTGGACAGGCTTTGGGCATTACCTCGCGCGACCTTACCGAAGAACGCTATGTTACTTATGTCAAGGATATGAGCGAAGCGCTTTCTCGACTAGCCGCCCGGGAGTTTCAGATTGGCTTCTTCCTTAATCCCACCGGGATCGACCAGGTAAAAGAGGTGGCTTTTGCTGGAGAGCGTATGCCTCAGAAGGCTACGTTCTTTCACCCAAAACTGCCCACGGGTTTGGTATTTCACGACTTAACCGGGTTTGTCTAGAGACACACTCAACCCGTGCCCACTTCAAAAGGCGTAATCCGGGTGGCCCGACCGTCTGGCCCAATCTCCACCACCACTCCCTCCAGCCAAACATCTTGCTCTGCCACCTCAAAGCGCACCGGAAGCTGGGTGACCAGGCGCTCTATTACCAATTCCTTTTTTACTCCAATAACAGAATCTCTTGCTCCACACATGCCGGCATCGGTTATGTAAGCAGTGCCGCCTGGGAGAACCCGCGCGTCTGCTGTACGCACGTGGGTGTGGGTGCCAATTACTGCGCTCACTCGCCCGTCCAGGTACCAACCCATGGCTACTTTTTCGCTCGTGGCTTCGGCATGAAAATCAACCACAATGTTTCTTATTCCTTGCAGTTGCTCCAGAGCCAGAGTTACTGCCTCAAAGGGAGAACGAGCCGGGTAGAGATACAGGCCGCCAAGCAGGTTAAGCACCGCAAGACGGCCGGCAGGAGTGTCGATCACAGTAAGACCGCGGCCCGGATTGGATTCAAGAAAGTTAAATGGTCTTATCACCCGCGGTTCCTGGTCAAGGTAGGAGTAGATCTCCCGCTGGCGCCACACATGATTGCCAGTGGTAATTACGTCCACTCCCGCTTCAAACAGCATTTCCGCATGAGCGGACTTAAGCCCTGTGCCGTCGGTCAGATTCTCCCCGTTAGCAACAACAGCGTCGGCGCAATATTGGGCCCGAAGGTCGGGCAGCTTCCGCACAAGGAGCTCGCGCCCGGGCTTACCTACCACATCGGCAAAGAATAGGACGATCAAGAAGCCCTCCTTCTTTTTGAAAAAGAGTGTATCGCACCACGCGCCGCCACCAGGAGCAAAGAGAAGGAAGAAATAAGGGCAGCTAGCTAGGAACCTCCCTCCCGACTGACCTCACCAGCACCAGACCTTGGTCTCATACCCCCGCCTTGGCGCCCCCTCTTACCGTCAGGGTGTCCATCAGCACAAAAACAAAGGAGGAGGTTAGGAGGTTATGAGAGTTAAAAAGGTCATAAGATTTAGGCCACCAGTTCCGTCGCCGCGCTCGCGAAGAACCGCTTTCGCAGTAGCCGCAGGCTTTGTCGTATGCGTAGCCGCTGGGACAGTGCTTTGTCTCTCAGGAGGGCCGGCCGTTACAGCTACGCCGGCTGCTTCCATGCCGGAGGCGCAAGACTTTCGAGCTTCTACGGGCGCCCTGCTGGTCACTATGCCCTGGGGAGATGGTCCCGGGCAGGTGGGTATTGTCCGGCCCGCCGAAGGCCTCAGTCGTGGGCCAGAGGCGCTTGCAGTGGCAGCGGATGGCCGCATTGCCGTGCTAGACTCGGTAAATAAGCGGGTCGTATGTCTGGACGCAGCAGGCAATTTCCTGTCAGCCTTTCCCCTTCCCTTGGCTGAGCCTCGCTTTGTAGCTGTGGACAGCACCGCTATCTATGCGCTTGACTGTGACACCGATCGGGCGCTGGTAACCCTTAGTTGGCAGGGAGAGATAGTTGCGATCGTCACGCTGCCTGAGCTTCCCGACGTCGTGACCGGCCTTTTTGCCACCGAGCCGGGACCCAGTGTGGAAGTTGCGCGCGACCAAGTCTACCTAGTTTCGGCCCTGGGAAGCTCGCGGACCGGCGCCGGCGAGGCAGAGCTGGGGGCGGACTTGCCAACAGATTTGGCAACCGGTCTTCTTGCGCAAGCGGGTAAGTCGTTCTCCGATCGGGGCAATGCTCCGGCTCGCAAGCGCGGCCTGCTTAGGTCGGTTCCCGGAAGACCGGTGGACCCGGGTCTCAAGAGAGTTGTCAAGGCCTATTACAAGCCACAAACTGGGCTTGAACTAAGAGCCATCCAGGTAGATCCGAGTAGCCTGGCAGCTGAGCGAGAGACCACTTTGCGCCCCGTACTGGCCAGGGGGCAGCGGATCGAGCACCTGGTATCCATAGACCAAGATCCGCGCGGCGGCCTGATCATTGGAGCGCGCTTGCTTGACGCAGGCTCGCGGACTGATGGCCGGCCCGCCCTTGCCGTTACTCGGCTTTCTGCCGCCCAGCTGGCCGACACCGGTAGCGCCGCAGCATATAGCCAAGTTATCTTCCTTGCCGATTTGTCTTCAGCGTATGTAGGACAGCCATACGTGATAGATCCGGCGGGGCGGGTTCTCCAGCCTGTAGCTGGCGAGGAAGGCTACAGCATTTTCGTGCATGAGTTTCCGGAAAGTTCATTTTCCGAGCAGGAGGTCGCGCAATGACAGAGCACAGCCCAAAAGGTTCTTGGCGAAGGAGTGTATTGCGCCCGCTGGAGCAGCTTTTTGTGGGGTCGCGCCCGCTGGAGCAGCTTTTTGTGGGGTCGCGCCCGCTGGGGCAGCCCCGTCTGGGGCAGCCCCGTCTGAGGCAGCGCCGTGTGCGAAAGCGCCGGCTCCAGCTTGCGGCTGCTTTTGCGGGCACTTTCGGAGCAGCCGCTCTCTTGTGGAGTCTGGCCGCTTTGCCCGCCTATGCGGCAATCCCTACGATGACCCGGTCTGAGATCATTGCTCGGGCTGAAACGGCCTTGGGCTTAACCTACCACTGGGGCAAGGAAAGCTGGATCCCCAACGCTGGCAGTGGCGACGGCACCGATTGCTCGGGGCTTACCCTAAAGTGCTGGGAAGTACCGCGCACCATGCTTTACCAGGAGGAGGACGGAGTAAACGCCACTATTTCCCCGCGCTACTCCACCTATCACTTCTACAACTGCACGGGGCCGTGGTATGCGCTTAGCAGTCGCTCCTTGCTTAAGGAAGGCGACATCTTGGTTTACAACAACGGCACCTCGGGCCACGTGGTGATTTATGCTGGCGGTGATGCCTGGAATTCTCCGATCATCTACGAGGCTCCTGGTACAGGCCTCACCATTCGACGGACCTCTCGCTATCTGGGAAGCGAATATCTTCCTCGGCGGCGAAACTCCCTTCTCGAGACAACCAGCATTATTTTGGACAACCCCACCGCCAAAAGTGTTGGCGGAACTGACCTGGAGGGCAATTGGACACGCTCCACCAGCATCAGCGGCTACTATGGCGACGACTACCAGGTACAAGCGGCCACCAGCGCCACCGCCTGGGCGCGCTGGACACCCCGCTTCCCCACCTCCGGCTACTACGACGTCTTCTTACGGTGGAC
>Ga0315298_1007609_pt1 | contig 14188 bp, 8 predicted proteins | sample WHS_1_MG_FD_203077 | JGI IMG/M metagenome (GOLD analysis project Ga0315298, IMG submission 203077) | Extremophilic microbial mat communities from Washburn Hot Springs, YNP, Wyoming, USA - WHS_1_MG | ecosystem: Environmental > Aquatic > Thermal springs > Hot (42-90C) | place: USA: Wyoming...
ACGATCTACAGGCTGAGAAACGGGCAGATCTGGCAGCAGACGGACTACAGCTATCGCTACCGTTATGCCTACATGCCGGCGGTGCAGATAGTGTTCTCACGCGACGGCTTCCAGATGATAGTAGAAGGCTCCGGCGCTCCGATACCGGTCAGAAGGCTTCGCTGAGCTACCATGGCACGGAGCGGATAGACGGATGGCATCTTGCCTACTCCCGGTAGGCCAGGCACGGATATTGAATATAGGAGAATAAAGTCGGTGTACTGGTCATCAAGCGAGAGTGGTGCAGCATGCAACAGCTTTGTGAATACTGCGAACTGTGGTGGGGCGACGGGAATCGCCCCCGGCTAACCTTCTACAATCCCCTGGATAACGAGGGAGTCTTCGTAGAGAAGGACAGCAGCAAGGACAACATCGATAGCTGGGACGCTCTGCAGGGAGCCATTACCGAACTGGGACTCAGCGGGTGGGAGCTGCTGTCTGCACCCCAGCACGGCGGAGGCCTCTTCTTCCGGCGCAAGCTGCACTGAACTTTCGCGGGCAGCACGCCGCCGTCACGTTAAGCAGCGGCCGTAACCACAGGAATGTCGAAAGGCCAGGCAACTCCGATTTGCCCGGCCTTCTGTTGTGGCCCCTGTGCCAGACCCGCGGAGGTTGCCCCCAAGTCCTCCAGCCTCGACATTCGCCGTCGGGCAGTGGTCCGCGGAAGAAATGGCCTACTGCCCGCCCACCATCAATTCACTACCTTCGCTGCGGCCGCCCACCTCGGGGAAGTACATCTCGTAGCCGCGGGCCGGCAGCGCCTGGAACTCCCCGGAGCTGGTCGCCCGCGCCAGGTAGCTGTACTCGTACGTCCCCCTCGGCAGGTAGGTGGCGAACAGCGCAACCCGATCGTCCCTCGGCTCCACGTGGTTGAAGTAGTCGTACTGCCACCAGGCCGGACCGCTCTTGCCCTTCACCCCTTCTTTGCCCCCATCCACCTTCTGGCGCCCGCCCGTCTCCTGCTGGGCCACCAGGCTGGTCGTCTTCAGCCGGGTGTCCACCGCCTCCAGTCCCGAGGGCAGCGGGTCCTCCACCACCAGGTAGTGCATATCCTGCAGCGCCACCACCGTCAGCTTCACCTTCACCGTGTCGCCCGCCGCCACCTTCGCCACCGGTCCGGCCGCCTCATCCCCCAGCTTGTAGTACTCCCGGATCAGCGCCAGACCGTCGCTCGTCGCCGGCACCTGCTCGCCCGGCAGGAAGTAGCGCAGCCGCATGGTGTAGTACAGCTTCCCCTCGCCGCTCTGCCCCGCCGCGGGTATCGCCCGATCCACACTCAGCCTGTTGTCGCCGGAGATCAGGTCCCGCACCGCCACCACCAACCGCCGCTCCTCCTCCAGGTTGTCCCGGTTCACCGTCTCGGTGGACAGCTCCTTCCCGTTCAGACCCACCCGGTAGCCGAAGTCGCCCTTCAGCTCACCGCTGGCCTCCAGGTAGTCGGTCAGCGCCAGCAGGCTCGCCGCCGTCTCCTGGGTGGTCTCCCAGTGCCCATCCTTCCTCGCTACCATCAGCCACCGCACCGTCGACGGGATCAGCGAGCTGTCGGGCACCGTCTTCACCAGCGCGTCCAACACCACGGCCGTGCTCCTGGTGCTGGTATTCATCGTCCGGTAGTCCACCTCCGACTCCTCCCAGTGGGACCCGGTGGCGCTGGCGATGGCCGAGCTGCTCAGATCGGACACCAGGCTCTTTACCTTCCCGTCTTGCGAGCTGGCGTTCAGCGTCTGAAGCGCCAGCACCAGGTAGCCCTTGCCGTAGTTGCCCAGGATGGATCCCCGGTCGTAAAGGGCGTTGGTTAGACCCAAGTCCCCCTTCCCCGCCAGCGCCAGGGCGTACAGCACGTAGGCTCGGCTGTTCGGGTTCTCCGGATGCTCCACGTCGGTGGGCGCGTCCAGGGAGCGGCGCAGATACTCGGCCGCGCGGTCCAGCACCCCCTGATCCACGCTGTAGCCGGACCGCCGCGCCTCCGCCAGCCCCTGTACCACGTAGGCAGTGATCCACTGGTCGCTGCCGTCGCCGGGCCACCACCCCCAGCCGCCGTCCGGCCGCTGCCCGGCGTACAGCTTCTGCAGGCTCTTCCCCACGATGCCAGGCAGCTTCCCGGCTATCCCCTCTCTGTCCTGGAGTCCCAGCTTGTCGAAAGCGCGCTGCATCACCACCCGGGGCAGGAAGCGGCTCACCGTCTGCTCCGTGCACTCATAGGGGAACTCGTCCAGGAAGCGAGCGGAGTAGCGCATACCCGCCGCCAGCGAGGGCGACGTTTCCACCGTCAGCTCGCCCAGCGCCGGGTTCGCCCCCGCCGGCACTCTCACCAGCTCCGTGGTGGAGTCCCGCACCTCCCCGGAGGTGGCCACCACCTCCGCCGTGGTCAGCGTGTTCACCGGCAGGGTGATCTCCACGCTGTCCCTCGGGGCACTCCCGGCCACCGGCCGGGCCGTGACGGTCAGCTTCGCCGTGGACCCGCCCCCCGGCACGCTGTCCACCACCGCTGGCCACTCCAACCTGTGCACATCCCCCGGCTTCACTTTCACCCTCTGCGGCGCGAACCCCTTGGCGTCCTCCGACTGCACACCGGTCGCCGACAGCGTCACCTCCGCGTCCACCTCCTGGTCGGTGTAGTTGTGGAGCAGCGTCGCCAGCTTCAGATGATCCCCCATTAAGAGGAAGCGAGGGAAGGCTGGACGAAGCAGCAGGCTCTTGCTGGCCACCGTATCCACGGTGGCGCTCCCCACCTGGGTCGCCGCGGTGATGCCCCGCGCCGTGGTCCTCCAGGTCGTGAGGCTGTCGGGCATCGTCATCGACACGGTGGCCTCGCCCCGATCGTCCGTACGCAGACTCGGGTTCCAATAAGCCGTGTCCGGAAACTCCTGGCGCACCGTCGGTGTCTCTCCTCCACCCCCGGCCCCCTTGCTATCCCGGGTGACGTCGGCGTTGAACCGATCCACCGACACGCTCAGGCTGCCGGAGGTGGATACCCCCACCGGCCGCTGGCTCCAGAAGGTGTCCATCAGGTCCCGGGCGTTGCTGTCCGCCAGCGCCAGCACCGAGGCGTCCACCACCGCCAGCGACAGCTCCGCCGGCACACCTTTTCCCGAGGCATCCGTCGTCTTCACCGCAAACGTGGCCTTCTCACCAGGCTCGTACCGGGCCTTGTTCGGCGTCACCGACACCTTCAGAGCCTTGTCGGCCACCGAGACCGGCAGCTCAGCGTACCCCACCTTGAAGGTAGGCACCTCGCTGCCGCCCCCTCCCCCCTTGAACAGGACTGCCGACACGTACACGTTCGGCACGTACTCCCCCAGGATCGGCACATCCAGGATCTCGCTGTTCCCCTTCAGCCGCGCCAGGCGGTAGCTCAGCACCTTGCCTCGCTCTATGGTGATGAGCGCCGTGGTGTCCTCCACGGGCGACGGCACCAGCACCCGAGCCGTCTCGCCGGTGTTGTACTCCTTCTTGTCGGGCACCAGCTCTATCCGGTCGGTGCTCTCCATCCGCCAGGCGGCGAAGCCGCTTCCCGAGACGTACAGGTAGGTAGCGGAGCGCACTCGGTTGCTCCGAGGGTCCGTGACCTCAGCCACCACTCGGATCGACCCCGCCTCCTTGGCCTCCAACATTGCCTTCGCCCTGCCATCGCCATCGGTCACTACCGTCCTCTGGCTCAGCAGCGTGTCCTCGGGCTTGCTGGTCCAGAAGTAGGACCCATCCGGCTGCTTCTCCTTGACGCTGAGCCACTTCCGGTTGAAGAAGGACACCGCCACCTGGCTGTTGGGCACCGGCTTCCCGTCCTTGTCCACCACCACCAGGTCCACCGCCGCCGGATCTCCCACCCGTGTGACGTACCGCTCCGGCCGCAGACCCGGATAGTACTCTCCCTTGTGCACTATCACCCGAGTGGCCGCGCTCACCTCCTGATTGTTGGCATCCTGGATGGTGTACTCGATGGTGAACTGCTGGCTCATAGCATCCTTGCTCAGATCCGCCGGAAACTGGAAGGCGAAACCTCCGTCGGCGTCGGCCGTCCCCTGGCTCTCGGTCCGAGGCCGTTCCCCTTGCATCCGCGCATCTCGCGCCAGGTCGTAGTCCACGAACTGGTAGGAGCCGTCCAGGGCGGAGAAGAAGTAGTTGTCGGAGGTCACCCGCACCTTGACCGGGGAGGAAGCCACCGGCTGGCCGAAGTAGTAGGTGGCGCCGCCCACCACGGAGATCTGATCCCCATTCACATAGGCCGTCTTGTCGGCCGCCACTTTCACTTCGAACTCCGGCTTCCGGTACTCGGCAACGCTGAACCCCACCCCGAAGCCGTAGTCACCGATCTTCGCCGACACGTAGTAGTTCCCCAGCGTGGCGTCCGGGGACAGCGCCAGCTCCCCGTCGAAGCTGCCCATGTCGCTCAGCTTCGCGGTGTCCGACTGCACCTTCCTCCCCTGACTATCGGTGACGGTGAGCGCCACCTCAGTGCCCTGACGAGGAAGCGAGTAGCGGCCGTCGTCGTCCCCCCGAACGATCCCCTTGAACAGCACCTTCTGCCCCGGCCGGTAGACCGGCCGGTCGGTGTACAGCTCCCCCCGGTAGCTCTGGGGGGAGGGATCCCAGCGCACCCCCAGCTCGTAGGGGTGGATCCCGTTGGACCAGTCGGTGCTCACAGCGCCGGGGTCTCCCTCCCCCTCGGCGAAGGCGAAGAGCTGCACCAGCCTCCTGGGCCCGGTCTGCCGGGGCAGATTGTCCACCAGCAGCACGCCGTCCTTATCGGTCTTGCCCTGCGCCAGGGTACCGCCCGCGTTGTCCGTGATCCGGATGGGCAGACCGGGCACCACCTGGCCGCTGGTGAGATCGGTTGCCCACACCAGCACCTGCCGCTCCGTCCGCTTCATGGTGAGCCCGAGCCGGCTCACCACCAGCAACCGGCTGTCGCCCGCCTTCTCGGGGGACCCGATCCTGATGAAGTAGTAGCCCGCGCCCAGCTTGCTCCCTGACGCCCCCAGCGTCGTGGAGGTAAGGCTGACCTGGTTGCGGTCGCCCGCAAGGCTCTCCGACCAGGAGCGCACCAGGCTGCTCGGATCCGGGCTGAACTGGTCCCGGGCGCGCCCATCGGTGGAGAGCCGGGCGAAGGTCGCCTGATCCACCCGGTAGAGGGAGAAGTCCAGCCGCGAGACGTTCACATGCTCCACGTAGAGCGTGGGAGTCCCCGCAGCGTTGAAGGTCCCGACGAAGCCCGGGATCGCCGCGCTCACCCGCGGGGGCAGCGGCGCCGTGGTGAAGGTGAGCCGCAGCGGTGCGGCCAGCTTCTGGCCGTAACGATCCACTGCGTCTCCGCCCACGGTAAGCGTGTACTGGGTGGAGGGCTTCAGCCCGCCCCAGATGGACAGCGCCGAATCGGAATCCTGCCAGTTCGGGTTCCACTGCGGGGGCTTCGGCGAGATGCTCAGGGCCTTTTCCACCGAGTCGGTGTCCATGGGGTTGCTGAAGACGATCTGAACGGAGTCAAAGGGGCGATGATTGACCGAGCCCTGAGCCGGAGTGGTGGAGACTACCTTCGGCGTCCCCACCGTGGTGAAGCTCCAAGCGAAAGCCTTCCCATCGCCCGCTCCCCCCGCGGACTTGAACCCTGCAGCCACCTCGGCGCTATAGCCGGTAGCCAGCTTCAGCGGCGCACCGGGCCGGAACACCAGCGTGTCCCCCTCCCACGCCACCTTCCCCGCCACGGCGCCGCTCCCCTGCTCCTCGAGAGAGAACCGCTCCTCCACCGAGGGGTGGTCCACCGGCTGGTCGAAGGTGACCCTCACCTCCGCCTTCGGCCCTACATACCGGGTGTTGGCCTCGGGCGAGACGGCCGAGACCGAGGGCCCTTTGGTGGAGAAGCTCCACCGATAGTCGGAGACCAGCGTGCTCCCGCCCGTGTCCTTCAGCCCCTTCGGGAGCAGGATGCTGTAGTGGACGCCGGGCGCCAGCCCTCCCTCCGGCTGGAACAGGTAGAGAGAGGTGGTGAGCCAGCGCCCTTTCCCCTTCACCTCCGGTTCGATCCGCAGCGGGTTCGGGTCCCCGCCGGTCGTTCCCAGCGCCACCACGGGGTAGCTGAACTGGACGGCGATGGCGTTCGAAGGAGCCACCTCCACCGCCCCGTCGGCCGGCTGGACGGTCACCACCGCCAGCTCCTTGGCCGTCATGAACTGGTAGGAGACCGGCTCCTTCAGCGGCAGCGGGAACAGCCCCCTGGCCGTCTGATCGAGGGTAAAGGCGTACCGGATGCCTCTCCCCCAGCCCGTCCGAGGGGTGAACAGCATGGTGTTGCCCTGCCAGGAGAAACTCCCCTCCACGGCCGGCTGGATGTGCAGCGCCCGCTCGGCCAGCGGCGCCAGCATCGGCCGGTCGAAGGTGATGGCCAGCGGCGTGCTAACCGCCACCTCCTTATCCCTCGATGGCTCGATCGGCAGCACCGACGGCGCCCCCGTCCCCCCGGCCGCCACCACCAGCGCAGCCCCGCCCGCCGCCACCAGCACCACCACCGCGAGTATCCCCAGGCCCCACCGCCACCAGCCGACCATCTCTCCCACCCCCAACAGCTCGAGGCAACCTAGTGGGGCACGGTCGCCCCACCAACCTCCCGGTAGGGCAGGGTCGCCCCTGACCCTGCCCGTCGCATCACCAAATCCCGCTCATTACCCGTCCCAGGTCCGTCTCGACCCCTGGCCGGCACGAACTGAACGGCCACTCCTCTGGGCTACGGACCAGGCCCGCTCGAACAGGATTCGCCTACATATACTGGAGCTTCTGCACCAACTCCTTCTCATCCCTGACCACCCTATCCCAGAAACCCTCCTGCCACACCTTGCCAGCGTGCCGGCCCTTCATATTGATGAGGCGAGCGCTTCCTTTCTTGATCTCGCGCATCACTTCGGATGGGCTCGCGGAACCCTGCATCGCGATCGCCAGCTGCAGGTGGTCGCGCATGATGACGAAACCAAGGAGCAGAATCGATCGATCACGCCGCCGAGCGTAGATGACATCGACCAGCAGAGCACAGCTCACCGGATCAGCGAAGATAGGCGCACGACCGGCGGTGACGGTAGTCAAGAAGTAACACCCGTTTTCGATGACTGGATGACGAGGATCAGCCAAGAGCGTCTCCTCACCTGCCCAGCCACCACTACCATAACGCCGCGTGCGGCTGCCGGTTACGGCCCTGGGCCAGCTCGTGCCGCTTCCCCCGCCAGCCATCTTCCATCCCTACGGCCTCGTCGCTGCCCTCTCCACCACCACCTCCGCCTCCGCCGCCGCCAGCTCCCGGCCGTCGGCCGCCACCACTACCGCCTCGAACCGGTGCCGTCCCGCCACCAGCTCCCAGGTCGCCCGGTAAGGCGGTCCATCGAACATCGCCAGCCGGGTGCCATCCACCCGCAGCTCCACCCGGACCCCCGAGCCCAGCCCCGACGCGGCTGCGGCCACCTCCACCCTCTGCAGCTCCATCGGCAGCTCCGGGCTGATCTGCAGCACCGCCCCCGTGGAAGGGCTCGTCAGCACCACCCGCGGTGCCCCCACCGAGTACCCCTCCGGTGCTCCCATTACGTCCTCCTCCGCAGCTCCGCCGTGCAGGCCGCACATCTCCGTCGGAGGCTCCGGCACCCCCCGCTCCAGGGCCCATGCCTCCAGCTCCGGCGGCACTACCAGGAACACGCGCTCGTCCACCAGCTCCGGCGGACAGTTCGGCCCCGCCAGTTGCCCCGTCGATCGGTCGATCTTGACCGCCTGGTGCCAGGTGCAGACGGTCTTCGGCTCTGTGCCCTCCACGAACAGCTCCGTCCGGCGGTTCGGGCACCACGGCGAGGGCAGCTCGCCCGACTCCGGGCACACCTCCACGCTCACCAGCCCCGGTGGCCTAGAGAACTCCGTCACCGGTCGACCCTTCAGCGCCTCCTCCATGAAGTCATGCCAGATGGGCGCCGCCCCGCTGATCCCCGACACCCCCTCCATCGGAGTGTTGTCGGCATTCCCCACCCAAACCGCCGTGACCAGCTCCGGGGTGTACCCGACGGTCCAGTTGTCCCGCCAGTCCGTCGTCGTCCCCGTCTTGGCAGCCGCCGGCCTGCTCAATCGCAACGGGCTCGCCGTCCCAAAGGACGCCGCCCGCGCCCCATTGTCCGACAGTATGCTGGTGATCAGGTACGCCACCTGCGGCGACACCACCCTCTCCCCTCCTCCCCTCTCCCCCTGGGAGAGGGTCAAGGTGAGGGCTGAATCGCTCCCCCTCCCCGCAGCGGGGAGGGGGCCGGGGGGCGGGGTCGAACCATCCGTCCCCTCCACCCTCAGTATCGCCACCGGCTCCCTCCGCACCCCGCCGTCCGCGAATGCCGCGAATGCCGCCGCCATGTCCAGCGGACGCACCTCCCCGCTCCCCAGCGCCAGGCTCAGGTCCCCCGCCCCCTTCCCCGCCAGCGTCGTCAGCCCGACCTCCGTCGCCTCCGACAGGAACGGTCCCACCCCCAGCCACTGCAGCACCTTCACCGCCGGAAGGTTGTAGGAGTTGGCGAGGGCGTCCCGAACCGAGACCGGACCGTGCCACACCTTGTCGTAGTTCTCCGGCGAGTAGCTCTTCCCGTCCGCCGTCTGGAAGGACGTGGGCACGTCGTACAGCACCGTCGCCGCCGTCAGACCCCGCTCCAGCGCCGCGGCGTACAGGATCGGCTTGATGGAAGAGCCCGGCTGCCGTGCCGCCAGCGCCACGTTCACCTCTCCCCCGATGGATCGGTCGAAGTAGTCGGCGCTACCCACCATAGCCAGGATCTCGCCGGTCCGCGGGTCCAGCGCCACCAGAGCGCCGTCGGTGACGTGCTTATCGGCCAGGGCAGCCACGTTTCGCTTCACCGCCGCCTCTGCCAGCTCCTGCAGCCCCAAATCCAGCGTCGTGTACACCCGCACGCTCCCGGCCACCGCTGGATCGAGGCGCGGATCCTCGGCCAGTGACTGCAGGATGTAGGCGACGAAATGGGGCGCCCGAATCGGGAAAGCCGCCGCGGCCAGATGGATCGGCTCGCTCGCGGCGGCCTCCGCCTCCTCGTTGGTTATGTAACCCTGCCGCGCCATCAGCGACAGCACCACCTGCTGCCTGGCCCTCGCCCGCTCCGGCTCCAGTAACGGATCGTAAGCCGAGGGCGCCTGGGGCAGTCCGGCCAGCAGAGCGCTCTCCGCCAGATCCAGGTCTCGGGCTCTCTTCCCGAAGTACACCCGCGCCGCCGCCTCCACACCCACCGCCTGGTGCCCATAGGGAGCCGTGTTCAGGTACTGCTCCAGGATATCGTCCTTACTGAGGTGGACGGCCAGCCGTAACGCCAGCACCGCCTCCCGTAGCTTGCGTCCCAGGCTCCGCTTCCCGCGCTCCTCAGCGGTCATCCACCGATTTCGGACCAGTTGCTGAGTGAGAGTGCTGCCGCCACTGACCAGTCCCTCGCTGCGCCAGTTCTGGACCAGGGCCCGAAGGATCGCCACCGGGTCCACCCCCGGGTTGGAGTAGAAGGTGGCGTCCTCCGTGGCGATGGTAGCATGCACCAGCTGCTCGCTTACCTCCCCCAGCGGCACGTAGATGGCTTTCCCTCTCTCCGGATCCAGCGCCTGGTACAGGGGAACTCCGTTCCGGTCATAGATTGCCAGAGTGGCCGGTAACGGCGTCGCTGCCAGTTCCGCACGGGGATCCGGCACCAGGATCCAGGCCGCCATCAGAAGGACAGCTCCAGCAGCTGTGGCCAGGAACAGTACCGCCCAGCGTCGGGAGAGATGAGCGCGCGGGAAGAAGTGAGAACGCGGAATCATGACGAACCTCGCTGGCGCGGAGGCGCTGGGCGCCCCGCCCCGCGCGGAGGCGGGACAAAGAGTTGCGCTCTGCCTCGGGGGCCCACCGGCAAGCAGAGCCATTATACCAACAGCCAACAAACCTAAAGGTGTTGTGGCACGGCGATCGATGGGGAGAGCAGCACGGATGACAGGAGTAGATAAGCCGGGCACAACTAACAGAATGGAGAGACGAGCGGCAATGGAAGCCGTCGGATGCCTCGGGGGAAAGCTCTCGACGGGGGGAGAACCTCCATCGGTACTTCGGGAGCAGTCTACCCGGGATAGCTGGTGTAGCTCTCCACCTCCTCGCGTCCAAGCGCTTCCGCATCCCCGCGTCCCGGAGTCGTCAAGTCTCCCAGTCTTCCCGTCTCCCTGTCCCAGGCCTGATCGTTGGCCGCCCGACGCACCCTGTTGCACAGATCATCGACCTCGAAAGGCTTCTGAATCACGGCCTTTACCTGGGAGGAGCAGCGTACCCGCCGGTCCGACGCGTAGGCGGACACCACAATCACGGGCACTCGAGAGGTGGCCTCATTCCGGCTGAGGGAGTCGAGAACCTCCAGGCCATCCATGCCTGGCATGTGAAGATCCAAGGTAACGACCGAGGGATGCAAGTCACGGATGGCCCTCAGCCCGTCGGCACCGCTCCTGCAGCCGAAAGTTTTAAAGCCATCCAATTGCAGCAGTTCACACATCATTTCGCGCAGGGAGTCATCGTCCTCAATCACCACCACAAGCTGAGAGTTGACCAAGCTAGAAGGCATACACTCCCCTTTTCCCTCGCGGCCGAGCATCCTCGGACACGAAGCATGCTACACCTTGGCTCTGCGACAGAAGGGACCCTGGAGGACGTGAGTGCAACTGTGGCCAGGCAGTGCTAGAACCACATGCATTCTAGCGGCTCTCGTTGACGTGTCAAGGACCAAGACTGCAAGAATGGGCAAGGATGAAGAACAAGGCGCTATGAGCGCCGCAAGTCATGGAGCGGCGGGAGCGCTCGCTCTACGTCGTGCACGCCGTCTGGATGGGGCAACGGGCTCCTGAACTTCAATTCCCTCGGCTGTCGGTTCCCGTTCATCTGCCGATGTCGTGCCGTCATCGTCCACGATCACCAGGGTGTTCATCACCCGCCCCCGCACCGTACGGCGCTCGGACCGGATATGGCCGGCATCGATCAGTTCCTGGAGGCGGCTCGCCAATGAAGAACGGGCACGCTCGATCCCGGTCACCTCATCGGGGAGAATCGCCCTGACAACGCGCCGAACCGTCAGATAGTCGCTGGACTCGGCCAAGTGGCGTACCTGTTCCAGCAGCTCGATCCCGCTGGGCGTCTCAAAGTCGACGTCGGGCTCAGGCAGCGCCGGAACAAAACGGCCACCTCGGCCCCGCGGTAGGGCCAGGTACTCGTCAGCGCAGAGGCGCAGCTCCCGGTTGATGCTCTCCTGATCTGCTGCCACGACGACTCTCTTGCCATGCCGCTTCAGAGCGTTGGCCACGGCGATGAAGTTGCGGTCGCCCGACCCCAGAATGAAGACCTCCACCTCGGGGGCATACTCCATCTGATCTCTGAGGTCCTGGGCCATCACGTCGTCCACCACCGACTTCAGCCTGCCCCGCTGGTTGGGCCACGCGGGACAGTGGATCAGCCGGAAGCCATAGAGGTAGAGCTGGACAGCCAGCTCATCCATGTCTTCCCGGCGAAAATCGCCGAAGGCATGGCTGATCACCACGCGCCCCTGGGCTGGAGCCAGTTCCACCAGCCTCTCAATAGCCTCCCTGGGAAGGTTGGCAACGTCAATGTTCAGACTCACCAGGGGGCGCTGCTCCGATGATGGCTTCAATTTGGACACCGGCAGGAAAGAACCTCCAATTTCGACAGGGTCTCGCAACCTCGCTTACCTCACTGATTATAGCCCATTCTCGCCGGAGCCGCTAACCATGGGCTGAGGGGTCTTGATGATCCTCCACCTCCAGTGGCGACCGGCCGACCCTGACCCGCCCGCGGGCTCCGACGATCCCCGCGCCTTACAGGTTCTCGACCAGCTCTTCCTCCTCCGGCGCGATCTCCTTCAGGGCGCGAATCAGGGCTATCAGCTGCTCCTGCTTCTTCGTTCTGAGGGCATCCACATCCTTGCCGGTCCAGTCGTAGAACCCCTTGCCAGCCTTGGCGCCGATCTCCCCGCGAGCGACCTTGTCCGCGATGACCGGAAGCGGCACCTTGGTGTCCTCAAGAGTGGGATAGATGGACGCCGCTGCCGAGCAGTGGACATCCAGCCCACCCCAATCCCGCTGCTCCAGGGTGCCGGTAAGTGCGAGCCTGAGTCCTATTCCCAGCCTCATGGCGCGATCCACATCCCGCGGGCTGGCGACGCCGTTGCCCACCAGCGACATGGCTTCCCGAGCCAGGGCCGACTGGAGCCGGTTCACCAGAAAGCCGTTCAGGTCTTTCCGGCACACCACCGGCTCCTTGCCGCACCTCTTCCAGAAAGCCACGGTAGTCTCCACCGTCTCGTGGGAGGTCTTTCGTCCATAACCAACCTCGACCAGGGGCACGACGGTGTGAGGATAGAAGAAGTGAGAGCCCACGGTCCGCTCGGGGTGGCGAGTGCGCTCCGCGATGTCTCCGACGCTGAGTCCAGAGGTGTTGCTGGCCAGGATGGCATCCGCGGGCGCCGCGCGATCCAAGCTCTCGAACACCTCCTGCTTCACGTCGAGCCTCTCCACCACCGCCTCTATGACGAACTGTGCATCCCTCACGGCCTGCTCCAGGGAAGTGGTTCCTTCTATGCGGCTCATGATAGGAGCCACCTGATCCGCATCGAGCATCCCGTGCCGGACGAACATGGCCAGGCCCTCACCCACTCGCCGGAGGCACCGCTCCAGCAGGTCGTCCGTCAGGTCGACCACATAGACGTGGCATCCCGCTTGAGCAAGGATCTGGGCGAACCCGGCGCCCATGAGGCCCCCACCGATCACCGCCGTCCTGCTGATGCCGCTGGCGTCCATAGCCGCTACCTCTCTGCTGTTCGTTCTTTGGCCTGTTGGAACAGCCCCATGTTAGCCGTTGGTGGCTTGGCATGCAACCCGCCCGGGGCAGAGCGCGGGCAGGCGGCGTGGCGGTCCTTCTACACCGTATCACTCTGGGTCAGCGGCACCGCCCTTGCAAGGAATTGGCTGTCGTGCGTCGCCCAATCCACCATTAAGGAGATGGAAATGCAGCAAGTAGAAGAAAGAGTGGTCTACTCGGTCGCTCGGCAAGGATGGCTCGACGGTCTGGCCCAGGCCATCCAGCGCGCCGTCAACGGCCTCTTCGCTGGCAGTCCGGCCGGCCGCCGGGTCAAGGACTTCCTGAACGGGGTCTGGCTCGCGCACCCTCTTCACCCGACAGTCACGGACGTGCCCGTGGGAGCTTGGACCACATCGCTGATGCTGGACGGGGTCGAAAGCGTAACGGGTCGCAACGTGCAACCCGCCACTACCACGGCCATCGGTGTAGGCATCGGTGGTGCCGTGATCTCCGCCATGAGCGGAGTCGCTGACTGGTCCAGTACTCACAACGATCAGCGGCGCGTCGGTCTGATCCACGCTGCCCTCAACAGCGTGGCCCTTACCTTGTACGGTGTATCCCTCTGGAGGAGGCTGTCTGGCCGTCCCTCCGGGGCCAAGAGGCTCTCCACCCTTGGGTGGCTCTCCATGGTCGCTGGCGCCTACCTTGGCGGTGAGCTGACCTACCGCCTGGGAACTCAGGTGGATCGGAACGCGTGGGTCAAGGGGCCGATGGACTTCACACCAGCCATGCCGGACGCGGAGCTCCTGCCCGATAGGCCGACGCGCAGAGTGGTCAACGGCATCCCCGTGATGCTGGTGCGCCGGAACGGGGTCGTATTCGCCATGAGCGATATCTGCTCCCACGAAGGCTGCTCCCTGTCGGAGGGAAGGATCGAGAACGGCGCCATCGTCTGCCCCTGCCACGGTTCCACCTACCGGCTCGAGGATGGCAGCGTAATCCACGGCCCGTCCCCCTACGCCCAGCCGCAGTACCAGGTCCGGGTTCACAACGGGCAGATTGAGATCCGCACGGCCCAGCGGTAACCTTGCCCTCCACTGGTGCTCCCGCTATACTATCGCAGTCAGTCGGGTTACCGTCGCGGGAGCACCAGCGAGCAGGCGAGCGGCTCCGGCTGGGCGCGTGAGCTCGGGGGGGGTGCGCGTCAGATTTCCGGGAAGCGCTTGAGCAGGCTGTAGCTGTCTTTCCAGAGAGCCGCTCTCACGCTTGTGCCCTTCAGCAGCCTTTCGGCCTGCCGGTTGGCGGTCACCCGGAAACTTG
>Ga0315298_1007610_pt1 | contig 14188 bp, 15 predicted proteins | sample WHS_1_MG_FD_203077 | JGI IMG/M metagenome (GOLD analysis project Ga0315298, IMG submission 203077) | Extremophilic microbial mat communities from Washburn Hot Springs, YNP, Wyoming, USA - WHS_1_MG | ecosystem: Environmental > Aquatic > Thermal springs > Hot (42-90C) | place: USA: Wyoming...
TACCAACTGAACGATATTGTTTTGGGTTTCACCAAGGAGGGAAAGGGACCTCTCCCCTACACCCATGTAGAAAAAATTCTGGGACGAAACGAAGAGATGATGTGGTTCAAAAACGAACAAAACGAATGGGACTTTCTCCATCCCCTCTCCCTCGACGATTTTAATGTGCCGGGACTTAGGGCCTACCAATTCATCCAGGATAGTGACCGTTCTTTCCATCTCAAAGTAATGAGAAGTCCGGAAATAGCTAAAGACGAATTAAAGAGACTCCTGATAAATCAACTCCTTTTCATTCTCCGAAAGAAACGCCTGCAAAATGTACAATTTACCGTGGAATTCGTATCAGAATTGAAAATCGATGAAAAGACGGGAAAATTCCGATTGGTAGAAAAGTCACCTCATATAAACCCAATGATATAGCCACGTTAGAACTTAAAGGACGGAACATTACCTCCTTGCGTCAATCCACATGGCTGTGGAAAACCCTGTTGATAAGTCTGTGGATAAGGTAGATAAGTTCACGTTAAATGGGAACTTATAACACCTTGCCTAAGACTTGGGCAACAAAATATTTTATAATATCAATGTGTTACAAAACAAAGCCATATCGCCCTGTTAGCGTACCTTTCCTAAATTAAAGGAGATTCTTGGACTTAAGGAGGGGTCGAGCATCAACCATAAGTTTCTCCAGTCCCAATCTATCCCCCCTATCCCCTAAGGCAAGGGCAACAAGCTGGGTAAGATAAATAACAGGCATGCTATAGGGTGCACCGGAAGGCATGGTTATGCCCCTCTGCCTCAAGTCGAGGTTGGACTGACAGAGAGGGCAAACTACGGCAAAACAATCGGCTTCACCCCTTTTTGCACCGGCCAGGAGTTCTCCTACGAGTCTCTTTACGATATCGGGCCGCGTTAGGGAGAGCCCGGCGCCGCAACAATCGATCTTACCGGGCCAGGAGACAGCCTCGGCACCTAAAGTCTCGATAACCCTCTCAAAGAGCTCAGGTTGTTCCCCGTCTTCGTAAACCGCCGGAAAAAATCTGGTAAGGCAACCGTAATAGACGGCAACTTTCAGCCCGTGAAGAGGCCTTTTCACCTTTTCCTTCATGTCCTCTAAAGTAACAAAATCACGGAGAAAATCGAGAAGATGGTATATTCTTAATCCCCTTTCCCAGAGGTACCCGGTAATCTCAAAAAGACGGTTCTTAGTCTCTATATCCTTTTCGCAGGCCTCCTGAGTATGATGGATACTATAAAGACAGGAAGGACAGGGGATAAGAAGCTCTTTTATTCCCTGCTTTGCCGCTTTCTCGAGATTCTTATACGGAAGCACATACGAGAGTTCCTGCGAAGAGACATGGACGGGGCTTGTCCCACAACAAATCCAATCGGGAATTTCCGCAAGGGTAATGCCCAACAGGCGACACATGGCCTTAAGAGAAATATCAAACTCCCGAGCCGTGCTTCTTAAAGAACAACCGGGATAGTACCCAATTTCCATAGATTTATCCTCAACCTCTGATAAAGGTTCTGCTTTTCTTAAACAACTCCTTTATTTCCCCGATTCCCTTTGCCCTATGGGGGAAAAAACCTATCTTGCCCTTCCGTAAGATGGCGGGCAATAGCTCAATATCCTTCAATAACTTCAGGGAAAGGAGATTGTTTTTCACAATTAAGCCAAGCTCATAGACCCTTCCGTATCTTTCAATCATCCCGATAAAGAGGCGGTTAAAAAGATGAATTTGTCTTTCCTTGGGCTTCAAACCTTCGTTTATACAGAGCATTCTCAACACATTCATAACCTTCGCAATGTCAATACCTTCCGGACAGCGCACCGAACAGGTAAGACAGGAAGAACAGGTCCAGACCATAGATGAAGTAAGGGCTTTATCCTTCATGTTGAGCTGGATGTAACGCATGATGCGGTTGGGCATATCCTCCATATCGGGCGCAACGGTACATCCACCTGAGCACTTTCCGCATTGTATACAGTGGGACACCTCTTCTCCGCACAATTCCTTGATTTTATTACTTAAGCTATGAATTTGCTCTGCCTCAAGCCTCAGCATGGGCCTCCTCTTCCTCATAGGTTTCCTCGAAGGGTGCAGCAATCTGGGCATAAATGGCCTCATCGGTAAATCCCTTCACATCTAAGGCACCGCTCCGACAGGCGGAGGCACAGTTGCCGCAACCCTGGCAGAGGGTCTGAACTACCCTGGCCACCGACCTCTCTTCAAACACATCCCTCTGGATGGCTTCGAAAGGACATACCTCAAGACAATTAAAGCATCCCACACATTTAAAGGGGTCTACTTCGGCCAGCTTTGGTTCCACCGTAAGCTCATCAGCCGCAAAGAGGGAACAAACCTTAGCGGCTGCTGCCGATCCCATCACAACGGAATCGGGTATGTCCTTAGGGAAGGTACAGGCTCCGGCCAGGAAGATACCGCGGGTAATACTTTCCACAGGTTGGAGTTTCGGATGGGCCTCTGTGTAAAATCCATAATTGTCATAGGGAATGTTGAGGAGCTGTGCCAACCTTAACGCATCTTCGTTGGGGATTATGGCATTGGCGAGCACCACTAGGTCGGCATCAACTACCACCGTTTCGCTCGCTAAGGTATCGGCACCATAAACCACGAGTTTGTCACCCCAGTCCTGGATTTTTGAAACTCTACCCCGTAAATAGACAACCCCGTATTCCCGCTGGGCCCGCAGGATAAATTCCTCGTAATTCTTCCCCGTGGCCCGGATATCGATGTAGAAGACATAGGATTGGGTTTCGGGGAAATGGTCCTTGAGGAGAATGGCTTGCTTTGCCGTGTACATACAGCAGATCTTTGAACAATAGGGCATCCCTTTTACTTCATCCCGGGAGCCTACGCACTGGATAAAAACTACACTCTTCACCGGCTTGCCGTCCGATGGTCGCACCAGGTGACCACCGGTAGGTCCGTTGGGATCGAGCATTCGCTCCAACATAAGACCGGTAATCACGTCTTTATAGCGGCCCCCACCGTATTCCCCATACTTTGAAATATCGAAAAGGGAAAAGCCCGTGGCTACAATGATGGCACCGAATTTTTCCGTATTGATTTCTTCTTTATCCTCATAGTTAATCGCCCCCGCTTTACAGACCTTTTCGCAGAGACGACACTTGCCCTTCGTAAAATAGACACAATGTTCTCGGTCGATAACAGGCACATTCGGCACGGCATTGGTAAAAGGTTTATAGATCGCCCGCCGCATACCCAGTCCTAAATCCACTTCACTTGCCACTTTGGCAGGACACTTGGCCAGACAATCACCGCAACCCGTACACTTGGACATATCCACAAAACGGGGATGTCTCCTTATGGTCACGTCGAAGTTACCTACAAACCCCTTAACATCCACTACTTCAGATAGGGTAAGGAGCTTTATCTTCTCATGGTGGGATGACTCCGTCATCCGCGGGGTTAGAATTCAGGCACTACAATCGAGGGTAGGAAAGGTTTTTTCCAAAAGGGCCATCTTCCCGCCGATAGAAGGCGTCTTCTCCACCAACGTCACCTCGTATGAAGCATCAGCCAAGTCTAACGCCGCCTGGATACCGGCAATGCCCCCGCCAATGACGAGAACCCGTTTTTCAATGGGAAATTTAAGTGGCGTGAGTGGTATAAGTTTGTTCAATTTCGCCACTCCCATCCGGATGAGGTGGATCGCCTTGGTGGTGGCTTCCCCGGGGTCTAAATGGACCCAGGAACACTGTTCACGGATGTTCACCATCTCCAACAGGTAAGGGTTAAGACCAGCCTGGCTGATACACCGCTGAAAGGTTCCTTCATGCATCCGCGGCGTACAGGCTGCAACCAATACCCGGTCCAGTCGGTGCCTCTTCACGGCTTCAATTATCGCCTTTTGTCCTAAATCGGAACAACTGTACTGAAGGGTTGTGGCATAAGCCACGCCGGGCATCCTTTGTCCTAATTCTACTACCCGGTTTACATCCACGACGGAGGCAATGTTCTTCCCGCACTGACAGACAAAAACCCCTGTTCTGGCCATTTCTTCAGTCACCTTCCCTAAGATACCTTCTCTATACGCACGGCACAAACCTTGTATTCCGGTATTTTCACCACCGGGTCAACGGCAGGATTGGTCAGGACATTAGCCGCCGCTTCAGCAAAGTGAAAAGGAACGAAAACGGACCCCCGCGACACCACATCGGTAATCCTTGCCTTAACTTCGATTGCACCACGGCGTGATATCAAACGAATGAGGTCACCTTTCTTTATTCTGTATTGCCTGGCATCGGCGGGATTTACTTCCACGTAACAATGATTGAGCTGCTTAGTCAAACTCACCGAGCGACGGGTCATACTGCCCGTATGGTAATGGAAACCGTCCCGCCCCGTAATGAGGATAAAAGGGTAATCCTTATCGGGCAATTCTGCTGGCGCCTTATACTCGATCGCTTTAAAGGTACCGAGGCCTTTGGCAAAGGTATCCTTATGGAGAAAAACGGTCGAAGGGTCGTCTTTGGTTCGGCAGGGCCACTGGATACCTTCCTGGGCAATCCTTTCGTAACTGATACCCCCATAAATGGGAACAAGGGAGGCAATTTCATCAAATATCTGGGCAGGTGAGGAATAGTCGAATCCTGAGGCACCCATCGCGCGGGCGAGATCACAGATGATTTGCCAGTCCGGACGACTCTCCCCTATGGGCTCGATGGCTTTTCTGACCCGCTGTACCCTTCTATCCGTTGAGGTAAAGGTACCGTCCTTTTCCGCAAAGGATACGCCAGGCAATACTACATGGGCAAGTGCCGTTGTCTCCGTAGGAAAGATGTCCTGCACAACGAGCAATTCCAGGGAACGGAGGGCCTTTTCTACATGGGTAATATCGGGGTCACTCATCATAGGATTTTCACCCATAACGTAAAGCGCCTTAAGATTCCCTTCTCCCATCGCTTCCATCATCTCCATGATGGTCAACCCCGGTTCTCTTGGCAGAGACACCCCCCAGGCCCTCTCAAACTTTGCCACAACCGCTTCATCGGCAAGAGATTGATAACCGGGTAAAACATTGGGGATAGCCGCCATATCTGTAGCACCCTGGACGTTATTCTGGCCCCGAAGGGGATTGACACCGGAGGCCCATTTGCCGATATGTCCTGTGACCATGGCGAGATTCGCTAAGGCAAGCACGTTGTCCACTCCCACCGTATGTTGGGTAATACCCATGCAATAAACGATAGAACTCTTCCCCGCCTTTGCAAACATCTCTGCCGCCCGTCTCAGGTCCTCTTCCGCGATTCCCGTGAGGGTTGCCACTTTATCCGGTGGATAATTCTCCAAAGAATCCTTTAACGCCTCAAATCCCTCGGTGCGGCGAGCGACGAATTCCCTATCGTACCACCCTTCCCTGATGATTATATGCAAAAGACCGTTTACCACCGCTACATCGGTTCCCGATTTCTCCGCCAGATAGAGGTCAGCCACAGTAGCGATATGGGTCTTCCGCGGATCAATAACAATGACCTTTGCTCCCTTCTCCTTCGCACGATAAATGCGCATGGCCACAACGGGATGAGAGATAGTAGTATTGGAACCGATTACGAGGATGCATTCGGCATCCTCTATCTCTCCCACCGAATTGGTCATGGCCCCACTCCCGAAGGCGGCGGCAAGACCTGCCACCGTAGGCGAATGTCAGAGGCGGGCACAATGGTCCACATTGTTCGTCCCAATTACGGCCCGCGCAAACTTTTGGAGCAGATAGTTCTCTTCATTGGTGCATTTGGCCGAGCTCAGAGCTGCAAAACTCGCGGGACCATAGGCCTGCACAATACCCTTCAGTCTTGTGGCAATGTATTCTATCGCCTCCTCCCAAGAGACCTCTTTCAGGACTCCCTCTTTCCGAATCAGCGGTTTTTTCAAGCGTTCAGTGCTCTGAACAAATTCATGGGCCGACCAACCTTTGATACAGAGTTTCCCCTCACTGATCGCATTTGTCTTACAGGGAAGCGTGGCCGCAAGCCTCCCGTTGACTACCTCAAGCAACAAACCGCAACCGGTACCACAAAAAGGACAAATGGTATAAACAGTTCTGTAATCGACCATGGGTTAACTACTCTCCCGTTCACCGAACTTACCGTCACCTAAGTATTGTAGCGGTCCCTTACCCTCTTTTGTTAAACCCGGTATAAAGTCAAAGTAGCTTCTTACCACCTCTCTCATCTTCTTATAAAGCGTCCTCAAAGGAATACCCGCCGGACAGGCCTCCTCGCAGAGACCGCAGTCGATACAACGTTCGGCCATGTGCAAGGCTCGGATCAGGTGGAAGATGGGAATTTCCGGGGGGATGGTCCCCCTTTGACTCAGTTCCTCCTCATCGAGGGTACAGTTTTGACAGAAGCACAAAGGACAGATGTTTCGGCATCCGTAACACTTGATGCATTTCCTAAAGTGTCCCATCCAGAAATTGAGGCGCTCTTCCTCCGTCATTTTCTCAAAACTTGTAAGCAATTCCCCGTCAGAAACGGGCTCGACCTTATCTCCCATAAGGATTGAGGACGGATACGGTTCGGCACATTTACATGTGCTGGCCTCCTCCTCGGTACAGGCAACCCCGAAAAGTCTCACCTGTCTTTCCGATAGCTGGTTGTTTCGGATCAGTTCCACCAGGGCCCGCTCATCGCACCCCCGGGCTACAATACCCAAGCGTATCTCGGGGTCTGATCGAACAATCCTAAGGAGTATTGCCGTTAAGGGATAGCGGATATTACCCACCGTAAGTTTCTCCAACTCGTCCATCCGTTCCTTGACAAAAAAATGAGGTTTCGGTGTCCCCTCTTCGAGGATCATGCCTACAACCCCCATCACTTCTCCTTTGAGCAAGGCTTCTCTGACGGCCGTTCTTAACCTATCCACGGGCAGACTCCTTTTTCTTAAGCGGCGACGGTCCGAGAGACTTTATTTCCTCGGCAAAACTCCGAAAGGAACGGGACAGCTTATCGCTCTCCGAGGTTGCAATATACTCAAGACGCAATCGCTCCTTCCCGATACCCATAAAGGCAAGCATCTCTTTCAGCAAGGCCACCCTCTTTGCCGTCAGATAATTTCCCTTCTGATAATGACACTCCCCCAGGTGACAAGCGGCAATCATCACACCGTCTGCCCCTTTCTGAAAAGCTTTAAGCACAAAATGGGGTGATACACGACCGCTGCACATGGTGCGAATCACGAGGATACTGGCGGGATATATGAGCCTCAATGAACCACTGAGGTCTGCTGCAGCATAGCTTCACCAGTGACAACAAAAGGCAATAATCGTGGGTTCAAAGTCTCTCTCCTTTTCCATAAAAAATCCTCACACGGCCGGCCGCAATTTACACCGGGTAAAATCGATTTCCTTTTTACATCCCGGGCAGATATGCCTTTTGTCGAATTCATCGGAAAATATCTCGATTTCTCTACCACATTCGGGGCAGTCACACAAAAAAGACTTTAAATTCTTAAACATCTCAAAACCGGGACAATGTTGTGGTGTGGTCATAACCTTTTCCCTCCTCTTTTACAGGAAAATTCCTACCGCCTCTCCTGCCAGAAGCAGGAAATCCCGTGAGAAAATACCAATATAGAAAAGGGCCGCCGTACTTACAAAAAGCACCAGGGAATAGGATGCCGAAATATCCACCCTCCCTTGCTCCCTTTCCCCTTCCTTGAAATACATGTACATGATAACCCTAAGATAATAATAGGCCGCCACAACGCTATTCAAAACACCGATAATGGCAAGACCATAGTAACCTTTTTTAATTGCCGCCGCAAGAACATAAAATTTGGCCATAAAACCAGCGAGCGGCGGTACACCGGCGAGAGACAAAAGAAAAATAGCCATCGAAAGGGCCACCAAGGGGTGTCGTCCGGCGAGCCCGGCATAGGCCTCCAGAGAGGTATCTTCTCCCTCCCTTTTACTCAGCATAATAACCACTGTAAAGGCACCGATATTCATAAAGGTATAGGCGAGGCAGTAGAAAAGAATGCTGGAGGAAAGGGATGGATCGCCGATAACGAAGGTAATGAGGATATAACCTGCATGGGCAATGCTCGAATAGGCAAGCATCCTTTTTACATCGTCTTGAACGAGGGCGATAACATTACCTACAGTCATCGTAAGGAAAGCCATAAGCCAGAGGATACTGGACCAGCCCGCAAGAAGCGCGGAAAAGGCTACATAAAAGACCCGCAAGAAAGCCCCAAAGGCCGCCGCCTTGACGCCTGTTGCCATGTAGGCAGTGATGGCTGTAGGAGACCCTTCATAAACATCGGGTGTCCACATATGGAAAGGAACGGAAGCCGTCTTAAAACCGAATCCTACAATGAGGAGGGCCATCCCCGCCATAAAAAGGGGAGTCAGGGAAAATTCGCCAGAATTTATAAATCGGGCCAGTTCCCGTACATCAAGAATCCCCGTGGTATTATAGTTAAGGGCTATACCATAGAGGAGAAAGGCCGTTGCAAAAGCCCCTAAAAGAAAATATTTAAGGGAAGCCTCGACAGCTCTAACATTTTCTCCCAGAAGTCCGCAGAGGACATAAAGACCGATGGACATCAGCTCCAGTCCGATGAAGAGGGTAATGAAATGATTGGTAGAGACCATTACCATCATTCCTAGGGTACTGAGTAAAACTAAAGTATAATACTCTCCCTTTATCAATCCCTCCCGTTTGACATACTTAAGAGAAACAAGGGTCACAAGAAGCGTAATGATGAGGCTTAAAATCTTGAAAAAAGTACCGAAGTTATCAATAGTGTAAAGACTGTTCATGATATCTACCCTTGCACCCCATAAATTCCAAGTAAAAAGAAGGGCAACCCCTGAACCGATAAGACTTATCGTTCCTACGAGCGTCATGGCCCTTTCCTGTCTAAAAAAGACAGAAAGCAGCAAAACTACGATGGCTGTTAAACTTACCGTTATCTCCGGCAGAAGCCAACCAAAGTTAATTTCGGGAAGCGTAAAGACCATAATTTTTTTACCTCTTCGTCTCCAGATACTTCAAATAGTGGGTAACCGTAACATCCATCTTTTTAAAGAAAGGCTGAGGGTAAATACCCATAGCAAAGATAAAGAAGACGATCGCCGTAAGGATTACGACCTCCCTCTTCGTTAGGTCTTTTAAGAGACGATTTTCCTCTTTCGTTACCACCCCGAACATGACCCTCTTGAACATATAAAGCATGTAGGCAGCACCCAAAATTACACCTGTAGCAGCTAAGACCCCATAGGGGATATAGCTACGGAAGGCACCCAGAAGGATGAGAAACTCCCCGACAAAACCGTTCGTTCCCGGTAAAGCAATGGATGAAAGGGTAACAATCAGGAAAAAGGCAGCCAATTTCGGCATGACTTTCGATAGCCCTCCGAAATCAGCAATCATCCTCGTATGGCGTCGCTCGTAGATCATGCCTACAATGAGAAAAAGTCCACCTGTACTGATGCCGTGGTTTAACATTTGGTAGATTCCCCCCTCAAGCCCCTGGAGATTAAAGGCAAAAATCCCGAGCATCACGTAACCCAGATGGCTGACGGAAGAGTAAGCAATGAGTCTCTTTAAATCCTTCTGCATGAGACACATTAATGCCCCGTAAATAATACCCACAATGGCAAGGATTGACATGACAGGAATCGAAGCCCAGGCCGCCTGAGGAAAGAGGGGAAGGGCAAAACGCAAAAAACCGTAGGTTCCCATCTTCAAAAGAACGCCGGCAAGAATAACGCTCCCGGCCGTGGGTGCTTCCGTATGGGCATCGGGCAGCCAGGTATGCACGGGAAACATGGGAACCTTGATGGCAAAGGAAAGGGCAAAGGCTGCAAAAAGCCAAAACTGTTTCGGGAAAGGTATATTTGCCTTGTATAGTTCAAGAATGTTAAAGGTGTATATGCCCGTTTCCTGACCGTAATGGAAGTAAACGGCCAAGATAGAAAGGAGCATAAGGACACTTCCTGCCATGGTAAAGAGAAAGAATTTTACGGCGGCGTATATCCGACGTGGGCCTCCCCATACTCCAATAAGGAGATACATGGGGATAAGCATGAGCTCCCAAAAAATGTAAAAAAGAACGAGGTCAAGGGCACAGAAAGCCCCCACCATGGCCGTCTCGAGGATAAGGAAGGAGGCATAATACTCCTTCAGTTTATCTTCAATCGCCTCCCAGGAACAGAGTATGCACAGAATACTCAAGAAGGTGGTAAGCATGATTAAAAGGAGGCTTATTCCATCGACACCTACGAAATAAGAAACCCCCCATTCGGGAAACCAGGGTACCTTTTCCTGAAACTGCATCGTAGGCACCCTTTCATCGAAGTTGAAATAAAGGAAGAGAGAGAGGACGAATTCCCCTAAGGTCCAAAGCAGAGCCATGACCCGAATGGCGGAGGGGTTTCTCCGGGGCAGAAGCATCACCAAAAGGGCTCCTACCAGGGGAATAAAAATCAGTAAGCTTAAAATTTCCATAGGAAAAATCCCACCAAAAATTCTTTCCTCACCCCTAAAAGAGGGGGTAAAGGATGAGATAGCCCACAATCACTATGGCACCTAAAACAAGAATAAAGGCGTACTCCTGCACATAGCCTGTTTGTATCTTTCTCAGACGGCCTCCTATACCCTCCAATAACTTGGCCGTCCCGTTTACGGTACCCTCGATTAGGGTGTTGTCTACGATCCCCATGGCCGCATCACCTAATCTAAAAAGTCCCCGGACAAAGACAAAGTGGTATATTTCATCCACATAATACTTATTATGCACCAAGCGATAGAGGCGGGGGTTTCGTTCTACAAACCTCTCTGCCAACGCCGGATTCTTTAAATGGAAAAGATAAGACAGAAAAATACCCGTCAAGGCCATAATCACTGATACAACCATCAGGGTTATCTCGAGGCCCGCCTCGTGGGAAGCCTCACCTGTCGCCGCCCAGGCCTCACTCACTAAACGCCATGTTACCTCCTTATGGGGTGACAGGGAAAAGACAGGGGCAAGAAACTCACCAACTAAATTCCCCCCACCCAGGACGGCGGGCACACCTACGTAACCTCCAGCTACAGAGAGAAAGGCCAGAATCATAAGAGGTATAGTCATGATTTTTGGCGATTCGTGAATATGATGAATTACCTCAGCGGGGGCCCGGCATGGACCGTGAAAAACACTAAAAAAGAGGCGAAACATGTAATAGGCCGTCATACACGCCGTGATGGTCGCCAAAAGCCACAGGAGGATGTGTCCCTTTGGTGAGCTCATGGCCTGCCAAAGAATCTCATCTTTACTAAAGAATCCGGAAAATCCCGGAATACCTGAAATGGCAAGGCAAGCAATGAAAAAAGTATAGTACGTAATGGGCGTCTTTTCCTTCAATCCCCCCATCTTCCGCAGGTCTAACTCGCCCTGCATGGCGTGCATCACGCTACCTGCCCCAAGAAACAAGAGTCCTTTGAAGAAGGCATGGGTCATAAGATGGAAAATACCGGCAGAAAAAGCCCCCACACCCACCGCGAGGAACATGAAACCCAATTGGCTGATGGTGGAATAGGCGAGAACCTTTTTTATGTCGTACTGGGCAAAACCGATGGAGGCAGCGAAAAAGGCCGTGAGCACCCCGATTAAGGCCACAAAAAACATCGTCTCCGGGGCAAGGATATAAAGGAAGTTTAAGCGGGCAATCATGTAAACACCGGCCGTCACCATCGTGGCGGCATGGATGAGGGAACTTACCGGGGTAGGACCTTCCATAGCGTCTGGCAACCAGACGTACAGGGGAATCTGCGCAGATTTACCCATGGCCCCCACAAAGAAAAGAAGCGTGATCACACCGGCCACAGGTCCCAAGAGATGGGCGTTTTGTTGGATGGTGGCAAAATGCAAGGTCCACACCCCCCTGCTGCCCAAGGTTACAAAAAGGAGGAATATTCCCAAGAGGAAACCAAAATCGCCCACCCTATTTACTATAAAGGCTTTCATCCCGGCATTGGCCGCCGAATCCTTTTCGTACCAAAAACCAATCAAGAGATAAGAACAGAGACCTACTCCCTCCCAGCCGACAAACATAAGGAGAATATTGTTTGCCGTAACCAAAAGTAACATCATGAAGACAAAAAGATTGAGATAGATAAAGTAACGTCTATAACCGGGGTCGTCATGCATATAACCTACGGAGTAGACATGGATCAAAAAACCCACCCCCGTTACCACCAGACACATGATGATAGAGAGGGGATCAATCCGGAAACCGATGGGAACGGAAAATTCCCCCGAGGAAATCCAGCTATAGATGTTCTGTTCAAAAAGACGCGCCGTAGGAGGCAAGTCCAGAAACTCGAAAAAGAGGATCAGGGAAACGACAAAAGAAAAAAAGACAGAAAGACAGGCCACCCAGGAGATAAATCCCTTTTTGGCCCTTTTCCCCACAGCACTGTTCAAAAGGAAACCCAAGGCGGGGAATAACGGTATCAACCAAAGAAAATCTCTCATTTATCCTGCCCCCAAAGCGTCAACCCTTAAGGAGGTTTACCTCATCGGCATTTACGGTCCCCTTCAAACGAAAGACCAAAACAAAGATTGCCAGTCCCACCGCTGCCTCTACGGCAGCTACCGTCATGATAAAAAAGACAAAGACATTCCCGCTTAGCGACGAAAGTAGTCGGTCTGAGGCGATAAAAATGAGGTTTACCGCATTTAACATGAGTTCTATGCACATAAATACCACAAGGACATTGCGCCTCATCAGGGCACCTATGGCACCAATGGTAAAGAGAATGCCACTAAGAAGAAGGCTAAATCCCATGGGCAATTCCGTAATCATTTAAAACTCCTCACTTTGTTTTTTTCGTCAGGACAACGGCACCTACAATTCCCACCAGCAACATTAGCGAAGCTATTTCGAAGGGGAAAAGGTACTTGCCGTAAAGTAGTGAACCTACCGTTTTGGCATTGCCCATACTTCTGACCATCTCGGCCGTATAATCACCCGTTTTCCCCGTCATCCGGAAAAAGACGGCGCAAAAGAGGAGTTCCACAAAGAACACGGTTGTAACAAGAAGCCAGGCTATTTTCTTTTTCTGCAACGGTGATTTTGACTCCTCTCCTTCCCCGTACCCTTTCTCCAAGTTTACGAGCATGATGACAAAAAGGATGAGCATCATGATCGCCCCTGCATAGACCATAACCTGGGCCACAGCGATAAACTGGGCCTCGTAGAGCAGGTAGATAACGGCAAGAGAAAAGAAGGTAAGAATCATCCATAAAGCACTATGAATCGGATTCTTTCGTGTAACCATAAGGAGCGATGAGAGAATAGCGATAAAAGCAAAGGTAAAATAAACAACCTTCGTAAAACCCATTACCTTATCTCCCTCCTTCCCCCCGGGTAAGTAACTTTTCCTTCGAAAGCAGAAAGTCTTCCCGCCGATACTTCACAAACTCGTAATCCCCGCCGAGCTTAATGGCATTTACTGGACAAGCTTCCTGACAGAAACCACAGAAAATACATCTTAACGTGTTTATTTCGTATCTTTCCGGGTAGCGGCTTCCATCTTCCCTTTCGGCAATGACAAGTTCAATACAGTGGGAGGGGCAGACGGCTACACAGAGACCGCAGGCTACACAGGCCGTATCCCCCTTTTCTCCCTTTTCAAAAAAGTGGATACCCCGCCAACGAGGAGAAATGGGCCTTCTCTCTTCGGGATACTGGATCGTCACCGGTCGCGAAAAAAACCTTGCGAGCGTGAGCTTCAATCCTTTTATTAGCGGAATAATCATAAAAATTCACCTACTTTAGGGCAACTACAAGAGCCGTAAGGACTACATTCAAGAGGGCCGCGGGGAAAAGGAACTTCCAGCCCATTTTCATAATATGGTCATAACGCATCCGGGGATAGGTACCCCGTACCCAGATAAAGAAGAAAATAACCAAAAAGGTTTTTAGACAAAACCATACCGGTCCCGGTAAAACCGGTCCCAAATACCCTCCGAGGAAAAGGGTAACGGTGAGAGCCGCCACGACCACCAGATGAGTATACTCAGCGATCATGAAAAGGGCAAATTTCATGCTGCTGTACTCGATATTAAAACCGCAGGCTAGCTCACTTTCCGACTCAGGCATATCGAAAGGTGTACGGTTTATTTCCGCCAGGGCCGCCACCAGG
>Ga0315298_1007612_pt1 | contig 14185 bp, 20 predicted proteins | sample WHS_1_MG_FD_203077 | JGI IMG/M metagenome (GOLD analysis project Ga0315298, IMG submission 203077) | Extremophilic microbial mat communities from Washburn Hot Springs, YNP, Wyoming, USA - WHS_1_MG | ecosystem: Environmental > Aquatic > Thermal springs > Hot (42-90C) | place: USA: Wyoming...
AATCGCTTTTAATTACTTTGATCTTTATTTTATTTTCTTTCAGTTAACTCAATTATCATTAAATTTGATGGATCTATTGGAATGGGAACCTCTTTTCCATTTGCTTTCTTTTGTGTTATTCCTTCTACAAATATCTTGGACTCAGAAAGATCTATCCTTGAAATCTTTCCTTCCTTCCCTTTGAATTTTCCTCTCATAATTCTTACCTTATCTCCTGACTTGGCTTGAATTGATCTCTTCTTGATCTTTGTCCTCAACTCTTTACTTAGATGAACGTGAACAAACTTCTTCCTAATATGCAAAGGAGCAGTATATCTGAATTTCCTCTGTGTTCTTGGTTTTCTTGATTTTATCATAATAACACCTTCTTAATTAAATTCCATAAGATATTTCAATACAATTATAATGATATGCAATTTTTGCAATCATAATCCTATGCAATGATTTATATTTTAGATTATAGACCATGCGATTCCAGCCACTTTTGGATATCTATCTACTATCTCTCTTGCGACCACTCCCTTGATTTCAGTTCCCTTCGGAAGACCAGCATCATCTATGAGTGCGCACGCATTATCCTCGAACATCAGTCTTACGCCATTAGGTCTTCTTATCGGCTTTCTTTGCCTTATGATTAGAGCTTTTTCTACCTTCTTTATCATTTGGGGTGAACCTTTCTTCACTGAAACTATTGCAACATCCCCAACTCCAACGCTCGGTTTTCTTCTCCTCTTTGTCGGCGCCTTGAGCATACCGATTATTTGGACAACTTTTGCACCGCTGTTATCATCACAGTTAATAATTGCACCTAATGGCAATGATTTTGGAATTTTTGATTGCATTGCTTTCATAATTTTCACCTACATCAAACTACATCGAATATTAAATATATATAATATAAATATAAACATAAATTATTCTTTCTTTGGAATTACTTCGATTATCATCCATGATTTTGTTCTGCTTAGTTTCCTGCACTCTCCTATTTTCACAGTGTCCCCCACCTTTGCATTTATGCATGGTGGATTGTGAGCTGCATACCTTGATTTTGTCCTTGCATATCTTTTGTACTTTGTCACATAAATCATTCTAGGTCTTTCTACTATTGCTGTCTTCTTAGCCTTGGTGCTGACTACCACTCCAGTAAGCACCTGTCCCCTTACTTTTACATTACCATGAATAAAGCATTTGGGATCTCCGCATTCTTCTTTCTTTGGTTCTATTTTAGATTTAGATATTTCAGTTTTCTCTGTCATACCATCAACCATTATTAAATTAACATGAATTGATTAACATAAATATTACTCAAATATTATTCAAACCTTATTTTCTTTAACCTTTCTTCAGGAGAGTATAAAATCTTTGAACCCTCCACAAGAAAGGTTTCTTTTCCTCTTTTAAAAAGGAACTTTGTTCCTTTTTTTGGAATTACAACTTCCTTTCCATTCTTTTTTTCTATCTTAAATGTATTCTTTGTCTCATCTATCACTATACCTGAAATTCCTATCCTTTCCGGAGAACTGCTGTCTATAACCTCCACTTCAAGACCTATATATTCCATTAGGTACTTGAAATTTTTTGGAAGGTTTCTTTGTGTTTTTCTTTCAGTTTTTCCTATTATAACTTCTTTCATTCTAATCATTCTTTATTTATTTCTTAATTATTGATATGTTCTCCTCAGGATAGCCAAAAGATACAAGCAATTGCTTGATTTTTTGACTGTGATCACCTTGAAGTATAATTTCATTGTTCTTAACAGTTCCACCACATGCAAGAGATTGTTTTAATTGCTTTGCGACCATATCTATCGATTTACTATCGATACCCTTTATTATAGTGACTATTTTCCTAAATTTTGCTTTAGTTATCGTAACTGTTATTTTCTGTGCTGTCTCTTTCTCTAAGGTGACACATGAACATATGTCATACGGCAAACCACAGCCGGAACATATGTTTCCTATCAATTTATGTCTCCCACAAGTGGGACAAATATTCTCAGCCGTTTTCTTCACCTCATTAAATATTGAATTTATTAACATGAATTAAAGTAATCTGACGCACCGAATACATAAATTATCTATTTGTCTTTTTCTTTTCTTGATTATTACTTTTTCTCCTCATTCTGTTGTTTCTGTTGTTTCTTCTCAATCTTCTCTTTTGATTCCTTCTTTGTACTATTGCCTGATGGAAGAATTCCTAACTCTCTTGCCCGGATGTAGGTGAGCATTCTTGCTATTGATCTTTTTAAAGTCCTTATCTTTCCATAATTTCTTGATTTACCTGCTGCTGAAGATCTTACGCTATATTCCGAACTTAGCTCTCTCTCAAACTCCTTAATCTTTGACTTCATCTCTTCAGTGCTCATATTTTTAATATCCTTGACTTTCATATTATCACACATTAAACAACATTAAACAATGAATCTAATAACAGAATCTAATAACGAAAATGAACCTACTTCTTTCCTCCAAATCGCCTCTGTAGTGCCCTCTTCTGCTTTTCTGTCTCCTTGTTCTCAGTCGGCTCTTCTTGAGCTACTATATCACTGATCCCTTCTTTTTCTTCTGAGTATTTTATAAGGTTTGGAACCTCCACCTTTGAGATCTTGTCTGGGAACACCGCTGTAGGTGGTGCGATTGAAACTCTAACATTGATTGCACCGTATTTCGGTCTTGCTGTGAATTGCGCCTTCTTTATCTGATTTACCACTTCGCCTGCCTTTGGCAGGTAGCCCCATGAAACCCTCATGCTCTTTGCCTTTGCACCCTTTGCTGCAATCTTTCCTTTAACCACGATCTCTGCTCCGAGTGCGCCTGCATCTATTATCTTTTTGAGTGATGAATGCAATAATGCTCTCAACGGCTTTCCTGCTTCGATGTTCTTAGCTATTGAGTATGCAACAAGCCTTGGCTCGAGCTCTACTCTCTCTACAGGAACCACTGCGATCTGAGGATCACTTACACCGAACTCCTTCTGAATGGTTTCGGTGAGGTATTTGATCGATTTCCCCTTCTTCCCTATAAGCTTTCCAGGGTTTGCAACCTCGACAGTTATCCTTGTGACCATCGGAGTTCTTTGAATAGTTACATTGCTAAAACCTACTCTCTCGAGTTTCTGTCTTAGGAATTCAGCTATCCTGTATCTTGTAACAGAATCTTCAATGAATTTTCTTTCAATTGCCATTTAATCACTCCTTATAAACATCAGACAATTCATAAACAACATTGTATAACAATCTCATGTTCATAATCTTTTAATTTAAACATCACATTTTATTTAACAATCACTTTTTTGAATTCTTATTCTCTTTCTCCCTCTTCTCCTGCTTCTGCATTTCTCTCCCCACATTCTTTTCCTGGCTCTGCTTTTCTGTCTCCTTCTTTGCTGACTTTTGCTTTTCTTGCTTCTTTTCTTTTTCCTCCTTCACTTCCTTAATCACTTCCTCTGTCTTCTTTTCTACTACTTTCTCTATATTTTTCTGCATTTCGTTACCATGCTCTGAAACAGCCTTTGCGATTTCCTGCTCCTTTGCCTTGGCTTCAGCCTTCATCTTTGCTCTTTCCTCTATCTTCTTCTTTTGCTGCGCTAGAAGTGCTTCGTTTTCTTTTCCTGCAAGAATGACTTCCACTCTTGCTGTCTCATAGTTTGCCCTCATTTGTCTTCCCTTTGACTGAAGCCTTGGATAGATTGCCTGCTTGTTTGCAGCTGCATGAACTATTACAAGATTGTCAAGTCCCTTTGAAGTAGCATTTGCGATTGCATTGTTAAGGACAGATAAAACTATACCTGCAGCCTTTATTGGATATCTTCCCTTCTTTCCTCCAAGCTCTCTCCTGTGGCCAAGTTTCTTGTTCCACTTTCTATACTCCACTGGAAAGCCTGAAAGTACTGCCTGAAGATATTTGACTCCTTCATCTGCATTTAGTCCTCTGATATTATCGCATACAGCAGCGAGATCCTTGTATGACGCATCGATGTTATACTGCTGCGCCTTTGCAAGCTGCTTCTCATTGAATTGGGATTTCTTGTTGAAACCATATTCGTAGTGAACCATAAATACACCTTTTCAAATAAACAAAACAAACAGATTACTTGAGTGCAACAGCCTTTGAACCTCTTGTAGCTCCAATACCTGGACCACTGTGCACTACTCTTCCAGTAGTGTGGACGAAATCACCGAGCCTAAAGCCGATCATTTCTGGCTGGATAACAACTTGTTTGAACTCCTTTCCACCGTGCACCATAAATTTCAAACCAACCCACTGAGGAATGATAACAGCTTCTCTTAAATGAGTTTTTATCGGCTTTGAAGCACCAACTTTCTGTGCTTTTATCAGCAATTTCTTGTACTCCACTGGCATTCTCTGAATATACCTCCTTGCCCTTGCTTCAATGAGCTTTGAGAATTCATCAAGAGACATAGCCTGAAGTTCTTCCAAAGATTTTCCGCGAAATATAAATTTTCTTGCCATTCAATCACTCCTTACAAACATGCAAAGACAAAAGCATAATTATACCTTCTTTTTCTTCTTTCCTCTTCCTACAGAGGCTGCTGCAAGCAAACCAACCTTTCTTCCTGGAGGTGCATTTCTCGCAACAATTGTTGAACGACCTGAATGATGTTGCTTTCCACCGAATGGATGGTCGTATGCAGACATCTTAACTCCCCTAACCTTTGGCCAATATCTTGCAGTAGATGCAACCATGTGGTACTTCTTTCCTGCCTTGAAAACAGGTCTTAACAACCTTCCACCAACAGATATTAGTCCAATCTGGGCCCTGCACTTGGAATTGAATGTCTTGACCTTCTTGGAAGGAAGTGCAACATAAACTTCTTTATCAGTATGAGATATAATTGTTCCTGAAGTACCTGCAGCCCTTATCATCTTTCCTCCATCTCCTGGAACAATCTCAATATTGTAAACATACATTCCATCTGGAATCTTTTCTAAAGGTAAAACATTACCAAGCTTTAGTGAGGCGTTTGATCCGAACTCAACTTCATCACCGAGTGCGATTCCCTCTGGTGCAAGAAGCTGAACGATTTCTCCATCCTCTGTTTTTACATTCATGACAAGACCACTGTGCGCAGGATCATTAATAAACTCTACGACCTTTCCCTTTACAACTCCTGTTTTTTCTTTTTCATCATATGTCCTGAATGAAACCTTTGCATTGAACTTATGTGATGGAGCTGAAAAGGCTGGACTTCCTTTTCCTCTTCTTTGTTGGTTAAGCATTTTTCCCATAAATACACCTTTATTACTTTTAAGTATTATAGTATATACTTAAATATATATTTGATATGAATTATAATATCTTAAGTTTTGATGCAAGATCAAGAGCTGAAAACTCTTTTTTCAGCTTTACATATGCGATCTTCTTATTTGAGAAATTATTTAATACATTAACAGATTCTACCTTTACTTTGTACTCCTCTTCTATGAATTTCTTTATATCCTGTTTTGTTTTGTCTTTTTCGACCTGAAATACTAAAGTGTTGTTCTTTGATATTTGATTAATTGCCTTTTCGGTTGTAACAGGGAATATTATCATATTTTCACCTTATTCTTCCATAAATTCAAAAGATCATAATGATGAAAGCCTGGATATTGCAGACTTTGTCCATACTGTAAGTCTACCAGGGACTCCACCAGGTGCAAGGTCTGAAACCTTCAAGGAATCCACTTTTGCAACACTTACTCCAGGAAGGTTCTTTGCAGCCTTCATCAGCTTATCTTCTTTATCCACCACGAGAAGAACTGAGTGTGGTGTCTTTACTCCTCCCTTTCTTCCATTGTTTGGCTTTCTTTTTGACTTTGCCCTTTCAACATCTTTTATAAGCTCAAGCTGTTCAAATAGCTTTGCAACTTCCTTTGTCTTTGAAAGAGATGAGCATGAATCATCGAATACAATCGGAATATCTATCTTAGGAAGCACATGCTTCTTGCCAACAAACTCTTTTTTTGCTGTCGCTGAAATCGCTGAAAGTAATGCCTTTTTCTTTTCTCTGGCGTTTATTCTTTCAACAATTATTTTTTCAACCTTTGGTGGATGTGCTCTCCTACCCTTAACTGACCATGGAACCACTCTTACTCTTCCAATCCTTCCCTTTGGATATAATTCTCTTGGGAGCTTTGCAATACCCCTATTCTTAAGAGAGTGATACGCTTCTTTTCTACCTATATATCTTGCTGTTGTTTGTAAACCAGCTCTCTTAAACGCTCCTTTTGGTTGAAGCAACTCTGTTTCCTCTGAAAGAACAGCTCTTCTGATTAAGTCTTCTCTTACTTCTTCAGAGAATGCAGATGGAAGTTCGATTTTGCCAGACTGAGAGCCATCCTTTGAATATAAATTTACATTAACCATAATATCAACCCATTGAATATCACTGTATTATTTAAATCTCATTTAAAACCATGTTATATGTGGTTTCACAACTGAATCATTTCTTAATGCCTTTCTAAGGAAAACAAATCTCTTTTGTGTACCTGGGATTGAACCCTTGACACAAATGAAACCTGTTTTTACATCTCCATAGTGTGGATAGCCACCAGGGATATTAACCTTGGATGGATCATCACCCATGAGTAAGATTCTGTTGTTGTACTGTGTTCTTCTGTGGAAGCCATGTTGACCTGCCTGGGGCGTGGTGTACATGACATATGCTGGATGCCAAGGACCTAGAGTACCAAGGTGTCTTACACGACCTGTGTTCTTTGGTCTTTGCTTGTGGATGCCATGCCTCCTTATCACACCCTGCCAGCCATGGCCTCTTGTCACCGCTATAGCATCAACATACTCGCCCTCTTCGAAAACATCCTTGTGCGTCAAGTCCTTGCCGAGGATTGATTTAACGTAATCAAGCTGTGACTTTATGTCCTTTCCTCCAACTGCAATCTCAACAACATCCGGCTTCTTCTTCGGCAATCCTGCCTCCTTGGTATTGGTGAGTGCAAGGACAGAAATATACAGATCCTTCTTCTCTTCATCATTGAATGAATTTATTTTGTCTTCGAGCCATTTAACATCCTTTGTCTGCTTTCCATCTCTCTTCTTTGCCATTCCAAGCATAGAGATTATTTTCTGGTTCAATGCCAATGCATCGCCATGACAGACTGTGCCAGTGTTTGTCTTCTGGTATAGCCTGGCTGCGAATACAGTTATCTTTGGTGCTTCCAGGACTGTAACTGGTACTGTCAGTTCCATTCCCTTGGTTGCGGATTGCGAATCGTCGATCATTCCTGCCTGTCTCATCCCAACCTTGTAGACTGGGTAACCTAAAAGCTTCACTACATCTGTAGATCTCCATGTCCTTATCCTTGGAGTAATATCTCTTGACCTCTTTCTTGGTTTGAATGCAAGAGAACCTGCTCTTGGCTTAATAACTTTTCCCATCTATCATCACTTTTTACAAACTATATTATGTGAACATGATACATTTTGTCAGCACTGTGCTGACGACTTGGTAAATCAACATTTTTACATATTTGTGAACTTGATTTGAAAGTATGGAAATTTTATATGATACTATTGACCTAGGTAGTGCACTTTGAGTGCAGTATACCTATCACGCTTAAATGCAATGCATTAAGCAATGCATTAAGACATGAGTCTCTCATGCTAATAGATGCACAGAGACGATGCCGGGAAAACGATTAAGAAAAATCGTTGTAATATATTATATTAAATTAGATTTATAAATATTGCTTTTGAGGGGTGCATGCATTATAAACGATATAAAAATTAAACAAGATAGTTAAGATAGTGAAAAGGTTACACCTAATTATCTTACTTCGAAAAATAGATTCTTTCTGTTTTGAATCTTTCTCTATCTCTTTTTTCATTAAAAAGAATATGAATAATGAAATGATTTGTGTTATATTATAAATGCAATAAGCATTGAAAATGAATAATCATATAAGAATCCTGCAGCTGCTCCTCCAATTAATGCAGCAAACCCATAAACAGCCGTAATATTCCATATCCAGTTCCTCTTTTGCTTATAGGCGTAATGTCTGCTATTGCTGCCCTCATTATAGTTTCATGTGCATCCATTACTAAACCCCAAATAAGAACACCAAGCAAAATAAACCAGATAGTAGGTAATAATGCAAGAATAGGAATCAAAGCTGTGAGTATTGGAATCACAAAGAGAAGTAGTAAACCTGCAGATTCATTTTTACTTTTTGTTTTAAGCATATCATAGAGTTTTCAAATAATTAAAGCAAATATTGCATCAATTATCATTGCTGCTGCATATAACAAAGGTATCTCTGAATCTGGAGGTACATTAGTTGCCTTGAAGTGATAACCTAAAATAGCAAAGTTGATAAAACCAATAGTGGCAAACGTTAATGTGATATATTGGCTCAAGCGCTCAAGCTCAAGCTAAAGTTTCTTTGCTTGCAGTCTATAGTTCAACATTACTAAAAAATTGGTGAACTTTTAAATTTTATCTGAGAAAATATGGATATGTTTCCTTTTCCAGTCATCGTACTTTTAGCTGTTTTTATACTGATAACCTTAAGGCAGACAATAAAAATAAAACTGGAAATATGGCAGATAATGCTTCTTGGAGCGATTACTGTGCTGATAACTGGACAGATTCCTGTAGACTCAGCGGTTAAATCAATAAATATGGATGTTATGTTGTTTTTATTCGGAATGTTTGTGATCGGATATTCTTTGGAGGCAAGTGGATACCTCTCGCACATAACATATAAATTCTTTAAAAAAGCCAAGACTTTTCATTCACTTTTATTTGCGATAATATTTATTTTTGGAATTGGTTCTGCTGTTCTAATGAATGATACACTTGCAATAGTAGGCACTCCTGCGATTCTCTTACTCTCTAGGAAACACAGAATTTCAGCAAAACCAATGTTACTTGCACTGTGCTTTGCTGTCACGGTAGGGAGTGTTCTCAGCCCAATAGGAAATCCTCAAAATCTTCTTATCGCAATAAATGGAAACATTGCAAATCCATTTATAACTTTTCTTAAATACCTGCTAATTCCAACGCTAATAAATCTATTTCTAGTGTATCTGTTTATAATTGTTTTTTACAAAGAACATATATACAGATGGTCGATTATACATTCAGAAGAACCTATAAAAGACAGAAAACTTGCTGTTTTATCAAAATTTTCCCTTTATCTGGTCTTATTTATGATAATATTAAAAATCGCATCCGTCGCATCCGATATAAATTTAGACATCTCTCTAACTAGCATCGCACTAGTATCTTCTTTTCCGATCATTTTGTTGAGTGAAAAGAGATTTGAAATAATCAGAAGAATAGACTGGCATACTCTTATATTCTTTGCCTCTATGTTCGTGCTGATGGAATGTGTCTGGGAGACTAAATTCTTCCAGGAAATGATAAATGGAATAGATGTGACTTCAATTCCATTAATACTCATTATAAGTATAATTTTAAGCCAATTTATTTCTAATGTTCCTCTTGTAAGTCTCTACCTACCTCTTTTATTGCATGCAGGGGCTGGAGAAAAGGAAATGATGGCACTTGCAGCAGGAAGCACAATAGCAGGAAACCTTTCGATTTTAGGTGCTGCCAGCAATGTGATTGTGATACAGAATGCAGAAAAGAAGGGTGAAAAGATAACATTTTTCGATTTTGTGAAAATCGGAATTCCTCTGACAATTGCAAATGCAATCATATACCTCTTGTTTTTGGAAAGAATATGAAACCAAAAAATACGAAGTAAAAAAGCGAACATATATTAGGCAGGTGTTCGAGGCGACTGTAATGGAACTGCCTAACTAGTGGCAAAAATGGGATTATAAAAAACATCAAAGTATGAAAATAAATACATCAATAATTTATATTGTATTTAAAACAAATATTTATATTGGGCTGCACCAATCAAGTAGAGTCGATCTTGAAATGCTGCTGCCAACTCTTCTGTCTTCTCTTCTCTCTTTCAGTACCAGAAGGAATTTACCATCCTTTCTCTCTATTCTGGATATCATCCCCATTTCATCCATCTTAGACATTATCTTACTTACTTCATCCAACCTTACATTTGTTATATCTATTATCATTTTATCACCGCTAATAGATGATAAAAGGTTATTTATAAACAAAGCGGAAGGGTAGATTTCCAGTGATTTTTCGGCTTTTCATTTCGATGTGAAAAGAAAAATAAATAAAACGATAGATTTAAAAATGATAATGATAATTATTACTAATATGGATAATCTTAAAGATAGAATTAAAATACACAATAAGAAAAAGGCAGGCAAGATTTCTGTCAAGACTTATAAAAAGAATGTCTCAAAAAATAAAGAAACATATGAACCTAGAATGAATGAAATGAAAAAAGAAAAGATAGGTGAAAGAAACACAGCACAAAGAGAAACAATCCTGCAGGCGATAAGAAAAATGAGAACGCATCCTACTGCAATGGAGGTCTATTTAGAGGTAAGGAAAAAGATTCCAAACATAAGCTTAGGGACTGTCTACAGAAATCTAGAAATAATGAGCAAAAAGGGTTTGATTAGAAAGCTTACAGGAGAGTATTCAAATAGATACGACGGAATGGTTGAAAATCATTTTCATTTCATATGCAAAAAATGCAATAAGATTTATGACATTCCAGACAAGAATAATGAATATATCAACAAAATTATCCAGGAACAAATTATAAAAATGAAAGAAAAAACAAAAGACAAGTATGAAATAAATGAATGTGAATTGATATTTTATGGCTTTTGCAACAGATGTAAATAATATTAAAACAAATTAAATAATATAATATTAAATATAATATTAAATTTAAATTAAATATTGTAAATCAATAAAGGTGAGAATATGAAGACCAAAGGAAACGAAACTGAAATGATGAAAACAATGGAGAATTTGGCGAAGGCTTTCGTTGGGGAGAGCCAGGCAAGAAACAGATATACAATGTATGCAAAGGTTGCAAAACAAGAGGGATATGAACAAATTGCAGAGATCTTCCTTGTGACTGCAGACCAAGAAAGAGAGCATGCAAGCTGGCTCTTTAAACTTATCAACGAACTCAAGAAGAAAGCTGCAGAAAAAGGCGAGGATATTACAAAATACAATGAACTCCATGTAGATGCAGCAGTACCAACAATATATGGAACTACTATAGAAAACTTGAAAGCAGCAATTGCAGGAGAAAATTATGAGTATACCAAAATGTATCCTGAATTTGCAGATATTGCAGAAAAAGAAGGATTCAAAGATATTGCAAACAGATTAAGAGCGATTGCGAAGGCAGAATCACACCATGAAGAAAGATACAAGAAGCTTTTAGAGCAACTAGAGAACGGAACATATTTCAAGAAATCAGAAAACGTGTGGTGGGTGTGCAGAGAATGTGGTTATGTATATTATGGAAAATTCCCACCAGAAAAGTGTCCATCCTGCGATCATCCAAAGTCTTACTATCAATTGAAGTGTGAAGAATACTAAAAGATAGAGGATAATAAAATAGTAAAACTAAAAAGTGAGAAAGGTGAGAAAATGGTAGAATTAAATCAGATATACAAATGTTCAATATGCGGCAACATAGTTGAAATAACTCATGCAAGTGCTGGTCAGCTAGTCTGCTGTGGAAAACCAATGGAACTCCTTGTAGAAAAAACACAAGATGTTGGCGCAGAGAAACATGTACCAGTAATAGAAAAGACAAGAGGCGGGATAAAAGTAAAAATAGGATCAGTTCCTCACCCTATGGATGAAACACATTATATTGAGTTTATAGAACTGCTTGCAGATGAAAAAGTATACAGACAATATCTTAAACCAGGTCAAGCACCTGAAGCAGAATTTAAAATTAAGACCACAAAGAACACAAAGATTACTGCAAGAGAATACTGTAACCTCCATGGGCTATGGAAAAAGGATGAATAAATTGCATTTTGATATCTTGCTACTTCCTGTTTTTACTTTTTTCTCTTTCAGTTGTTTCTTTTTCATTTATTGTTTTTTTTTATAATTCCTATTTTTCAATATAGAAAATTAAAATTCTCTATATTTTGAATCTTATATTTTGAACCTATTCTTCAAATCTTCAAAATCAGAAATGGAAATGTTGATTTTACCTCTTCTTTCTTCAACCAATGTTAATGCTTTTCTTGCACACTCTCGTATTTCTGGATCAGAATGCGATGAGTATTTTAAGAGGATCATAATTGCATTTGGATTTGCAATCTTTCCCAATGCAGTCATTATCGCAGAAATTTTGCCTAGTTCGAACGATCCAGCTCGATTAAGAAATGAAATCAAAGTAGGAACAGAGTTGAATACTCTCAATTCGCCTAGTGCCCAAATCGCCTCTTCAGCAACATACGAAACTGGATGCTTAGTCAAATCCATAATGAGCTTATTTGCACCCTTGTATTTGCGAACTGCGATTGCAATGATCGCAGCTTGTATTTTAGTTGGATCATCGCTTTTAAGATCATCAACAAATGGCTTACAGTCCTTAGCAAGCTGCCTACGTTGTCTTGCATTTAGTATTCGCCTTATTCTTTTTTCAGGATCAGAATAATAACGCTTAAACCATTCTCTTTTAACTTTCAAATCATGAAGGCTGCGTTTTTCACGTCGTTTTTTCTCTTCATAATGGTGGCGAATATAGTGATAAACAGAATGAGAATATTTTCTCTTTCTTTCCAGAATCGATTCTTTTGACATCTTTTTAGCTCTAAGCTCCAAAATTCTTGAAATAAGACTTTTATCAATCGCTGAAATTGTATCGAGTGTTGTTTTCCAATATCTCTTAACAGTTGATAATGAATAATTGAGTTCTTTAGCTGTCTCTGCGATTGACCTTCCTTTTATTCTCTCTGAAAATATCTCTATATGTTGTTCTGTCAATACATCTGGAAATCTTGCTTTTGCTTCTTCGGCAAGCTTTAAAACTTTGGGTACAAGTTTTGAATATTTTCTTGCTATTTTTCTTTCATGGAGAAATGCCTTACGGCCAGCACCTGGCATGATACCACTACGTTATCAAATTTTATCAATTTTCTTCCAACCATCAGAAACCACGACATTCAAAACAGACCTTGCATGTTCTCTTGCCCATCTGTCTGCATGCATGATATCTTCTATTTCAGGCTCTTTTACAAAGCATGATTTGTGAATGTCCATGATGTGTTTTACAACCTTGGTTATATCTCCAACTTTTATCAATCCCTTCAAGAAGTACTCCATAACTGCAACCTCGTTTGCTGCATTCATCACTGTCGGCATTGTGCCTCCAAGTCTACCTGCCTCGTATGCATATGCAAGGGACGGAAAACGAACAAGGTCAGGCTCATAAAAAGTTAACTGGTGTGTCTTCACCAGATCAAGAAACGCGTATGATCCTGAAGTAAGACGTGTTGGATATGATAACGCATACTGAATAGGAAGTCTCATGTCATGAACTCCAAGTTGTGCGATTATTGAACCATCAATATACTCTACCATGGAATGAATTATAGATTGAGGATGGACTACAACGCTTATCTGGTCGTATGGAACATCGTAAAGCCAATGCGCTTCAATCACCTCTAATCCCTTGTTCATTAGGGTTGCGCTATCCACTGTTATCTTTCCACCCATGTTCCAGGTAGGGTGTTTCAAGGCCTGCTCCCGGCCTGCCTGATCAATTTGATCCTTGGTCCATTCTCTGAATGGTCCTCCTGAACAGGTAAGAATAATTCTTCTCAAATCCTGCCTTCTATTACCTTGAAGAGACTGGAAGATTGCTGAATGTTCACTGTCAATAGGCATTAATGAAACACCATGTCTTTTTACCTCACGCATGACAATTGAACCTGCGCATACCAAGGTCTCTTTGTTTGCAAGTGCAATGTTCTTCTTTGCCTTTATTGCCTCAAGGGTTGGAATCAATCCAACGCTGCCAACCACTGCTGTGACCAAGGTGTCTGCTTCCTCCATGGTTGCGATTTTTACCAATGAATCCTGACCATGGTAAACAGAACAATTGTTTTCACTTGCTACTTGCCTGAGCATGGATGCTGCTTCCTCTAGATGAACAGCTACTGCCTTTGGCTTGAATTCTTTTATCTGCTCTACAAGGAGCTCGACGTCTCTCTCACTCCCATAAGCAGAAATCCCTACCACCTTGAAATCATTTGAATGCTGCCTTACTACATCCAAAGTCTGTGTTCCGAT
>Ga0315298_1007613_pt1 | contig 14184 bp, 4 predicted proteins | sample WHS_1_MG_FD_203077 | JGI IMG/M metagenome (GOLD analysis project Ga0315298, IMG submission 203077) | Extremophilic microbial mat communities from Washburn Hot Springs, YNP, Wyoming, USA - WHS_1_MG | ecosystem: Environmental > Aquatic > Thermal springs > Hot (42-90C) | place: USA: Wyoming...
TTAATGCTGGTTGTTGGGTTGAATGGGTTTGGATAGTTCTGGCTGATTGAGAATTCAGCAGGTATTTCTTTTACTTTTACGGACATCATACCAAATGACTGGTCATTCAACTTAGCACTTGCATTCAAGTTAACTTGTGCTTCTTTGTCTTTCAAGCCAAGGTTAATCAATGCAACATTACCATCTTTCAATGGAGTTGTACCAGCCATAGCTATCTTAAGAACCCCATTTGCAAAGTTGGAGTAAGCAACCCAGCCTTCTGGCAATGATGTTGAAACACCCTTGAATTCTACAGCATCAGTCAATTGAACTTCGGTGTATACAGAAACTACGCCGCTTGTCTTCTTCAATGTTAATGGCAATGAAATTACACCTTTTTCACTTGAAGCTCTATCAAATTCAACATTACCCATTGCAGCACTAATCTTTGCAGATGGCCAGCTGCCATTTGCAACATAGTAGAGAATCCATGCAGCATCGTATGCACCAATTTCGCCATCACCATTAACATCTGCAGCGTATAATTTTTCTGGATCAGTAATTGGTGTTAAGCCAACTACATGTTTCAATATATCAGAAGCATCTGTAGCATCTGGTAAACCAGAGCCGTTCAAGTCACCTTTTGCTAAGCTGTGAGTAACAGTTACAACTGTAGTTGTTGTTGTGCTGTCGCTTGCATCTTTTGCTTTAATTGTAAATGTAAAGTCTTTACCAGCATCTGCTACAGCAGGGGTAAATGTTAATGTACCGAGAGAAGCAGAAATATTATATGTACCTGCTGGAGCTGGAGATACACTTGCAATAGAATAAGTTAATGCATCACCATCTGCATCAACTGCAGTATATGTAAATGTGAATACTTCAGTATTCTTTACAGTAGCAGTTGGTTTTGTAGAAGCACCAGTAGCTGTAAAGCTTGGAGCTCTATTAACATTTACTACTGTTACACTAACCGTCTTATCTGCAGTTTGACCACCTGTATCTGTAGCACGAACTGTAATTGTATATGGAGTTGTTCTACCATCTGCGTATCCAGGTTTAACTTTTACAAGTCCACCTGTTGTCATTGTTGCAAATGATGGAGCAGAAACTAATGTATATGTTACAGTTTCACCAACATCTCTTGGGTCTGCAGTAAATTGAATTTGTAATGAATCAGCTTCGTTAACTGTAAATGAAGAAGCTGTTGGAGCAGTAAAGATTGGAGCTCTTGTTGGAACACCAATTGCAAATCTGCTACCCTGTGTTACCAATCCACCCTGTGAAGATGTTGTTCTTACTACTACTGTTGTGTCTGTACCAGAAACTACTTGATAGTTAGAATAATTTGGAGCAGTACCTTGTAAGAACCATCCATTGCTTTCTGCATTGCCATCTTGTCTTCTAATTATTCTTAATTGTGAATCACTTGTATATGGATAACCTATATTATTAGCCTGTAATTCAACATCAAAGTTTTGTGTTGATGAGAAGCTTGTTGGTGTAGTAGAAACTAACCAATAGAAGTTAGCGTAATTGCCAATTTTTACACCATTACCACCATCTAATGGTAAGTTTACTGTACCCTGTGGTGAAGCATCAACATGTGATACAACAATATTTGTTGGGTTACCAACTGGGTAAGATGGTGTAAATGTAATTGCTATTGGTCTATATTGTCCACTTAATGTTCCTAATGGGAACTCGAATCTACCATTAGTTGCAGTTTGACCATCTCCTGCTAATGCCTGTCTTTGTACTTTACCAACTACATGTCCAACTTTTGTACCTGTAACAGCTGTTCTATCATAACCTAAACCATCAGCTATTGCTGTAGGTCTACCTAAAACTAATGTATTAGTACCCATATTTAGGATACCATTTACAAAAGTAATTTTTCCTGCAACTGGAATAGTTAAATTACCGCCTGTTACATTTAATACTGGATTAGTACCAGGCATATCAATCTTTAAGAATGCTATTGATTGATTACCACCCAATACTAAATTCTGACCACTTGCACCGCTAAATACTAATGGTGCAGTAGCACTAAATGTAACAGCTGGATCGGTTGCATTAGAATAATTATCCTTTTGTATTACAACAGTTCCTTTTGCTGTAACTTGGGCTGTTGCTGTTAAATCATTTCTAATTAATAATGAGTCATTTACTGTAACAGCTGATCCTACAGTAAGAATTGCATTACCAACATTAGCACTTCTTGTTACAACTAATTTACTCAACTCGCTAGGTAATTCAATACCGGTTGTGATATCACCACCAGCACTTGCTGCAGTAGGTTGATATACAACCTTTACATTTTTATCAGACGGGAATGAGAAACCACCTGAACCTGCTGTTACTGAAGCATTTTGTGTCCTATATATAGTAGAACCACTTACTAATGTTAATGTATTTCCTCCAATAGCTAATGTACCTTGTTTTAAATCTAATACTTGATTAACTGTACGGCTGCCTGGCAATCCAACTGTATTCCCAGGAGCTGCACTATTAACAACAAAAGTATTAACCAATGTAGAAGGTGAACTTGGCCAAATGTTTGCAGGAATGCTACCACCACTTGTAACATTTAATGCAACTAACTTAATTGAACCTGCATAAGAAGGAGCAGCACTAATTGAACCGCTTGTATAATTTACCGTTGCCCCATCTGCTACAGCTAATTTACCATTTGTTGTTAATGTTTGACCACCCATTACTAAATCTAAATTCCCAGTAACAGTAATAGTACCACGACCAGCAGCATTACTCAATGCAATGTTATGTGCTGTAGTTTGTGAAAATTTTAGATTTGGAACTGTAAATCCATCACCCTGGTCTACTGTCCAAGTTGAACCATTTGCATTAAATATCATGTAACCAGTAGTTGCTGAATAAGTACCTGCGGTTCTTGTATATGCGCTTTCAAATGTGATATTTCTTGAACCAAAATTCAGGTTACCACCATCATGTGCAAATGAAGTAGTTATTGTTAATCCAGTTCCAGAACCTGATAAGTTAACATCATTACTTATTCTAAGGTTACTTATTGATGGTGTACCTGTATAACTGAAAGTTAAAGGTGGATTAGCAGCATTTAATCTAAGCACACCAACACCTGCTACCGAGCCACTCGATGTTAATGTAAAGTTCGAGCCAGTTACTGTCAAGTTTTGTCCTAATGTTAAAGTACCTTTAGTAACTGTTAAGTTACCTGCAGCTATTAAATCAAAACCACCTCCTAAAGCAAATGCATTACCAGCAGCACCTAAGTTAATATTAATATTAGCTGCAATTGTAACATTTGACGTACTTAATGTTAAAGTTGTTGCACCTGTTGTAGAGCCATCTCCAAATACTAAAGTACCATTTGTTGTAATAGCTCCACCTGTAAATGAAGGACCAGTACCTAAGTGTGTTAATGTAAATCCACCTAAATTTATAGTACCAGCTGCATGGGTTAAATTACCTGACATTTGTATATCGGAACCCAATACCAATGAATTATTTGCATTAGCTGTAGTTATACTTCCCAGATCTGTTCCATCAAAAGCAACTCCACTAAGGCTTAATGTCAATCCGGCAGTGCCATTCCCAAATGTTAATGCACCATTAGCTGAAGTAGTTGTTGGATTAAAATCATCACCACTACGTATATTATCTGTACCAACTAATTGATTTATAATTGCCTTAGGTCCATTAATAACATTACCTGTTGAACCTGCAGCAATATCAATTGGTGGGAGATAACCATTACCACTTATTGTTGTACCTGTAGCAGCAGCTAAAGATAATTTACCAGAACCTTTGTTAGCAATATCACCATTAAGAACTATAGAGGCTCCTTTCATTGTTAATGTTACACCATCAATCAACAATGCCTGATTAGCATTAACAGTTATAGTACCATTTACTGTTGTAGCTGTTGCTACTGTAACAACACCTTTACCAGCAACATTTCCTGTTGTAGTTGCTACAGTTAAATTATTTAATTTATCAGTAGCTGTAGGTAATTCATTACCTGAACCTTTATCTCCACCAATATAAGTAACATTAACCATTGAATTAAATGTTGGAGCAGCATTAAAATCACCATTATTTCTTACAATTGTTGGATATACTGTTGAGTTATCAATTGTAATAGTTTTACCTCCATTGTTTACTGTACCTGTAGTCAGATATACATTACCAGCTAATGTTACATCAGTAGATGCTGTCATATTATTTGAATTATTAAACTCTATAGTACCAAAAGTACCTGCACCACCAAATGTTTGGGCTGCAGAACCAGCTAAAGATACTCTACCTTGTTCTGTAGTTTCATATCCTGCAGCATTTGTAAAGCTTGCACCTTTAACTACTAAATTAGCAATATCTGATATAACAACTTTACCAGCAGTAAATGAAAGCGTACCATTAATATTTAATGTACCACCAGTAAATTTAACTGCTTGTGCTAATCCAGTAGTGTTATTTACTTGTAAGTTACCTGCAATAGTAGGGTTAAGCGAGCCAATATTAACTGTTACTAATTGAGTCGGGGTTGGATTACCAATAACAATTGGCTCCCCTGAAAATGTAGGATTAGAACTTGAACCACCAATAGTAATACTTGCACTGTTTAATGTAACGCTAGACCTATTAGTTGTTGTTATAGTACCACCTGTTAATGTAACATTTCCTGTAATTGTTAGAGATTGAGCAGCTGTAGAAGATAAAGTTGCAGTTCCACCAGAAATATTTACAGCCCCATTAATTGTCAATGTAGCATTATGATTATTTAAGCTTACTGTCCCATTTGATACTACAAGGCCTCCCCAAGTTATAGCACCAGTTGATGCTGCTGATGCTGTAAATTGAATGTTTCCTGTCCCTGTATTTTCTACCCTGCCAGAAACACTGACAACATCATTATCATCAATATTAAATGTTATATCACTCTTACCAGAATTTTGGATATAACCACTAATAGTATATGTACCAGTAGTTGAAGCCCCAGTAGAAACTATAATATCAGCACCAGTATCAGTTCTATTACTTACAATATTTCCAGTAATATTAATATCGTGATCACCAAATTTAATATCTCCACCTTTGCCTTGGCTACCCTGTGTAATATTTGTTCCAAAGAAAGCACCGGTAGCAGCTGCTCTAAAGTCAATAGCACCATTTGTTGCTTCCGTAGAAGTTGATGTATTGATTATATTACCAGTTCTACTAGCAGCAGTTCCTACTTTACCAGTAGTTCTTGCTGTAAATACAATAATACCATTATTCCCCGTAGTTGCTCCAACGGGGGCGATAGAACTAGAATTTGAAAATCCACCGGTAACTATAACATCACCTGTTGTATTTGCAAATGTAATTCTTAAATTGTTTTGAACAGTTCCACTCGTTGTACCAGATGCTGTGGATGTAGAAGCATTGCTTACAACGCCACTTATTGTTACTGTTGTGGTTGTATTACTAAATCTTATTTCTCCATTGTTAGTATAATTTGTACCTGTTGCAGAAGCCCCACTTAATGAACCATTAAGTGTTACATTACCATTAATAGTTAAATTTTGATTTGGTAATATTATAACACCTGCATTATTTACAGTTGCACCAGACAAAGCTATACTAGCGCTATTTGTTACATTACCATTAATTGTTAATGCTGCACTTACACCTGATAAATCTATCTGGGCTTGTGAAGATGTATTTAGTCCATTAGAGTTCAATAAAATGTTACCATTTATTGTAGTTACTGCACCTAAAGTAATAGTCCCTACCCCACTAAGAACAATATTATCAGATGTACTACTTGCAGCACCAATTGTAGTAGCATTCGGAGCACTAATACTTGCATTATTTAAGGCAGTTAAACTACCAATTGTTGCATTAGTATTTAATGTTAAAGTAGCTCCACCAGAGGTTGTTTTATTTGCAGTAACAGCAGGCAAATCGTAATTACCATTAACTGTTGCCCCACCTGTTAATACAAAAGCCAAAGTTCCATTAGTAACATTGCCACCAATTGTGTGTGTGTTAGCACCACTTACTGTCCAAGTATTACCACCTAAATTAAGTGCAGCGCCTGTACTTATAACACCATTGACCGTTACTGATGCACCACTTTTAATTGTAACTGCAGCAGTTGTAGTGAAATTATTTATTGTACCACCTGCATTGGGGAATTCATCACCGGTAGTGTATGCAGCGTTATATGTCCAATTAACAGTTCCACTAAATGCTAATTGTCCTACTACTTTTGTAGTAGTAGCAGCTGCACCTACAGTAATAGTTCCACCACTTACTGTTACTAATCCATTCGGGTTTTCAAGTGTTCCAGATGTAAGTGTCAATCCATTTTTTAACGAAAATGCACCCGAATTAAATATTGCTTTATTAGCAAGAGCTCCCGTAGCGACTTCGAAAATAGATGCAATACCAACCGTTCCACCTGTTGATTGGAAAGTTAATTGTTTGTTAACTATAATTGTTGCTGGCTCTCCTGTAAGTGTACCATAATCAGTACCGGTATTCGCAACTACAATAATATCCCCGGCATTTGATTCTGCAATTGCACCTTGAGTGCCACCAATTGTTTTCTTAGGACCGGTTACGCCATCATCTGGAGATGGTATTGTAGCCGATAAACCGTTACGGCCATCATTACCAATTTGATTATTGACGTACCAGGTTACTTGTGCAAACGCTGTCGTTCCAAGCAGAACGAGAAACGTTAGCATCAAAAATAATTTGTTTAACTTCATTTTTTTCTCCCTAATTGGTTGAGAAATATTTTTTACTAAAAAAGATTAACATAAAAAGTGTATTATTTACACACACAAACAAACTTTGACAAGCTCCGTTTGGATAAGCCCTCGTCCTTAAGCTGGTCCTGGTTTTTTCATTCGGTTTTACCTCCTTATTTTGTTTGTTAATGTTGTTAATTAATGTTTTCATTGTTCTGTTAACTGTGTAAAAAAATCTATTTATTTTGCAACCACTAAGAACACAAAGATTCTTCGCGTTCCCTTTGCATTCTTTGTGTCTCTGCGTTTAATCTTTTTTTTAATCGCAAAGTATAAAGAACATTAAGTTTTTCAATAACTTACAAAATTTATGTAGAGTTTTGGTTTAAAATAATAGTTGCTTTTAAACTTGTCAACAATTTTTTTAAATAATTTTTCATTTTCATGTAATAAGTTAGTCATTTCAAATCACCTTGTCAAACTTTTTTTCATTATGTTTTTGTAAACAATACCAAAATCACAAAGCTTGCTATTTTATTTCAACGACTCTTTGCGTTAATCTCTGCGTGATTTTTGTTTCTCGCAGATTTCACAGATTTACGCAGATTATTTTCCGCGACTATCTGCGTCCATCTGCGTTAATCTGCGTGAAATTTATTTCTCGCAGAGATTTCGCAGATTTACGCAGATATCATTTTGTCATTCTGAGGAATTCGCCAAAGGCGAATGACGAAGAATCTTAAAACCATTCTACTTTCTCCTGTCATTCTGAGGAATTCGCCAAAGGCGAATGACGAAGAATCTAAAAAACATTTTTCATTTTTTTAGAGATTCTTCATTCCGCTTCGTTCCATTCAGAATGACAGTATTATTTTTCTCCTGTCATTCTGAGAAGTCCTGCCAATAGGCAGACGACGAAGAATCTTAAAACCAATTCTTCATTTTTAAGAGATTCTTCCTCGCCTTCGGCGAGTCAGAATGACAATTCCACTTCTCTTCTGTCATTCTGAGGAGACCGCCAACGGCGGTCGACGAAGAATCTAAAACAATTTTTATTTTTATAAGATTCTTCATTCCACTTCGTTCCATTCAGAATGACAGTATTATTTTTCTCCTGTCATTCTGAGGAGTCCTGCCGATAGGCAGACGACGAAGAATCTTAAAACCAATTCTTCATATTCAAGAGATTCTTCCTCGCCTTCGGCGAGTTAGAATGACAATTCCACTTCTCTACTGTCATTCTGAGGAGTCCTGCCGATAGGCAGACGACGAAGAATCTTAAAACTATTATTTCATGTTCTTAGAGATTCTTCATTCCACCTCGCTCCATTCAGAATGACTACATAAGTCATATAATCCGTGTGAAACTTATCTCTCGCAGATTTCGCAGATTTGCGCTGATTATTTTCCGCGACTATCTGCGTTAATCTGCATGAAACTTATTTCTCGTTGATTCCCCAGAATTACTTCGAGAAAAAATTCTCACACCATCATGAAAAGAACAATATACACTGTCAACTAAATCATTCAAAAAAATTCCATGCTCTACTATACCTGCTCTTTCATTCAATTTATTTGCAAGTTCTGCTGGATTTTCTATCTCACCAAAATTTACATCTAATATATAATTCCCTTCATCTGTAACATAAAATTCATCATTTTCATTTTTTCTTACCTTAATTTCTGCACCTAATGATTTCAAGTAATTCTTTTCGCTTTCAAATGCAAATTGTAAAACTTCAATCGGGACAGAAAAATTTTTTCCTAATCTATTTGAAAGTTTTGATTCATCAACAACAACCAAAAATTTTTTTGTATTCTGAGCAATTACTTTTTCACGCAGCAATGCACCGCCGCCGCCTTTAATCAAATTCAAATCTGTATCTACTTCGTCAGCTCCATCAATTGTAATATCAATTGGTTTACTATTTTGATTTTTAAGATAAATTTCATTTAACGACATCACAGGGATGCCAAGATTAATGGCAAGTTCTTCGGTTCTTTTTGATGTTGGAATACCGTAGATATTTTTCAAATGTCCTTCCCTGATTTTTTTTGCTATTTTTTCAATTGCAAATTTAGCTGTAGAACCAGTGCCTAATCCGATAATCATTCCATCTTTAATTTCTTCAACTGCTTTTTCGGCAGCTAATTTCTTCAGTAAATTTTTATCCATTCTGAAATTCCGAGTTTAGTTTTAAAGAAATAATTGTGCCAGAATAAAAATCTTAATTTTTGGTTTATAAATTTAGAATAATTTTTGTTGGCATGCGAATAATTTTCGCAGGGAAGGTAAAAAGTTACATGGGATTAATGAATGGAGACAATAAAGAATGATGGAATAATGGAAGGTTGGAATTATGGAAAGTTGGAAGGTTGGAATGTTGGAATGATGGAATAATGGAAAGTTGGAATAATGGAAGGTTGGAATGATGGAAGGTTGGAAGAATGGAAAATTGGAATGATGGAAGGTTGGAATAATGGAAAATTGGAATGATGGAATAATGGAAAGTTGGAATGATGGAAGGTTGGAATGACGGAATAATGGGGGACATGGTATTTTTATGGGATTCTTCGTTCGCCTAATGGTGGTCGACGAAGAATCTAAAACCATTGTTTTATTTTTTAGAGATTCTTCCTCGCCTTCGGCGAGTCAGAATGACATTTACATTTTCACTGTCATTCTGAGGAGACCGCCAACGGCGGTCGACGAAGAATCTAAAACAATTTTTATTTTTATGAGATTCTTCATTCCGCTTCGCTCCATTCAGAATGACTGTATTATCCCTCCCTTGTCATTCTGAGGAATTCGCCGAAAGGCGAATGACGAAGAATCTAAAAAACCATTCTACATTTTTTTAGAGATTCTTCATTCCGCTTCGCTTCATTCAGAATGACAGTATTATTTTTCTCCTGTCATTCTGAGGAGTCCTGCCGATAGGCAGACGACGAAGAATCTAAAAACAATTTCACATTTTTAAGAGATTCTTCCTCGCCTTCGGCGAGTCAGAATAACAGTATTATTTTTCTCCTGTCATTCTGAGGAATTCGCCGAAAGGCGAATGACGAAGAATCTAAAACCATTCTTTCATTTTTAAGAGATTCTTCCTCGCCTTCGGCGAGTCAGAATGACATTTACATTTTCCCTGTCATTCTGAGAAGTCTTGCCGATAGGCAGACGAAGAAGAATCTAAAAAACCATTCTTTCATTTTTAAGAGATTCTTCCTCGCCTTCGGCGAGTCAGAATGATAATTCCACTTCTCTACTGTCATTCTGAGGAGTCCTGCCGATAGGCAGACGACGAAGAATCTAAAAAACTATTCTTTTATTTTTTAGAGATTCTTCATTCCGCTTCGCTTCATTCAGAATGACGGTATTGTTTTTCTCCTGTCATTCTGAGGAATTCGCCAAAGGCGAATGACGAAGAATCTAAAAATCATTCCTTCATGTTCTTTGAGATTCTTCCTCGCCTTCGGCGAGTCAGAATGATAATTCCACTTCTCTACTGTCATTCTGAGGAGTCCTGCCGATAGGCAGACGACGAAGAATCTAAAAAACTATTCTTTTATTTTTTAGAGATTCTTCATTCCGCTTCGCTTCATTCAGAATGACAGTATTATTTTTCTCCTGTCATTCTGAGGAGTCCCACCGTAAGGTGGTCGACGAAGAATCTTAAAACCAATTCTTCATTTTTAAGAGATTCTTCCTCGCCTTCGGCGAGTCAGAATGACATTTACACTTTCACTGTCATTCTGAGATGTCCAGTCGATAGGCAGACGACGAAGAATCTTAAACAATTTTATTTTTATAAGATTCTTCATTCCACTTCGTTCCATTCAGAATGACGGTATTGTTTTTCTCCTGTCATTCTGAGGAATTCGCCGAAAGGCGAATGACGAAGAATCTAAAACCATTCTTTCATTTTTTATATAAGATTCTTCATTCCACCTCGCTTCATTCAGAATGACTACATAAATCGTATAATCCGCGTGAAATTTATCTCTCGCAGATTCCGCAGATTTACGCGGATTATTTTTGTATACTCAACACTTCCCAGATTTTTCTCTTTGCCTTTTACTTTGCGTTCTTCGCACCTTAGCGTTTAAAAAACGCAAAGGCGCGGAGACCACAAAGAAATCGCGAAGAAAAAATTAGTATTGATATCGAAGCCACTTAATTACTTCCGACCATTTTGGCTTTTTGCCGGTTCTTAAAATTCCTACATGATAAATTTTACCAGCAATTGGAAATATTAAAATAATAGTCAAAATATTTATAACGACAGACGCTATTAATTGCCAGAGTGGAACATCAATTAAACTCATTCTTGCAGGCATTACAATTACAGAAGCAAATGGAAATAACGATGCAATTTCTGCATAAGGCTTATTCGGATTTTCCATAATTGACATTGAAATAAAAAATGGAATAATTATCAACATAATTATTGGAGTAGTTCCTGAAGATGCATCCTGTGGATTATCGAATATAGCTCCAACAGTTGCAAAGAGTGATATGAATAAAATCAATCCAATGAAAAAATTAGTCAACACATAAATAACAACATCAGGTTTTACATTTAGAACAATATCTTCCGGCAAAGTATACCATGCTGAAGAAGCCGCTGCCATAATTGTTAAAAGCCATATACCCATTTGAACTACACCTGTAATTGATGCTCCTAAAATTTTTCCTGTCATTAATTCTCTTGAACTAACAGATGAAAGAATAACTTCTACAATTCGATTACTCTTTTCTTCAATTACAGATTGCATTGTCATCTGTCCAACAAGCAATAAACTAATGTATAATAAAAATGTAAATGCATATGCAAGAACAACATTTCCATAACCTTCTTCTTGAATATTTTCATCTTTAGAAACTTTGAAAGCAGCAAAGTCAATTCCTCTTCGAGCAAAATCGAGTTCTTCTTGAGTCAAAGTTCTATTCATAAAATATGAATCAATAAGAACTTTGTTAATTGGTCCCTCGAGTTCTCGTGAAAGAGAAATATTTTGCGGCGACTTTGAATAGTACTCAATCTTTTTATCTTTCAATGCCGTTGATGGAATAAATATTATTCCAGTTAATTTTTCATCGGCAATTTCTTGACGTTTCTTTTTCAAATATTCATTAAACATTTCTCTTGGCATCGAGCTGTAAATAAACTTGTAATTTTTATTTGTCACAAAACTTTCATGACTGAATTCATTTTCAAATTTCGAAATCAAATCCGGATTTTCAGTTATCAGTTCGAACTTAAGATTTTTGCTTTCAGTTGAATATAACAATGCTTGTATGCCAAACATTATTACAATTAAGCCCGGGATAAGAAGTGTCATTACAATAAAAGTTTTTGAAAAAAGTCTTTCTTTTAATTCTCTTTTTATAACTGCCAAAACTCTGTAGTTAATCATTTTAATCCCTCAATTTTTTGAAATGAAATTTTTGTTTTCATCATCTTTGCCGACAAGTTCTATAAAAATTTCATGAAGTGAAATATCGTTAGCATCGAACTTTTTTATTATAACATTTTTTTCGATTAACAATTTTAATAATTCCTGAGTTTGATTTGCTTCTTTCAAACGAATGCCGGTTGTATTGCCAAAGTCTTCAACTTTTTCAACAATTGGATGACCTTTTAAGAATGAGATATCCCCTTCGTAAGTTAGACTTACATTTCTTTTAGCATATTTTGATTTTATTTCGTCAAGTGGACCTTTAAGAATAAGTTTTCCGTGATCAATTATGGCAACATAATCGCACATTTTTTCTGCGTAATCTATAAGATGAGTAGAGAAAATTATAACTTTCTTTTTTTGTTTCAGTTCAAGTATAATATCTTTTAGAAGATTTGTATTAATCGGGTCAAGTCCACTAAAAGGTTCATCGAGTATAATAAATTCAGGGTCGTGAAGTATTGTAGTAATAAATTGAATTTTTTGTTGATTACCTTTTGAGAGGTCTTCAATTTTAGAAAATCTTCTGTCGTATAAATCAAATCTTTGAAGATAATCTTCTGCTCGTCTTTGAATTTCTTTTCCTGATTTTCCTTTTAGTTCAGCGAAGTAAAGGAGTGTATCAAGAACTTTCATTTTTTTGTAAAGACCTCTTTCTTCGGGCAGATAGCCTGCATTATTTTTAAATTCCTGACCTACTTTTACACCTCTTAAAACTACTTCACCATTATCGGGGAGATAGATTCCCATCATCATTCTAATTGTTGTAGTTTTGCCTGCGCCGTTTCTGCCGATTAATCCGAAAATTGAGCCATCTGGAACTTCAAATGAGACATTATCGACTGCAGTGATGTTGTCAAATTTTTTAGTAAGATTTCTAACTTCGAGGGAATAGGTCATTTTCTCTCCTGATATTTTTTAATAAATAATTCTTATTAATCTGTGTCGCCTGTTTTTTAGAACACAGATGAGACATGATTTTCACAGATTTTTTCCCGTTGTAACATGTTTACTTTGCGTTCTTTGCACCTTTGCATTTTTTTAATTCTTAGGTCAAATAAAAAGTTAAAAATTTTTTAGAACACTGATGACACAGATTAGACAAAATTTTCACAGATATTATCTTTTGGTCATTTGTCCAATCTGTGTCATGTGCTTTTAGCAGTCAAACTTGTTTTCTACTTTTTAATTCTGCTGCTTACCAGATTTTAACAATTTTCTCATCGGGATTGCGCATTGGGTCACCTAATTTAACATCAAAAGCTTCAAAAAATTCAGGCATATTCATAAGTGGTCCATTTACTCTTTGCACAGCTGGAGAATGAACATCAGTTTTGACCTGAAGTTTCAAAGCTTCGGGTCGAATATTAGTAGCCCAAACTTGTGCCCAACCGAGGAAAAATCTTTGAGCTGGAGTAAAGCCATCAATTAGTTCACCTTTTTTATACTGGTCTGTTTTCTTAAAAGCAGCAAAAGAAATTGTTAATCCCCCGAGGTCTGCAATATTTTCTCCAAGTGTTAATGCACCATTAACTCTAAAAGTATCAATGACAACAAAATTATTATATTGTTCAACTAATTTTTGTGCACGAGCTTGAAATTTTTCGTTATCTTCTTTTGTCCACCAATCTTTAATATTTCCCTTTTCATCATATTTTCTTCCCTGGTCATCAAAACCGTGAGTAATTTCGTGACCAATTACAGCACCCATTGCGCCATAATTTATTGCATCATCTGCTAAAGGATTAAAAAACGGAGGTTGAAGAATACCAGCAGGAAATGTAATTTCATTTTTTGTTGGTGAATAAGAAGCATTAACCGTTTGAGGTGTCATTCCCCATTCTGATTTGTCAACAGGTTTACCAATTTTTTTCAAATTTTCTTTTCTTGCCCATTCAGCTGCTCTTCTCAAATTTTTGAAATAAGAATCACGAGCAATTTCAAGTTCAGAATAATCTTTCCATTTATCTGGATAACCAATCTTTACACCAAAAGTACTTAGTTT
>Ga0315298_1007616_pt1 | contig 14182 bp, 14 predicted proteins | sample WHS_1_MG_FD_203077 | JGI IMG/M metagenome (GOLD analysis project Ga0315298, IMG submission 203077) | Extremophilic microbial mat communities from Washburn Hot Springs, YNP, Wyoming, USA - WHS_1_MG | ecosystem: Environmental > Aquatic > Thermal springs > Hot (42-90C) | place: USA: Wyoming...
TTTGGTTCCAGACCTCCCTTAAGACACCCACCTTTGGTGGGTTTCTTACGTCGCTTTCCTCCAAATCCGCAAACTGCGGATTTGGAGACCACAAGCTCCTATCTTCCCCTGGAACCAAAACATGGGAGGGGTCCCATACCCTCTAGTAGTTTTGTCCCCACACCCCCAGCAAGACAACAGGCAAGCTGTTTTCTTGCGTCGCTTCGCTCCTATCTTTCTGGGGACAAAACATGGGATGTATCCCATACCCTCTGTTTTGTCCCCACATTCCCAGCAAGACAACAAAAATATCTCAAATCTAATATCCTATAACTCAAATCTATATGTTAAATGTAAAAAACTAGCTATCTTAAAAATAAACAAGATAATTAGATTTGAAATTTAACATATGGATATTAGATATAGGATTTGCGTTTTGAGATAATTTTATTCGTTATATTCGTAGGGATTTGTAAATTCGTAGGGATCGTAAATTTGTAGAAAATTCTTATTTGACTTAAAGAAACAATTTTGCTAAAAATAACTCTTATGGAGATTAAAAAAGAAGACATCGAAATTATTGAAAAAGAAATCCCGCAGTTGCGGGACTGTCTTTGATGGTGCTTTTTTAAAAGAAAAAAAGAAAGAACTTGAAGAAATAAAAAAATTTCTTGAAATTGCAGGAGACGATGAAAAAATAAAATTAGAAATAAAAGAAAAAATAGAGAAAATAAAAAAAGAATTAGAAGAGAAAAAAATAGAAGCGCGCTTTAGCGGAAGGTACGATAAAAATAATGCTTTCTTCTCGATTTATGCTGGCACTGGCGGAAAAGATGCTGAAGATTGGGTGAGTATTCTTTATCGAATGTATAGAAAATTTTTTGAGAAAATGAGCTTTGAAGCTAAAGAAATTGAAAAAACAAAAGGCGAGGGTGGGATAAAATCAATCACTTTAAAAGTAAAAGGAAAATATGTTTTTGGCTGGTTAAAAGGAGAAAATGGTGTTCATAGACTTGTTCGAATCTCTCCCTTTTCAGCAAAAAGACTTCGTCATACATCTTTCGCTTTGGTTGAGGTTTTGCCCGAAATTGAAGAGAAAGACATTGATATAAAAAATGAAGATTTAAAGATAGAAACTTTTAGAGCCTCTGGTGCTGGTGGTCAGTATGTTAACAGAAGAGAAAGCGCTGTGAGGATTACTCATTTACCAACAGGGATAGTAGTGACCTGTCAATCAGAAAGATTACAAGGAGAAAATAGAAAAATTGCTTTATCTTATTTGCAATCAAAACTTTTAGAAATTGAAAAAGAAAAGAAAGAAAAGATTGTAAAAAAAGAAAGGGGAGAGTTAAAAGAAGCAAAATGGGGAAATCAAATAAGGTCTTATATTTTTCATCCATATCAGATGGTAAGAGACGAAAGAACGGGAAAGAAAACATCAAAGTTAAAAGAGGTATTAGATGGAAATTTGGAAGAATTTATAAAATAATTTTAAAAAAAATGATTTACTTTGATAATGTTACAAAAAAATTTTCTGAAAACTGCATCGCCCTACAAGATGTAAGTTTTGGTATTTCGGAAGGTGAGTTTATTTCTTTGGTTGGGAAATCCGGCGCCGGCAAAACTACTCTTTTAAAACTTTTACTTGGTTACGAAAAACCAACAAGTGGAGATATTGTTTTTGAGGGGAAAAGCGTTTCCTCAATGTCTCCAAAAGAACTTCCTTATCATCGAAGAAAAGTAGGATTTGTGCATCAAGATTTTAAACTTCTTCCCCAAAAGACAGTTTTTGAAAATGTTGCTTTTGCTCTTGAAGTTTTTGGCAAGAGCGAAAAAGAGATAAAAAGAATAGTTCCACAAGCCCTGGACCTTGTTGGTATCTTAGATAAAAAAGATAATTTTCCAGAAGAACTTTCAGGCGGCGAGCAGCAAAGAACTGCAATTGCAAGGGCTATTGTTATTCAGCCAAAGGTTTTAGTGGCAGATGAACCCACTGGTAATCTTGATATTTATAATACTCGAGAAATCGTTAATCTTTTTTTAAAAATAAATAAACTTGGAACAGGCGTTATTTTAGCGACCCATAATAGAGAAGTAGTAAATATTATTCAAAAAAGGGTAATAGTTTTGGATAAAGGAAAAATAGTGAGGGATCAGCAAAAAGGAGGATATTGCCTTTTTTAATTTTTAAATGATTTGACATTTTTGAATTTTTAGTATTTAATAAAGAAAAAATATGAAACCTAGTATTACAAATTTTTTTAGGGTTATAAAATTTGGCGGGCAAGCACTTGTCAGAAATATTGGTATTTCGATTGGGAATATTTTTATAATGTTTATAATTTTATGTTTAATGGGCGGGGTTTTGCTTTTAAATTCAATGGCAAAAACCCTAATTACCTCTTTAGAAAAAAAAGTGGATGTAAGTGTTTATTTTAAGCCGGATACAAAAGAGGATGATATTTTAAAGTTGCAAGAAAGACTAAAAAAGTTTCCAGAAGTAAAAGAAGTAGAATTTGTTTCAAAAGAGATGGCTCTTCAGCGTTTTAAAGAGACCCATAAAGAAAATAAGCTTTTAATGGAAAGCCTAAAAGAAGTTGAATCAAATCCTCTTCCTGCTTCATTAAATATAAGGGCAGATACCACAGAATCTTATGCGAAACTTGCAAACTTTCTTGAAAAAGGTGAATTTAAGGATTTAATTGAGAAAGTAAATTGGAAGGAAAATAAGACGATTATTGAAAAATTATTTTCTATTGCTTCTGCTATAAAAACTGGAGGAATTTTAGGAAGCGCAATTTTAGTTTTTGTGGCTGTGGTTGTAACTTTCAATACAATTCGTTTGGCAATTTTTTCAAAAAGAGAAGAAATAGAAACAATGAAATTGGTTGGAGCAACAAATCGTTTTGTTAGAGGACCATTTATTGTTGAGGGAATTTTAATTGGAATGATAGCCGGGACTTTATCTTTTTTACTTTTTCTTTTAATTGATTCTTTACTTCCTCAAAGCCTTGGGTTTTTTGGGGAGCTTGGGGTTTTAAACTTTTTTGAAAACAATATTTTATACCTAATTTTAATCCAGGTTTTTGGTGGAGCGTTTTTGGGAGCTTTTTCCAGCTTTCTTGCTACTCAAAAATATCTTAAGGTTTAAAAGTATTTTTGCGGGGTCGTCTAATGGTAGGACATCGGGCTCTGGACCCGAGAATCTTGGTTCGAATCCAAGCCCCGCAGCAATATTGTTCGCTTCGAACTGCTGATTATTTTTAGGAAAAAGATGAAGTTTAGCAGGCGGAGACGAAGCCCCCGCCTGCTTTCTAAAATTTTCTCACTGAAGTTTTCGCTCGCCCGGCGCTTCGGCCGGGCGAGCTTTTAACCTTTATAGTTTAAAATAATTTATCTTCTTAAAATAATCTTTGAAATGTGTTAAAAATAATCCATTTATAATTAAAATTGACAAATTTATATTTTGCATATAATAAAATAGCAGTCCAAAAAGGACTGAATGCACTTTAAAAACTAAAATAAGGAGGTGAAGAATATGAAAAATAATCAAATATCTCCAATCCCATGGTATACCGAAAAAGCAGATTTCTTTGGATTAGAATATCTCGAAGAGTATGAATCTTCTCTTACTCAAGAGAGAACTCTGAATGAAGTTAATTTTATTGAGAAAATCCTCTCACTTAAACCCGGTATTAAGATCTTGGATTGCCCTTGTGGTTATGGTCGTCATTCAATTGAATTAGCGCGTCGGGGTTACAATGTAACGGGGTTAGATCTTAATTCATTCTTTCTTGAAAAAGCAAAAAAAGCAGCTGAATCTAATGGAGTATCGATACGTTGGATCCAAACTGACATGCGTAAAATTCCTTTTGAGGGTGAATTTGACGTTGTGCTCAACTTGTTTACCTCTTTTGGTTACTTAGAAAATGATAATGAAGATCAAAAAGTACTTAATCAAATTGCGAAAGCCCTTAAACAAAAAGGTAAGTTTGTTCTCGATGTCATTAATAGAGATTCTATTTTGCGATCCTATCGCGAGAAAGATTGGCAGCAACTTTCCGATAATTCCATAGTTCTTATAGAAAGACATTTCGATTATATAACTGGACGTAATTTTGAAAAACGAACAAGAATCTGGGAGAACGGAGAACGTAAGGAATATCAAATCCCCCTCCGTCTTTATACAGTCGCAGAATTAGTAGCGATGCTACGTAAATCAAGATTTACCATTCTGAGAATATATGGAGATTACGATGGAAGTCCTTTTACGCTTGATTCCAAGCGATGCATTATCGTTAGTGAAAAATGTTAGTTGTTTATTATAGGATTAAAAGGTAAAGCGGAAAATGACTTTACCTTTTTTATGGACCTTGTTTATCATTTAAAATTGAGATATAATATTAATAATGAGACTATGGTGGGGCCATATTCCACAAAAGGCGATAAACTCGCATATGTTGGTAATAAGTTATTTAAGCCGCTTGAAGAAGTAAGAAAGGTAAGGCCCCTGATTTAAGTAAGAGACATATTGAGATAAGGAGAAATAGTCAAAAGTGGACGGCAATTATTAAAATTTGGGGTGAGATTTTTAGAGCGACTACTGAATTTATGAAAAAAAAGCGGGTTCTTTTCTTTGATCTTCCTATTACTACGAGGATGATTTCTTCTCCGGGTGCTTTAATTGGGACTATTCCTTCAGATGTCAATCCATTTAAAATTAAATTCTTCAATAAAACAACATATCTTACTCAATCATCTCAGCTTTATCTTGAATTTGCAATTACAAACCCCAAAATTAATAGTGTGTATTGTTGGGAAAAAAGTTTTCGAAGAGAAGAAGCTGATTTTCGTCATTTACCTGAGTTTACTCACATTGAATTTGAAAGCAATATTAATTTTAAAAAAAATTTACAATTCCAAAAAGATTATCTCCAATTTTTGGTTAATTCTTTAATCGAAAATTGTGAAAAAGAAATTTCGGTATTTTTAACCGAAAAAGAAATTGCAGAATTAGATAAATTTTCTAAATTAGAGGTTTTTGAAAAAATAACATTTCATGATGCGTTTAAATTATTAAAGAAAAAAACAAAAAATAGCAAATATGAAAAAATAACAATTAAAAACTTCGGTGCTTATGAGGAAGTATTGCTTACTGAGATTATAAATAAACCAGTTTTTGTTACCCATTATATAGGTGATGAAGTTGCTTTTTATCATGCAAGAGATCCTAAAAATCCAAAATTAGTAATAAATGCCGATTTTCTTTTCCCTGGGTACGGTGAACTAATTGGCAGCGGTGAAAGAGTTCATACTAGAAAAGAAATAAAAGAAAAGGCGAAACATTTTAAGCTTAATATGAAAGACTACCAACCCTATATCGAATCACGAGATCTCCAAAAACCTAAAATTCATTCAGGTTGGGGCATGGGCATTGAAAGATTTATTCAGGCCATATTAAAATTACCATTTATTTGGGAGACAAAACCATTTCCGCGTATAAGTGGACAAATACATCCATAATTTTCAATACAACATGTATTTAATAAAACCGCCAAAATTAGAAAAAGGAGACACAGTTGGTTTAGTAAGTCCCTCTGCGCCACTGGCTGGTTTAGTGTCTCATAGAACTGAAAGAGCTATTAAGATGTTAGAAGAATTAGGATTTAAGGTTAAAATTGGAAGAAATGCTTTAAAAGTTACAGGTCATACTGCTGGTTCCCCTAAAGAAAGAGCTGAAGATATTAATGCATTTTTTAAAGATAAAGAAATAAAAGCAATTATTTGTTTTATAGGAGGAAATCATTCTAATCAAATTTTGAAATATTTAGATTTCCAGTTAATTAAGAAAAATCCCAAAATTTTTGTTGGCTATTCCGATGCTACAGTTTTACATTTTGCTTTTTATACACAATGTAATTTAGTGACATTTTATGGCCCCGCGGCTCTTACACAATTTGCAGAAAATCCAAGAATACTTTCTTATACTGAAGAATATTTTAAAAAAGCATTAATGGAAACAAAGCCTATTGGTAAAATTAAACCATCTTCATATTGGACAGATGAAATTCTTGATTGGTTTGAAAAAGACGACTTAAAAAGACCAAGAAAAATGAAAAAGAATAAAGGTTGGCAATGGTTAAGAAAAGGTAAGGCCGAAGGTCCGATATTAGGAGGTTGTATTACATCAATGATGCATTTGAAAGGAACAAAATATTGGCTAGATTTTTCTAGTTCTATTTTCTTTTGGGAAATATCTGAAAGTGATGCTGATTTTACCAAAGGTGAAAGAGTAGAAAATATAGATTCTTATTTAACAGATCTTGAATTATCAGGAGTTTTCAAAAAAATTAAAGGAATGATTATTGGAAGATTTTTAAGATATTCCAAACAAGAAGAGAATGAGATGATAAAAATGATTAAACAAAGAACAGTTGATTATAATTTTCCTATCCTTATTAATGTTGATATAGGTCATACTGATCCAATGATTACTATGCCGCTAGGTGTTAGGACAAAGATCGATTTCTCAAAAAATTCTTTTGAGATTATAGAAAATGGAGTAATTTAAATAAAGATCAAAATATGAATAAAAATAAAAAACCACTTACTGGATTACATATTTTAGGAGAGATTACCACAAATAAAGTGAAAAGATTAAAATCTTTATCTCAAGCAAAAAAGTATATTGATAGTGTTATTAAAAAACATAATCTACATAAACTAGGTTCTTTTTATTACAAATTTTCAAAAAGTGGTGGCTTTACCGGTCTCATTAGTCTAGTAGAATCTCATATTGCCATTCATACTTGGCCTGAATTGAATTATTTAACTGTATAAGATGAATACATTTTAACACATCTTAAAAATTATTTTTAGAATAAATTATTTTAAACTATGAAGGTTGAAAAGCGAGTCCGCCCGAAGGGCGGGCGAGCAAAAACTTCAGCGAGAAAATTTTAGAAAGCAGGCGGGGCTTCGCCCCGCCTGCTTCGTTCCTTTTATCTCTTTTTCAGATTTCTTTTCTTTGATTTGTGGATTAAATTTGGTAAAATGATATTGAAGGTTTGAGTGGGTTTAATTCCCGCAGCAAAAAAAGCGAATTTTTAAAAATTGTTTAAATTATAAAATTTTATTTTTCAACGCAGCATTGGACGGGTTTGTTATCTATTTTTAGTCCTTCTATTGTTCCAATGTCTTTTTGATTTTCAAAGCAAGCGGTATTGTCGTCTTTTCTTGGGATAGTTTCGCCGGGGCACTCACCAACTTCTACAGTGTCTTTTGTGTTAGCAGGGATTCTTTTCCCTCTATATTCTTCTTCCGGAGCTTCAAAATATTTTCCCTGGCAGTCTGCATTATCAAAATCACTACTTGAGAATTTCCCCTCTTTCCATTTTTCAAGAAGCTTTTTTAATTCTTCTGTTTCAAACTTACATATGCCATCTCTTCCTTCAAGCGCCTTATATATGGCTTTATATTGATCTACTAATTCTTTTGGTGCGTCTTCGGGAAATTCTATATCAGCTTTTTCTGTTTTAAGATAAAGAAGGCATTTGTTGTTTTCTTTCCCTTTTATCGCAAAGAAAGATTGAGCAGTTATTTTCGCTCCAAAGATTTCTACTGTTGGCGTTTTATATCGCATTTTTGCTGGGGTACAATTTTTTGAAGATTCAATAAAACAATCAAAAGATTCTTTGCAGTCTTTAAATTTAGAAAATTCTCCTTCAGTTTCTTGGGTGCTTTTTGGTTTTTTTGAAATAAAGTAATCTTTTATAAAAAAAAGAGCGATTATTAAAAAACCGCAAGCTATTGCCAAAATAAAAATCGGCGCTAACCCTTTTTGATAGTTTTTTTGCATATTCTAAAATTATAATATTTTTAAAGAGAGGATTCAAGAAAAATATCCCTACGAATTTACAAATCCCTACGAATATAACGAATAAAATTATCTCAAAACGCAAATCCTATATCTAATATCCATATGTTAAATGTTAAATCTTAAATCTAATTATCTTATTTATTTTTTTTAAAAGATAACCAAGATTTTTAATTTAACATATAGATTTGAGTTATAGGATTTGACATTTGAGATAATTTTTGTTGTCTTGTCGGGGGTGTGGGGACAAAACTAGAGGGTATGGGATACATCCCATGTTTTGTCCCCAGAAAGATAGGAGCGAAGCGACGCAAGAAAACAGTGAACGAAGTGAACCTGTTGTCTTGTCGGGGTGTGGGGACAAAACTAGAGGGTATGGGATCCATCCCATGTTTTGGTTCCGGGAGGATAGGAGCTTGTGGTCTCCAAATCCGCTGTTGCGGATTTGGAAGAAAGCGACGTAAGAAACCCTAAAAGGGTGTCTTAAGGGAGGTCTGGAACCAAAACTAGAGGGTATGGGATACATCCCATGTTTTGTCCCCAGAAAGATAGGAAGGAGCGAAAGCTCCTGACGCAAGAAAACAGCTTGCCTGTTGTCTTGCTGGGGGTGCGGAACCAAAACTGAACTTGACTTTAAATATATTTCAAAATAAAATAAAATAAAATTTATGAAAAAAGATTCTTTTACTCTGGCTGAATTTTTGGTAGCAATTAGTATTATTATAATAATTGCTGGCATTGTTGTAATAAGAATGAATGAAAGTAAAGACATTGCAAAAGATGCTCAACGGGTAAAGGATTTAGAAACAATTGCCAATGCTCTTGAAAATTATTATATAAAAAACAATGCTTATCCTTCAAATTTAAATAGTCTTACACCTTCTTTTCTTGGTTCCGTTCCCAACGACCCCGATAATCGAAGTCCGTATGTTTATACCTATTGTGTTGAAAGCAATTCTCAAAAATACATTTTAATGGCAAAACTAAAAACAAAAAGTCAGGCTCTTGAAACAGATTATGATGGTGGATCATTAGGGGATTGTAATTGTCCTTCAGATGAGCCCGGCCCACCATACACTTATTGTATTAAGAGTCCATAATGGCATTTTTTAAAATAGGATTGAATTAAAACTTATGACGACTTTGTTAGCTTCTTTTATTCCAATTGTTGGCGTTTTTTATCTTGTTTATAAACAAAAGGAAAAGAGAAAGAAAACAATAAAAAATATAATAAAAACATTTTTAATTGGTGGACTTGCCGGTATTTTTTCTTTTGTGTCAGCAAATTTTTTGATGTTAATTTTTTTGAGAAACACAAACATATTAAACCCTAATTTTTCTAATTTATTTGAAGTCATACAGCTAAGCATTATTTCTGCTGTTTCTGAAGGAATTTTTAAATTTCTTGCGATTTCAATATTTGTTTATTCTGCTTATTATAAAATTAGTAAATTTACAAAAAAAACTGAAAGAATGTTATATGCTATTTTTATTGGAATTGGAATTGTTTTTTTCTGGTTTATTTTTTATTTTTTTCGAACCGGATTTTTGAAAGCTTTTTATAGGTTTATGGTGGTTTCTCCCTTTTTTATATTTCTTACAATTTTAATGGGATATTTTATTGAAAAAGCCAATGAGTTTTTTAAAAACAAAAACAAAACATTGTTATTCCTTTTCTTTGCTTTGTTTTTTCCGATTTTGTTTCATATTTTTCATGAAGTTTTAATTTTTAACTTTCAAAATAATATATTTTCAATATTTTTATTTTTGATTGATGTTTTTCTTGCTATTTTGGGAATTGTGTTTTTGTTAATAATTTTTGCAAAAGAAAAAAACCAAATAAAAACTTGACACAGATTTTCTATTGCTTAAAATTAAAAATAAGAACAAAAAGGTCGAAAAGTATTAAACATTAATTTAATAAAAAATTTATGCAAAAGAATAGAGCATTTACATTGATTGAGCTTTTGGTTGTTATTGCAATTATTGCAATTTTGGCAGCCATTGTTTTGGTAAGTTTGAATAGCGCAAGAACAAGAGCTAGAGACGCAAGAATAATAGACGAAATGTCCCAAATGAGAAGTCTTGCAGAGATTCATGCATCAGGAAACAACGATAGTTATTCTGGTTTAAGCTGTAGTACTCCAAGTGATATGGGAAAACTTTGTTCAGATATCGCTGCACAGAATGGTGGTACCTCACCATCAATTTATCCGACAAGTACAGCATATTGCGCATACGCTAAGACTGCAAGCGGTAAGTATTATTGTGTTGACAATGGAAAAGCAACAGAATTGACCACCGCACCGACTGCTGCTTGTAATAATACTGCTTTCTCTTGTCAATAAAGAAAAGAATGATAATATATCAACAATAGCTAAATAGCAAAACTTCCGCCTCAAGTAAGGGCGGAAGTTTTTAATTTGACAAAAAAGTTTTATTTTTATATTATATAATAACATAGATACAAAATTATGCCCTTAATTCCAACAGTTATTGAAAAATCGCCCCAGGGAGAGAGAGCGTATGATATTTATTCACGTCTTTTAAAGGAAAGAATTATTTTTCTTGGTGGGGTGATTGACGATCATATGGCAAACTTGGTAATTGCTCAGCTTTTGTTTTTGGAAAGCCAAGATCCAAAGCGCGATGTGAGACTTTATATTAATAGCCCTGGTGGTTCAGTTACTGCTGGTCTTGCAATTTATGATACAATGCAATATATTAAACCAGATGTTTCAACAATTTGTGTTGGTATGGCAGCTTCAATGGCAGCGGTTTTATTGGCAGCTGGCAAAAAAGGAAAAAGATTTATTTTGCCAAATTCTGAGGTTTTGTTGCATCAAGTAATGGGACAGGCAGGAGGTCAGGCAGTTGAAATTGAAATTTCAGCAAAGCATATAATAAAAATAAAAGATAGATTAAATAAAATTTTAGCAAAACATACTGCTCAACCATTATCAAAGATTGAAAAAGATACTGATAGAGATTTTTATCTTGACGCCGAACAAGCAAAAGAGTACGGAATAGTAGATGAAATAATTAAAAAATAAATCCGAAATCCGAAATTCTAATCTTTGACTTAAAACTTGCGGAGGACAGACCTCCGCAAAAATTTTAAATCTATGGAGATAAAAATTGAAAATTTGCCATTATCAAAATTAAAAATAAATTTAAGTTTAACTAAAAAAGAATTTTTGCCTTTTCTTGATAAGGCCGCAAAAGAAATTTCAAAAGATTTAGAAATTCCTGGTTTTAGAAAGGGAACGGCACCAAGAAAAATTGTTGAAGAAAGGGTAGGAGAAGGAAAAGTTTTAGAAGAAGCAGTAAATCTTGCTTTAAATGATAATTTTCAAAAAATCGTCAAAGAAAAAGATTTAAAAGTAATTGGCGCTCCTCAAGCAAAAGTTGATTTTGAGAAAATTCAAAAAACTGGTGATTTTTTTGCAGAAATTGAAGTTTCGTTATTGCCAGAAGTAAAATTGGCAGACTGGAGAAAAATTGTTAAAGAAGAAAAGATAAAAAAAGTTTCCATTGGCCAAAAAGAAATTGAAGAATCTATTTTGTGGCTTCAAAAATCACGGGCAAAAAAAATAAGAAAATTTGATAAGGCTTCAAAAGGAGATGAGGTTTTAATTGATTATGAGATAAGAAGAGGTGGGGTTTTGGTAGAAAATGGTATTTTAACAAACCAAAGATTAATTATTGGAGAAAATCGTCTTTTACCGGATTTTGAAAAAGAACTTGTGGGAATGAAAGAGAAAGAAGAAAAAAAATTTTCAATAACTTGTCCAAAGGATTTTTGGAAAAAAGAGTTTCGGGGAAAGCCCTTAGATTTTAAAGTGAAGATGAAAGAAATTTTTAAAGTAGAGCTTCCTGAAATAAATGATGATTTTGCAAAATCTCTGGGCAAATTTAAAAATTTAAAAGAACTTAAAGAAAGTATAAAAGAGGGGATTTTAATGGAAAAGCAAGAAGAGGAAGAAAGAAAATGGCAAGCAAAGGTTCTTGACAAAATTGCTAAAGAGTCAGAGATTGATTTGCCAGAAATTTTAGTTTTGGAACAAAGAGATAGAATGATTGAAGATTTAAAAAATACAATAGAAAAGGAAATGGGGCTTTCTTTTGAAAAATATCTTTTGCAGATTAAAAAAACCGAAGAAGATCTTAAAAAAGATTTCTTGCCAGAGGCAGAAAGAAGAGTAAGAGTTTTTCTTTGCGTTTTTGAAATTGCCAAAAGAGAAAATATTGAACCAAAAGAAGAAGAAGTAAAAAGGGAAATTGAAAATATTGCTAATAATTACCCCCAACTTTTTGAGGAAATTCAGAAAAACCAAAGCAAGGAAGATTTTGAAAGCTTTATCAAAGAAAAAATTTTAGAAAAAAAAGTTTTATCCTTGTTGAGAAAGGCTCGCGATTAAAGAGGTACCTATCATATCTGGCGCTGGTTGTAAGTTAAAATACTCAAGAATTGTTGGGGCAATATCAAAAAGAAATCCGCCTGGTTTTTGCATTTTATAAAGTTCTTTTGGTTGAGAAAAGGCCGTTTTAAATCGAGGGTCAAGAAGATAAAAAGGAACCGGATTTGAAGTATGCTCTCCAATTGGCTCACCTTTCGGCGATATCATTTCTTCAAAGTTTCCATGGTCGGCAGTAATCATTGTTATGTATCTTCCCTCAGCATATCTTAAAATTTCTCCAATCGCACTGTCGACTGCTTCAGCTGCTTTTATTGAGGCTTGAATATCTGCTGTATGACCCACCATATCAGGATTTGCAAAATTAACTAAAATAAAATCATAAATTCCTTTTTGGATTTCATCTGTTACTTTTGCTGAAATTTCAAAAGCTTTCATTTGGGGATTTTGATTATAATGTGGTCCGCCTTCAGACTTTATTAAAATTCGTTCTTCTCTTTGAAATGGTTTTTTTTGAAGGCCATTAAAAAAGTAAGTAATATGAGCAAACTTTTCGGTTTCAGCAATTCTTAATTGAGAATAGCCAGCCTCAGAGATTATTTTTCCTAAAGGATTTTCAACTATTGGCGGCTCATAAGCAACAAAAACTTTTGGATTTTCAATGTATCTTGTTAAAGTAACAAAACAAAGATTATCAATTTTTTTTCTTTCAAATTTATCAAAATCTTCTTCAACGAAAGCCTGGGTTAGTTCTCTTGCTCTTTCTTCTCGGAAATTAAAAAATATTACTGCGTCATTGTCTCGAATAACTCCTTCTGGATCAACAATTGCTGGTTCTATATATTCATCTGTAATATCGCGAGCATAAGAAGATTCTAAATATTGAATTGGATCTACTTTTTCAATAACTTCTTTATTACCAATTAAAGTGTTATAAGTTTTTTCAATTCTATCCCAATTTTCATCTCTATCCATTGCCCAACTTCTTCCAGAAATTGTGGCAATTTTGCCAATTTGCTGAAGAGTAAGCCTTTCTTTTAAATTATAGATAAATTTGCCCGCTTCCTTTTGAGGGGTATCTCTGCCATCAGTAAAAATATGCAAGTAAACTTTTGGAATTTTTTCTCTTTGGCAAAACTCTAAAAGAGCATACAAAATATCAATATAACTATGGATACTCCCTGAAGAAACAAGGCCCATTAAATGAAGTCTTGAGTTGAATTTTCTAATATGATCTCTTGCGGAAAGAAAGGCGGGATTTTGAAAAAAATATCCATTTTGGATTTCATTTATAATTCTTGGAAGATATTGGTAGATAACTTTTCCTGCGCCAATTGTTAAATGTCCAACTTCGCTATTTCCTCCTTCCCACCAAGGAAGACCAACATTAATTCCAGAGGCATGGAGGGTTGTTGCGGGATAATGTTCGTCTATAAATTTAAGATAAGGAATATTTGCCATTGATGGGGCATTACCGGGATTTGGTGGAGCAACACCCCACCCATCCATTATAATAAGAATTACTCTTTGCATAAAATTTTTTAATTTAATCATTATATAGATTGAAGAGGAGTATGTCAATCAGTTCTAGTTTTGTCCCCACACCTCCAGCAAGACAACAGGCAAGCTGTTTTCTTGCGTCAGGAGCTTTCGCTCCTTCCTATCTTTCTGGGGACAAAACATGGGAAGGGTCCATACCCTCTGTTTTGTCCCCACACCCCCAGCAAGACAACAGGCAAGCTGTTTTCTTGCGTCGCTTCGCTCCTATCTTTCTGGGGACAAAACATGGGATGTATCCCATAACCCTCTATAGTTTTGGTTCCAGACCTCCCTTAAGACACCCTTTCAGGGTTTCTTACGTCGCTTTCCTCCAAATCCGCAACAGCGGATTTGGAGACCACAAGCTCCT
>Ga0315298_1007618_pt1 | contig 14181 bp, 13 predicted proteins | sample WHS_1_MG_FD_203077 | JGI IMG/M metagenome (GOLD analysis project Ga0315298, IMG submission 203077) | Extremophilic microbial mat communities from Washburn Hot Springs, YNP, Wyoming, USA - WHS_1_MG | ecosystem: Environmental > Aquatic > Thermal springs > Hot (42-90C) | place: USA: Wyoming...
ATCTGGAGTGCTGAATGGCTTCCAAGGGTTGCGATGGTGTATTTACTCTTCACAAGCAGTTTAACGAAGCTCCCTAAATTTAAGTCTTGCTTGGAAAACGAGTCAGCACGAACGTTACGCGTGCGCTAAGAGGGTTGAAGAGGCGTTGAGAGTATTATTCTCTCCCCCGGGTTTCTAGCGATCCTATCTGTTCCATAGCACATGCTATTACGGAACGGAAACGGCTAAGAGCTGGAGCAATTAGGTGCACGCTAATTTGTAAGAAATTTCTAGGCAAGGCGCGCGCGCGCGCTACCTAGGTCAAACCTCGTGACTACGCTGTACTGAACAACTTCCTTGGGATGATGCTGGGCCTCGTAGACAAGGTATGAAAGGTTCTTTCTAAACTCGTTTTCCTCCTGAGCATTTCTAAAACGTACAAGTATAGGTTCCTTTCGATGCATAACCCCAATTTCCAGAAAACCCTTAAGAGAACTGTCCCGTTTTATCTCAACTATTTTTTCCAAAAATATTTCAAACTCGATCTCTCTATAGCCTATCGGCGGTAATGCGGGAAGACGCTTTGATATTCTCGATAACAAGAATAGGCAGATAAGCACTATGGGTAACGTTAACGGTATCAAAGGGAGAAACACAGAAGCTATACAGGCTACAATAGTAACCATGAGAAGTAGGATAGCTAATATTTTCATAAGCTTCATTTTAGGAGTAAGAGGCACCTCTTCATACCTGTATTCTAAATAGGCTAGTCTTCTATTCGTTAAAACAAGATCACCCCTATGAATTGTTATAATCCCTTCTCTCGCACTCTTTATCTCATCGGCATGATATAATGCGTTAACATCTCTATATGCATGAACGAGCTTTTCCTCAGGGTACAGCGTTATAAACTGCTTCCAATCATCAAATAGGGTATCCCTTTCCAGAACTTCCCCCTTCTTCACAATCGTCGGAGGCGTTGCAAGAATTCGAGAAGACTTCCAGTAATAATACAACGGTAGAAAAGGTGGTAAGATAAAAATCGAAATAATTACAAGATCAGCTAGTAATAAGCTTAAAGGAACCATGTTTAAAGGATTTGTAGAAAGGTAAGCAGTAACGACGAGAATCCAAAATACTGTCCACGCGACGAAAAACAGGGTGTAAGCCTTAACCAGAAGCCGGGGATGCTTAAACCCCCATCTCAGAAATCCGAAGACCATAGCTATCTGATTAACAATCATTTCCGGACGAGCCTTATAAGCTTTTTAACAATGTCTGCGAAGCATTTAAGACTTATAGTAATTTTTTAGATGGAGGATAGCATGGGGAACCAGATTAATATCGGGCCTTATACTTTTTCCATAATTACGATGCAGCATCGTAGGACTGTTTTATTAGCTTCAAAGCGTACTCCAATTGCTCTTTGTCACTGATTCTGAATTCTCTTTCTTGCCTCCCTCCATATTTAAAGAACCATCCTTTATACACCTTTTCTTCAACCAATTCCTCTTCATCCCTGAAGGTTTTCGGATCCACACCTATTCTGACGGCTATGCTATTCTTTCTTAACATGAGGACGGCAAATATTGTCTTAGAGCCCACTTTTTCTCTATAGAAAGCATAATGTTTTCCAAGTGGCTTATGCTTTATGTCTTTTAATTCTGTCTTAATTCTGCTAATTATGGTTTTTGCTAATTCCCGGGTACTTTCGCTTGACCATTCTAACATTTCTTGCCATCCTACGGGTTGGGTTGAAGGCGGAGAAGCGGGTGTTAGCGAAACAGGTTTAAAGAGATGAGCGTGCACACTTAATCCGACTTTCTCTCTTTCAAAGGTTTTAAATTCTATTATTGTTGATTCAAAAGGTAAACTTTCGACAGCCTCCCTCAAATTCTCAGTTTCCTCATTGACAATAACCGCCAACTTAGGCTTTGATGAAAAAAGATCTTTAAGGAACTTGTAAAGTTCACCCTTTATCTTAGACTCTACGAATTCTCTTTTAGACAGCGTATTTGTGATATCTTTGTAAATTGCTTCAACTATTTTATCCTTTGTTTCATGGCTTTCAAAAGCCTTATTAAACTTACTTATTTGAGCTATCACGTGCTCAAAAACCGGGTGGTCTGTCAATTCGTATTCAACAACATAAACACATGGATTATTTGAAACGATAACAACAATTCCATCAGGCTTTGAACCGATACCAGCTTTAGATTTCAGGTCGGGTTTAATGTCGAAATAGAGCGAATCTCTCCCAAAGATTTCTGGGATATGTTCTCTAACTAGTTTTTCAAACTCGGCTTCATTCTTTGGCTTATAAAGCGTATACTTCACGCCATCGATCAAAAGCAATGTTGCCAATACGTAAATCCAATACTTATTTTTAAAGCTTAACGCCCCATGAGTTTCTAACCCTGCTCAGCAGCTTCTCCACCGTATCTTGGTTCCTCAGGCTGTTCAGACCTGCCCTAACACTAATGTTAAGGTCCTTAATCTGGATTCTATCTGTTTTACACCTATCCTCGTCCAATACGAACAGTGGCTTGAACATTATCCTGAAGGGGTAGATGGCTCTCCGACAACAGCCTCGTCGAGCCAGAGAATACTCTCCTCTATAGCGCGCGCGCCATGGTAGAAAAAGAACCCCCCCTTGGTGAATTTTCATCGAGGAGCTTGAAGATTAGTAGTAGTTGCTTTGTAGGGTAGTATCCTTTTCCCGACTTTAAGAACCCTAGGGATACCATTGTTGCGGTTAATGGCCTGAGCTCACTCTTTTCGCTCAGCTCGAAATTCTTCTTAAGTTGCTCCGCAGTCACCCTGCCCTGCTTCAGGATAAACCGCATGACGCCGACGATCTTCTCTCTTTCTAAACCCGTTTCACCCTGGATATGCTCAAGGGCTTTTTCAGCATCTTCACGAGCCGGGACTTCGAACTTCTCCTCCTGCGCCAGGGAATTCAGACCTACCCTGCTGTACTCGTCTCTGAGAAACTTTGTAACGTATTCGACATGCTCCCGGGTTACAACTATCGTTTTAAAGTCTGATGTTGAAAGCGTCAGTGTTGCTAAAGCTGCTGATAGGCGTATAAGTTTCCACTTCATATCGATCTCAACTAGGGGGATTGTGGCTGAGTGAAATTCATGGTATAGGATCGTTGCCGCAGTGAGAATGGTACTTACAGCCTCATCGTCAAAAACGACTTGAGCAACGTTGCTCCAGCACCACCTTAAAGCCTCAGCCAGGTTCTCAAGCAGAGGGTCATACTGCTCACTCATCAGCTTGTTAACCTCTTCAGGGCTAACATCTGCCGACTCTGCGAACGCAACAACATCTAAGCGTGCTATTCCCGTCTTGTCGAAAACCGTAGCTAAGCTTTGAACGGGATATAAGAACTCGGCTAGGGGCTTCGTCATCCACTTCGTTTCCTCTTTATTAAGCGCGTTTGTGATCTTGATCTGACGGGTCCTCGCATAAGCAGTATCTTTTGCAGCCTTTGCAATCCTAACGACTCCGCTTCGCTCTGCTTCAGCCAGGGAGGCCCAGCACGACGGCGGGAGCTTCTGAGCGCCGTCTATCGCCAGAAGTTTCCTGTCGCAGAGGACTAGGAAGCCCCAGTCTACGAACCAACCTTCCTTCTCAAGTTGCGTTGCAGAGCCCGTTAGACCTACCTGCGAGGCAGTTTCTGCTGTAATGAGCATACCTGCTTTAAGGAGCCTGATGAGCTTCCTCAACGTCTCGCTTTTCCCAGTTGTTGTGTCCCCCATCAAAACTGAATTCATCCAGCCCCATTTGACCTCCCCGCAGAATGTGAGGTAGAGTGGAGAGAAGTAGGTCAGTAGGGAGACCAGTGCAAGATTCCTGCGCTTTATAATTCTGCTGTACTTCTCAAACTCGCTAAGGATCCAGTCGACCTTACTTTCGACACTTTTAAACTCATCCAGCTTCTTCTTAAGCATCCTTAGCTTCTCCATATCGAAGGACTTAGGCTCTTCAGGAAACTTTATTGAGTAGGCAAGGAGGACGATCTTTCCCGTCTTGGGTGAAGCAGTAGGTATCGCTTCCAGCTCGATCTCGCTTCCAGGCGTGAAACTGAGGGGCTCTTCGGCCACCGCAAAGACATCGTAGGACTTGTATTCGAATCCTCTTTCATCAACAATTGTTTCGCCCTTTTTCTCAAGCGCCAAAACCGGGGGCCTAACCCTTAACATATAGACGGTTCTCCACGCCAGGGGTTCAACCTTTAATCTAGTGCTCTTGGCGACGTTGAACAGCCTGTGGAGCTTTTTCGTCCTAATATCCTCGCTTACGCCTACAAATGCTAAGTTAGCGGCATCATGCTTCTTCAACTCGAGCTCAACCGTGTCTTCAATGTCTCCTTCCTCACCGATAATATATGCACGTGCGATGCAGGGGACTTGATATGCGATGCTTGTAGAGGCAACAATCCCCCTAGCTAGCACCGGTTTTCCCGCCAGCCTCGGGTCCTCAATTATGCTTAGATGCTCAACCGCAGTTGCGGCGGGTGGTGATTCTTCGATGGTCTCTTGCGCTAAAGCCTCAGAAACACACAGAAAGAGAGTTTTCGGTTCAACCCCCAGACTTTTAGCGACACCCTCCACCTTGTTGGGATCCTTCCACTCTTCGAGTGTTAGAGTTCTGGCCTTCTCTCCATAGGCAATATGAAGTTTCTGAGCTTTCAGCTTTACTTGAAGCTTTTCTAAATCTTCAGAATTGTTCTCGCTTTGTTCTTCATCGAAATCTTTATAACTTGAGTTTTTGTTATTCATTCAGGGGATGCCTCCGTCGACTCTCGTGCGCTCCCCCTACCTGAGGAAGTCGCTATCACTTGGTTCTTCCTCAGGGTTCTCAAATCTCCAAAATCTCTTAGAGCTTCTCCAGAAGCGGTTTTTCGACCTCCTTTACACACGGTTTGTTCCCGCCCCCCAGTCCTGCCTGCGCACGCTAGCGCTCTCTTTAGCGCTTCCAAGCTTTCCTTTTCGATATGGTATGTCGGAGGAGCAGGAAGAAACCCAGTGTATCTTCTCTGTGTAAATAGTCGGCCTTTCAATATTCCCTTCCTAATCCATCTCCTGACGGTGCTCTGAGAAAACCCGAGCTCTTTACTGGCTTCAGGAACAGTGACATAGGGAAAGCCCTCGCCCTTCCAAAAGTGAAAACATCCCCAACATCCTTTATATTCATATGTTTCTTCATTTATATATTCTTCATGAAAATCACAGTATCCAAACGCCTCTCCTTGTTCATCTGCCCCGTTATTCATAGCATGCACGCTCCTTTCACTTTTCTAAAGCTGATTCTGAAGCTCGAAGGATTAGATCCTTTTTCAGCACTTCAAGACCTTTCAGTATCTTATCCAGATCCGCATCCTTCCTGATTAGCAGAACACAGTTTGCATCCATGAAGAATGGAATCTCATCCTTCCCTTGGCAGTTGACTTCTTTCCTCAGGATCTTGGGCAGGTATGCGTAGCCCCGAGGGTCTGTCAGCTTTATTGCTCCAACCGGTCGGAGGCTTGGACGTTTTTTCTCTACGCTTATTTTACCCATAAAGTTTATGTAGCAATGGGGCGAAGTATAAAAGCAGTATAATTCTGAGATTATCTTAGATTATCTTAGATATCTTAGTTGAAGACGATGACTGTTACCGAAAGAATCGTGAAGAACTGGCTGATATCAATACTCCCTCCAGGAGTTAGTCCGCCTAAGTTCGGGGGGTTGATGATGGAAAGTCAAAACAAAGGGATTCAGGATCGAGATGAGAAGATTCTAAAGTGTTTTAGCCCTGAATGTCCCTTTCTCAGGCGGTGTGAGTTATTGAAAAAGACGGGTCTTTCGAGTTCTACGCTCGAGAGCGCGCGCTAATTTGTAAGAAATTTCTAGGCAAGACTGGTCAATAGTTTTCTCACCGGATTTGAGATTAGGTTTTTGCATGATCCTGTGCTTGAGATATTTATATAAAATTAGAAGTCTAACACCATCTTTCCCGTATTTTTTAACAAATTCATCGATCTCGCTCAACCAAACATAACCCCCTTTTGACCTTTTCGCTTTTGAAGATATTGTTCGACAAGTTTTATCTCCTCATTCGTTATTCTATTTACAACATTTATTAAAAGAGGTTTAGCTACACCATGGATTTCTACCGGAATATGCGGTTGTAAGGCGTTCCAGACAATATTTGCCTGAACAGGAGACAGGGCATCACGAATAATATCCGTTGACCCTTTCTCATACATATCATATAATGTGTTTGCAATTAAATAAGCAATAGAAATCTCCTTCATGACAGGAGGTTGACTTATTAAGCACATGAGGGTGGCGTGCACACGCTCTGATGGTCGTGGAGGTTTGAGTTTCTTCCCTGACGTAATTGGCCTTATTCTTCCTTTACGGTCCGTATAAAACCCAACGATTCTCCCACCCATTTCTTAATCCTTAACACATTTCATATTTAATGTCACTCTTAAATATTATGGTTTGCATACATCTCGTTTGGCTTACAATGGGCCCTGAAGACCCTTTAGGAGGCGGGGAATGCGAAGAAGGAATACAGCGAAACCCATTTCGATTATTGCAGGGATATTAAGCGGCTTGCCCTGAAAGCTCTATACAGAGAGCCCCTGAGAGGTTCATGCGACCTATGTCCAAAAGTCACGATAGCACGCACTAATCCCTAGTCTAATCTCCAACTCTGAAAATCTAGTGTGTTAGGAACCAGCACCTGCTAAACATTCCCCGGCGCACCCATCATTTTCATGTTTTGCTTAAGGATCCGCTGAGCCTCCGTAAACTTTGAAAACACAGCCCTGAAGGCTGCGTTCTCCCTCATGAGTATTTTGACGAACTCGTAGAACTCGTTCGGATCCACCCTCTGGCCGGGCGGCATGCCGAAGTCCCTTCTAATCTGCTCCGCCAACAAGCACCAGGATATAAGCACCTCGTTTATCCAGAGGTCAACATCATAAAAACCATCCATCAAAGCCAGGGAGTAAAGCCTAGCCAGTGTTTCATGGCTCAGCGACATGGATATGCTTAGCCCACTGCTTGAAGCCGGGGGTCTTTCGTAAAGGACGCCTGACGCCTCCTCAGGGCTCACCCGTCTTCGGTCTTCCCCTTTAGCTATTTCCTCCTCCCAATCCTCAATTGGGTAAGAGTAGTTAACCCTCCTAGGGACCCTGCTGACTGCGGCGTTCACAACCCTGTTATCCCTGTGAAGGCGCTTCGATATCTCGTTAACGCTGAGTCCCCTGCAAAGCCTCAGGACCACCATCCTCCTTATCTCTTAGGGTCACGCCAGCTACATTCCGGCGCTTCCGAGAAGGTGCGGTTAACAGGGCTAGCTATCCTTAGGCAGCTTGGAAAGCCTATACAATAGGGTGTTCAGCGTTCAGCCTCCAGTTGCTGGCATGATTCAGGCTACGAGGGAGAGCACTCAGCCGGGGAGAAGATTCAGCTTGGGAGATCGATTTTGAGTAGTGCTTAAACGAAACTACACATGAAACTATGTGTAAAACTACGCATGAAACTGCTTATGAAACTGCCTATGCCAATGGTTCTAAGAACTTGGCGGCTTTACCCTTAACCGCATTATCCGTGAGAATATGAGGTAACATACCTAGCACTGCTATTGCCAGATCGGATACGGCAGCTGGAAAGCTGAAGCAGCTATCCGATTTGATTATCTAATGGCCTTAGGCATAGTGGGAGCGGTGGGACGTTTAGGATAGGTTACTAGCATGCGTGCTTCCACTAGCCATATTGCTTTGCTAGAAGCCTATGCGAGCGGTTAACCCTTAGCAAGCCTATTATATAGGCTTTCCATGGATGGCAATGTTGCGCTACGAGTGCTATTGTGCCTGCCTAGGGTATGCATATATCTCTACATGTACATGCGTAGCGTCATGCTAGCGACGCTCTGCAGGAAAACGCATGCGTATGCAAGCGATGCGAGCATAAAGTTTAAGAAAGCTCCCTACTTTTCTAAAAACATGTATAAGTGTAGAGTGTGTGGGAAAGAGTTTAAAAAACCATACCAACTTGCGGCCCACGTAAAGTCAGCTGGCCATCGCTATTCCCCTGTTGAGCTCATAAAACAGGGGGTTGAAGCAACTCAGCCAGCAGAGCAAGCGGAACAACCTATTAACGAAGCTTTGCTGGAGTCAAAGGGTGTTGAAATTGGAGAAGTGCTTGAGGTCGAGGCCGACGAATTAAATATTAGGCTAAGGATAAACCCTGCCATTTTCTACCTCTACGAGATTTTCAAGGCGGAAACCAGGAGGAGGGGCAACGAGTGGAACGGGGAACTTGGAGACTTCCTCTACATGGCTGCTAAGGATGCCCTTGCGATTCATGGTATATATCCTTCTGTGGTCGTGCTCAAAAGCGGGCAGACGCTTGCAGTTAAAGAGGGAGAATAGCACGCAGCTGGAGCACCCGTAGGTCATGTCAATAGCTCTAATATCTTAGCAACCCTACTACTGATTACATTATCTAGGTAGATGTGTAGTGCAGCATATTGAAGTCCTTTCTCGCCATATTGAGCATATGCCGCCATAACTCCGGTTAAGTTGTGCAAGCTTTTGTGTCCAAGCCTCACCCCGTAGAACTCAGGGTAGTCGAGCATTTTGTCTATGTCTTTCATAAGCTTCTCGTCGAAGCCGAGGAGCCTTCCGAACCTCCTATGCACTTTCCAGCTGGGCATTCCTAAGCTTTCTTCCTATCCACGCCTTTAAACATTTTCCGGAAACCCTGAGCCCAAGCTCATATCCCAAGCCACTATCTCGAGTACCGTGTCCTAAGCCAGCATGCGGATAATCTCCGCACTTAAGAATAGTTCTTGGCGTGCACCATATGATATATTTTGGGGAAAAATAAATAAACCAAGCTAAATAAACGTATGCGGAGAAAAGGGATGGTAGCTAGCGGAAGGGCTTTTGAAACGAAGCTCAATGTTCTTTTGGGACGTTTATTAAGCAGCGAGCTCGGCCTTAGGGCTATAAGTGAACATATATCACGTAGGGATAGGCCTGATGTCATGATCTACGTTAATGGTGTAAGACTAGTTATCGAGGGCTCTTACTCAAGAGTCGATGCAGAGGAGGATGTAAAAAGGAGGATCGAGGAAGGTCTCGGGGACATTGGATTGGCTCTTCATTACGTGGAAGATTTCCCAGCAAATCTTAATGACTCGGAGCTCGAAGAGAGGCTTAGAAATGCTGCCTTAGAGGTTAAGCTCATCGTTCCTAAGGACATTTCAGACACACTCTTAACATATCTTTTCCAGAAAAGAGCGTTATCAGAGTGGGTTACGGGATGGGTTAAAGCAAAAATCACAGACGTAGTATCCATAATTAACGAGGCTACGCAGTTCATCATTAGCGAAGAGAACGTTAGGCAAGCAGTTAGCGAAATTGAGCAGAAGATTGAAGATTTCGTTTCAAGACTTAAGAGCTTAGATACTAACAAGAAGGTAGCTGGGAAGCTTTATGATATTTTTTATAGGCTTTATGGACTTTCAGTTGGAGATTATGAGATGATAGACGAATTGATTTACGCTAAAGCTGCACTTACTGTACTGCTCAGCACTACCTTTTATCAGTCAATTCATGCGGAGATAGGACTTGATGGCATCAGTCGCTTCACCGGACGCTTTGGCTATCGCCTAGGATTAAGAAAGGCCTTTGAAGAGATGATACTACTAGATGTTGACTATGAACCCATATATAGTACGGCAATTCAGGTTGTTGACGCCTTGCCAGATGCACTAAATCTGGCACTAAAAACCATAACTGAACTTGCTGAGGAAATTTCGTCAAAAAGAACGCTTCTTAGCAAGGACTTCTCTGGGAAAATTTACCATAGGATAGTTGGTGACTGGAGTATTAGAAAGAACTTCGCAACCTACTTCACAACTATTCCTGCTGCCTATCTCCTAGCGTACTTAGCGGTTTTCACTAAAACCGGCGTTTTTAGTGAATACAGGAGGGTTAAGGTCGGAGATCTTGCATGCGGTAGCGGAACCCTTCTCACAGCTTCTTACAGTGCCATAAAAGATCTCTATATCTACTCGACGTTCGGGGAAAGAGGGATCGATTTAGGCAAGTTCCATAGGCAGATGTTGGAGGAGGATCTCTGGGGAATTGACGCTTTGAGATACGCTGTCCAAATAGCTTCAACAAACCTAGCACTTCAGAACCCAACCATAGGCGTTAAGCGCATGAACACCTATACGGTGCCTCTCGGCGTGGAAAATGGGAGGGTAACACTTGGCTCTCTCGAGTTCTTATATGGAAGTGCACTCCCGACAATAGTTGCGTACTTTGCTGAAAGGCCACAAATCAAGTTCATGAAAAGGGCTGAAGTAACTTCCATAACGGGAGGCGAAATACCGGAAAGCCTACCGAAATTCGACCTTATCATAATGAACCCGCCTTTCCTGAGGCCTACTGGAAGAGGCGGTAGAAAAGGGGGAGGGCTTTTCGGTTTCATAGTTGATGAATCTGTCAGGAAGACCATTATTGATAGATATAATGAGGTTATAAGTAAAGTAATTACGAATCTAAGGGAAATTGGAAACAAGTATCATTATCAGTTTCGTGAAGTCGATGAAAGGAGGGAGCTCCTCAACATAGGGCAAGCTGGTGAAGGATTGCTTTTTCTTTACCTGGCTTCAGAACATGTGAAGGATGGGGGAAAGATAGCTTTTGTCCTGCCTAAATCACTACTTACGGGCATAGATTGGTTCCTTGCAAGATGTTTGTTGCTGGATAAGTTTCACCTTGAACACGTGGTACTCAGCTATGATTCCGAAAACGGGTATAACTTCTCCGAGTCGACGAGTCTAAGCGAAACTCTGATAGTTGCGAGGAAAAGAGAAAAGCCAGAGGACGATGAAGAAACCACGATAACTGTTCTTCTTAGGAAGCCATTAATGTCTTTGGAGGCTAGAGCTTTAGCTTTTAAAATACTTAGAACAGGGAAAGATGATTACATAGAGGTCAACGGGGCCAGAGCATATGTCTACAAATTTTCCAGAGCCGACTTCGTTGCCAACTTAGATAACTGGGGTAAACTATGTGCCTTTCCATCCCCTAAGCTTAATAGGATAGTTGATGGAATTTTCTCAGGCAAGTTATATGGGAAAGCGATATCTATAACCTTACTAGGAAAAATAGCAGACGTTGTCGGTTTAGCTGTAAGAAGAGGTACGTTCCATGAAACATTTAAACAGGTTAGAGAGGGGACTCCTGGGGCGATACCGGCCTTAATAGGTGGTGAGGAAGACATTCGTAGGAGGATTGCCATAATGCAAAACGCTTGGGTGATATGCAAAAATCCGAAATATCTCTTAACAGCAAGCAAGTTCTTGGTGCCAGATCGAATATGGGTTGACACGACGCATGCATTAGCCCTATATTGTAGCAGACCAGTAGTTTGCAGCATCTTCTTTGGACTGAAGCCAAAAAGAGACGGTGAAATGACAGAGGGTATGTTCAAGGCACTTACCTTATGGCTCAATACGACATGGGGAGTGCTCTCAATCTTAGCTAACAGAGCCGAAACTAGAGGCCGTTGGATTGAACTTACCATAACTAAATGGAAGCTCCAACCAATATTAGATGTCACGAAACTTGATGAAGAGAAAATCACAAGGCTAGCCAACATCTTCGACAAATATTCCGGGAAGGAACTGAGGCGACTACCTGAGCAGTTCGAACCAAATAACATAGACCCTATTAGAAAAGAAATTGATAAGGAATTCCTAGAGACATTTAACATAAGGTTTGAAGAGAGAGCACTTAATGAGCAATACCAGCTAGTCTATGAGAATTTATATGCATGGATTGGCTAAAATTAACACGAGCTAAATCCTATAATGACAAAAGCGTGTGCTGTTTAGAGTTCTATTTCGGACCCCCGTTCACCGATTAAGCTTACGGTATGAAGCTTGAATAGCTCGTTTCCCTCTTGCATGGAGAACATTGAAACAAATGATACCTTCTCTTTCACTAGAACGTGCCATCCTGGGCATTTCTGTTCTATCCTTTCACCGACTTCTTTCCATAGATCTTCCAACGAGTTGAACGTGTATATTTTATATTTGTTATCTGTTACTTTATCCACTAGGAACATCTTAATAGGTTTCCCATCGAACTTTAGATGCCTCATTATACGCTCTAGCATCCATAATCTAAAGCCCCTGTCAAGATTCAGGCTATCAGCCGGTGCTGCAATCGTCACGGCTGGACTTTTAAGATAATACTCTGCGATTTGCCTGAGGACTGCACCTACATCCGCCCACTCTGACCCCTTAGCCTCCGCAACCGACCCATCTTCAAACTCAAAGTCTGGGCCTGCACCTCTACCACGAAAATATTGGATCTTGCTCCTATTCAAGTATACCTCAAACACCTTTTTCACTTCTTCCTCGTCCAATAAGTTCGCCTCCTATTCGCCCATTAAACAACTAGTCCCGGTTTCAAGTCTTAATGCTACGAATATAAAATTTTCCTATCTAGATAGATACGTATGCGTTTGCGGGAACCCTAAGGAACGTATCAGCTTGACATTACACTGACTTCAGCCATGCGTACTTGAGGTTTAGAAAAACAAGGGTTTTCTTTTATCCATTGCTTCTAATCTTCGACTATGAATCCTTCTTCAATCAGGATTCTTCTACAATCCTTGCAGAGCGACTTCAGCCATTTAGCAAGCAGTTTCCTCTCCTGCTCCGCAGACTCTATCTTAACGCTGAAGATCCTGTCGAACCTCCTCCTACACTTCTCGCAGACTAAATCGTACTCTGAGGAGCACATCTCTTAAGATAAAGAGCTAGGATAATTTAAGCGTTTGTTGTCGAAAGCGACAACATGTTGCCTATGGCATCATAAATATGACGTTTAGCCTAGCTTAGGTTGTTAAAGAACATGAGGCTGAACAGGCCTTAAAGAAATGGATAACGAAGCTGTGGCAGCGAGACCATTATGGATTTAATGAAGAAAGCTGAAAAACAAAAATAGCGCACGCTAGCCTTAGGTTAGTCGAATGGTAAAGAAGTTGGTTGGCTGAATTTCTAGGTAAGCTCCTAGCTGGTTTTAAGTCCTTAGATACCCTTTCATAAGCATGCGCTAATAAGTTAGATGATTCTTATAAAATCTTAAATAGTGAAGTTTGAGCCATTTTAATTAAAATGGAGAAAAAGGCTCCCTTCAACGTATTTGTAAGTTCTACTTATAGAGATTTGAAAGATGAAAGGGAAAAAGTAATTGAAGCTGTTGAAAAGGTTTGTAAAGCTATTGGAATGGAGAAGTTTCTTCCAGACGAAAAGAGTACTCTTGAAGTCTGTCTAGAACATTTAAGAAAGTGCGATATTTACATAGGGATCATCGGTTCAAGATACGGCTCTATTGTTCCGGAAAATCAGCTTAAAAAAGTAGAAGGTGAAAACTATGAAAAGTATAAAGGATTATCGTTTACGCACTACGAGTTTAGAAAGGCTGGCGAGCTTGGAATTCCAAGAGCCGTTTTTATAATTAACGAAGAAAGCGAAGACGACAAAGTCATAAAGTTTAAGAAAGAAATTGAAGATTCTTTTGTTTCTCCATCCTACTTTAGCAACTTGGATGAACTCAGTGAGAAAGTTGAAAGCTTTTTGAGAGAGAAGATTCCTGAATGGGTGTTCGGTGGAAGATTAAAAATTCCAGGCTTCTATGGGCGTGAGGGTGAACTTCGTGAACTTTACGAGAAGATAACCGGTGAAAAGCAAATATGTAGCGTTGTTAATGTTTTTGGGATTGGTGGAATTGGTAAGACGGCTTTTGTTGAAGCTTTGCTACTGCTCTTAAGCATTAGAGGATATCCTGCATGGGAAGTTAGAAGCACTGAAGGCAGAGAAACCACTTTCTATACTCCAGAAAATTACAAGACTAGTGTCTTAGAATTTCCAGACATAAGGGGTTTAGTGCAGCTTTTAGGAATTGAAGCAAAAAGAAATATTGAGGATTCTATTATAAGATGGTTAGATGACAATAAAGTTGTACTTTTTATTGACGACTTTCAAAAACTAGAGAATAACCTTAAAGACTCCGTCAACAAAGCTTACGATAAGCTAGAAAATGGAAAGATAATTATTGCATCAAGAGGACGTGCTAATGTAAATTGGCACTTTTCTAAAGAGCTG
>Ga0315298_1007619_pt1 | contig 14176 bp, 11 predicted proteins | sample WHS_1_MG_FD_203077 | JGI IMG/M metagenome (GOLD analysis project Ga0315298, IMG submission 203077) | Extremophilic microbial mat communities from Washburn Hot Springs, YNP, Wyoming, USA - WHS_1_MG | ecosystem: Environmental > Aquatic > Thermal springs > Hot (42-90C) | place: USA: Wyoming...
AGGATACATATCCAAATATTACTAATTATTAGAGGGCTAATATGAATTTCATAAAAACTTCAAAATTCTCTGTAAAAGGTATTGACACAACACGGTACATTTCGAGCGAAGCGAGAAATCTCCTATTCAATCGAAAGGGGAAACTGACCCCTTTCGAACTTTCCCCAGAACGCTTTAAATTCTTTTTGGGTAGAGTTGGAGGAGGGCTCTGCCCTCCTCCACTGAAAGGAGGAGACCCCTCAGAACGGCATTTCGGGGTGACGGCGGGCTTGGAGACTCCTCGTCGCTTGCGCTCCTCGGAGTGACAGTGAGTGGTTTTTGGGGGAGTATTGAGAGGTGAAGTGGAACCCCCTCAAGTGGTTGAGGAAGGGCGACACTGATGGTTGACAGAAATATAAATTTGTGTAAAATTAATAAAGATTTAAATATTTTTTAATAGAGAGGTGAGAGATGGAAGGGTTATTCGATTTTTGCGATAAAAAGAGAAACTTTTTTGTTGCATCGGTTTTTGGGGCAAGACACTTTGTCAACTTTTATATCCTTCATCTTCTTCGTAACTCGGATATGTATGGAGAAGAGATCTCTGACAATGTTTCGGAACTCCTTTCGCATCTGTGGAAACCAAGCCCTGGCTTTATATACCCAATTCTAAAAAAACTTGAAGCACATAACCTCATAAAGGGAAGATGGGATTATACCCAGTCCCATCCCAGATACATCTATAGCATCACAGAGAAGGGAAAAGAAGAGTACGAAAAGCACAGGGAAGTTTACAAAACAAAATTGGATGAACTCATCAAAATTTTTGAGAGAGTAAAGAAAGAGATTTTTAACGAATAACTATTGCCCGACATAGAATTTCACTTCTCCAAATGAAATCCAGTCACCAAGTTGCCCCTGCATAATTTTATGCGATACAGCATAAATTCTTATTGTATACGCACCATCGGGCAAATCCATTGGAATTTTATATTTTATCGACAGGGTTTTTGGAGGAACATTGCCATCTATAAGTACCCAATCCCCTTTTGGTGGTATAAGATACACAACATACCGCTCAACATTATTAAAGTTTGATGGAATCCACTGGATGTCAATCTCGCTCCCTTGCTTGTACTTAAGGGCACTATTTGGGCTTGCAACTGTTATAATTGGCCCGTATTTCTCAAACTCCTTCCTTGCATCCGTAAAATTCGGGTCGTATAAACACGCATAAAAGAGGTGCTGCACCCCCTGCGGGAGATTCCCTGCGCTTATCTCAATCGTTCCCAACTTGTAGAGGGCATAGGCATTTCGAGAACTCGAAGAAACCGCAAGTGCATAATTCTCTTTGGCACTCTTTAAATCATTTAACTTCTCGTAATAAATCCCATACCCAATATAGACATCGGTTAGAATATCATTTGAAGAAAAACCCTGCGCAATTGCTTTCTTTCCCAAATCAAGCGCTAAATCAAGTTCGCTTTTTGCGTTTTGTTGGTCATTTTCAAGATTTATATACGCAAGCGCAAGGGATGTATGAGCACCAGGGTCAAGCGGGTTTAGGTCGATAGTCTTTTTAAATTCATCGATACAACTCTTGTTACCAGTTTGATATAATAATTTTCCAAGTTCAAAGTGGTATAGAAAGTATTTAGGACACCTTCTTATGGCGGCATTGTATTCAGAAACTATATCATTTAAGTTATCCTGCGTTTCACTTTGAGGAAATACAACCTGATACATAAAATGCGCAAGGTCATAGTAGGGTTTTGCATCAAGCGGATTGAAAAGGGCTGCAGATTTAAAATCCGCAACAGTCTTTTCTACGGGTACTCTTCCAACATTTGCAAGAGCGAGCCTATCGATATTGGCAGAAAGGAATTGAAAAAGAATGACCGTAAGGGCGATAATGAACACAACAATAAACATAAATACCCTGTTTAACTCCCGCTCTCCCTTTCTTTTTGTAATAACCTTCTCCTTTTTCTTAAAAACCCTATCAAAGAAAAACTTCCTTACAGGGCATACAGCAGTAATGTAGTGAGGCTCATCCTGTGAAAATAGCACACCAAAGAAAAAGAAAAACACCATCGGCACAAACATCAAAGACCAGTCAAAATCAATGAGAGCATGAAGAAAAATTGCAAGTAATCCTGTAAAGAGCCCTACTTTTAAACTACTCCCAATCTTTAGAGATTTTATTCCCCTTACAAAAAGAGAAATTATAAGATAAATAAAGATACCTGCACCCACTATGCCCATCTCTGGAAGATACTGGAATAGAATACTATGCGGAAACTTGGAGAAAAAGTAAATTGACCTGTATTTTGCATATATGTATTGGTATGTGCCAAGCCCTGTGCCAAAAATCGGATAGTCTCTTAAAATCTTGAAGGCGTCTTTTATCATAAAGACACGCCCGCCAAGGGAAGAATTATACTGACCCTTTAAAAAGAAATTAATTAGAGTCTGAATTTTACTTACAAATGTTCCAATATAAGGCGCAATAACATTTTTCTTGAGCACAAACAATACGCCACCTGCCGAAGCAACAGCAAGCAAGGTAAATAAAGAGATAATTTTTTCTCTTTTAGGGAGCAGGATAACAAAGGTAAGCACGCCTACGAGAAACACCAAAAGCGCGCCTCTTGATTGGGTGAGGACAAATGCAATCAAGAAGAATAAAAGAAGCAAAATATAAATGACCTTCTTTAATATGCCTTTTTCATTAAGGACAAACCCTGCAGTAATAAATAAAGGAAAAAGTAGAAATCCGCCAAAGGTATTTGAGTACTGAAGAGTAGAAGCAATAGATAGTCCCTGAACAAAACCGTTATCCACAAAATATTTAAAAAATGGAGAAGATAAATTAAACCTCACCCCAATATATGCAAGAAATCCTAAAAGAGAAAGCAAAAAAGAAATGCCAAGGATAAAATTAAGTGAAACACGGAACATCAATTCGTTTGAAACCGTATCGATTGCAATATAAGAGAGAATTACATAAAGGACTATTTTGTAAAACTCTGTAAGCGTTGTAAAGAAATAGACCGTGAAGAAAAGAGATACAAAAGAAACTAAAAGGAAAAGAAATATACTTAATTCAATTCCACTTCCCTTTATGGATTCGCCTTTTACAAACTTTTTATATACAAAAAGGACAATGGCAGGTAAACTCAAAAGGAATGTAAGATATGTCTCCCACTGGAAATACCCCCCCTGAAAAAGGGCAGTAAAGGCAATGGGGACAAGCGAAAAAACAAATATAAGGACATTCAGCAGGGTGCTCTCTTTTACTTCCTTTTTATTAACTTTGCTCTTTTTTGCCATCTCTTAATTATACACAATTGACAGAAATTTTATATCCGACAAGTTAAGGATTTTATCCTGGATTTAATGGAACCGATCTTACTCTTACAATTTCTTTTCCATTTTTATCGATACCCTTAATAAAAATTACAAATGGTCCCTTATCCGGTACTTTAATATAAGCAATTCTTGCGTCACTTTTTACTTCGCTTTCTTCAACTATTGAACCATTTACCTCAACACCTACAATAATCTTATCAAGCAAATTTGCATTCCTCACAATAGAATAGCGCATCTCTAAAGTGGTCCCCGCCTTTAAACTCACTTTATTAAGGTCTGTCTCAACTTTAATAAGAGGTGCAATGGCAAAGTACTCATTGTATGCGTCCTCAATACAGGGATTTATGTTTATTGTAGAATAGAGATATTCAACCTCTGAAAGAAGGTCGTTTTTTGACTTTGCAACTTCCGAAAGCCCTAAATATGCAAATGCATTTTCTTTGTCAAGTTCCAAAGCCTTTATAAAATATGTCTTTGCTTTGTCTTCTTTTAAATGCGCAAAACCAAGCGCAGTGTATGCAATTGAATCTTTTTCTTTGGGCGTTATATAGTGCATAGCCCTGTACTCTTCATCAGTGCCTTTAAAGTTTAACGCATCTCTTGCAAGTGTATCAACTTCATCTGTATTGCCTTTCCCAGTATAAGCAAGTGCAAGGGATGGATCTGCCCTTATTGGCGCCCAGAGAGGGTTTCTCTCAAGCGCAACTTGTCCAAAATCAATTGCCTTTTCGTCTTTTGAATAGAGATAAAGGCGTGAAAGCCTCAACGGGATATAGAAAGAAATCTTGTTTTCCTTATACGCCCTAATGAGCGTATCCTTCGCTTTTGGGACATTCTCTTCCCTCAAGACATTTACCATTGCTAAATCTTCGTAAGTTTCAGCAAGGTTTGTTAGATATTCTGCGTTGTATCGTGAAGCAGTCACTGCAACCTTGAAGTTTGCATTTGCTGTAGCAACATCGCCTTTTTGAACATAGTTTTCACCTGTTGTTGCATAAATTGACGCAACAGTTTCAGGAATAAAGAAGATAACGAATAATACAAATACAACCGCCATAGAGAGAAGCACAAATGAATCTGAAGAGAAAACTCCAGAATTTACTTTTCTTTTACTACCTGCAAGCGCAAGTGCGATAAAGAAAAGAATGATTATGGAAAGATATTGAAAACTTAAATCGAGGTTTATGTGAATGAACATTACAAGGAATGCAATTGCAATAAAAATATCTCTGTCACTTTGAAAGGCGTTTTCTTTAAAAGATGCCCAAAATACGGACACAATAAAGAAAAGAAACGCACCTGTCCCTAAAACTCCTGTTTCTGCAAGAAGCCGTGCAAGAAGAGAATGTGGATCAAGCGCATAAAAAAGGCCGACTCTGTAATTTAAGATTGCGTCTCTAAATGTATTAAGCCCTGTCCCAAAAATAGGATATCTCTTGAATATGTTTAAAGAGTCTAAAAGAAGTTGAATGCGATTTTCAAGTGAAAAGTTGTAAGTGCCTGCCAAAAATGTGAATAGTTCCTTTGCATGTGCCGCCCTATCTTTAACGATTGGTGCAAAAAAGATATTATTAAGAAAAATAAGAATGCCTGTAACAAGAAACACAGAAAGTGTATCCAGAACAAGCCTTTTCTTATCTTTTAAGAATAATAGAAGAGTTACAATGCCTATGAGAAAAGAAATGTATGCGCCTCGTGAATCCGCAAGGTATAAGGCAAACAACATTAGCACCGATTCAACAAAGAAAATAAGTTTTCTTTGAGAGGTTTCAGTTGTAAGGAGTCCAAGTGAAATCAATGAGAAAAAGAGAAGATAGGTTGCAGCTGCATTTGGATACTGGAAGAAACTTGCAACTCTTGAGCCCTGTATAAAGCCATTTGAAACAAAAAATTGAGAAAGTTTACTTTCACTAAAGAAAACATAAGAAAGATACTCAAAGATGCTTGTAAGAGAAAACGCCGTTCCGATTGAAGAAAGAGCAATCAAAAATCCTTTTACATCCTCTTTTTTCAGAAGCGACGAAACAACGAAAAAGTTTATAACGCCCGAAAATATCTCAAAGAATCCAACAAGGGATGCATACCTGTATTTTGATGTGAGGAGAAGCGCAAGTATCACGAAAATAAAAATCCACATTGAAACTGATTTTTTGTAGAGGCTTACCTCATGAACCTTTGATACATAAAAAAGAAACAGGATAAATATAATGAAAGATAGCATCATCGAGATAAATGCATAGTATTTGAGTTCCACCCCGTTAAAAACAGTGATAAATATGAGGTTGAATAGAACTAACCCAACAATTAATTTCTTAAGCAATCTCTCACTCATCCCAGATATTCCTTGTGCGTTTTAAACCACTCAACAGTCTTTTTAATGCCCTCATAAAGAGAATAGTGAGGCACAAATCCAAGCGCTTCTTTTGCAAAAGTCCCATCGAGTGCAATGCGCTTTACTTCACCTGGTCTTTCATCTGCATAAATTGGCTCTATTTTCTTTCCAAAAACTTCGGAAAGTATTTCCACAAGTTCGTTTACGGAAGTTTCAATGCCTGTCCCGATGTTGTAAGTACCCTCTTTCCCGGTAAGCGCAAGCAAGTTTGCCCTAACAACATCCTCGACAAATATATAATCCCGTGTTTGTGTGCCATCTCCATAGATTATAGGGCGTTCTCCTTTAAGAATTTTCCCTATAAATATTGCAATCACACCTGCTTCACCAAGAGGATCCTGTCTTGGTCCATACACATTTGCATATCGCAAAATGACCCTTTCAAATCCGTGAGTCTCCTCCGGAAGCCCTTTGTTTTCAACATTTTGAGCGGAGCTGGTTGGATTATTTTGTTCTCCTTCCGAAAAACTTCCTTTTCTGTCCTCATGAGGATAACTAATGGGAGCATTTTGATCTCCTCCCAGAAGTCTTGCTTTCCCGTCGTTTTTAGGGGAACAAAGTGGAGTATCTCGATCTCCTCCTGAAAGCCTTCCCTCGCTGTCGTCGTGAGCGGAACGAAGTGGAGCGTAACGATCTCCTCCGTATAGCCTTTTAAAGTAATTAAGGTAGTTTTCCCCGCAGTATTTTGATACACCATAAGGTGAAAGAGGCTCAACAGGTGTATCTTCGGTTGCAGGAAGTTTCAAAGGCTCTCCATAAAGTGCGCCACCCGTCGAAGAGAATATAACTCTTTTAACTCCATACTCAACAGATAACTTAAACAAGTTAATTGACCCTAATACATTTATCATCCCATCAAACACGGGGTCACTTACGGATTTCCGCACATCAATCTGCGCTGCAAGATGGTAAAGTATCTCCGGCTTAAAGTCTTTAAAGACCTTTTCTACACCTTCAAAATCAGTAATATCCACATTATGGAATTTTGCATCAGGGTTCAAATTTTCTTTCCTTCCTGTCGATAGATTATCCAAGACTGCAACCTCGTGCCCCTCTCTAACAAGCGCATCGACTACATTTGACCCAATAAACCCTGCACCACCTGTAACCAAAATTTTCATTAGTTCCTCCACAAAGCCATATAATTTAAACCTTCACAAAATTATAACCAAATTCAGTTAAAAAATGTTTAACACCTCTCAAATTTTCGATTCCAACCAAAAGGAGGAGACCCCTCACTCAATCGAAAGGGGCAAAAGTCCCCCTTCCAGAACCGACCGTAGTTTGGTCGTCCTGAGCGTAGCGAAGGATCTCCGCCTTTCCCCCAAAGGCATAAAGTTGTTTTCGGGTGGAGTTTCGAGGAGGGTCAGTTCACCTCCTCGATTGGCTTATGGTTCTACCTCAATTTCCCCTCCAACTCTATCGTAAGGTCTTTCAGTGTTTTTACTTCTTCCCTGAGTGTCTCTGCATTCTTTTCTTCAAGAAAATCGACAATATTTATTGCATGTTGAACGCTCTTTATCGCACTTTTTAAACTTACCGGCTTAAAGTGGGTCATTGTGCTTACCATATTTGCAACATCGTCTGAAGAAAGTTCTTGCTCTTCAATAATCTTTACCACCTTTTTAATAGTTTCTATATCCTTTACTTTAAGGAGATTTTCAACATGCCGTGAGGTAAGAGGAGAATTCGGGTCATCAATCTTCCTCTGTATCTCTTCGGGAAGTTCAAGGAGGCTCACCCAGCGTATAAGGGTAATAGGTGATTTTCCAATCGCCTTGCACAGTGCGCTCACAGTGAGCGCAAACTCCTCAGGGACTTCTCTTCCTCTCCTGTAGTTTATAAGAAGCGTTTTCATGCTTTTATCCCCTGCATACGGCTTGAGATAGTTGTAAATGGCTCTTGCCCTCTCAACAGGCGAGATATCCTCCCTCTGGAGATTTTCTACAATCTGTATTTCCCTTATAACCTGCTCGTTCTGTGGGTCAATTACAATAGCGGGGATTGTCTCCTGCCCCAAAAGAAGCGTTGCCCTAAACCTTCTCTCCCCTGCAACAATGAGGTATCTTGAATCTACTTTCCTTACAAGTATTGGTTCAAGGACGCCATGCTTTTCAATACTATCTGCCAGCTCTTTTATACTCTCTTCATTAAAATGCTTTCTTGGCTGGTTTGGATCAGGTTCAATGTCCTTTACATTCAAATCAAGTACCTTTGTATGTATCTTTTCCTGCACTAACTCTTCAATATACCCCTTATCGTATCTTGTTAAAAAATCCTTTGGTAAACCTTTTTTATCCAATTTTCCCTCCCTATTTCCCTAATCTTTTAAGGACTTCTTCTCCTAAGTTTGCATACTGCAATGCGCCCTTTGAATCGGGAGCAAAGGCAAATATGTCTTCTTTAAATGCAGGGCTTTCTTCAAGCCTCACATTCCTTGAAATGCGTTCATCAAATACAAGGTCAGAGAAAAGTTCCATAATCTTCTTACCTGCATCCTTTGCAAGGATAGTCCTTCCATCTACCATTGTAATAACAACGCCCAATATTTTTAGCCTTTCATTAAATGTATCTCTCACGCCTTTAAATGTATCAAGAAAGTCTTCAACTCCTTCCAGTGCCCATGGCGAAGGTGTAATAGGGACGATCACATAGTCAGATGCAGCAAGCGCATTTACTGTGAGCAGTCCAAGGGAAGGAGGCGTATCAACAACAAGAAAACTGAACATATTCACAAGTTTTCCTGTAAGTTTTCTCAATCTTATGGGCGCATCAAACTCACCTGCAAGTGCCCTTTCCACTTTTGCAAGATGAATTGAAGAGGGTATAAGAAATAGATTTGGCACAAGCGTCTCGTAAATAAGTTCGGATGGTTCAAATGCCTCGTCCATAAGAGCAGAATATACAGTTTTCGAGGGAGGATTCTCAAGAAATACAAATGTAGAGTTTGCCTGTGGGTCGATATCTATAAGGAGGGTTTTGAAGTTTTTTCGTGCCAAAAACGATGCAATGTTAACTGCAGTTGTTGTCTTCCCAACTCCACCCTTCTGGTTTGCAATAGTAATTGTAATCACACAAGACCTCCTTCATCAATTATTTTTAATAAAGCAATAAACTCCTTTAAATCTTCTTTCCATTCTTCTCTTCTCCTTTTATAATAGTATCTTCCTTTCATTGTAATGCCATAAACAAGGCGTGGATGTTTTGTCCTGCCAACAATCCATTCTCCCTTTATATAACCCTGGACGCTTAGCTTTTTAAGCAGGGGGTATATAAAACCAGGGTTCGGATACCATCTTCCTTCACTCAAGTCGGAAATTGCCCTTGAAATCTCCTCTCCATAAAGTTCTCTTCCATAAAGCAAATGGAGGATATAGAAAGAGAGAAATTCCCTGGAGCCAAAAAAACTCGTTATAAATAAATTTTTGTCTTCTTTTTTATTAAAATCTTTTGGCACCTTTCGCACCCTCACTATAAATTTTTATAATTATACCCCATTTATTAATTTTTAAAAACCCTTCACTATCTATTATGGAGGGAATGTCAAAAATTCTTTGAAAAAATAAAAATTGCCTGTATAATTTGTATTTAGATGAAAGACTATATAAGAGGATTTTCGATACATAAACCCACTGTGGTTGGGAAAAAAGGGGTGGATTATCGGATGTGAGAGATGAAATTTACATAAGAGGGGCGAGGGTTCATAACCTCAAAAATATCACCCTTGTAATACCTCGGAATAAACTTGTCGTTATAACAGGTGTATCAGGCTCGGGGAAGTCTTCTCTTGCATTTGATACGCTCTATGCAGAAGGGCAGAGGCGTTATGTGGAATCTCTTTCAGCATATGCAAGGCAGTTCATTGGCATTATGGAAAAACCAGATGTGGATGTGATTACTGGACTTTCTCCTGCCATTGCAATTGACCAGAAGAGTGCAAGTAAAAACCCCCGTTCAACTGTAGGCACAATGACAGAAATCTATGATTACCTGAGGCTTCTCTATGCACGCATCGGCGTCCCACATTGCCCGAACGATGGCACAGTGATAAAAAAGCAGACGCCAGACGAAATTGTGGAGCAGATCTTTAAAACGCTTCCCCACAAAAAGATAGAGATCCTTGCACCGCTTGTGAGGGGAAGGAAGGGAGAGTACAGGGCACTTTTTGAAAAATATGTAAAGAAGGGATATGCACGGGTAAGGGTAGACGGCATTATGTATACTCTTCAGGAAGAGATCCCGCTTGATAAAAATAAAAAACATGATATTGACCTTGTTGTGGATAGGGTGGTTGTTGTGGAGGATGAAAAGAGCAGGATCGAAGATTCAATTGAACTTGCTCTGGAAGAGGGCGACGGCGTTACCAAAGTGAGGGAGGAGGAAGGAGGGGAGTATCTTTACTCTTCAAAATTTGCCTGCCCTGTGTGTGGATTCTCCATAGAAGAAATTGAGCCAAGACTTTTTTCTTTTAATTCACCATATGGTGCCTGCCCTGAATGCGCTGGCCTTGGCTTTAAGATCGAGCCAGACCCTGACTTAATAGTGCGTGATTGGAACCTGAGCCTGGAAGAGGGTGCAATACAGATCCCTGGTTTCAGAGGATTTGATACATACACTTTTCAAATTCTCCTTCAGGTTGCAAGGCGATACGGTATTGATACTTACAAACCGCTTAAGGACTTTACAAAGGAAGAACTGGACCTCATCTTTTATGGGACAGAGGGAAGGATTCCTGTAAAAGTTGTGTCAAAGGAGGGAGAAGAATACCACTTTGGCACATACTTTGAAGGGATTGTAAATCTCCTCAAAAGGCGATATAACGAGACAGAGTCAGAGAGTATGAAAGAAGAATACGAGAAATTTATGCGGCGTGTGGAGTGCCCTCTCTGTCATGGAAAAAGGTTAAGGAAGGAAGCACTTGCAGTAACAGTTAATGGCATTAACATTGCAGATTTAACAAGTTTTTCAATAGGGCATGCCTATAAATTCTTTTTGCACCTTGGGCCACTTCTTTCGGAAAAAGAGCGCCTTATCTCTCATCAGATTATAAAAGAGATTAAAAACAGGCTTAAATTTCTCATAGATGTGGGGTTGGGATATCTTACTCTGGACAGACCTTCGGAGACCCTTGCAGGAGGAGAGGCGCAGAGGATCCGCCTTGCTACACAAGTTGGCTCAAAACTTGTTGGTGTCCTTTATGTCCTTGATGAGCCTTCCATTGGGCTTCATCCACGGGATACGGATAAGTTATTGAAGACACTCAAGGAGTTAAGAGACATTGGGAATACAGTCATTGTTGTAGAGCACGACGAAGAGACGATAAGGGAGGCAGATTACATTGTGGATATAGGACCCGGTGCAGGCGAAGAGGGAGGTTATATTGTTAAAACGGGGACACTTGAAGATATAATGAACGAGCCAAGGTCACTTACAGGACAGTACCTCAAAGGTGCGCTCACAATTCCTGTGCCAGAGAAAAGAAGAAGCAGTCGTGGTGAATTCCTTGTTGTAAAAGGAGCAAGAGAGCATAACCTGAAAAATATTACAGTTGAATTTCCCCTCCACACATTTATCTGTGTAACAGGTGTATCAGGTTCGGGAAAATCTACGCTTATCTATGATGTCCTCTTTAAGGCATTGATGAAGAAGATCTACAAATCAAAGGAAGAACCGGGGAAACACGACAAGATAGAAGGGATAGAATACATCGATAAGGTTGTGATGGTAGACCAATCTCCTATTGGACGCACTCCTCGCTCAAATCCTGCAACATACACGGGTGTTTTTACACCTATAAGGGAACTCTTTGCAAGCCTTCCTGAAGCAAAGGCAAGGGGATACAGGGCAGGGAGGTTCAGTTTTAATGTGCCTGGTGGAAGGTGCGAAGCATGCGAAGGAAATGGATACATAAAGGTGGAGATGCAATTTTTACCGGATGTGTATGTGCCGTGCGAAGTGTGCCATGGGAGGCGTTACAACAAAGAGACACTTGAAATAAAGTACAAAGGAAAAAGCATAGCGGATGTGCTTGAGATGAGCGTAAAAGAGGCAATGGCATTCTTTGAAAATATCCCTGAGATAAAAAGGAAACTTAAGTTTTTAGATGATGTGGGGCTCGGGTATATAAAGTTAGGACAATCTGCAACAACCCTTTCAGGAGGAGAGGCACAGAGAGTAAAACTTGCTTCAGAACTTCAAAAGCGAGGCACCGGAAGGACTATCTATTTTTTGGACGAACCCACAACAGGACTTCACTTTGCAGATGTCCAGAAACTCATAGATGTCCTTCAAAGGCTTGTAAATCAGGGGAATACGGTGATCATTATCGAACACAATCTTGACATAATAAAATCTGCTGATTATATTATTGACCTTGGACCCGAAGGAGGAGAAAAAGGCGGATATGTTGTGGGGACTGGCACACCGGAAGAGATTGCAAACAATCCAAACTCCTATACAGGGCAGTATCTAAAAAGAGTCTTAGGACAAATTAAGTAACCTTTTATAAACAGGGGCAATATTTACTATTACACCAAGATTTTTGTTAACAGTGTGTGGATATATCATATGAAAGCGGGGAGTGGTCCCCGCTTATGGTAAAAATTATAAAGTCTACTTAACCTTCTTGTGGCAGAACCACCAATCGAAGCAGGTGTACTCTTTCACTCTCTTTTTAGCAGTTTCTACATCAGATGCAGGACTGATTATCACTTCGTCCTTAATGAGTTCGTTGTTAGGCCAGTTTGCAGGAATTGCAACACCTTCTTTATCTGCAAGTTGCAAGCCTTCGACAATTCTTAAGATTTCATCCATATTCCTACCAAGTTCCTGTGGATAGTAGAGCATTAACCTTATGAGGCCCCTGTCATCAATCACAAATACTGCTCTTACAGTGTTCGTGCCCTTGTTTGGATGAAGCATTCCAAGTGTTTCTGCAATTTGACCTCTATCGTCTGCAATGATGGGAAACGGAATTTGCACCTTCAAAGTGTTCTCAATCCACTCAACCCATTTAATGTGAGAGAATACCTGGTCGATTGAAAGACCAAGAAGTTCTGTGTTGAGTTTTTTGAATTGCTCATACCTCTTTGCAAATGCAACGAATTCGGTCGTGCAAACCGGAGTGAAATCCGCAGGATGGCTAAAAAGCACTAACCATTTGCCTTTGTAGTCATCTGGTAATTTCTTCACACCATGTGTTGTCTTCACAGTAAACCCTGGGAGTTTTTCACCCAATAAAGGCAATCTTTTTACTTCTTCCATCTTTTACCTCCTAATTTAAAATTTTTCTAAACTACAGTTATATTTTATTCAAAAATAATTTTTTGTCAAGACCTATGGAAACTATAAGATAACATTTCAAACGAAGTGAGGAGTGACAATCAATCGAAGGGGTTAAAAGACCCCCTTCGAACTTCCCCCGAAAGACAAAAATCATCAATACCGCCCGTCATGCCGAGCGTAGCGAGGCATCTCCAATTATTGGGAAGGGGCAAAAGACCCCTTTCGACCCGACACGAAGTGTCGTCCCGAACGCCTTTTGTGAGGGATCTCCATCAATCGAAAGGGGGAACAGACCCCTTTCGAACTTACCCCATAAAGACAAAAATCATCAATACCGCCGTCATTCCGAGGGCTTTAGCCCGAGGAATCTCCTCAGTTTATTCTTTGGGTGGAGTTGGAGGAAGGCTCTGCCCTACTCCAATGATTGAGACCCCTCACTGCGTTCGGGGTGACACTTTATCGAAGGGGTTAAAAGACCCCTCTTCGAACCGACCGTAGTTTGTCGTCCTGAGCGAAGCGAAGGATCTCCTAATATTGGAACGAGGGCTACGCCCCCTTTCCAACTTTTCCCCAAGACAAAACCAACCAATTTGTCATGCCGAGCGTAGCGAGGCATCTCCTCAGTTTATGTTTTCAGAGTGACAAAGAACGGGCTAATGGTGACAGGCAGTGGTCTTCAGGAGCAGTAACATTACCGTCGACTTATACCTAACAAAAATTGATTAAATCTACTACCTTGTTAGGTTGCGACGCCTCTACATCCCCTATTGGATGTAGACTTATCCCCCACACTATTCCGTAAGTTCTTGAGGAGCTTACAAAACTCGTAGTCGCTTTTAATTTTCACTGGGTTGCTTAACTTAAACAGGTAATGCTTTAACCAGTCAAAACTTTTTCCTGTCCCTATTCTAATGTGGTTTACTGCTCCGTTTATGTCTGCATTAAAGACCTTGTTTATTTTAGTATCTAAAAACAATCCTCTCTTAACACGCCTTCCATTGAAAGCATTAGTTAATTGAGGATCATTTTGAATACGCTTTACATTACCCGAAAGAGAACTTGCTTGAGAGGAATACTTTTCATCTATCCAGTGAACTGTAATGCCATATTCCTGTGCCTTGTATTCAATGTATTTCAGGAACTGAATAA
>Ga0315298_1007620_pt1 | contig 14172 bp, 9 predicted proteins | sample WHS_1_MG_FD_203077 | JGI IMG/M metagenome (GOLD analysis project Ga0315298, IMG submission 203077) | Extremophilic microbial mat communities from Washburn Hot Springs, YNP, Wyoming, USA - WHS_1_MG | ecosystem: Environmental > Aquatic > Thermal springs > Hot (42-90C) | place: USA: Wyoming...
AAGCTTGGGGAGAGGAGGAGCCTCCGGCGACACACTAGCCCACACAACCAACCACACTTCACACACTCCTCCCAGCTCCCCTCTCCCCGTAAGTGGGAGAGGGGTGGCGAAGCCGGGGTGAGGGAAACTCCCTGCGCTCAGTTGGAGGCGAGGGCACGAGGACAACCACTATCTCACTTCCCCTCACCCCCTGCCCCCTCTCCCACGGCGCAAAGCTTGGGGAGAGGGGGAGCCTCCGGCGTCCCAGCAGCTTACACAACCAACCACAACCTCACAGGCTCCTCCCAGCTCCCCTCTCCCCGTGAGTGGGAGAGGGGTGGCGAAGCCGGGGTGAGGGGAACCACAAGGCTTGCCTAACGACCTCTTCGATCATGCAAGGGAGCCGGGGTGAGGGCAACTCCCTGCCCTAACCGCCCCAAACATCATACAAGGGTGGCAAAGCCGCGGTGAGGGCAACCACAAGGCTTGCCTAGGCGCCTATTCGATCATACAAGGGCCAGGGGCGAGGGCAACCACGAGCTTTGCCCAGCCGCCTCTTCCATAAATACACAGGTGGGGGGCAAGCGCCGCAGAACAGCGCCCCCCGAAGTGCATCGTCCCCGTTTTCCAGCTCTTACAGGGCCTTGCGTTTCGTTGACAAAGCACCAGGGGCGAAGTAAGATAGGGCTGTATGAGAGCCTGGGTGGAAGCTCGCGCCGCTGGCGTGTGCGTTCCCGGCGCGAAGGGGGTTTCGAATACGGCTTGCTGCTAACCATCACACTCAACGCGGCCGTGGACAGAACCTACACCATCCCCGGCTTTGCGCTAAACAGGGTTCACCGCCCCGCTGGCTTCCGCGCTGTTGCTGGTGGGAAGGGCATCAATGTTGCCAGGGTCTTCAAAGAGCTGGGCGGCCACGTTGTGGCCGGCGGCTTCTTGGGGGGCCATAACGGTGAGCTCATAGCGGACGGGCTGAGGCAGGAAGGCATTCCCGCACAGTTCGTGTGGACCCGCGAAGAGTCGCGCACCTGCATCGCGGTTATAGACCCCGATGCTCAGACGCAAACCGAGGTGAACGAGAACGGACCGACGGTGACCGCGGAGGAGGTACGCGAGCTTATACGCCTGTTCGCCGACCTGCTTGGCGGAGTGCAGGCCGTAACGTTGTCCGGAAGCCTGCCGCCGGGATGCCCGGACGATATCTACGCTACGCTGATTTCACTGGCGCGAGACGCTGGCGTGTTGTGCGCGCTAGACGCCAGCGGTACGCCTCTTCTGAAAGGGTGGCGGGCCAGGCCAGATATAGTTAAGTGCAACAACTTCGAGCTATCCGCATTGCGCGCGGATGCGGGCACTTCGGTCGACGACGTGACGAAGGCGGCGCTCTCTCTGCTGGGAGAGGGCACCCACGAAGCGATCGTAACGTTGGGGGCCAGAGGTGCGGTTGCAGCCGCGGATGGCCAAGTATGGTACGCTCCCTCACCCAAGGTGGAGTTCGTGAGCGCCGTGGGGTCTGGCGATGCCTTCCTCGCGGCGTACATGTGGGCCAAGATGAAGGGGGAAAACGTCCCCTCGTGCTTGGCTTGGGGGGTAGCAGCTGGCGCCGCCAACGCCGCCGTTTATGGGGCCGGCTTCTGCCAGCGTCACCGCATACAAGAGCTTAGGGCGACCTGCGCACCCGAGGCTCAAATCCCGGAGTAGGAAGATGGCGATGCCGGGGCCGATGGAGCTTCTGGTCATTATGCTGGTGGCTCTGCTGATCTTCGGGCCCCAAAGAATGCCGGAGATTGGCCGCTCCGTAGCACGCACGCTGCGAGAGCTTACCCGCATTAAGCAGGAGCTGATGGGGCAGATAACCAGACTCGACCTTGATTCAGATGATCCGGAAGAGCAGAAGCTCTCCAGGAAGGATGACCCGATATGATCGCACCGTTTGCAATGCTGGGCGTGCAGGAGCTGTGGCCCATAGCCATCGTCGTTCTCGTCCTGTTCGGCGCCAAGAGGCTGCCGGAGATGGCTAGGTCCATGGGCCAGGGCATCAAGGAGTTCAAGAAGGGCCTTCGCGAGATCGATGAGGAGGACGATCGGCCCGCTCCCAGGGCCGCTTCGGAGGACAAGGTAGCTAAGGAGTAAAGCAGTAACACCTAATGGTACAGAACGAGATACTGGCCCGGCTGCGCCGCGCCATCTGCGCCGCCCGGGATGCCGGCGAGGTTAGCCTTCCCGATATCCCGGATCTAGCGCTCGAGGTGCCGCCGGACAAAGCGTTCGGCGACTTCTCGTCTAACGCGGCCCTGGCTTTGGCGCGCCAGGCCGGCATGCCTCCACGCGAGTTGGCCGAGCGCGTGCGCCGACGAATCCCATTGGACGGCCTCATAGAGCGCGTGGAAGTGGCCGGCCCGGGCTTCCTCAACTTCTACCTCAAACCCGACTGGTTGTACGATGCCCTCCGGCGTATCGACGCGGAGGGCGACTCGTATGGCCGCTCTGATGTCGGCAGGGGCACCAGAGTGCAGGTGGAGTTCGTCAGCGCCAACCCCACCGGCCCAATCGCCGTGGTGCAGGGCCGTGCAGCTGCGTTCGGCGACGCGCTGGCCAACCTTCTCCAAGCCACAGGCCACAACGTCCACCGCGAGTACTACATAAACGACGGCGGCAGCCAGGTTGAGCACCTCGGCAAATCCCTCGAGGTCCGCTACCTCCAGCAGCTCGGCAAAGACGTGCCGCTGCCAGACGACTGCTATCCAGGCGAGTACCTCGTGGAGATGGCTCGCGATATCGTGGAGTCGGAAGGCGATCGCTACCTCTCCATGAGCGAAGAGGAGCGCGTGGCCCTCTTCGAGCAGATCGCCGTCACCCGAATCGTCGAGCAGCAGCGCAAAAGCATGGACGCGTTCGGCGTCCAGTTCGACTGCTGGTACCACGAGAAGTCGCTGTACACCAGCGGCAAGCTGGATGAGGCGATCCGCCTCCTCAAAGAGCGCGGGCACGTGTACGAGGCGGAAGGCGCGCTCTGGTTCCGCTCCACCGCCTTCGGCGACGACAAGGATCGCGTGCTGGTGCGCAGCAACGGCAAGCCCGCCTACTTGGCCTCCGATATCGCCTACCACCTGGATAAGTTCAGGCGCGGATTCGAACACGTCATCGATATCTGGGGACCGGACCATCACGGCCACGTGCAGCCCACGCTGGCCGCAGTGGCCGCGTTGGGCGAGGCGGGCCGCCTCGAGATCCTAATCCACCAGATCGTGCGCCTCTTCAGCGGCGGCGAGCTGGTCCGCATGTCCAAGCGCGCTGGCGACATCATCCCCCTAGACGACCTCGTGCAGGAGGTGGGTAAGGATGCCGCCCGCTTCTTCTTCCTTATGCGCGGCGCCGAAACGCCGCTGGATTTCGACCTGGACCTGGCAAAGCGCCAGTCATCCGAGAACCCTGTGTATTACGTCCAGTACGCCCACGCCCGCATCTGCAGCATCCTGCGCGAGGGCGCCAAGGCCGCGGGCTTGCAAGAGATGGTGATCCCGAAAGCCACCGACGTGAACCTGAGCCTGCTGAACACCGAGGGCGACAAGGGCCTCATCCGAAAGCTGTCCGATCTGCCCGACGTCATCCGCGAGGCCGCCGAGGCTAGGGAGCCGCACCGACTGACCCATTATGCCATGGACCTAGCGTCCACCTTCCATGTGTTCTACAGGGACTGCCGCGTGCTTGGCGATGATCCGGACCTCACAGCAGCAAGGCTGGTGCTGGTCAACTGCGCGCGCCTCGTGCTTCGCAACACGCTGGGCCTCATCGGCGTGAGCGCCCCGGAGCGAATGTAAGCGTGAACAGATCCAGGTCGACCGAGCTGTACGAAAGGGCGTGCCGGAGCATACCCGGCGGCGTAAACTCGCCAGTGCGCGCGTTCCGCTCCGTCGGCGGCCACCCGCTCTTCATCGAGCGCGGCACCGAGGCCCGCGTTTGGGACGCGGATGGCAACGCTTACATCGACTACGTCGGCTCTTGGGGCCCGCTCATCCTGGGCCACGCCCATCCGCAGGTGACGGCGGAGGTCTGCGCAGCGGTGGCACACGGCACAACCTTCGGCGCGCCCACCCAGCGCGAGGTGGAGCTGGCCGAAGCCATCTGCGAAGCCGTTCCCTCGGTGGAGATGGTGCGACTGGTCAACTCCGGCACTGAGGCCGTGATGTCTGCCGTCCGGCTCGCGCGCGCCTTCACCGGTCGCTCCCGCATCGTCAAGTTCGATGGGGGATACCACGGCCACGGAGATGCCCTGCTGGCCCGCTCCGGCTCCGGGCTCGCCACGCTGGGCATCCCAGACACGCCCGGCGTCCCCGACGCCGTCGTCGCCGACACGATATCGCTGCCCTACAACAACCTGGACGCCGTGAAGAACGCCTTCGAGCGCGTGGGCGATGGCGTGGCCGCAGTGGTGGTTGAGCCGGTGGCGGGCAATATGGGCGTGGTGCCGCCCGCGCCCGGCTTCCTTCAGGGCCTGCGCGAGATCACCGCCAAACACGGCGCCCTGCTGCTGTTCGACGAGGTGATCACCGGCTTCCGTGTTGGCCTTTCTGGGGCGCAGGGCCTGTACGGCGTGATGCCGGACCTGACGACGCTAGGCAAGATCATCGGCGGCGGCTTCCCCGTGGGCGCGTACGGCGGGCGTCGCGACGTGATGGAGATGGTGGCGCCGTCCGGGCCAGTGTACCAGGCGGGCACCCTCTCCGGCAATCCGGTGGCGGTTGCCGCGGGCTTGGCAACGCTGCGCGTTCTCCGCCAGCCGGGCATATACCAGAAGCTAGAGGAGCTTGGAAGCCGCCTGGAGGACGGGCTGCGGGCGGGTGCCGCCGACGCCGGAGTCCCGGTCACCATAAACCGTGTGGGATCCATGCTCACGTGCTTCTTCGCGGAGGGGCCCGTGACGGATTACGCCTCTGCCAAGCGCTCTGACGCGAACCGGTACGCGCGCTTCTTCGCCGAGATGCTCGAGCGCGGCGTCTACCTAGCGCCGTCCCAGTTCGAAGCGGCGTTCGTGTCTCTTGCCCACACGGAAGGGGACGTCGAGGCCACCATAGCGGCGTCGAAGGAGGCGTTTCGCGCGTTGCGCTAGGCTGGGGCACCGTATCCCAGCACCATAAGCGCTGCCGCTCTGCACCAGATCGTTGTCGGGCGCTGCTGGGCCAAGCGGCACCCAGAGCATCGTGTCACGCTCATCCGCCAGACTAGCTTCGTGCATCGCCATCCTTGGCGCCGCGGTGCTGGGCGTCTGCTCCACCCTCGGCCCAATCCCCGGCGTGGACCTGTGGTGGCAGATGGCGGCCGGCAAGATCATCTGGACAACCGGCGCCGTCCCCACAACCGACCCGTTTTCGTACACCGCACGCGGTCACCCATGGCTGGTGCACGAATGGGCCGCGGACCTCCTGTTCTACCTCATCTACACGCGGCTTGGCCCCACTTGGCTCGTGGCGCTCAAAGTGCTGGTTGAGGGCACGGCGCTGTTGGTCACGCTCCTGCTGGCGCTGCGCTGGTCCTCTAGCCCATGGCTGGCCGCCATCTGCGCCGGGATGGCAGCCGTGGGAGGGCGGTACTTTTGGGACATTCGCCCGCAGATGTTCAGCTACCTCTTTCTTGCTGTGCTGCTGGTGCTGGTGGACGATTTCCGCTCGCGGGGGAAGGTATGGCCGCTGTGGGTTATCCCCCTGCTCATGCTCCTGTGGGCCAACCTGCACGGCGGGATCCTGTTGGCCCCCCTCGTGCTGCTTGCGTACCTCTTCGGTGACAGCGTGGACTACCTGCTGCGCCGCAACCTCGTGCGCAAGGATAGCTACCTTCTTGCCATTCCGCTTGTTGCCGGCAGCCTGCTTGCCCTGCTGAACCCGAACGGCTACCACCTGTGGCTGTATCCCTTGAAGCTGACCGGCCATCCGCAGGTGCTCGGCTTCGTGATGGAGTGGCTCTCGCCCGATTTCCACGACCCAAACTACCGCCTGTTTGAGCTGATCGCCCTGCTGCTGGTACCCGCCATGGCGTGGAGCAAGCGACAGCAACCCACCGCGCACCTCATCCTCGCCATTGCCAGCCTACATTTCGCCCTCTTCTCCGTGCGGCACGTCCCCATCTTCCTGCTCATAGCCACGCCGATACTGGCGGGCGCCCTTGGAGAGGCACTGCACGCGGCGGCACCCCAAGCCGCCAGAAGCCCGCTCCAGTCGGTCACTGCGGGGGTGCTGCTGGCCGCGCTGGGCCTCATACAGGTGCGCCCCGTGCTGGGAAAGCGCCTCTTTGAGTACGAGATCGACATGCGCAGCTTCCCGGTGCGCGCGGTGGCATTTATGAAACGGGCCAAGCTCCCGGGCCCCATCTGGAACGAGTATCGATGGGGTGGCTACCTGATATGGCACGCGCCGGAGTACCCCGTTTTCATAGACGGCCGCGCGGAGGTGTATTACGGCGGCCCGTTCGAGGATTTCGTGCAGATGCATCGGGTGAAGCCGAATTGGGAGGCGCTGATGTTCCGCTACGGCGTCAGGACCGCCCTTGTGGACAACCGCATGATGATCGCGCGAGTTATGGAGCGCTCGCCGTACTGGCGAATAGCGTACAGGGACTCGGGGGCAACCCTCTTCGTGCGAAACGAGGCGGTTCGCACGCCCCCCATCTCCACCGACGCCCTTCAACGAAGGCACAGAGCGGGAAAGTAACTGATGGTCACGTTGGACGTGTTGCCTCCACGTTCCCCTCTTGCAAGGGGCGACCCACCTCTACCCAACGCTACTACCAGCTTCCGAACGCGCGGGTCACCAACAGAAGAAGCGGTACGGGTCGTCCCACTCCTCCGGGGTGTCTAGGTAAAGCCCCTGTAGCCAACGCTGCTCCGTTCCGCTCCGAGAGGGAGAGCCGAACCGGTCTAGCAACGGCGTGGCGCTCTGCACCCCCATGTTGGAAAGCAGGCGCGTGAGTGTGAACGAGAACCGGCGGAAGGTGCGCTTCAGGTTCATCTGCTTGGTGTTGCCGAACTGCCATGGGGCAGCCTGACACAGCACCAGCGCACCGTCCGTGGTGGCTGCCAGCACTCCGTCGCCAACCACATCTGCACCATTCACGACCAACGGAACGGTGCGCGGATCCCGGTTATGCACATCAGCCGGGCTCACGCCCGCCAGCCACGACGACGCCGATGGCAGCGGAAACGTGGTGGCGATATGCTCGGAGAGGCGCATCCGCACGGGAGAGGGCGACAGGGCGTTCACATCCGCCTCCCCCAGCCCTGCCGCCAAGAGGCGGCCACCGTTCCGGAGCCATTGGCGGACCGTCTCCGCGTCCGGTGCCAGCTGCTGGGCTCCTGCAGGACCAACAACCAACACTCCATCCGCTGGCAAGGCGCCCGAACCATACGCCTCCGGGGCGAACCCCGCCGCGGCGAGGTGGTCGCGGCCGGCCGGCTCGCCCGCGTACACTAGCTGCCGGCGCTGCCGCGGGCGCCAGGCAGCCACGTAGTTCAGGATATTGCGCACCAGGCGGTCGGCGGCAGGATCGGCCTCCGTTCGGCCGGTGACGTCCATCTGGCAGAAAAGCACCATGCCGGCTCCCTCGCGGTACTCCAGCAACGGGCTGTACTGCAAGCTGTATCCGCCGTCCAAGATGGGCGTGAAGTCGCCCCGTGCGGGCTTCTCGATGAGCACCGACGCCACGTTGCCGCGGCACCCGCACCGCCACACGCGCGTCACGTCGATCCCACACCATTTCACCATTGGGGCGATGCGCTCGCCGATGGTGTACTCAAGGCGTGGAGGCAGAAGGGTAGCATCCCCGCGCCAATCGCGGAGGGCTTCCGCGTCAAGCCCTGCCAGCGCGGGATGGTCGGCCAGCCGTGGAAACACCTGCCGCAAGCCGTACTCCTCCACCCTGAAGCCCAGCCGCTGCTCGAGGGCCTGCGACGTCTGCTCGAAGACGATCACCTTGAGCCCATGGCGAACGCGCTGAAGGGCTGGTGCAGGGCCATCCGGCGTGAGCGCCCCCCTCCCGATGACCAGCATCTGGTACGGCGAGAGGTCCGCGTCTGCGGCGATCGCTTGGCACTGCACACCCATGCCCCGCAGCAGCCTGGTTGTCTCGCCCTTCGGATCGAACACGGCGATGCTGGCGCTCTGCGGAACCGGCGGCGGGGGCGGGAGGACGTTCACCCAGAGCGAATCGGTTTGCAGCGTCCAGGGCTCGATCACCAGAGATGCCGTGGCACCGGGCTTCGCGGCGACGAAGCGCACCGCGGCGTTCAGTTCGTACCGTCCGGGCGGCAGGTCGCGGGGCAGCGCAAACCGCAGGGGGATTCGGACCTGCTGGCCGGTTGGGATGGAGATCCGCTTGGCGCTGGAGACGGCGCGGGGCAGGCCAAGGGTCCACCGGCAGATAGCCTCAACGGTAGTCCTGGAGTTATTGATGAGGATGAGCTGCTTCTCCCAAGCCTCGCCGGGGGTGAAGTTATGGTCCTTGCTGGTGAAGCGCGCTGGCTTGCCGCCAATATACGCCAGCAGCGGGCCGTTGTTGCGGATCACGGCGCGGCCAGCGGCGGTGGGGGCCCAATCGGAGCGGGCGTAGGCCAGCACCATGTCGTCCGGCTGCTCGTCAACGTAGTCCGCGCTGAAGCCAGGCCGTTGCAGGCGGTCCCAGTCCACGACGAGCCGCTTGCGGCTCTGAGTGACGCCGTCGCGGAGCAGCCAGAACGCGGTGTGCTCCCACGGGCTGATCGCCGACACACCCCAGGTGCGGAAGGCGCGCCAGTTGTCCGTTATGTAGCTGGCGAAGATGGGGTTGCGTTCCTCGAATGCGCCAGATCCGAGGGGGGTTGGGTAGTCCCATCGATGCCACAAGGCGCCGGCGCGGAACTGGGCAGCCTCCCATCGAAGGTTGGCCTTATCCCGTTCGCTTATGCGGTACGCGCCGTCTCCCAGGAACTGCGCATTCCACTCCGCGAGGCAGAACTCCCACGGCACCACCGCGCTTCCCCACTCGCGCTTGCCATTGTACCAGCCGCGGTACATGCTCCAGTCCCACGAGAACGGGACGCCGTACTCGCAGAGGAACAGCGGCTTAGCGCCAACCGTGGCCCAATGCTCGAACCAGTCCGACACCTCCTGGATGGGCGCGAAGTTGATGTAGAAGTTGTTGGTGTGCATGGCCCCGAGGTTGCCGGAAGAGTGGTGGTACACGATGCGGCTTGGATCTAGCCGACGCACTATTGCCTCGGCGCGGAGGGCCAGTCGAGAGTTGTTGAGCGACCAGGTGTCTCTGGCTTCCTGAAGGCCGTCTATCCGGTCCGGATTCATGTCCTCCACGTAGCCGGTGGCGTTGTGGCTCATGGCGTACGCAACGACGGACGGATGGTTCTGCGCGACGCGGACGCAGAACTCGGCGTGGCGAGCGTAGCCGTTGGTGGCGTCGGCATCGGGCGCCTTCCAGTCGTAGTGCGAGAAGTGCGGCTGCGAGAGCGCCACCAGCATCCCCACGTCGTCGGCGGCGCGCAGTATCTCGGAGAAGCTGAGGTGGGAGCCCGGCTCGCAGCCGTAGTTGCCCATATAGATGAAGTTGATGCCGAAGCTCTTCAGCCGCTCCATCGATTCGCGCGCGCCGCGATAGCTGGCCCAGGCAGCACCAACTTGCGCGTTCTGGTACTGGACCGCGGACAGGAAGATGCGGCTCCCGTTCAGATAGAAGTCGCGGCCCTGGATCCAGAACTCGCGGAAGCCGAAGCGGATCGGCAGACCCACGTCAAGCGCCTTTCCCGATGCGTTGAGCAGCGCTATCTGAGCCGTGAGCGTGTTGCCGGGCGTGTTCAGGTCCCAAAGCTGCGTGGGCATCCACTTGCCGGCAAAGGTGATGCGGCCGTTCTTCAGGTCCTTCACCTGGAATGGACGGCCGGTTACGCGGCGCACCACGCTGCCACCAGGCGCAGTGATGGTTGCGCGCAGCACGTAACTCACCCTCGGCGTTAGCCCCTCCAGCGCGGCATCGAAGCTGATCTCGCCTCGCCGGACCGACGTCTCCACCCGCACATCGACGATGCGGGCGTCCCTGGGGGCGCCGACGAGCCAAACGTCGCCGCACAGCCCCCGGCGCTGGACCGTTCCCCGCACCTGCCGCGCCGATGCGGTGTCAGTATAGGAGAGCATGACGGCCTGTAGCGGCAGCGCCACAACGTGGATGCTGAGCAGGTGCGTTGCGCCGGGTCGGCAGAGAGGCGTCAGGTCCACCTCCCCGCCGGGGAAGCGGATCTCGCCGGCGTTACGGCCGTCCACAAAGACGGTTGCGAGCGAATTGACGTACTCCGCGCTAAGCGAGATCCGGCGACCGGTCCAGCCAGCGGGCACGGTGATCTGGCGCTGGTACCACGCCGCCTCGACGTCTTGCAAGCCGACGCTGGCCCAGGCGGGGTGGCGGAAAAGGGTCTGGCAGTCTTTCTGGAGGTAGTCGGTTATGCCCGGCCAGGGACCCGGCACCTTGAAGTAGCCCCAGTCATCTTGGGGGACGGAGTTCACCGCGGTGGATGCAGGCTGCCACCGCCAGAGTCCGTTGAGGCACACGCGCTCGCGGGCGGGCGTGCGCTCGGAGTACGCCTTGCTTAGGTCCCACACCGCGCGGACGCCCGCGGGCAGAGGCACCTCATCGGTTGCGGCCAGCGCTACCCCTACAACGAGCAACGGCCATGCACAGGCCAGGGCCAACTGCAGCATCTTTGGCATGGTTGTTCACCTCGCACGCCGAACGTTGGGACGACTGTTCGGGAAAGGCCTCCGAGCTCAGCAGCACACGGGGGAACGGCCGGGGGAGCGCGCCAAGCCAGGTCTAGCGTGGCAGCCGCGTTCCCCTTATCCTGGCTTCATCACATTGCAAGCTTGGGGAGACGGGAATGCCTCCCGCGCCTCACAGGCCTACATGACGCAACCACACCTCACGCACTCCTCCCAGCTCCCCTCTCCCCGTAAGGGGGAGAGGGGTGGGGTGAGGGCAACTACGAACACTGCCCAACCGCCTCCTCCATCATGCAAGGCAGTAGGCAACTACCTGACATCAACCCTATCCCAACGGCTGTGTGGGGTCAGCTGACGGTGCAGTCGGCCTGCAGGCGCAGCACCCTCCCGGGAGTGGCGCCTGTGACCTGGCCGCCACGCACCACGGGCACGCCGTTCACCAGCACGTGGGCAATGCCGACGGACGTCACGTGCGGCTTCTCAAAGGTGGCGCAATCGAGCACCGTGAGCGGGTCGAACACCACCAGGTCCGCCCAATAGCCCTCGCGCACCAGCCCGCGGTGGCTTAGCCGCAAGATGGCGGCGGGCAGCGACGTCATCTTGCGCACCGCCTCCTCCAGGGAGATCACCTTTCGCTCCCGAACGTACCGGCCAAGCACCCTTGGGAACGTTCCGTACGAGCGCGGGTGTGGCTTTCCGCGGCCCAGCGGACCGTCCGGCCTACGTGCGGTGGCGTCCGTGCCGATGCAGACGCGTGGATGGCGCATCACAGTCTCCACGTCTTCCTCACACAGGATGAAGTTGCACATGGCAACGTCTAGGCGCTCCTCCGTAAGCAGACGCAGAAGTGCATCCACCACATCCATCTGCCACGCCTCCGCCACATCGCTTAGGCGAAGGCCCTCGGTCCAGCGGTTGGCATCGGTCTTCACCTGGGTGATCATGACGTCGGAGAAGCTCGCGCCCTGGCGCGCCGGGCCTTCCGAACCGTGCAGCTCAACCCTGAGGCGCTGGCACACGGCCGGATCGGCAAGGCGCTTTAGTGCCGCGTCGCGACCGCCGTCGTACACCCGGTCCGGGAGTAGCGCCCCGAGGTCGGTGGAGGTGGCTATGTAGGGGTACTGGTCGGCCCAAACGCCCACGCCCTCGGCTACGGCGGCATCGATCATGGCCAGCGTTCTGGTCACCTTGCCCCAGTTGAATGACCCGCAGCCCTTGTGGTGGCTGATCTGCACTCTCGCGCCAGAGCGGCGGCCTATCTCGATGGCTTCGGCAACGGCATCCCCAAGCTGGTTGCCTTCGCTGCGCATATGGGTGGCGTACAAGGCGCCGTGTTCGCCCGCAGACCGGCACACCTCCACCAGCTCGTCGGTGTTGGAGTAGCAGCCGGGCGGATAGATGAGGCCGGTGGATATGCCTATGGCGCCTTCGTCCAACGCCTGGTCCGCCAACCTGCGCATGGCCAGCAGATCGGCGCGGTCCGCCGCCCTAGCGCCGGCGCCCATTGCGGAGCGTCTGAGGTTGCCATGCCCCACCAATGTGCAGAAGTTGACGCTCGGCCCGCGTTCCGTCAGCAGGTCCAAGAATTCGCCCAAGCTCTGCCAACGATCGGATATGCCCAGCTCCGCCAAGCCATCCGCGAGCTCATCTGGCGCAACCGGCCCGCTTGAGAAGCCGCAGTTGCCACCCACCTCCGTGGTGATCCCTTGTGTAACCTTGCTGAACGCCTCACGGTTGGCCAACAGCGCATGATCTGAGTGGGAGTGCATATCGATGAAGCCGGGGGCAACCACATGCCCGGCAACGTTCAGCCTCTCGGCGGCCGCCTCGGAGGCCAGATCGCCCACCCGCGCGATCCGCCCCGCGGCTATGGCGACGTCTGCTCGCTCTGCCGGAGATCCCGAGCCGTCCAGAACGAGCCCCCCCTCTAGCACAAGGTCGTACAACTTGGTTACTCCAATCGATGGTGTGGCTAAAGCCCGGCCGCGACCGACGGCGGCAGCGGCGCGGAGCAGCGACCCAGAACCTCCCTGGCGCGCTCCTCCCTGCCCTGCCCCCTCAGTGCGAGGCCCAAGAGTAGAAGCGCGTTGGGGTCGGATGGGCGCGAGGAAAGCCGGCCAGCTGCCTCGGCCTGCATAGCGCGGAACAGCTCCTGGGCCTGGCGCTCACCCAGCTTGGCCAGCGACGCCGCGCGCCAGTAACACCGCGGCGACGTCGGCGGGTGATGGCTCTCGGCGGCGGCATGCTTCCAGGCCCGTTTGGCCTCCTCCTGCATTCCCAGCCGCTGATAAGCCAGGCCCGCCAGGTAGTAGGCCTCCGCGTCGTCGGGCTGGCGCGGCCGGCCGGCCCCCAAGCTGGTTGGGTACTCTGTAGCGGCGAGGAAGTGCCTTAGCGCGGCGCCCGCATCACCTTCGCCCATGCAGCGGACCCCCTGCCCAATGTGGGCCTCAACGTACACTGGCCGCGCGCCTCTGCCTCCCTCCCATGGGTGGAACTGCTTGCCGTTCAGCAGATCCAGCGCCTCGGTGTAGCGACCAAGCGCCACCAGCAGCTCGGCAAGCCTGGCCGCAACGGAGGCGTGGTTGCGCACGGAGGGCGGCGCCTCGCCGAGCAATGCAAGCCGAGCCTGCGGCCCATCGCCGGACGTGGCGAGCAGGTCATCCGCCTCCAAGTACAGCCGGTACTCGTCTGGACAGAGGGCGGTGGCCTGCCAGTAGTGCGCCATTGCCTCCCTGTATCTGCCACTCCAGTGATACCACAGGCCCAGGTTGCGGTGGGCCACCCACAGAAACGGCTCGCGGTCCACGGCCTGCAACCACAGCGCCTCCGCCTCCTCGCAGCGACCCTGGTGGAAAAGCAGGTTGCCCAAGTAGCACGCGGCCCGGCCGTCGGTCGGATCGGCGTCCAGGACGAAGCGCAGCACGGCCTCGCTCTCGTGCCTATGGGGGAACACGGCGTCCACGTCGATTCGGTGCGCTTCTACAAGCGCGGCGGAGGCCCCTTCCTTATCCCCCCGCATGTGGCGCACAAAGGCAAGGGTGTAGCACACCATCGGATCGCGGTCTGGCGGACACGCCTGCAGAACGGCTTCGGCCTCGCCAAAGAGGCCCGCTGCCAGGTAGTCGTGGGCCACCTCAAGGTGGGCTTGCGGCTCTCCTCGCAGGCGCTGCGCCACGTGAGTTTCCGTGGCAGCGCCAGCCATCCATCGCTCGGTGGCGGCAAGGTAGTCCAGCGGGTCCAACGCCTCCGCCCTCTCCACCGCCTCCAGCGCGGCGTCCCGCATGCCCTGGTTGCGCAACGCGGCAGAGAGCAGGCAAAGCGCTTTCACGTCGCGCGGGTTCCTTGCGAGGGCACGTCGCAGTAGGTCGGCCGCTTCGCCCAGGCGCCCATCCGCCATGGTCAGCTCGGCCAGCGCTCGCAGGGCGGTTGGGGCGACGCAGGGATC
>Ga0315298_1007621_pt1 | contig 14171 bp, 12 predicted proteins | sample WHS_1_MG_FD_203077 | JGI IMG/M metagenome (GOLD analysis project Ga0315298, IMG submission 203077) | Extremophilic microbial mat communities from Washburn Hot Springs, YNP, Wyoming, USA - WHS_1_MG | ecosystem: Environmental > Aquatic > Thermal springs > Hot (42-90C) | place: USA: Wyoming...
CAAGATGCCCAGCGAGTGTCCTGCTTGCGGAACCAAGGTGGTTCGCAATCCCGGAGAAGTGGCGGTCCGCTGCCCCAATCCCGACTGTCCGGCTAAGCGGGCCGAAGCTATAAAGCACTTTGTTAGCAAGGGGGCGATGGACATTGAAGGGGTCGGCGATAAGCTGGTGGAGCGACTCCTCTCTGAAGGTCTTATCCGTGATGCTGCCGATCTTTACCAGTTGAAGCCTTCGCAGCTTGCAGCGCTTGATCGTTTGGGAGAAAAATCAGCGAGCAATGTTGTCCAGGCCATCGAAGCCTCGAAGAAACGGCCGGCTGCTCGCGTCCTTTTTGCCCTGGGCATACCGCACGTGGGGGCAGAAAACGCGGAGCTGCTGATCCGGCACTTTGGCAGTATCGCTGCCCTCAAGGAGGCTTCCGTAGAAGAAATAAGCCAGGTCCCGGGCATCGGCCCGGTAATTGCCCAAAGCGTTTACGAGTTCTTCCGCGATCCGCGCAATCTGGATCTGCTGGCGCGCCTGGAAAAAGCAGGGGTAATTACCGAGGCGCGCCCGGGGGAACGGGCGGCCGCCCGTTTGGAGGTAGTTGGAGCCGGGTGGTCGGGGGGAACGGGCCCAGGCGGCCAGGGCCATCTGGCGGGCAAGACCTTTGTTCTTACTGGTACTCTTCCCCACCTCACCCGCGAACAAGCTACGGAGTTAATCGAGGCGGCTGGCGGCCGGGTGACCGGGTCGGTGAGCTCCAAGACTGACTACGTAGTGGTGGGCGAGAGCCCGGGATCCAAACTGACCAAGGCGCAGCAATTGGGCATTTCTCTCCTGGGTGAGGAAGACCTCTTGCGTTTGTTAGGCATAACCATCGACCAAGTCGCTTCGGAGAAGTAGGGGTGCGCTTGGCGTGAACCTCAGTGGAAGAAGCCGCCAGGTTTGACAGTATGCTGGGTGACGTGAGATATTGAGCGAAGTTACTCGTGTTTCTCAAGTGCAGCTGACATGTACAGTAGGCCACTGCCTTTGAGAACACGGCGGCGGTTCTCCGAGCTGCTTTGCCTAAAGTCCGGGAGAGCTACCCAAGGGGTAGAGCGTGCGGGCAATGGCAGGTAGCCGCAGCGGCTCTTGCGAGTGCTGGCGAGCAAGGGTCCAAAGGTGGGGATGGAAACGTCCCTGCCCTCCAGTGTGAGAAGGAGAGCGCAAGCCCTGCTGCTTACGCGCCCTCCGGGGCGCTTTTTGTAGCCGGTTCGCACTCCGGGAGCCGTAGTGAACCCCGCGCAGACGGCCTACCAGCCGACTTTCTGGAGGTGCAAGACCAGTAGTGGAAGACAGCCGGCAAGGAGGCAGGGTTCTTGGCTTGGCTATCAGGCGTTGGGGGTTTGCGCTTCACGCGGCTCTGCTGGCGGTGTTGGTTCTTGCCCTTATGGCGGTGGCTGGGTGCGGTGAAGTTGCGGCAATCACCTCCGAAGTGCCTCGCTCGGACCTGGTCTTGGCTTCTACAACTTCAACCCAGGACGCCGGTCTGTTCGAGGTTCTCATTCCGGCGTTTGAGGCTGAATATCCCTACCGCGTCAAAGTGATAGCTGTGGGCAGCGGCGAGGCGCTTGCCCTTGGAAGCACCGGCGATGCAGACGTGCTTCTCGTGCACTCTCCTGCGGCGGAGGACGCGTTCATGCAAAAGGGACTCGGCCTTGAGCGGCGGCCTGTAATGTACAACGACTTCATTGTTGTTGGTCCAGAGACTGATCCAGCCAAAATCAAGGGCATGAACAGTGCAGCGGCAGCCTTTGCCAGGATTGCCGGAGCCGAGGCGCTGTTCTTTAGCCGTGGCGATCATTCAGGCACTTACGACAAAGAGCTTTCTTTGTGGGGAGCGGCGGGCATTGCTCCACAGGGAAACTGGTACCGCTCTACTGGTCAGGGGATGGGCGAGACTTTGACTATCGCCGACCAGGCGGGCGGCTACACTCTTTCTGACCGGGCTACGTACTTGGGCAAGAGAAATGCTCTACCCAACCTTCAGATTTTGGTAGAGGGGGATGACGTCTTGTTTAACCAGTACCACATCATTGTGGTGAAAAACGCACGCAATCTGCCGGGAGCCAGAGATTTCGCAAATTGGATTGTTTCAGCTCGCGTCCAAAACGAGCTAATTGGTGCATTTGGGGTGGAAAGGTTCGGCCAACCTCTTTTTGTTCCAAACGCCGGAGAGGAGAACTAGGGGGTAAGGCTTGGAGATCTTCTGGCAAGCTTTGCGGGACGCGGTGGTCCTGCTGGCGCGGGGCGATCCCTATGTCTGCGAAGTCATGTGGATGTCGGTTCAGGTGGCGGGGCTTGCCACTGTTCTAGGCATGGTCGTTGGGATTCCGCTGGGTACCTGGCTAGGGATAAGAAAGTTTCGCGGGTGGGGAGCAGCAGCCACCGTACTCAACGTCGGCATGATGCTCCCTCCGGTTGCGGTAGGCTTGTTTGTCTTTTTGCTGCTTTCCCGCCAGGGGCTGCTGGGATCCTTGGGTCTGTTGTATTCTCCGACCGCTATGGTAGTCGCTGAGTTTTTCATTGCGGCGCCAGTGGTTGGAGCAATTACCATGAGCGGTGTGGGTTCTGTCCCCAGAGAGGTTCGGCTCCAAGCCTTGGCTTTAGGGGCATCGCGGTGGCAAAGCCTCTGGGTGGTATTGCGCGAGGCGCGAGTGACGCTTCTTTCTGCCGTTGTAGCCGGCTTCGGGGCGGCCATCAGTGAGGTGGGAGCGGTCATGATGGTGGGGGGCAACCTTTCCTCCGGAGGTCACAATCTCACGGGAACGATGACCACGGCCATTGTGGCTTTGGTGAGACAAGGGGAGTACGCTCAAGCAATGGCATTCGCGGTAATACTGCTAGTGATTGCTTTTGCAATTACTCTGGCGCTGACCTACCTCCAGCGTGGCATTCGCAGACGGTGGCTACAGTCATGAGGATCTGGGGGCTGTCAAGAGAAGCCAGTGGCGGGTCGGGTGATCGTGCTCCGGGCTCGAGCGCGATTGAGGCAGGCGATCTGGTCAAGAAATACGGTGCGCGCACAGTGGTTAAGGTAGATTCTTTTCGCGTGGAACCCGGGGAGGTGCTTGCGGTTTTGGGTCCAAACGGGGCGGGCAAAAGCACTCTTTTCCGTCTACTGGCCTTGTTAGAAAAACCTGATCACGGGTGGATAAGATACTTTGGCAAAGAGGTAAGCGTGCGTGATTTAAATGCCCGAAGAAGGACGGCGGCTGTATTTCAGCGTCCAATCTTGTTCCAGGGCACCGTGCGAAAAAACGTGGAGTTTGGCCTCAGTTTCAGACGTTTTGCCCGCAAAGACGCGCGTCGGAAGATAGATGAAGTGCTGGAGTTGGTGGGGCTTGCTGATTTGAGGGAGGCAGACGTCCGAACGTTATCTGGCGGAGAGTTGCAGCGAGTGGCGCTGGCGCGCGCACTGGTGCTTGAGCCGGAGATCCTTTTTTTGGATGAACCCACAAGCAACCTTGACATTACTCTTCGGCGGCGTTTTCGGGAAGATTTGCGGCGGGTAGTGGAAAGCTTGGCCAGCACGGTCGTGCTCATTACACATGATCGCGCTGAAGCTCTGGCACTGGCCAACCGCGTGGCTGTTATTAAAGAAGGCACAATTGTGCAGGTGGGAACTCCGGATGAGGTCTTTCTCCAGCCGAAGACCGACTTTGTGGCTGACCTTACTGGAGCGGAGACTACCTGGCGGGGAAAAGTGGTCTCCAACCGCGAGGGGTTGTGCACCATCCGTACTCAGGCGGACCTGCTGGTTGATGTGGTAGCCGACTTGTCTCCAGGAGAGGAGGCCGTGCTCTCAATCAGGCCAGAAGACGTAAGCCTTTCTTTGCCGACCAATGCAGTTCCTGCTTTAGAGTTGCGAGGCACCTCTCTCACCAGCGTGCGCAACCGGTGGCTGGGGGAGGTAGCCAAGGTGGCAGCTTATGGGGCGTTGGTACGGGCCGAAGTGCGTCTTAATGGCACTCAAGGTGTAGCTGGGAGCAGGGCGCCGGTGCGTTTGGGAGGGGAAGGTGAGGTAATCTGTGTGGTTACTCGCGCGTCGGCGGACGAACTTGGACTTAGGCCTGGTTTGCAGGTAGTGGCTGGTGTAAAGGCCGCCGCCATATCCGTGATGCCTGCAGAATCAGGTGTTCGTTTGTGACGTAGTGGGCGCGAGCTGCAGTAATGCGCAGTAGGGCTGCTAACTGGGGGCTTCATGACAGTTGATAACGAAGATGTGGTAAGAAGCGGCGCGGCCGCCGGCGATCTAGGCTTACGTGGCTGCGCACTGGGTGAGTCAGGCGGCCGCGCCGCTCACGGCTCGCGTGGCGGCAATCCCAAAGAACGAATGAGTTGCCGCAGAGACGTAAGCCTAGCTCTTCTGGCTGGTGGACAGTCAACACGCATGGGTTTTGACAAAGTTTTTGCCCCGTTTCCGGGGGGAAGCCTCATTGAGTGGGTGTACCACCGCTTGGCTCCGCTTTTTGAGCATGCTTTTGTGGTAGCTAGGGATGCCGCCCGCTTCCACTCTCTGGGCATCTCGGTGGTCACAGACGCGCTGAGTGAGAGCGGTTCTGCAGTGGGGGTCTACTCTGCTGTGCTTGCTTCCCCGACAGAAAGGGTTCTGTGCGTGGCCTGCGACATGCCGTTTGTGACGCCTGGTCTGCTGTGGGCTTTGGCGGACGGTTCGCGCGGATATGACGTCTTTGTGCCTCGTCATGGGGAGTATTTACAGCCGCTCTGCGCCGCGTATGGGAAAGGCGTTTTGGAAGCCTATTACCGGTTTATCATTTCGGGCGGTCGGCGCATTTTTGACATTTATCCGGAACTGAAGACGGGCTACCTGGATGTGGGGAATGCCCGTTTCGGTGAACCGGAGCAAATCTTTTTCAACGTAAACACGCCGGACGAGCTTGAGCTAGCGCGGGCTCGAGCAGCAGCAAGAGAGAACGACGCAGCCGGGTGGCGTTTTGACCTAAATGCAGAGATCAGGGCTTTTATGAGTCGGTCGCCTTTGCCGGTGGTGTCTTTTGTTGGCAAGAAGAAATCTGGCAAGACTACCGTGGTTTTGGGGGTACTCGACGAATTGCGCAGCCGCGGCTACCGGGTGGCGGTAATCAAACACGATACACACGGCTTTGACATTGATGTCCCGGGTACCGATTCCTACCGGTTCCGGGAAAAGGGAGCCGAGGTGGTGGGGATAAGTTCTCCTTTTCAGTACGTGTGGATAAACTCAGTTCGCGAGGGGAAGGAGCCGCGCTTGGAAGAGCTGGTCTGCCAGATAACGGAGCCGGTTGATGTGGTCATCACCGAAGGCTTCAAAAAGCAAAATGCCCCGAAAATTGAGGTATCCCGGCGAGCACGCAGCACGGAACTGGTGTGTCGCCCTGAAGAGCTTATTGGAATTGCAAGCGATCAGTACTTTCCCGACTATCCAGTGCCACAACTCTCGCTTGATGATTTTGCTGGTCTGGCAAGCCTTATCGAAAAGCAGGTACTTGGCAAGAGGGCTGTAAGCCCGGAACCTAAGGATAGCGCTAATGATTGATGAGGAAACCACGGTAACTAATTGCAACGGGAAAGTGGTCGACTACTTGCGGTTATCAGTGACCGACAGGTGCAACTATCGCTGCGTCTACTGCATGCCCCCAGAAGGAGTCACGTTTATTCCCCATAGCGAAATTCTGTCCTACGAAGAGATGGTGTTTTTTGTACAGGTGGCGGCCGAGGGCGGCATCACCAAAGTGCGTTTGACGGGAGGGGAGCCGTTAGTGCGCAAAGGGTTGCCCGATCTGGTGAGGATGATTCGCGGTGTTCCTGGCATTCAAGGTGTGACTCTTACCACAAACGGGGTTCTTCTGCCGCGCTACGCGGCCGAACTTAAAGTGGCCGGGTTAGACCGAGTCAATATAAGCCTTGATTCGCTTGACCCGGAGCGGTATCGGCAACTTACGCGCGGCGGATCGTTGGAGCAGGCTTTGGCGGGGATAGAGGCTGCGATCGAGGTGGGGCTCGACCCGGTAAAGCTGAATGTGGTCATGATGAAGAAGCTTGTTAAGGAACTGCCAGACTTTGTCGCTCTAACCCGCGAGCGCCCCCTGCATGTGAGATTTATTGAGTGGATGCCGGTGGGAGGCTGCGGGCCGCGTACCCCGGGCGAGTCTTTGTCCAAGGCGGAGCTGATGGAGGCCTTGCATAGAATCGCGGGTGCACAAGGGGTGAAAATCGAGCCCGTGGATAACTCTGAGCTTGAAGGGTGGGGGCCCGCCCGCTACTACCGTTTCACCGGTCATGAGGGGACCTTTGGTTTTATTGGCTCAGTTTCTGATCACTTCTGTGCGGAGTGCAACCGCCTGCGGTTAACAGCCGATGGTCGTTTGAAGAATTGCCTTTTTTCAGATCACGAGGTGGATGTGAAACCGGCCGTGCGAGCACGTAATCGCAGGCAAGTTCTTGAGCTTATCCGTGAGTCGTTGCGGGCCAAGACCTTTGACAAGAACATTGTACCGGGTCGCACTAAGCGCAGCATGTCCCAAGTGGGCGGCTAGCCAGGAGGAACGAATGGAAGAGCGACGGCTAAGTCATGTGGACGGCGAAGGCCAAGCCCGAATGGTGGATGTCGCCGGCAAGGCTGTCACGCACCGTGAGGCCCGAGCAGGTGCGCGAGTTTGGATGGCTCCCGAGACTCTCCGGCTGCTGCGCGAACAGGCGCTTCCCAAGGGAGATGTGCTGGCAGTGGCCAAAGTAGCAGGGATTATGGCGGCTAAGCGTACCTCAGACCTTGTTCCCCTTTGCCATCCCCTTCCTATTACCTTTGTGGACCTTGATTTTCGCGTGGTGGAAGAAGACTCCAGGGTCGACATTGAATGCGTAACCCGCACCGAAGCCCGCACTGGTGTGGAAATGGAGGCACTGGTGGGAGCCGCAGTGGCTGCCATCACCATCTACGACATGTGTAAGGCCGTGGACCGAGGCATGATCATAGGTGATGTTCGGCTGCTTCAAAAAACCGGTGGCAAAGAAGACTACGTGCGCCCCGGCGAAGGGACAGGCTTTGTGGTAGCGGTTAACGTAAGTGAGGCCAAAGGACAGCGAAAAACTCCGGTAAGCGAGATACAACTAGTGGCAGGAGTGGGAGTTAGGAACGATGCTCACGCGGGCTACAACCACCGTCAGGTAAGTCTGCTAGCACAGGAATCCATTGCCAAGATGGTCGCCCGGGGTCTTGACGTGGGCCCGGGTGATTTTGCCGAAAACATAACCACCAGGGGAATCGATCTTGCTACCCTCCCGTTAGGCAGTGTGCTTGAAGTCGGAGAAGCGGTGCTTGAGGTTTCTCAGATTGGCAAAGAATGTCACGCTCGCTGCGCCATATATGAGCAGGCTGGCGACTGCGTAATGCCGCGGGAGGGAATTTTTGCCCGCGTGCTTGAAGGTGGGCGGGTAGCTCCTGGAGACCGTGTGCGAGTAAGGCGCCTGGGGGCAGGGGCATGAGTGAAAGCAGCATGAACCATCCAAACGTGAGCCACTCGGGCAACGCCAACAATCCCGATGTGGTCCAGTCCGAGAACAAGCATATGGAGTCTCACCCTGTTGCTTCGGCTCCCACGCCGGATTCCGTGCCCATACGAGCCGCAATAGTGACGCTGAGTGACAAGGCCAGTGCTGGGCTCAGAGAGGATGCTTCTGGTCCGGCGTTGGTGGAGGCTTTGCGAGCCGTGGGGGCGGAGGTGGGGGTGGCATTGGTAATCCCCGATGACCGGGAAGGGATTGAGCGGACTCTTTCTGAGCTCGCGGACTCGGGTAAATATGACCTGATTCTGACTACCGGAGGCACGGGGCTTTCTCCCCGGGACCACACCCCAGACGCCACGCTGGCTGTGGTGGATAAAGTGGTACCCGGCATTGCCGAGGCCATGCGAGCTGCCTCTATAGCGATCACGCCACTCGCCATGCTAAGTCGGGCGGTGGCGGGCGTGCGCGGCCGTACGCTGATCATCAACCTCCCCGGGAGTCCAAAGGCTTGCCGGGAACAGTTTGCGGTGGTGGCGCCAGCACTTGCTCATGCAGTTGAGGTTCTGCGCGGCGAAGCCTACGAGTGTGCCCAGGCTAAGACGACAGGGGCTGTGAGACGGAGTGGCTAGACGCCGGCTTGGGCACTTGCGCCAAGCCGGCGCGCCTTTTGCTGCTTAGCTTCGTAAAGCCGAGTGTCTGCGGCCTTAAGTAACGTATCCGGGTCAATCCCGTCGTCAGGACAGGCTGCCACTCCGAAGCTAACCTGAAGACTGGTAAACGTCTGCCCCACGCGAAAACGCGTATTGTTAACGGCCTGAGAGATTCGCTGTCCTACCAGGCTTATTGCACTTCCGTCAGCTTCCGGCATCAGAATGAGGAATTCATCGCCTCCGTACCGGCAGGGAATATCCACCTCTCGGATATTAGAGCGCATGATGGCCGCTAGGTGGGCCAACGCGGTGTCCCCGGCGGCATGGCCAAATGTATCGTTGATTGATTTCAGGTTGTCAAAATCAATCATTAGGATGGCGAACGGCCGGCGGTAGCGCTTGTAGATCTCCACATGGCGGGCCAGCTCAGGCTCCCAGTAGCGGCGGTTGTAAAGCCCAGTGAGAGGATCAGTGTGAGCCATGCGGCTAAGCTCCGCCTTGCTTTGTTGATGATAGGCCAAGGTAGCTGCAGCCATCACGCGGTGCAGTGCCTGGCGGATCAGCCGCGCCATCCGGAGAATATCGGCGTCCTGCTGGCGAAGATTAGCCGCCAAACGTTCCCACACCGCGTCTTCAAGGGCACCGAGACTACGGGCTAGGCTTACAATAGCGTCGGCACCCTCAGGCTGCATCAAGCCAAAGGCTTCTGCCTGCTGGAAATAAACGCCACCCTCCTCAAACTGTTTGAGAGCTTCCTCGTCCACCAGGCTCTGAGCCAAACCTTCGATTAGTCCAAGTGAAGCACGGATACTTTCTTGGGTGGGGAATTGCTCCAAGGCCTCGAGATCATCCAGCTCGTCTACTAACCGCGTGAGCCAGTCCTTGGCTATTTCTAGCTTATGCTGCTCAAGAATTCTCTTGGCCTTGGCCAAAACCACGCTTTGTGGGGTGGCCGGAGGCGACTTAGACAAGCTTTCCTGTGGGGAAACGTTCGTCACAGGTCAAACCTCTTTGCTGAGAATGAAAATCTACACACATTCTACAATCAGCAAGCTAGCTCTAGCAAGGACGGAGCTCGCTCACGATATTATTTTCGGGATAGTCGGGGCATAACTTGAATACAACTTTTGGTGTAGCCTGGAATTAGGGAAACATCATAACGGCAGGAACCATCATGCGTATTGGCTTTGATGCGAGAGCAGTGCGCTTTCGGGGCGGAATTGGCACTTATTCGCGAAACTTGCTGCGCGAGTTCGGGTATCTCGGCCTTGACGTGGTAGTTTTCTGCCAGGATCGCGAAAAACAAAATATTCCTGCGGCCGACTCTTTCACTCTTGTCACCCTTGACGCAGAAGTTGTTTCCTGGCGGGGAGTTGGTGCTTTGCGGGCAGTGGCTAGGGAGGCAGGTATTGATCTCTTGCATGTTCCCACGCCCTGGGCGCCCATCCCGGCGCCCGTTCCTGTGGTGGTGACTGTCCACGACGTCGCCCCCTTTCTTTACCCGAGAGTGCTTCCCCCGCTTCTACGTTTTCGTTATCGTCGACAGTTTGCCCGAGCTTTGCAGGGAGCTGAGCGCGTAATCACCGTCTCGCAGATTCTTAATTCTGCCCTAAACATCTACGCGCACGCTGATCCGGCCAAGATTCGAGTAATTCATAACGGAGTTTCACCTCGCTTTACGCCGCACATCGATCCCAAGACCAAGGCTGCCGCTCGCCGGCGGCACGGCCTTCCGGAGCGGTATGTTCTTTGGGTAGGTGACTTTCGGCCAGAAAAAAACGTGCTGCTCCTGGTCCAGGCGTGGGCGCGGCTTAACCGCCGGTTAGCGGACCTGCCTCCCCTAGTGCTGGCGGGCGAAAAACGGGGGCAGTATCGCATGATTAAGGATGAGGCCGAAAAGCTTGGCCTGGCGGGGAAAGTGCTCTTTCCTGGCTACATTCCCGATGACGATTTGCCCGCTCTTTACTCCGCTGCCTTGCTCTTTGTATTTCCTTCTCTGTATGAGGGCTTTGGGCTGCCGCCCCTGGAGGCTATGGCCTGTGGAACTCCCTGCGTAGTTTCCAATTCATCGTCTCTGCCTGAAGTGGCCGGCTCGGCTGCTCTTCTTTTTAACCCCACCTCCTTGGAGAACTTTGAGGACTGTGTGGCTAGGGCTCTTCTTGACGAGGAACTGCGCGAAAACCTGAGGCAGGCGGGGCTTCGGCAGGCAGCCACTTTTAGTTGGAGCAGAGCGGCGGAGGAGACTTTGCGCGTCTACCAGGAGGTTTTGGGTGGCTCGATCGCCGGCTTTGGCGGCAAGGGGTCCGGTGGGTTGTGAAAGACCTTCGCGACTTCATTGCACTTCTCAAGGATAAAGGAGAGCTTGCGGTTATCGACGTTCCGGTTGACCCGGAGCTAGAAATGACCGAAATTGCCGATCGGGTTGTTAAGGCGGGCGGGCCGGCTCTCTTGTTTTCGCGACCCAAAGGGTCCGACATCCCGGTGCTCATGAACCAGTTTGGAAGCGATACGCGCATGTGTCTTGCTCTGCGGGTCAAGTCGTATGAGGAAGCCGCTGCGCGGGTTCGCGAGTTAACTGCTCTTGAGCTTCCTGGCTCCCTGTGGGAAAAGCTCAAGGCTCTTGGCCAGCTCAAGAAAATTGCCGATTTGGAACCCCGCCTGGTAAAAGAGGGCCCCTGTCAAGAAGTGATACTAACCGGCGACGAGGTGGATTTGAGAAAGCTCCCCATTCTTAAATGCTGGCCGTTGGATGGGGGCCGCTACATCACATTGCCGCTGGTGTTTACCCGTCATCCGCTGACAGGGCGGCGCAACGTGGGCATGTACCGACTACAGGTGTTTGACCGTTGCACAACCGGCATGCACTGGCACATTCACAAAGACGCTGCTGAGCACCACCGAAAGGCCGAGGGCAGAATGGAAGTGGCGGTAGCCATTGGCACTGACCCAGCCATAACTTACGCTGCCACTGCTCCGCTACCCAGCGGCATTGACGAGCTACTGTTTGCCGGTTTCTTGCGAGGCGAGGCGGTAAATCTGGTACGGTGTTGCACGGTAGACCTTGAGGTGCCGGACCACGCGGAAATTGTACTGGAAGGGTATGTGGATGTGGACGAGCGGCGGCTCGAGGGTCCCTTTGGCGATCATACCGGCTACTACTCGCTTGCCGATCGGTACCCGGTGTTTCACGTTACGGCTATTACGCACCGGCGAAACCCCATCTACGCGGCTACCGTAGTGGGGAAGGCTCCCATGGAGGACGCCTACCTGGGTAAAGCTACGGAGCGGATCTTTCTGCCGCTTATTCAGCTTACTCTGCCGGAAGTGGCAGACATCAATCTTCCCATGCACGGTGGATTTCACAACTGCGCGCTTGTTGCTGTAGAAAAGCGTTATCCCTTGCATGCGCGTAAGGTCATGCACGCGCTTTGGGGAGTGGGGCAGCTTCAGTTTTCCAAATGCATTGTGGTGCTGGATGCAGACGTCAACGTGCACGACTACGCCGAAGTGGCTTGGCGGGTGTTTAACAATGTGGACTGGAAGCGAGACGTGGTGATTGTCGAGGGTCCACTGGATGTGTTGGATCATTCTTCTCCGCAACCCTTGTGGGGCGGCAAGATAGGGATTGATGCCACCCGCAAGTGGCCGGAGGAGGGTCACCAGCGCGAGTGGCCTGCTGACGTTGTTATGAGCCCCGAAATAAAGGCCCGTGTGGATGAACTTTGGCCGCTGTTAGGCTTGGAGCAGAAAAACAAGAAAGAGAGAGGTTGGGGCTGACATTGCTCGTTGCCTACGTTCGCCGCTTTGCCTCGCTTATAAAATTCGAACATTCCGTTTTTGCTCTTCCCTTTGCCTACTCCGCCGCCTTTCTTGCCGAAATGCGGGTACCCGGCTTTTGGCGTATGTTCTGGATCACTGTGGCAATGGTGGCGGCGCGCAGCTTTGCTATGGCTTTAAATCGTTTGATTGACGCAGAGATTGACGCCCGAAACCCGCGCACGGCTGGCCGGGAGATCCCTGCGGGTTTGCTCAAGAAGCGTCAAGTGTGGCTTTTTGCTTTTGCCTCCCTGGCTGTGCTTGTGTGGTCCACGTTTAACCTTCCGGTTATTACTCGCTACCTGTGGCCGGCGGTGGTGGTTCCCATGGTTATCTACCCCTACACCAAGCGCTGGACCTGGATGTGTCATTTGCTTTTGGGCTTTTGCGACGCGCTTGGGCCCATGGGGGCCTGGGTGGCGGTAACGGGCGTGGTGACCTGGGAGCCGCTCCTAATTGGTCTGGGGGTAACCTTCTGGATCGCCGGTTTTGACGTGATCTATTCCTTTATGGATATGCCTGTGGATCGGGCGCAGGGGCTGCACTCCATCCCGGCTGATTGGGGAGAGGCGGCGGGGCTGTGGAGCACGCGTATTATGCATGTGCTTGCTGTGATATTGCTGACCTTCGCTGGCTGGGAACGCGGCGCCAATCTGGTCTACTACCTTGGCGTCGCGGTGTGTGCTGGCCTGCTTTTTTACGAGAATTGGTTGATGCGCAAGGCCGAGCTGGAAAAGGTAGGCGTGGCCTTTATGACCATGAACGGAATCATAAGCGTGGTGTTCCTGTTCTTCACCACGGTAAGTCTATTTGTGCCGTAGGAGGAAGGGTGCGGAAGGGTAGCATGCAGTCTGGGGTGCCCGGGTCTCCGGATCCCGAAAGGGTGAAGGAGATGTTTGACCGCATTGCCCAGTCGTACGACCGACTAAACGACCTTATGACTGTCGGTCTTCACCAGCGGTGGCGCGAGCTTGGGGTAATGGTCGCGAGGGTAAAGCCTGGGGATGCGGCGCTCGATGTGTGCTGCGGTACGGGGGACTTTGCCTTTGCTTTGCGCAGGGCGGTGGGACCGAGTGGCCGGGTAGTGGCGGTGGACGTGTCCGAAGAGATGCTGCGCGTGGCCCAGGAGAAGGCGAGACGGAACCAGCTGTATGTGGAGTTTCTTAAGGCCGACGTACTTGCCCTGCCGTTTCCCGATGGGTCTTCGGCGGGCCCCGACGGGCAACCGCGCGGGTTTGCTGCCTGTACGGTAGGTTTTGGCATCAGGAATGTGCCAGATATTGTGGGGGCGTTTCGGGAGATGCGGCGGGTGTGCCGACCAGGGGCCCGAGTGGTCTGTCTTGAAATAACCCACGTTCGCCTTCCGATATTCAGGCAGTTTTACTCGTTGTGGCTGGGGCGAGTGGTTCCTTGGCTGGGTTGGCTTGCTGCTCGTGATAGAGCTGCCTACGAGTACTTGCCGGCCTCGGTCAGGCGCTTCCCGGATGCCGAGGAGCTCAGGGACCTGATGGGGGAGGCAGGACTTAAGCATGTGCGCTATGAGTTTTTGGCGGGAGGCATTGTTGCCCTGCACTGGGGAGTGGTGTAGTAGTAAGGTTCTTGCCCTTGCCCCCGCTTAACCGTGTTAGACTCCCCCCATGCCTGAGGGAATCATCACTGATCCACTTGCCGGAATCGAAGACAAGGTGGCGCGAGGCGAGCGTCTTGCCTTTGCAGACGGAGTCGCTCTTTTTCGCGCCCCTGACATTTTGCGCGTAGCTCGGTTGGCTGACTGTGTGCGCCAGCAAAAGGTGGGTGACGAAGCCTACTTTGTCGTAAACCGACATATCAACTACACCAACATTTGCCGTAACCGCTGCCGGTTCTGTGCGTTTTCTAGAAGTGAGGGAGAACCAGGTGCCTATACGCTTTCTCTAGGGGAAGTTCTTGACAAGGCCGAGGAGGCAGTGAGCCAAGGAGCCACCGAGATCCACATCGTGGGAGGAGAAAATCCAGCTCTTCCTTACGCGCAAGTGCGGGAGATGGTGTCAGCTATTAGGGGGCTTGCTCCTGGTGTCCACATAAAAGCCTTTACGGCCTCAGAGATTGCCTGTTTTGCAGAAATGGAGGGAGTTTCCGCACGGGAGATTTTGGCCGATCTCAAGAATTTGGGCCTTGACAGCATGCCAGGCGGGGGG
>Ga0315298_1007623_pt1 | contig 14170 bp, 17 predicted proteins | sample WHS_1_MG_FD_203077 | JGI IMG/M metagenome (GOLD analysis project Ga0315298, IMG submission 203077) | Extremophilic microbial mat communities from Washburn Hot Springs, YNP, Wyoming, USA - WHS_1_MG | ecosystem: Environmental > Aquatic > Thermal springs > Hot (42-90C) | place: USA: Wyoming...
TCCAATGCGTTGCACAATAATTCAACCAACGCGAACTTCAAAACCTCCGAAGGGTTCACGCCGGTCCTCTTCCTCAGCTCATCGACAACTACAAAGTCGAGTCCCCGCCTTGTCCCAAGACGAATGATGTCCCTAAGCTGAACTTCCACTCCCTCTTTCATGCTGATCCCTCTGGGGGGCTGTGCCGGCGGGCTCTTGACCCGAAGCCCGACTTCCCGTTGCTTAAACCGGCTTTTCCAGGTGGTCCTTCGTGGAAGCCAGCCTTTCCCCTCTCAGCCATGTCGGTTTCTCCCTTGTTAGATAACTCTTGGCGTTTAGGCTGGAATCCTTCACACTTGAAAGGTTGGGTCAGCTGCCAAACACAGAAGTTGTCTTCCGTTAGGTTTGCACAGTCAACACACCTATGGTCCTCCTCAGACTTGTTAGATAACCTTCCAAGATAGCACCAGCCTATCCCCTTTCCATGCTTGTGGGCGAAATAGTAGTATGGTTCATAACGCGTCTTTCTGCTGTTCAGAACCCACCTTTTGTATGGTCCTGAGCCTTCTAAACCGCATTTTGGACATAACTTCTTAGGCTTACGTGTATTACCCATCAGCTTTCACTCTCCTCGCTTTTGCAAGCTTCATGTGATGTTTTCGGCATTCTATCATGGCTTAGCCCCGCGTTTTTTCCTTCCCACAGTTGAACCGTTCCGATATGTCCAGTAAAACCAGCCGTCTCTGCTTAGTTTACCAGCATGCTGGGCTAAGTCTTTGAGAAGCTCTTTAAACTCTGGATTATTAACGTCCTCGCTGCGTTCAAACTCTCCTTTGAAGCCTTGAGCCCTTTCCCATTTTATCTTATCTGGATTCCAATTCAATTGTTGTTTTGGTTTTTCTTTCGTTACGCCTAACCATTCATTCAGCAAAGCCTCAGCATTTTCCTTTGCGATTACAAGCTCATTTTCCTCTGGAACTTCAATTTCCAATTCGAAATATTCCCTAATCCACTCTCCGTTTTGTTCATGGCTTACTGTTCGGCCCTTCCCCACTACAAGCCTCTTAACCTTGTAGCTCATGTGTCACCTTCCTCACATCTGGATAACCGCCGTGAAAGGCCCGTATATGGCCCTTCAAATCCTCAAGAGTTGCGAAAAACACGCGTTCGCCTTGCCTAGCGCAAAACTCACAGTGGAACCACACTTCACCAGTTTTAAGGTGAACGCTGCTGCCTCCCACCTTCAAAATATAAGAATCTTTATGCTCTTTTTCCTTTACCATGCTACTTTACACCCCACTTTCCCAAGTCTGGGACGCCTTGAATCCAACCGCTTCCCTTCAACCACAGGTTTAAAATCGGCAACTTGGACGTAGCTTGGCAACTTCTTGCATTCTATCATAGATTTCCCTCCCAGTCGGCTAAGCACTTGCCGCACAGCCAATGCACTCCACCCTCGCGAACTAAGCAGGTAGTTGCTGAACCGCCGCAGCGCTCGCACCTGTGTCTGCTCGTCTCAGTCGTGTCCCCCTCAGACTTGGAATTATCCCCATTTCCCCCCTCTTCTTTTTTGGGGACACTTTCACCCGCCTTTTCGCCTGAGAAGGCGAGTTTCGGTTTGAAAAATAATTCCCCCACCACCCCCCATTTAATTGAGAAAAATTTTTCGTAGAGTTGCTGGAGCGTTAACTCCTCTCCACCGTAATTTTTTATCTTGATAGAAGAGGGGTTGTGGGGAATATATTTTATGTCACGTTCCCAAGCTTCTTTTAACTCTTCAAAAGTGAAAATGTCCCCATTTTTGTTTTGGGGACAAATGGGTGGTTTTTCTTCCGAAAGCACCTCACGAAGGACGACAACAAGCTTCCGCCTCTTATCCTCCGCATCGTCTACGCGGGTTATGAAGTTCGCATCCTCTAAAACTGGAAGGTAATGGTTCGTCAGGGTGTTGTTGCTTATCGTCTTCTGGAAAACTTCAAAGTACTTCTGCCTTATCTCATCGTTTGTCAACCCCGCCTTGTTCCCTTTCTCTGTCCATAGAGGAACCAGAACCTTCTGGAAGAAGTCAGCCTTATGCTTCGGCAGCTTGCTGAAAATCACGTTTTTCGCTTCAACGCTGAAGAAAAGCTCTGCGGCTTTAAGGTAATCCTCCAGCGTGCAGATAATATACTCGACTCCGTTGATCTCTAAAATTGGCCGCGTGTAAACGTTGACCGCCGCGTGCATTTGGATGATTGTGAGAAAGCGTTGGCTTTCCCGCATGTGACTGCCTATTTCCGCCGGGAACCCTCTGCCGATCTGCTTGTAATACGGGATCCAGAAAAGGTTTGGAATTTCACGGAGCCCAAGCGAAGCCCTCGCCTTTTCCTTCATTTCAATCAAGCGTTTCTTTACTGCTTTAATTATTAACGTAGCCTTTTCAAATTCTTCATGCCGGAGCTTCTGGTCTACAATAGGCTGCGGCAAGCCGCGCTTCAAAGCTTCAAGCTCAATGGCCCTCCGGTACTTAGCTTTGCTCATTTCAACAGGCACGTTTGTACCTCTGCTCAACACTTGATCCCATATTGCCGGGTTCTTTTCCTCAGCCTTAAACGCCACAAACACCGGCCAGCCGCGCAGTACAGCCGTGAACTGTTTAAGGGGACCCTTCGCGCCAACCCTATCCGTATACTTGTATGCAACCTCCCACGTGTCGTGGCTCATTATCGGCCGCAGAGCAGCCCAAGTTTCAGGATGGGGGTTTTCAACAAACACGATTATCTTGTTTTCCAAGTTTATGAGGCGTCGGCTGTGCAGCAGAAGCCTGCTAAGCTCCGTTTGAAACTTTTTAATGTCAAGTTTAATGTGTTTCCGCTGGTTTTTGTCCGCAGCTATTTCCTGTTCCTGAAGGCTTGCTATTTTTTGCTCTAATTCTCTTATTCGCGGCGTTAAATCGTTTCCCTGCTCGTCAATTGGTGTTCCATAATCATGGGCCAACGCCGTCTTGCTCAGTCCACCGAGGATCCAAACATCCTCCTCTGGAAAAACCCTCAGAGCCTGCATTATAGGATACGTTTTCCCCTCGCTTGTAGGCGCATCCTTCAGCTCGTTTATTGGATTAGCGTAGGCGCTTGCCAAATGCAGCAGATCTAACTGTTTAGCAATGTAGTCCAGCTTAACCGTGTAGCTTAAAGTTTTAACGAGCTTGCCGAAAACGTTGCAGCCTTTTATGTCTTCCACCACCGATGCAAGCTCAACAATTTCTCTCGTTTTGCTTGCCGGCAATGCTGCGGACGGCGATGTTTTAGCTTGATTGCATCTGAGCTTATCAATCCTCGCTCAACCGCTTTTTGCAATACTTTTTTGAAAAGTTCGCCTCGTAATGCGCCTGGCCCGGCGTCTTGGCAGCGGATTATGCCTTCCTCAACGGCCAAATACTCGAAGGGGCCTCCGCCGCTGTCATGGGCGAAACATTTCCAAACGTTCTTTCGCACGTTCACGCAGAAGTTAGTGCATTGACGGGGCGGCTTGCCTGTTGTGCTGCCATGCACGGGATGCGGTCCCTGATACTCGTCTCCGCGGCGCTTCAAGCCGGCAAGCGGGACCACACGCAAAATCTCAATGTCCAGCCCCGACTCTTTACGCGTCCGCTTGGCTGTCTCCTCAACCTTCTCAAGGCTTTCCTTAAGAAACGGTTTAAGGATTTCAAGCAGGCTGCCCCATTGAATTTCAGCGATGGGCTTATCATCTAGAATCCGGTAGGGTTGACCGTTCGGGTGTGTACTTCCAGGCGCTACAAGGTATTTATGGTGGACTTGCACGTGGCCTACAACAATCTTACCGTTACCTTTCTCGTCGTCTTCCCCCCAGTATAAAACCAGATTTTCCGCTCCGTCGCCAACAACCTTTAGGTAATAATGTGGCTTGCCGTGTCCAGGGGACAAAACTTTAAACGTTTCTGGAAGGTTTTGTTCAAGCCAGCTTGCGAGCGGATCATCGTCTGCATCCAAGAGCACCAGGCCGTCGCTTGCAGTAATGCCTACGTTGCCGCTCCAGCCCTCCAACTCTTCAGGTTCGTAAAGGCGGTCGGGCCAGTCTTTTTCTATGGCTTCTTTACCCTGGGCTTTAAGCTTCACAAACCGGCGGGTCGACAGTCCAGCCTCCTTGAGCCGTTGAATAAGCGCCTCTGAAACCTTCGCCACAACAAGCCTCCTAAGACTACAATTTCCGCTATCTGCTCAATGCGAGAAAACCCCTATTTTTGGAGTGGCAGTTCGAAGCGGCTGTTCTTCCCCTGGCTAATATATTCTCCGCCGAGCCCACGCACTACGCCTGCTATTTTCGCGAAGTTTTCAGCGCCTAAGAACTGGCGCGGCGTCACAACAACCGTGCCGTTTTTAACCGTGAAACTCAACAGGTCCGCTAGGTCGCCGAAAGGCGCCTTTATTTTTTCCAGCTGCTCCTGAATCGTCGGCTGAACCATTTTTGTCGGCTGTTGCGGCTGCGTTTGCGCAGCAGGCTTACCGAACGCTTCAGGATGCGCGTTCCGCACGTAGCTCACGGCCTCCTGCTCCAGCAACGCGAGAACCTGCTGCACGTTTTCGCCCTCGCCCACGAAAGCTTCAAAGCCAACATCAATAGTTTCGTAGTTTCCTAAATTGAACCTGCGGCTGACGCGCGCTAGATTCATTGTTGGCAAGCTCTTTCACTCCTTTGCTGGTTTGCTGGGCTGTCTCTTTCGGGCTCCAACTACTTTTCGCCTCGAAGGATTGCTTGGATGCGCTCGATTCTAGCCATGATGGGGTCTAACCTCGCCTTAGGCACAAAGTTTTCGGTTACATGTGCACATACACTTGCGTACTGGCAGTTTTGGCATGGCCCGTTAGGCGGCAGTGGTGTCCCATAATAGCCCAAGCAACACGGGAAAGTGTCACTGCCTGAAACTGCGAAGGTTTCCATTTTTTCACCTCTATTTTTCGCAGGCTGCCTACTTTTGCTTTGGTTGAAACCTTTGCCTTTCATCTAACCGCCTTTGGATTTCCTTTAAATCCACAGGCTGACCGTGGAATTTCCGGTTGTACTCGAGCTCTATTAAATCCCCGAGTTTGATGTCATTAGTCTTAACATAATTTGCTGGCAGCGTAATCGCTAAGGCCTTTCCAACCTGTATCACTTTTCGAACGTCTTTTCCAAAGACTTTAGGCATCCTTCCACCTCGAACTTTTTCTTAGAGCTTCGAAAACCTTATAAACAGGAACCGATTATTAAGTTTTAAGTTGCCAACAAACAACTTGCGGGTGGAAAGTTGAAAAAATTACAAGTTGAAGTTAAGAAAGTTGACGTTAAGAAAGTTTTAGGCCTCATCTACAAGCATTACGAATTTCTGGAAAATTTTCTGCCAAAGGGCGAAGGCGTTAACGAGCCGTCGCGCTACACCTTAACCCAGCTTGTCAACAAAACGGGTAAGGACATAACCTACCTTTCAAAGCTAACAGATAAGCTTGAGAAGGCTGGACTTTTAGAAATTAGTGAGGAGCCTAGAGAGCGGGGTGGAAGACCCTACAAGGTTTCTTCGCTGAGCGACTTGGGATTAAAGCTGTTAACCGCGATAGAAGGGGCAATCAAACCTGTGGAGGCCGCGCGCGAAATCGAGCCGTGGAAGATTGCAGAGTGTTTAAACGTCATGGAAGACGACATATGGAGCGAAGACGTTAGATACAAGTTTGCATGCCTGTTTTTTACAATTGTAAGCAGCGATCCAGTCCAAGCGTTGAGCAAATGTGATGACCTGAAGAGACGCGTTGAGGGATGGGTTGCCGCGCCTCCTTTAAATGACAGAATTGACGAAAGGATAAGGGCTACTATCAGCGTCTCCATAACAAGGCTGATTAAGGACGAAGCTATGAAAGGGTGGGTTCTTTCCAAATTATACCCAAAAATGCTGAAGCTGTTGCAACACAGCGATCCGATTGCCCAAGTATGGGCTATAAGCATGCTTGCAAATGTCGCTATTAACACGGATCTAAGGGTGGAAGTGGCAGACATTTTCTTAAACACTCTCCTCAACAGGCGCGTGGAGGAGCTGGAGGGGAAAGTCTTCCAGGAAATGCTCATCCAGCTCAGCGGACTAGTAGGGCTTTCCACAGGAGATGAAAAGAGAAGCCTACTGGCTAAACTCAAAACCAAAGCGAAGGAAGAAAGCAAAAAGCAAACAGCCGAGTATATCCTCGACCGCCTAATGGCCAGCATTTTAGACTAAAACATACAGGATATAACGAAGATTTGGTGAAACGTTTCACCAAATTTTTTAAGCTGGAGCCCATCAAAATTTGAGCCCAAGTAAAGAGTTAAAAGAAAACGAGAGGGACTTACCTATCGTATATTACGGTAGGCGTTTTTGAAAAAGAACCTATTAGATGGGAATCTGAGATTGTAGAAATAAAGGAACTGAAAAATTTGGTGAAAGCGCTTCCAATCTGTCTGGTTAAATTGTTGGAAGCACGGAGCCTTCCCGCCTTCTCCTCACAATTTCCTCTGGCGTAATCGTGTAGCGTGGGCAACCCCATGTTCGGCTGTGTTCTTCCTCTGTCTCGGCAGCAAACGGTAAGGGTTTAAATTCCCCAGGGGCGGTTTGAGTTCTTGTAATTGGTAGTTTAAGCCGCTGCCACCACCATTCGCCGCTAATATAACGGTCCACCAGCGTGGCCACGGCTGCGGCTGATGCTACGCCTAAGCCGACAACTGTTAGGGTTAAATCCCAGCCTTCCATGTAATCGCCAAATTAAATAACGAAACATGTTAGATTTATTCTTTTCTCATTCTATTTCGGCGTTGCGTGGCGGCGCGGTTAGCCTTTGTCAAACCATCTTAGCCAACTGCAGAGGAAAATCGACAGTTCAAGGTTGGCAAGACTCAGCCCTCTAGAATATTCATTTCTTTAAACTTAGCGTTTGAAGTCATGTTTATAACGCCAATCGCCTTCCTCTTTTCTTCCTCTGTCCAATCTTTTTTTCGTCTAATTGATTTAATCAACTCTCTACGTAAGTCAGCAATCCGTTGCTTCTCAATGTTTAGTTCTCGCTCCCTCGCCCAAAATTCTTCCCATTGCTTTCTGCATTCCTCATCTTTTTTGATTATGCTTTCAACAGTTACGCCATCTGGATGTTCTTTCTCCCACTGCAGGAAGTCAGCCCAACACTTTCCAGCATTTTTGCCCTTTCACCATGACTTGAAGGTCCCTCCTTTAATGTTTTCTTTTAGGGTGCCTCTGCGACATGAGGTGAACGTTCTCCTCATCATTTGAAAAGCCATTAAATGACAGAAAAGCATAACGTTACACCATTCTATGTGCTGGTTGTCTTCATCCATCGAATGGCTGCAAAATGCAGCTGATTGGCTAAATACTTATTCAAGTCGCCCCTATGTATTTCGTAGCCTTCCTTCCGTAAGTCCGCGATCAGAGGATAGAAAAGTATGCTTAAAACCCGGTCTTTGACATAATAAAGGCGCGAAGTGAACTGTCTCCCACACTTTAGGCATTCTCTTTCGTTTTCGTCGGAATAGGGGACGATCCGGCTCTTTGGGTTGCCACAGTAAGGACAGCTCATGTTCGGCTCTAAAAGATAAAAATTTTCAATATCATCCACATACCCAAATGACAGCAGCAGCTCAACAGTTCGCTTGTGTCTGAAGTTCGGAAGGTTTAACAGTTCAGGGCTGAGAAGCCTCCGTTGCCCCTCAACACTTACGCCTTTTATTATCTCTGTAAGAGTCTTTGGGCTCTTCCGATATTTTTTGGCAAGTTGCCTGTAGCTTAAGCCCAATTGATAATCTTTCCTTATTTTTTCCTCAAGCGTTTCCGTTGTTTCCGCCTTGTTTCCTCTTGTTTCCATGTGTTTTTCTGTTACTCTCTATATAGGCGATGCCTATATATGTTACGACTCACCAATCCGCTTGTTCAGTATCGGTGTTGCCCGGTTTGAAAACAGACCACAAGCCATCAACGAGGGTAAGTGTCGCAGCGTGGATTCCCCTGGGGGTCCTTTCATCATCTTCAGTCTGGTAAACTGGTGCCGTGTGGTTTACAAGGTTCTTCCGGCTCCTCCATTTTCTCTTTGTCGTTTAATGCGGTTTCTCGGATTTGAACTCTTTTGTTTAGGAAACAAACGGAAACTAAGAAACTAGGAAACCACGGAAACCACGAAAACGAAGGAAACGAGGCGTCCGCGGAAGATGGATTATCGAGTTCCAATTGCTATGGAGACCATATGGAAAACATTTTTAGAAATGAGGGTGCTATGTTATTGTTGATGAGTGTCGTTGGAAGGGGCGTAGAGGTTGGAAAATGTGGAGGAGCAGGTTCCTGTTTGGTGGTGGCCTGCCGCAGCTCTGGGTGGTTTCGTTCCTGTGATTGTGGCTGCTGGAATAGTGTACTATAATGAAGCTCCAGCTGTGCGTGTTGTTTTGGAGCCTCCTGTGGCGAAAACTGTTAGGTATAGGCTTGCAAGCATGTTTAAGAGGCTTCTGGAAGAGAAGGGTTTCCACACTGGGATCCACGTTTTTGCTGCAAGTGTTGTTGTTGACTTTGACCATCATGAGGTTCGGAGGCTTGTTCTGGGGCTGCCTTACAGGCTTGACCTTTTGAGGAAGCTGGTAATATATTCAACTGCTGGTTCAGCTGAGTTCACTGACCATGGGCTTGTGGACGCTAATGTTCCAGTGGTCTTAGCTAGGGATCCTGCGGCAACTGGGCTTTTGACGCGTCAAGTGAAGCTTTATGAGGGTATGAGGCTTGAGGAGGCCCACTGGCACGTTCAAGATGGGCTCACGGTTTTCGACCTTCACGTCTCCTATGGATTGCCTGAGATGCCTTCAGCTGATGAAATGGCTTTGTTGGCTGAAGCCCTGGCGGACGTTGTGGATCAAACAACTAAGGTGAGCATATCAGTTTTGAAGGGTGTGAAGGTTGAGGGAAGCAGCTGAATACTTTAAGACAAGGCTTGAGGGGGAGGGTTTCACCTGCACTTTGAGGGAGGCTCCAGAATACGTTAAGGTTGGTTTCTACAGCCCTGAGGTTCAGAGGAGGCTGCTTGAGCTTCCATACAGGAAGGAGATAGTAGAGGCTTTCATGCCCTACACTGTTGGAGAGGCATCATTCAACAGGGAGTTCTTCAACGTCGTCGTTCCTGTTGTGTCTGTTAGGCATCCGCTTGCATCAGGCTACATCCACAAGGCAGTTTACATAGAGTACTTTCCGGTGGACTTCTACGCTGTGGACTTCATATGTCAGGATGGGCTTAAGGCGGTTGTGCTACGTTCAGACAAGGTTTGGAGGGTAACCAGAGAAAGGGTTGAACCATACATACGGTTCATTGTTAGAATGACGAGGCAGGTTTCAATCCAGCTTATAACAACAATGAAGGCAGACGAGAAGGAGGTTCCAATAAGGCTCGTGGAGGAGAGGCTTTGAGCGAGGATGTTCCTGAATTCCTCAGGGCTTTAGACGAACCCACAAGAAACGTTTACAGGGCAGGCTTAAGCCTCTTCCAGAACTTCTACGGTAAGCCACTCTCCAAGTTTCTCGACGCGGTTGAGGAGGACCTTGGAAAGCCCAGGAGACAGAGGCAGAGAGTTGCAGCAAACACTTTAAGGGCCTTTGGCCGTTGGCTTGAAGAGAGTAGTTACGCTCCTAAAACTGTCCGTGCTTACCTGGCTTCAGTTCAAAGCTTAGGCCGCTACTATGAGATTCCAATATCGATGCGTTACGTGCGTATGCCTCCAGCCCTTCCAAAGTCGAAGAAGTTTCCCTGGACCCTTGAGAAAATATCAGAGTTCATGGGCTATTTACGGTGGATAGACGTGAAGGCGCTTGCAGGCTGCCTTTTCCAGAGTGGATTATCAGTTTCAGACGCTCTAGCTTTAACTTACGGCGATATCCAGCGAGAATACGAAGAGGGCATAGTTCCCCTATGCTTTGATCTGGTTAGGATTAAGACGGACACGCCTCACATGACGTTTATCGGAAAATTCGCCTACCAACTTTTAGACGAGTATCTTAAAGCAAGAGGGAAGCTGCGTCCTGAGGATCCGCTGTTTGCCCTCTCGCAGAGAACCGTTCGTTTCCATTTTGAAAGGGCTGCTGAAAGAATGCTTGGAAAAATCGGCGAACGTAATCCATGTAGTCCACATTCACTGCGGTCTGCGTTTAGAACCTTGCTGAGGGATGCTGACGCGCCGGAGGAATACGTGGAGTTCTGGATGGGCCACAACATAGGCGGCGACATAAGAAAGGTTTACACAAGGCATAGCCGTGACGGCTGGAGAAAAGTATATGCCCAGTTCGAACCTTATCTTACACCGAAAGGCTGAGGTGATTTTCCACGCCTATGAAAAGGGATGAAAAAACTGTTAGGAGAAGCCCATTCTGGAGGACCTGGTTTCCAGTTTTAACCGGAACATTCATCAGGGACTACCTTTTGGCTCATGAGAAGGCATACCCATACGAGGTTTTCAAGGCGTTGAGGGAGAGGCTCCTGGAGGAAGGATATCCGAAGAGGGGGATAATGTGGGGATCCTACCAAAACATGAGGAACTACTTCTACTGGCTTGAAAAGCTTGGTTTAATCGAGTTTGTCGAGGAAACGCCGAGCTCTAACCCGTTGATGAAAGGACGACGCCTTTACAGGCTTACGCCTAAAGGTTTAGCCCTGCCGCCAGAATCAATAGAGTGGACTAATCCGAGACGAGCCCTCTATCCAGAATCTTGGGAAACATATCACTAGAGGTTGGTTAAATAAAAGAGGGTGAATTTTGATTTTGAGTAAAAGAAGAAAGAGTTTTTGTCTAAGCTTCGGCGAGTCCCCAAGAGTCTTAACAAGTATCGATTCATATTTCTTCTCAGTGTAAAGTTTTTCACCCATTTTCCCACTCAGCCAACTTTCAGTTAGCTTTCTTCAGTTTGTGCGGCGTGGCTGTACCTGCATTTTTGGTCTTTGCAGAAGGCGCCTCGGCTGCATCCCCAGCTTATCTGGATGCTTCCATCCTCAACCTCAACAATGCGGATAGGCGAAATTATAACGGTTCTTCGCGAAGTTTCGCCTTTATTATCTTTCCAGTCGTAGCATGGAATAGCAACAGGAGCAAACAAATTCTCCCTCTTAAACCTCATGTCCACCCAACCGTAACCTTCAACAAATAAAAATGGGGGGTTAAGCGGTTTTCCATGTTTACTTTGAAGTTTGCCTGAGCACTTTGCGGTTGATGTAAATGTCGTAGGCTACTAGACATATGCAAACAACAACTATGACCACTAGGGCTATTATTATGGGCTGAAGGGCTTCAACTGTAGCCTGAGTTGCCGTTTGAACCTGCTCAGCCGTTGCAGACGGCGCAGGAGCTTCTGTTACGGCTATGGCTGTTGATGTGTAGGATTCCCAGTAGGATTTGCTTCCTCCAAAGACAGCGCTGATAGTGTATTTACCTTTCTCTGGTGGTGTCCATAGGATGCTGAATATTCCGCCATTCAACGGGTCTGTTGTAGCCTTGCCTATTGATATTGTGGTTCCATCTTCAGCTATAGCGTAAAGCTCAACAGTCACGCCCTCAACGTTTTGGGGCATAGGCTTCTGCTGGACAAGATACTCCATCCAGGCGCTCATATCCTCGTCAGCAACACAGGGCGTACCCTTAACAGCTGGAGACAAGTCACTAACAGTGCCCTTTATAAGTATGCTTGAGCCTTTTGTAACCACATCATTTTGAACTGTGACCGTTGTCTCTGTTAAACCTTTGCCGAAGCAGTATATACGGTTGTCGTATTGACTGTAGCCAACCAAGTAACCGTCTGCTATGGCAAGTGAGGATCCATCAAAGAATCCTGATATGCTCCATATTAGCTCGCCGTTTGTTGTGTTTAGGCAATAAAGCTTGTAGCCCCTCCAATAAGGTGTAGTTGGCGAATGCTCGTTATTCGCAAAATACAATTTACCATCAGCTATAGTTATGCCTCCATAGCTGGGCCACGTTCCATACGGTGTTTCATACCAGCTACTTCCAGTTGTGAACGTCCATAAGTGTTGTCCAGTTTTAAGATCGAAGGCAGTGACACAGCCTGAATACCCAGTAACGTAAAGTTTTCCGTAGGCTATTGCTCCATCCCAATCGTACATGGACCAGTCAGTGTTGGTAAACTTGTTTAACGGTTCAGTTGACCATAACTTATTTCCTGTTTTAACGTCAAAGGCATGCCATTGCATTGTCTCTTTTTGATAAGTGACGTAGACTCCTTCGTGTGGTATTGCGTGAACGTACCATAATAAACCCGGCCTTCCTTCAGCCCCCCCCACGCTTGCTCCAAAGTTTGTCCTGTTTTGAATCCAAAGCTGCTGGCCTGTTGTGGCGTTATAGCCTACATGCACAAAAGTTGGATAGGGTGTGCCTGGAAGTACTGCTTCAGCAACTATCACGCCGTTTATAATATCAACAAAACCAATGCCTTGGACTCCTGGCACATCTGGTATAGATACGTTCCACTGAATTCCATTTTTCCAGTCAACTTCACGAACGACACCAGGTCTCCACATCCAAGCAAATGTTCCAGCTCCGCCTAACGGAGGTGGCGTGGCTTTTGTTGAGTTCCACATTGCCAACCAATTATTATTCCCATTGAGCATATAATAGAGTATTTCACCATTTGGACCATATGCAATATTAGGCATAGTTATAATTGTGGCAGGTATGTCCCTGTAAAACACAGTTGGCGCATTCTTAAATGTTACCAGTAACCTTCCGGTGAAAGCATCATACATTTCCCAGTTAGTACTTATTGACCATAGATAAGCAAAAGCTCCATGCTGATTGGGAGAGTCATATTGAAATACCTGACCGAAAAGTATTTGCGTCATATTGTCATAGTGCCATACTTCCTCACCAGTGCGCAGATCTATACAGACAACTCCAGGAATTTGAACGTTTGCAAATCCACCCCATGGAAAGATGTCGTAGTATAGTCTTCCGCTAATTATGACCGGTGGCGTAAGTTTCGATTCATATGCTATTCCACCGTAATAAGCTTGGCCATAGCCTAGTTCACCTCCGGCTATCCCTCCAAATGTTAATTCTTTTGTCCATACAATATGGGATGATTCAGGTGCTTTAGTATACGGATTAAAGGCTCCCCCCTTTTGGTGGGGAGCAATTTTTATCATATTATATGCCGTCATTAGCCAGTTTCCAGCTATTTGGTACCAGTTTCTGAGTTCAGCGTTTATTGGTCTGACCCAATAACTTGTTGGAAGTGGAAGGTCTGGCCATGTCTCTATGGCTTCTTGCTGAACTGTTAGTTCGACTATGCGGCTTTGGCTTGACTTGTGGTAGACGCCTGCAATCGTCTGCCCTGGGAAGAACATTTGAAACTTATAGGTGCCTGCTGTTGTAGGTGTATACGTGAAGTAGGCGCCTCCAACGGGATCAGACCTGAAGGGACCTTTGGTTTCAACGCTGTTGTCCGGCTTGGTAATCTTTACAGTCATGTTCTCCCAACGAGCACCAGCGGGGCCAGCAGCCGTGGGTGGGGCACTGTCAAGCCAGAACATAACTGTGGCGGGCTGGTTTACACCCACAGGATTAGGTGAAACAATGAGGAAAGCATAAGTTGGGACTTCAGGAACTTCTGTAGCTTTGACGATGAGCATACTTGCCATGAGTGTGGCCATTGTCAATGTTAGAGTTAGAAGAGCTGCTTTTGGAATTCTTCCAAGCTTTTCCATTTTCTTTCTTCCTTTTTCCTTTTATTTTTTGGACAAAATTTATTTATTGGGGGGGGGAATGCTTATAAAACTTGCGCATAATACCCGCGTGCACTCTTTTTAGTCTCGAAAATATAATGTGAGGGAAAGTTGTGACATCAAATAGGGCTTCGCGCGCGTGGCTGTTTCGAAAGGGAAGAAGTATGATAAGTTCTTTATTTATGTTCCAACTGAAGTTGCGAGGGACACAGGTTTCCCCTTAAAGACGGAGACAGAGTTGAGGTTGAAATAAAAGGCAAAACATTAGTCATTAAACCAGTAAAGAACTAGATTAGCGTAAAAACATCCACAGCTGGCTGAAGAAGAATCAAAGAAGAAGAGCCAAAGGAAAATCCTTGAGGGGTGCTTTTCTAATGAAGAATAGCGCCATATTTCACTACGCTTACATCATATTTTGGCCCAAGTTC
>Ga0315298_1007624_pt1 | contig 14169 bp, 17 predicted proteins | sample WHS_1_MG_FD_203077 | JGI IMG/M metagenome (GOLD analysis project Ga0315298, IMG submission 203077) | Extremophilic microbial mat communities from Washburn Hot Springs, YNP, Wyoming, USA - WHS_1_MG | ecosystem: Environmental > Aquatic > Thermal springs > Hot (42-90C) | place: USA: Wyoming...
CGATCGGGATCAGCGGCCCCTCCGCGCCTGATACGACGGGGCGAATTTTCCCTCTTGAACCTGGAGTTGCTACAGCTCCCATAACCCTGATCTAGGCGCACCCATCGGAGCGGGCAAGGCATGGATCAGCGGGTCGGGACGGAAATCATGGACACGGTGGTCGGTCGGCCGGTCATGAGCGGGGGCGCCAGGCTGCTGTCTCTCGGCGGCATCGCCGCCGCACTCGGGGCGGCCTCCTGCTGCGTGATCCCGTTCGCGCTGTTCACCCTCGGGGTCAGCGGGGCCTGGATCGGCAATCTGACCGCGCTGGAGCCGTACCAGCCGATCTTCGTCGCCGTTGCCCTGGGGTGCATCGGGCTCGGCGCATGGCGGCTGCGGCGCCGCGCCGCGATCGCCTGCACCGCCGGCTATTGCGGCACGCCCCGTGCCGACCGCGTCGCCCGCATCGGGCTGTGGACCGCGGGCGTGCTGGTCGTCGTCGCGGTCGCCTTTCCGTACCTCATCCGCGCCATCGTCTTCTGACAGGGAGTGTCACCATGCCTCGTTCCGTTCTTGCTGCCGCCTTCGCGGTTGGCCTGCTCGTTGCGCCGTTCGCAGCACGGGCCGCCGATACGACCGTGGTGCTCGATGTGCATCACGCCGGCTGCGTGCTGTGCGGGCCGATCGTCAAAAGCACGCTGACGCATGTGAAGGGCGTTTCGGCCGTCCAGGTCAGCCAGCCGAATGGCGATGCCGATGTCACCGCGACGGTGACCTACAATACGGCCACCACCTCGCCGGCGACGCTGATCAAGGCGGTGACCGATCGTGGCTATCCGGCCGGGATCGCCAAGCCCGCCAATGGCTGACCGCGTTCTCATTCCCGGAGCTGTTCGCCATGGATGCCGTCATCACCCATGATTGCTGCGCCGTTTCCGGCGTGCGCAAATCCACCCCCGACCTCGTGGTGATCGGCGCCGGTTCCGCCGGGTTCTCCGCCGCGATCCGGGCGAGCGAGATGGGCGCCCGCGTCGCGCTGATCGGCGCCGGCACGATCGGCGGCACCTGCGTCAATATCGGCTGCGTGCCGTCCAAGACACTGATCCGCGCGGCCGAGACGCTGCACCAGGCGCGCGCGGCGACGCGGTTCGCGGGCATCGGGGCGAGCGCGCGGCTCGCCGACTGGGCGGCGCTGATGGCGCAGAAGGACGCGCTGGTCGCCGATATGCGCGAGGCGAAATATGCCGCCCTGCTGCCCGAATACGAAGGCATCCGCTACGTCGAGGGCGCGGCCCGGTTCACGCCGGACGGTCTGATCGTCGGCGATGCGCATTTCCCCGCCGCGCGCGTCGTGATCGCCACCGGTGCCTCGCCTGCGGTGCCGCCGATCCCGGGCATCGACGCGGTGCCGTACCTCACCAGTACCACGGCGCTGGCACTCGATCGCCTGCCGCGTTCGCTGCTGGTTATCGGTGGCGGGGTGATCGGCTGCGAGCTCGGCCAGATGTTTGCCCGCTTCGGCGTTGCGGTGACCATCGTCTGCCGGTCGCATCTGCTGCCTGGCTTCGAGCCGGAACTTGCCGAGGCGCTGGCCGGTTACCTGCACGAGGAAGGCATCACCGTCCGCTGTGGCGTCGCCTACCAGCGCATCCGCCGCAGCGAGGCTGGGGTGGCGCTCGATGTGACGGTCGAGGGCCGGCCGGAAACGATCAGCGCGGGACAGGTCCTGGTTGCGACCGGGCGGGTGGCGAACACGGCCGGCCTCGACCTCGCCGCCGCCGGCATCGCCACCGACGCGCGCGGCGCCATCGTCGTGGATGAATTCCTCGCCACCTCGCGCCCGGGGGTTTATGCCGCGGGCGATGTCACCGGCCGCGACCAGTTCGTCTACATGGCGGCTTATGGCGCGAAGCTCGCCGCCGAGAACGCGCTCAACGGCAATGCCCGCCTCTACGATGCGCGCGTCATGCCAGAGGTAGTGTTCACCGACCCTCAGGCGGCGCGTGTCGGACTCACGGAAGCCGAAGCCCGCGCCCGGGGTCTGGCGGTGCGCGCGGTGACCCTGAAGCTCGATCAGGTGCCCCGCGCGCTTGCCGCACGCGACACGCGCGGGCTGATCAAGCTGGTCGCCGAAGAAGCCAGCCTGCGCCTGCTCGGCGCCCAGATCCTTGCGCCCGAAGGGGCGGATTCCATCCAAACCGCGGTGCTGGCGATCAAGCACGGTCTGACGGCGACGGATCTGGCCGAGACGCTGTTCCCCTATCTCACCACGGTGGAGGGATTGAAGCTTGCAGCGCTGGGCTTCGAGAAGGACGTGGCCAAACTCTCCTGCTGCGCCGGGTAAGCTGGCTTCGGCCAACCGACTTGCTCGCCCACCGCCTTTCGCTCCATTCCTGGGAACCCCGCGTGCAAGACCGAAGGCTCTTTCGTTGCCGCCCCCGCCGTCATGCTCCCGCGTTCGACGTGATTGCGGTGCGGGCAAGATAGATCGTCTGAGTGAAGGGCCGATCCTGCAACGGATTATGGAAGGTCACCAGTTCGGCCCACGCCTCAGCGAAAGCGCTCGACAGGCGGTCGGTGAAGGAACGGTCGGGCTTGTCGTTCGACCAGAGACCGAAAACGCCCCCGGGCTTGATGTGGGCGGCGAGCGCACGGAGCCCTTCGCGCCGATAGAAGGAGCTGCTACGGCCATCGAGGAGAGCGTCGGGCGAGTGGTCGATGTCGACCAGTATGGCGTCGAAGCGACGTCCGGGCACATCGGGATCGAACCCGGCTTCCCCGTTGGCCATGGCGAAGAAGTCGCCTTGGACAAGCCGACAACGCTCATCGCCCACGAGTTCGGGCCCCAGTGGCAACAGCCCCGTGCGGTGCCAGTCGATCACCGCCTCCAGCATGTCCACGACGATCAGCGAACCGACAGCCTGGTGCTGCAGGACGGCTTGGGCCGTGTAGCCAAGGCCGAGCCCACCGACGACAATGTCGAGGCCATCACCGGCGAGCGCGGCAAGGCCGAGCCGGGCGAGCGCGATCTCCGACGCCGTGAACAGGCTTGACATGAGATACTCGTCGCCGAGCTTGATTTCGAAGACATCGACGCCGAGCGACAACTCGCGTCGTCGCCGAAGGCTCAACGCACCAATCGGCGTGGGTCGATAGTCCAATTCCTCAAACAACGTGCTCATGGGGATCGCGAACCTCCTCGGGACGGCCAGTGGACAGACCGACAATGGATGGGCGGCGGCGTCCGACAACGGCGGCGAAATTCAGGCTGTCACGCCTTGCGGAAGCTGAGCCAAGAAGGCTTGGTTCGGCCTCCGAGCGCCAAGGCTCGAGTGCGGGCACCTGCGATAGCAGGAATCGGGACACCGCCCCGTGAGACACGCGCCAGGCCGGTGCTGCCGCAGGCCCGCGGATATACCTACCTCTTACTCACCCGAACGCCACGGTTCAGTGTGCACCGACTGGTAACGCCGCTCCCGGCTTGTCATGCAGGGCCAATCGATCCACCAGCGTTTGACTGGCTTCGTTCATGCCGATGATCTCGACCGAAACACCATGATGGCGGAACTTCAGCACGACCCGGTCAAGCGCGTTGATTCCCGTGATGTCCCAGAAATGGGCCGTGTGCACGTCAAGGACGACACCCTTCAGTTCCTCCCGGAAGTCGAACGCGTTGTGGAATGCCTCTGCGGTGGCGAAGAAGATCTGACCCGTCACCCGATAGGTCCGGACGGCAAGAGTACTGTCCACAACCGAGGTCACATTGAAAAAGCGCGACACCTTCTGGGCGAAGAACAGGCCGCTCAGGATCACGCCCGCCAGGACACCCATGGCGAGATCGTTCGTCGCGACGACGACCACGACGGTCGCCAGCATGACCACGCTGGAGCTCTTCGGGTTTGTGGCGAGCGCCCGGGCCGACTTCCACTGGAACGTGTTGATCGAGACCATGATCATCACGGCCACCAGTGCCGCCATGGGAATCTGCTTCACCCAGGGCCCGAGGACGACGATCAGGAACAGAAGGAATATGCCTGCCCACAGGCACGACAGACGCCCCCGCCCCCCGGAGGAGACGTTGATGACGGACTGTCCAATCATCGCGCAGCCCGCCATGCCGCCGAAGAATCCGGAGGTGATGTTGGCAAGGCCTTGCCCTGCGCATTCGCGGTTCTTGTTCGAGGTGGAATCGGTCATCTCGTCGATGATCGCTGCGGTCATCAGGCTTTCCAGCAACCCGACCATCGTGAGTGTCAATGCGTAGGGCAGGATGATCTGCAGGGTCTCGAACGTGAACGGCACCTGCGGCAAGGCGAAGACCGGAAGCTCATGCGGAAGTCGACCCATATCGCCGACCGAATGCAGCTTCAGTCCGACGACCATGGAGAACGCCGTCAGCAGAATGATGGCGACGAGAGGCGATGGAACCGCCTTGGTCAGGCGTGGAAGCAAGTAGATGATCGCCAATCCGACCGCGACCATGGCGTAGACTTGCCAGCCATGACCGATCAACTCGGGAAGCTGTGCCAGGAAGATGAGAATGGCCAGGGCGTTCACGAAGCCGGTCACGACCGAGCGCGAGACGAAGCGCATCAGATCTCCGAGGCGAAGCACGCTGGCGAGAAGCTGCAAGACACCCGTCAGGATCGTAGCGGCGAAAAGATAGCCAACGCCGTGCTCCTTCACGAGCGTGACCATGACCAGCGCTGTCGCTCCGGTCGCGGCCGAGATCATCGCTGGCCGCCCGCCGGCAATGGCCGTGATGACGGCGATGCAGAACGAGGCGTAGAGGCCCACCTTCGGATCGACACCGGCGATGATGGAGAACGCGATGGCTTCCGGTATGAGCGCAAGAGCGACCACCGTGCCGGCCAGAAGGTCGCGCGTGACATTTGGCGCCCATTCGGCGCGCAATTTCGACATGGTCATGGAAAACTTTCAGCAGCCCACTTCTGCCCCGCGGACGGCGGCACGTGGGTGGAGGACAATCTCACTGCCGATCGGCAGAAAATGGGGTAATAGGCTCGGAAAGCGGGATTTATGGCGGCGTCGGCCGGCCGCAGGACGAGATGCGATCTAAAGTCATGCCCCCTTATGGCTGGCGGCATGCTGCAATGCAACATATAAACTGACAAATCATTCCCCCTGCGCCAATATCTTACCGTTTGGGCGACTGGGCTGCGCGGCCAGCATGACGCTTATTGCCATCACACGCTCAACCCGCGGTCATGGCCGATCTGCCAGGAAATCCCGCCGTCGGTGACGAGCCCGACGACCTCGCGGCCAAGGCTTCGCTCGATCACCGGCCGCCAGGGGACCAGGGTGAATTCCTGGGCATTCTCGACCAGGGCGTACCGGCCGGAGGCGAGCTGGACAGCTTCTCGGTAGGTGCCGCGGATCGTCTCGCCGGGCGCCGGCATCCGGAACGGCACGGCGCGCGTCGCCGCCAGTTCGCCGCCGGCTCGCGCGAGTTCGCGGCCCTCCAGCGTCGCGAGAAGGTCCCGGCGATAGCGCACGCCCCCGTCCGCGTCCCGACGCGCATCGCCGTGGGTGAGGTGATGCTGGCGGCGGTGCTCCTGGGCGGCTTCGACCTCCAACCCGAACCCGCCTTGCGCGACCTGCACCGGATCGCGGGCCACCAGTTGGCGATCGAGCCAGGTCGCCCCGTCGCTGCGGATCTGGGCTTCCAGGTCGAGCACTGACAGCACGCGCAGGCTGGGCGTCTGGCTGCGGCTCGTGTCGTGGCGATCAGCCCGCTGGTCGAGATCCGCCGGGACGCGCCAATGGTCGGCGTCGAGCCGCTGGACCACGCCGGCGCGGCGCAGCGTCTCCAGGCGGCGGACATGCGCTTCGACATAGGCCTCCGGATCGGCGATGCCGGGATCGGCGCGCGCGGTGGCGAGGTGGTCTGCGGGCCGATAGATGCCGGCGGTCCTGTGCGCCAGGTCGGCGATGTTCCGGTCCGCGGCGCGCGGCGCTCCGCGTTCTGCGCCAAGCTCCACGATGGCCCCGATCGGCGGGTTGGCGGCATCCGCGCCGGCGGCGGGGAGTTCGACGTAGTGGACCCGCCCGTCGAGGCCATCGACGATCAGATGGACCCGATCGCCCAGTTCGTCGCCAGCAAGCCCGCGCCCCAGCAGCCGCCCGGTGATCGGTGCGGCGAGCGGCTCGCGGAGGTCGTGGATGGCGAACTGCTCGGCGCCGCGTTCCGCGTCATGGCGGATCAGCGCGTGGTGCATGGTCTTGATGATGTCCCCGCGTTCCCCGAGGGCGCGCAGCGTCTCCTCCATGCCCGGAACCAGACGCCAGCGGCCGGTGGCGATCTCCTCGGCCAATCCCAGCCGCTCCAGGGCTTGCAGCCGGCCGATCCGTAGCTGCCAGTCGAAGTCGGAGCGCGGCTCCCCGACGACGGTGCGCAGGTCGATCACGCCACCCACCGCCTCACCGACCTCGCGCAGCAGCGCCCGATCGATCCGGGTCAGCCGTTCCTGGTCGATCTCGCGGACGAGCTTCCCCTGTCGTTCCACCGTACTCTCGGGGCCGAGCTCGATGGTGACCAGCTCCGAGGCGCGCTCCCGGATGCCGTGGGCCAGATAGGCCCCGGCGATCACCAGGTTCTCGCCGGTCTCATCGACGCCGCGGATGACGATGTGCGTGTGTGGGTGCGCGGTGTTGAAGTGATCGACCGCGACCCAGTCGAGCCCGGTGCCGAGATCGCGCTCGACCTGCCGCATCAGATCACAGGTGAAGGCGCGGAGGTCGGAGAGCTCGGCGCCGTCCTCGGCGGCCACGATCAGGCGGAACTGACGCGGGTCACCCCCCGAGCGATCGAGAAAGGCGCGGCCATCCGCGCGGTCCGCCGTGGCGGAGTAGAGCTGGCCGGGGGAACCCTCACGGGTGACGCCGTCACGCTGGAGGTAGCGCAGATGCACCGCCGCCGCGCGGCTGCCGGCGCGCATCTTCACGTAGCGCGCCTTCACGACGACACGGCGTGCTCCTGGCTGCGCCTGCGACCAGCCCCGTGGTGAGGCCGCTCGCCCGCGCGCGAAGGCTGCGCCCCTGCCGCGCTTGGCCGGCAAGTCGGCAAGATGCCGTGCGCCGGTCGGCGGTGGCCCGCCGGTCGCCCGGGCCAGCGCACCCGCCCGCGAGATCGCGCGCTTGATCTGCGTCGCCGCCAAGGCGCGCCGATGGTCTCGGCTGCGCGTGCGGCCGAGGCGAGGGCGAAGGCGCGGGTCATCGTCGGGGCGAGCCATGCTCCCAGACTGACGGCAAACCTGCTACTCGCGAAGGAGCCTTGGTGGCACTGCGAAAATCCGCCGATGGAAGCGGCTCTCACACAGGGTTGCCGTGCCTCGTTGCGAATCCCTGGCACCGTGGCCGCGGTCGATAACCCAATGTGCAGACAGTGAAATCGCGACCAATCGCGCGCAGTGGTGCCGCAGGCCTTTATCTTGCCGTCCTTCCTAATCGGAACATTGGTCTCTCTCCTGTCGTCTTTCTCCAAGCGCAGATCAACAGAAAACAACGCGAGCAACGCGATGCACTGCGATCTCGCACGGCGGGCCACGATAGTCAGATGGATCGACGGCGCCACGCAAATTGGCAGTGCGATCAGATGCGGAGTTGGTACAGCGAACGTGCAGTTCGACAGCCGGACATCACGCCGCGCCGTGGTATCGACAGAAGCCGTCGCCAACTCATCCGCGGTGCGCCCGCGTCATTGGAGGACGACGAACAGCGCACCATTTCCGTGCATATCGAGAGCAGAACCGGAGACGGATCGCGGCTCAAGTCCGGCCGCAGCCGAACCGCCCGTGACCTCCGTCGGCGCAGACATCGGCGCCTGGCTCGGTTTCACGATCGGCGGAACCGTGCGCGCCGGAGATGCCTCGGGATGCGCGACGACGGTCGCAAAGAGGCCAGCGCTGATGGCATCGTTCGGGCCCAGGAGAGTCGCATCCGGAGCAGACTTCGTGGTCAATCCTGTTGTCCCGATTGCCGCCTGCACCGTGCCCAACGTGCCGCCGATCCGCGGCGCGAGTACGGCGAGGTACCGCTGTGTCTCGGCTGGCAGCGCGCGGCCGCTGTGCAGGAACGCATCGAGCCGCGCCGGCCCGGCGTTGTAGGCAGCGAGGAACCAGGGCACGCCGTAGCGGTCGAGCAACTCGCGCAGATACGCCGCGCCGGCGAGGATGTTGTCGCGCGGCGCATACGGATCGGCGCCCAGCCCGTAGCGGGCACGCAGCGCGGCGTAGGTCTGCGGCATCACCTGCATCAGGCCCATCGCGCCTGCTGGTGAGCGGGTTGGCTCGCCGCCCATGGTCGCCCGGCCGCCGCTCTCCGCGCGCATCACGGCGGCGATCCATGCTTCGGGAATGTCGAAGCGGTGCGCCGCCGCGGCGATGTCGGGCTGCCAAACCGCGACCGCTTCGTGTCCGTCGCCGCGCAGCACGGGTGTCGCACTCGCGCACGCCGGCGCGCCGCCGAGCGGTACGAACAGCGCCGCGCGGGCCGCAAGACCGCAGGTCGCGACCAGCGTCAGCACGTCCATCGTGAACCCCTCCATGAGCCAAACCGCTGCCACGCCGCTGACCGGTGAAGCGCTGCCAGCGTGCTCGCTTCCGTCAAGGGTAAAGCGCGCCAGGGCGCGCCGGCTGCGCCGCCCTTGACCTTCGCTGCGCGCGCCGGCGGTGCGGAAACCGGCCGGGACGGCAGGATGGCCGTACCTGGGCCGAACAACAGGATGGCGGGGAAGATGCGCGGCACGGTCATCGCGTCCGCCCGCCGGGAAGCCAGAGCGGCGTGACGCGGCCGATGACGGCGCGGATCGGCGTCGGCCCGAAATACCGCCCGTCGAGCGAGGTCGGCACGCTGGGGATCAGCACGAAAATCTCGCCGTTCGGGAGCCTGCCGCAGCCGCTCCACGCGGCCAGGCTGCGTCCGCGCCCGTCCACCGGCAGGGCGCGGGCGACGGTGCGGCCATCGATCGAAACCTCGCCATCGCGCTCACACACGGCCTGGCTGGCGACGGCGGCAACGCGCTTCAGCAGCGGCACGCCGCCCGGCAGATAACCGCGCCGGGCGAACATCCGCGCGCTGCGCCGGTCGGGCCAGAACAGCACGTAATCGCCGACGCGGAGGTGCTGCCGGCTCGCGGCCGGCAGCACGCGCCAAAGGCCGATCGGCGTACTGGCCGTGGCGTTCCAGACCACCAGCGGCCGTGCCTGCACCGCGGAGGCGGCGAGCAAGAGCAGGCCCGCGAGCATGGCGAGGAGCACGGCGTGCCGCTTCCGCCGGTTCCGCTTCACGACGCAATCATCCGGCGCCGCAGTAGCCAGGCGTGATGCTGATCGCGACCGTAAGGCCGGGGCTGCTCGCCGCAGAGCAGGCGGTTGTGGACGTGCTGCCAATACGTTGGCGCGACATCCGCCGCCTCGATGCCGGCCTGCTCGACCGCGTCGATCAGCGCGAGCAATCCCTGCACACGCGCCCAGCCCGACAGCCGCAGCAGGATCTCGCCGCCGGGGTACACGCCGGGCACAGTCGCGCAGGGCTCCCCCGCCCCGCAGGCGCGCAGGATGTCGATGCGCGACAAAACGGTCCCGAAGTCGTTCGCCTGCCAGCGGATGAACGCGAACACGGCGCCTGGCGCGAAGAAGATCAGGCGCCGGCGCCGATCGAGGATGCGCTCGCCGACATCGCGGCCGAAGCGCAGCCAGTGTTCGACCCAATCCCGATAGAACACCAGCCTGACGCTGGTCAGAGGCTCCTGCGCGATCACCGCTCGCCTCCCAGGCCATCCCGGTGTGGTTCTCCCGGCAACCGCTCCGTGTCCTTCTCGACGGCGGGAAGGACGCACGAACCGTGGAGCGATCCCTCTCTCAATGCGCCTTCCTTCTGCCGTCCGAGGCACCGAACGGCCGGCGGGAGACGCCTCGCCCGCCGGCGTGCGGAGTGACGTGACACACTGGGGTTCTGAGGGTGCGGAGGCCTGACAAAAACAAGAAAGAGTCCAGTACTAGAATCAGTACTAAAGTAGGGCGCTCCGAATCTGTGATAACGCATTGAACAGAAATAAGAAAAAATCGCCCTCTGCGTGTGAAGGGCCGCGGTTTTGCGTGTGTTCGGCCGTGGGGGTGCGTGTGATAGGCTGCGCTCACTCACAGATGCGCTCCCGTAACTGTGGATCAAAGCCCGGCTTATCCCCAGGCACCAGAGCGGCACTGTGGATCGCGATCGGTGATCGGCTGAACCGCAACCCCTCTTCCCCCCGGTGCCGGACCGGTTCGATGCGATACGCCAGCAACCGCCCTGACTGCGACAGCCTACGCAGAGCCGCGACGAAGTCGGAGTGCCGTGCTGCACTTCCGGAACGATCCCGCAGCTGGTCGAGCGAAATCCACCAGCCTGTGGATATCTGCTGGGCGTGTTTGCGGGCCAGCAGCCAGAGCCAGCGTTCGATCCCACCGGTCAGCGCGAAATACCGCGGCTCGATTGCGAGCACCCGGCGCTGGACGATGGAAGCAACCAACCAGTCGGGGACGGTGATCACGATCCCCGCGGGCGTGGCGCGCCAGGCCTCGACCCAGTGGAACCGGGCGAGCAAGCCGTCGGCGGCACCGACCGTGGTCGTGATCTCGGTCGTGGCGAGCCGGTTCAGCGCGGCGGCGAGTCGCACATACTGGCTGCGCCCGGTCTCGCGCCTGACGAAGCGCAGAATGCGCCGCAGCGGCGCGATCAGCGTGGGTGCGGCGCGGAGCTTCTCGTCCTGCGCCTGGATGAGCTGGGAGGTGGCCCAGAACAGGATGTCCGCGTCCCAGATGGTGGCGATGGCGGTGGCGCCCGACGCCGGCGCGACCAGCACCGAATGCCGTCGCCCCTGGTAGCGGATCGGCGCCGCCCGCGGCGTCTTGGCCAGGCTGAACCAGGGCCAGTTCATCAGATCCACCGGGGCGCGCGGGCGCGCATGTTCCAGGATCGCCGGCAGGGGAGGCTCGGCCATCATCGTTGGGCGAACACCGCCGGGCGCCCCGGCCCGCGCGTCGTGGCGGCACCGAGGCCGGGATCGGAGGTGGAAGTCCGGGCACCGGCTTCGGCCCAGTGCTGGAGGTCTTCGAGGCGATAGACGACCCGGCCGCCGATTTTGCGATAGGCGGGGCCGGTGCCGAAGGTCCGGTGCTTCTCCAAGGTCCGGCCCGAGAGGCCGAGGAACTTGGCCGCCTCGGGGGTGCGCAGATAGCGCGGCGGCAGGTTGGGCAGTGGTTCTGGCTGCATGGCGTTGATCCTCGGCGTCGGGCGGCCGGCAATCGGCGCGCGTTGGCACGCAGGATCGGCGTCCGATGGCGCCGTGCTCAGGGCCGATTCTGGGGGGTGGCCGGAATCGGCCAGGGCGATGACGGTCGCTTTGGTTGCCGCGGCCGGCCGCTGGCTACCCGGCCAGCGCCCGCCGTGTGGGCAGTAGCAGCCGGAACGCCGCCCCGTCGTGCCAGCGTCGTGCGGCGGCGAGAAGCGTGCGGATGCGACTGCGGGCGCCGCTGTCTTCCCAGGGGGCGGGCGGCTCGCCGATGACGGCGCGGTGGATGTCGCGCTCGCTGGCGCCCGCGCCGGCTAGATCGAGCGCCCAGGCCATGTAGGCGATCTTCAGACCGCGCGGGTGCGGCCGAGGCGGTGGGGTGCGCGGCGCCGGCGATACCCGGGGCCGGGCGGCGAAATGCCAGAAGGCGCGCGCCGCCTCGAGCCGCTCGGGGTGCCATTCATCCCAGAGGATGCATGGCGTCAGGATGGCGCCGGGAGCCGGCGGCTCGGGCCCGGGCAGCAGTAGGTGGTGGCGCGTCCAGGCGTTCGGCGCGACGATCAGGTGGTAGCCGTCCGGAGTAGGCCTGCCGATCTGGCGGGCACCCCATCCGTCCCGCTCGAATCGGACCAGGGCGCGGTCGGCCGCCGCACCTGCGGCGACGACAGCCCGGACGATGCGGGCCGTGGCGTCCGCGTTCCAGAACAGCATCGCCTGGTCGCCGGTCGTGTCAGGGCTTTCGAGGAAATCGTAACCTCCATCGTTTGGAGATTGCGTTCGAGGCCTCGGGCAACGGGTCGTGTTCGACCTGTGTGACCGCCTCATAGTCTGCACGGTAGGCCGTGCTCCGTCGCTGCAACTCCCAGACCAGCCCGTCCGGCGATAGGCTCTCGATATAACGATACCGGGCGGCCAGCCGCTCTCGCGTGAAGGGCCGTATGTCGCTCCTCCGACGCGACAGCGGTTCTGACGCGCCCACCGAGATTGATTCGGACGTACGCGCGAATCCGCAACCCGAGTCATGGAATGTTCATAATGATCACGACTGACGCGGTGCAGGACGCAGTTGTTCGTGTTTGTTTCTGCCTGACGAGTCTCAGACTTGTCCGTCGAACGAACCGGCGCGCAGCATTTGACGCCAGCCAGAGTTGGCCATCCACTTTGCCCGGGCAAGATGCGTTTCATAAGCGCGACGCGCGCGGGCAGGTTCCGTCAGCGGGTCGATCTGAAGTGCCTCACGTGCAACCTCGTCCCACGGCACGTTCTCGCGCTCGGTATCGAGCAGGATGACGTAGTGGATGATGTGCAGACGGTCGTAGTCGGTGAGCTGATCCGAGGTGGGAGGCTCGTCGGCGACCGGCGCGTCGAAGCTCGGCCTGATCATCGGTGTTATTCCCCTGCGGCCAATTTTTGGCATGCCACCGTATTCGGAATCGGACGAATAGCGCGCCCTGGGATGTCGCGCACGGCCAGTCCTGTGACAAGTCCGCGTATTATAATGCGTAGCGCCAGGATACGCGATTGCGCTCCATCCTGCGGATGGACATCCGCAGGATCTTTGGCGCGAATCTGCGGCATTATCGCCTGGCGGCCGGACTCAGTCAGGAAGCGGTGGCTGAGCGTATGGGCGTGGACCGTGCCCATGTCAGCAGCATGGAGCGCGGCAGACAGAACGTGACACTGATCACGCTCTGGCACCTTGCCGATGCGCTGAAGATCCAGCCTGCCGATCTGCTCGACACCACCCCCAAACCTCCCGTGGAGACGTCCCGCCCCGCGAGACGTCGGCCCAGTGCCCCAGTCCGCCGCCGGCGCATCCCCTGATCCGACACTGCGCCGACGTGGCAGGTTGGCCGATGAGCCGGACCCGTGCGGGCCCGGCTCGGTCGCCGGTGTTCAGAACGGCAGCTCGTCCTCGGTGATCGGCGGTTCGTCCCGGCCCCAGAGAATCTCGGTCTCGGTCACGTCGTCGGGCCAATGGTAGGTCTCGACCGCGATGATCTCGTAGCCGGCCTCGGTCATGGCGGCGTTGAGGGCCGGGCAGTCGCTGTGACGGATGATGGTCATGGTCTGCTCCCTTGCTGGTCAGCCGATTGCTGACGGGAGCGGCGGACGCCGGCCTTCGGGGTGGCTCAATCCCTGAGGCATGCAACCGGGCGGGGCCGGGCGGCGGCGGGCGCGGGCCGCTTGGGGTCTGCGACCGGTGCGGCCTGGCCCTGCTGTAGGTTGCGTGCCGAAGCCGCGCGCAGGGCTCTTCCCCTGGGCGCGGCGCCGCAGGCGGGGTTGAACCGGCCCGACCTCCGGCCGGCGTAACAATGGAAAGTCCGCGGAGGCGCTCTCTTCCTCCTTCCGGCGCGCGGGAGGTGACGGTGCCATTCGCCGGCCGGGCGCGTGCGTACACGCCAAGCGCCCCGCCCGGTGGGGCGGGGCGCCGCGGTGGTCAGCGGGACCAGATCAGGTTGTAGCTGCCCTCCGCCTCGGCCTCGACCAAGCTCGCGTAGATCGGCTGGGGGAAGCTCGGGTCGTCGAGCTTGACCGAGAGGTATTCGCGCCCCGTCTCCTTCGCCTTGCGGGTCCAGGCGGCGCCGAGTTCGACGTTGCCGGCGGCGAAGACCCGGAAGTCGGGCGCCTTGTCGGTGCCGCCCTCGGCGGGGACCAGCCGCGCCTTGGCGTTGATGCTGAGCGTGCGGACCGTCCCGGTGTAGCCGTTCGTGTCCTTGGTGAAGCTGCCGATGATCGCCATGGAAAGTCTCCCCTTCGCTTGGGTTCCCGGAGCCGCCCCGTGCGGCCTCGATGGCGGTCCTGGGGCCGGGAGGCGATCGACCCGCACCGCGTGCGGCCGCAGCGCAGCGGAGGACGGCGCGGCGAGACTTTCTTGCCTCGCGAGGAATGGGCAC
>Ga0315298_1007627_pt1 | contig 14164 bp, 12 predicted proteins | sample WHS_1_MG_FD_203077 | JGI IMG/M metagenome (GOLD analysis project Ga0315298, IMG submission 203077) | Extremophilic microbial mat communities from Washburn Hot Springs, YNP, Wyoming, USA - WHS_1_MG | ecosystem: Environmental > Aquatic > Thermal springs > Hot (42-90C) | place: USA: Wyoming...
TGCGCTGAGCGCTCAGTCCCGCGGCTCCAGGCGCGCCGCTCAGCCCGGCGCCTCGAGCCGCGGCGCTTCGCTCTGCTGCGGATCGATGAGTCCGAAGCTCGCCGGGGTATGGGCGTAGAAGAGCGCGATCCGCTCGCGGTGCAGCAGGTCGAGCAGCTGCTGCGCGCCCTGCGCCGTGGCAATGAACTCCACCTGCACGGCGAGTGCGCCGGCGAGTTCGAAATAGCGCGCCTCGTGCAGCGTATGGTGCCGTCCGAAGCCGGCCATCGCCTTGAACGCCGTACCTCCCTGCAGGCCGAGACGATTGCCCTGCTCGAGCAGCCATTCCCACAGCGGCTTGCCGTGGTGACGTTGATCTTCGTGCGCGTAAAACCGAAGCAATGACCCGTGCATGTGCGGCCCTGGCGTGAAGTGGCGATGAGGAGTGCGAAAGTCTAGGCGGACCCCGGCGGGGGTTCAAATCCGCCCCCCGCGGGTGGCATGCACCGGACATCCGAAGTAAGCTCGTCCGCCTCGATTCCGGATCGTGCTGCGGAACTCCTCAAACTGATGCCCAAACAAGAACTGCGCGCCGCCGCCGCTCTCGCCGCCGTGTTCTCGGTCCGCATGCTGGGCCTGTTCATGATTTATCCGGTGTTCGCGCTGTTCGCGCGTGGCCTGAGCGGCGCCACGCCGGACACCATCGGGCTCGCGCTCGGCATCTACGGGCTCACGCAGGGACTGCTGCAGATGCCCTTCGGTCTGCTCTCCGATCGGATCGGGCGCAAGCCGATGGTCGTCGGCGGACTGATCCTGTTCGGCCTCGGCAGCGCCTGGGCCGCAAACGCGCATTCGATCGGCACCATGATCGCCGGGCGGGCGCTGCAGGGGGCCGGAGCGGTCGGGGCCGTCATCCTCGCGCTGGTCGCCGATCTCACTGCGGAGGAGAACCGCACCAAGGCCATGGCCATGGTGGGTATGACCATCGGCCTGTCGTTTCTGGTGGCGATCGCCACCGGTCCGCTCATTGCCGCCTGGATCGGCGTATCGGGGATCTTCTGGCTGATGAGCGTGCTCGCGCTGCTCGGCATTGCCATCACGCTGTTCGTGGTCCCGGCCCCGCAGCGCCGGCGCGTGCATCGGGAGGCCGAGCCCGTTCCGGCACTGCTCGGCGCGGCGCTGCGCAACGGCCAGCTGCTGCGGCTCGATTTCGGTATTTTCGCGTTGCACGCGATGTTGACGGCGAGCTTCCTCGTAGTGCCGGGGTTGTTTGCCCACACCCTCGGGGTGGGCAGCCGAAGCGAGTGGCTGGTGTACCTGCCGATCCTCTTGCTCTCCGTGGTGGTGATGGTGCCGGCCGTCATCATCGGGGAGCGACGGCGGTGCATGAAGGGCGTGCTGGTCGGAGCGGTGGCCGCGCTCGCGGCGAGCCAGATCATGCTCGCGCTCGGCGGGCACGAGAAGCTGGTGCTGCTGGCGGCGCTCGCCTTGTTCTTCGCGGCCTTCAACATCATGGAGGCGAGCCTGCCGTCGCTCGTGACCAAGAGCGCCTCTCCCGGTGCGACCGGCACGGCCACCGGGGTGTACTCGAGCTCCCAGTTCATCGGCATCTTCGTCGGCGGCGCAGCCGGCGGCTGGATTGACCAGTACGGTGGAACGGGCGCGGTGTTCGCGTTCGCCGCGGCGCTCGCGCTCATCTGGCTGGTGTTGGCCGCCACGATGCGCGCCCCGAGCTACCTCGCCTCGCGCGTGGTGCGGCTCGGGCAGGTCCGGGGCGACGCTGCGAGTCTTGCGGCAGCGCTGCGCGCCGTGCCCGGCGTCGCCGAGGCGGTGGTGGTGGCTGAAGAGGGCGTTGCGTATCTGAAGGTCGACTCGAAGCGCTACGATCCGCGCCAGGCCGCCGAGGTGGCCGGCGCGCCGCTCGAGTCACCGGGCTGAGCGGCGCCGGCCCGATCCAACGGCAATTTTTCGCTTGGCGCACTTGACTTGCGCGCACACATGCATAAGATGCGCGCCAACGCAACTACCCGGAACCTGCATGGACCCTAGCCCTAGTAGCCGCTTCATCGCCGAGTGATCGGCGGAACGTCTCCCGGGCCAGGTTATCCACCTCCCTCCGGCAGCCGTCCCGCGATCTGAAGCGGGACGGTGCGCACCGCGCGGCACTCTGGCCGCGCGCCGATCGATCCAGACGGTCGGACGCATCCTCCAGAAGCGAACCTGAGCGGGCGAGGCCAGCGAGCCTCGCCAGTCAACGCGATGTGAGGAATGACCGATGTCCTTCTCCGAGACTGACGCTGCGCCGGCCGAGGCGCTGCTCTGCGATGCGCACGCCGGTGAGATCCGCGGCGCGTTCGGCACCATTTCCCGCCACGACAGCGCGGCGCGCAGCGGCTGGGGGCCGCGGCTGCGCACGCTGCTCGCCATCCTCGGGCCGGGCCTCATCGTCATGGTCGGTGACAATGATGCCGGTGCCTTCGGCACCTATGCCCAGGCCGGTCAGAACTACGGCACGGCGCTGCTGTGGACGCTGCTGCTGCTGGTGCCGGTGCTCTACGTCAATCAGGAGATGGTGCTGCGTCTCGGAGCGGTGACCCGCACCGGTCATGCGCGCCTGATCCTCAAGCGCTACGGACGCTTCTGGGGCGCCTTCAGCGTGATCGACCTGTTTCTGCTCAACGCCCTGACCATCGTCACCGAGTTCATCGGCATCAGCCTCGCGCTCGGCTATCTGGGCGTGTCGCGCCCGCTCGGGGTGCTCGCCGCCGCGGTGATCATCGTGGCGGCCGCCGGAACCGGCGATTTCCGCCGCTTCGAGCGTTTCTCGATGGCGCTCGTCGCCGGCAGCCTGCTGTTGCTGCCGGTATTCGTCTGGGTTCACCCGCCGCTGCACCAGGTGGCGCACGACCTGCTCGTGCCGCACCTGCCGAGCGGGCATCTCAGCCAGATCATGCTGCTCATCATCGCCATCGTCGGCACGACCGTGGCACCGTGGCAACTGTTCTTCCAGCAAAGCTACGTGATCGACAAGCGCATCACGCCGCGCTTCATCTCGTACGAGCGGCTCGACCTGTGTCTCGGGATCGTCCTGGTCGTGATCGGGGCGGTGGCCATGATCAGCTTCACTGCCGCGACCTTCGCCGGGCGGGCGCAGTTCGGCGCATTCCAGGATGCCGGCGCGGTGGCCGCGGCGATCGGGCAGTACGTCGGGCACGCCGCCGGGGTGTGTTTCGCCGTGGCGCTGATCGATGCAAGCATCATCGGCGCGATGGCCGTGTCGCTCTCGACGGCCTACGCGGTCGGCGACGTGCTCTCCCTCGGGCACTCCCTGCACCAGCGGCCGAAGGAGGCGAAGTCGTTCTATCTGATTTACGCCGGCCTGATCGGACTGTCGGCCGTGCTGGTGCTCACGCCCGGCACGCCGCTTGGACTGCTCACCAACGCGGTGCAGACGCTCGCCGGGGTACTGCTGCCGAGTGCGACCGTGTTCCTGCTGCTGCTGTGCAATGACGAGGAGCTGCTCGGGCCCTGGGTGAACGGTCCGTGGCTGAATCTGTTCACGGCGCTGGTGATCGCGGCGCTGCTGCTGCTGTCGATCATCCTGACGGCCGCGGTGCTGTTCCCGGCGCTCGGCGCGCACGTGATGCTCGAGGTGCTCGGCGGCGGCGCCGCGGTGGCGATCGCCGTGGCGCTCCCGTCGTTCGTTCGCGCGCTGCGCACGCCGGCGCGCCAGTTTGCCCCCGGTGCACGCCAGAACTGGCAGATGCCCGCGCTGAGCTCGCTCGAGCGGGCGCCTCTGAGGCCCTCGACGCGGCTATGGATGGGGGCGCTGCGGGCCTACCTGGTCGTCGCCGGTGGTCTGCTCCTGGGACGCATGGTGATGCTCTCGGGTCTGCACCTCTAAATCGGGTCAGCGCCGGCGTCGTGGTAGTCTTCAGCCGGTGGCCGCGCGCCGGGCGCGGACCGGCGGGGGGCGAGCATGGGTATCCGGACCAAAGGTCTCATCGTGGCGACGCTGCTCGCCCTGACGCTGGGGATGGCGCAGGCGCGCCAGTGCGACGGGGTGTCCTTTCCCGAGCAGGTAACGGTGCACGGGCAGACGCTGACGCTCAATGGGCTCGGCATTCGCAAGGCCACGTTCTTTCGCATCAAGGTCTACGTCGGTGCGCTCTATCTGGCGCACCCCTCGGCCGATGCGGCCGCGATCCTCGCGTCCGATCAACCGAGTGAGATTGCGCTGCATTTCCTCTGGCACGTCACCACCGGCGAGCTGCGCGATGCCTGGCGCGAGGGGTTCAAGGCGAGTGCGCCGCAGGCGCTCGCGCAACTGCGCGGGCGCATCGCCGAGCTCAATGGCTGGATGCACGGCATCGGCTCGGGGCACACCATGACGTTCGTGCACCTGCCCGGGCAGGGCATCGAGTACCGGCTGGACGGCACACTCGTCGGCACCCTCCCGGGGGCGGATTTCGCCCGGGCATTCCTCGGCATCTGGCTCGGTGCGCACCCGCCGGAGCAGGCGCTGAAGGCGGGGCTGCTCGGCGGTGCGTGCCGGTAGCGCGGACTTTAGCCGCGGTACTCGCAACCGCTGGTGCAGGTCTCGCGCACCGTGATGCGGCTGAGGCCGGGCAGGGCGGGCTTCAGGCGCTGCCAGATCCACACCGCCAGCTGCTCGCTGGTCGGGTTCTCCAGTCCCGGCACCTCGTTCAGGTAACGGTGATCGAGCGCCTCGTGCAGCGGCGCGAAGGCGCGCTTCAGATCGGCAAAGTCCAGGACCCAGCCCTGCACCGGGTCAATCGGGCCCTCGACGTGCACCCCGATGCGAAAGGAGTGACCGTGCAGGCGTGCGCATTTGTGCTCAGGGGGCACCTGCGGCAGGCGGTGGGCCGCCTCGATGCGGAATTCCTTGAAGATTTCCATGGGCGCGACTGTACCGGAGCGCTGCGGCCCCGTCATGACCCTCCCGGTGCAGCGCGGCGCGCCATCGGAGGCCCCGGGAGGGTAGCATTGGGACCATGAATGCGCGATTTCGCCCCCTGCTGCTGATCGTCACGGTGTTCTGGATCTACGTGGCGCTCTCCGACGTGCTCTATGCGAACCAGATGCAGTCGAGCCTCACGGCGATGCACGTGGGGCACGTCTTCGCCCCCTGGCGCGCCCGGTTGCTGCAGCATCTGTTCCTCTACCCGGTGCTGCTCGGGTGCGTCTGGAGTTCGCTGCGCCTGGGCTGGGCGCCGTTCTGGCGGCGCCTGCCGGTGCAGCTGCTGCTCGCGGTGGGTTTCGCGGCGCTCGCCGAGCCGACGCTGTGGCTCGGAGACTCGGTGCTGATGGGCATCCACGAGGTGATGCGCCAGCTCACCCACTCCCCGCCGAGTCCGGGCCGGCCGATCGCGCCGCTGGCGCAGATCTGGATCGCCAGCGCGACGAGCTTCCTGCTGACCTATGGGTTCGGCCTGGCGCTGGCGAGCGGGTTTGACGTCTACCGCCGCCTGCGCGACTCGCAGATCCGCTCCGCGGCGCTCGAGCGGGCGTTGACCGCCTCGCATCTGGCGGCGCTGCGCATGCAGCTCTCGCCGCACTCGCTGTTCAATCTGCTCAACACCATCCACGGGCAGATCGACGGCGACCCGGCCGATGCGCGCAGCATGATCGTGCAGCTCGCCGATCTGCTGCGCCGGCTGCTGCACGCCGGGGAGCGCGAGTTCTCGCGCCTCGCCGATGAGCTGCAGTTCGCCCGACTGTACCTGACGCTGCAGCAGCGGCGCTTCTCCGACCGGCTCACCGTGCAGGTGCCGGGGCCCGAGGCCTTCCCGCGCGCCTGGGTGCCGAGCCTGATCCTGCAGCCGCTGATCGAAAACGCCGTCGTGCACGGGCTGGCCGGTCATCCCGATGCGGTCGAGATCCGCGTCGAGGCCTTCGAAGTCGGCTCCACGCTGACGCTGCGGGTCAGCAACACCATCGATCAGAATGAGTCGGCGGGCCATGAGGGGATCGGTTTGAAGAACGTGCGCGAGCGGCTGGCGATCCAGTTCGGCGAGCGCGCCACCTTCGAGGCCGCGCCGCGTCCCGGCGGGCGGTGGGTGGCGGAGATCCGCCTGCCGCTGCTCGCCGAGCTCAGCGAGACGCCGCTCGCGCCGCCGGTGGCCGCCTGAGCATCGTGCCGATGGGGGAGGAACACTCGCGCACGCTGCGGCGCGCCTCGAGCGTGTCGCTCGCGGTGCTGGCCGGGATCAACCTGCTCAACTATATGGACCGCTACGTGGTCTCGGCGGTGCTGCCGCAACTGAAGAGCGGTCCGCTGCGGCTCGATGACTTCGAGCTCGGCACGCTGATGAGCGGCTTTCTCATCGTCTACATGCTCGCCGCGCCGCTGTTCGGGCGGATCGGGGACCGCGGCTCGCGGACCCGCCCGATCGCCATCGGGGTGTTTCTCTGGAGTCTCGCCACGGGACTGTCGGGACTGGCGCGCAGCTATCTGCAACTGCTCGGGGCGCGCGCGGCGGTCGGCATCGGGGAGGCCGCCTACGGCACCATCGCCCCGTCGCTGATCGCCGATTATTTTCCGCTGCGCACACGCGGGCGTGCATTCGCGCTGTTCAACATGGCGATTCCGGTGGGCGCGGCGCTCGGGTACATCGTCGGTGGCCTGGTGGCGGCCCACTACGGCTGGCGCGCCGCGTTCTACGTGGCCGGCGTGCCCGGAGTGCTGCTGGCGGTGTGGGTATGGCGGTTGCCCGATCCGCCGCGCGGTGCCCAGGACGCGCCGGCTGCGTTCGCCGCGGCGCCGGCGGCTCCCGCCGGCTCCTGGGGCGTGTACGTGCGACTGCTGCGCAGCCGGGCCTATCTGCTGACGGTGCTCGGCTATGCGGCCTACACGTTCGCCCTCGGCGGCATGGCCTTCTGGATGCCGACTTTCCTCGAGCGGGTGCGCGGCGTGGCGGCGGTGAGCGCCACTGCCGGGTTCGGCGAGATCGTGGTGGTGACCGGCTTTCTCGGCACCTTCATCGGCGGATGGCTCGGGGATTACTGCCTGAAGTACTCCGCTCAGGCCTATCTGTGGCTGTCAGGCGCGGTGACGGTGCTCGCGGTGCCGGCGACCTATCTGGCGCTCGCCTCGGGCACGCCCGCGGTGTTCTACGGTGCGCTCACGGCGGCCGAGCTGCTGTTGTTCATGTCGACCGGGCCGATCAACACCGTGATCGTCAACCTGGTGAGCCCGGCGGAGCGCGCCTGCGCCGTGGCGCTCAGCGTATTCGTCATCCATGCGCTCGGGGACGTGATCTCCCCGTCGATCATCGGCGGGATCTCCGATGCGAGCTCGCTCGGCACGGCGGTGATGATCGTGCCCGCGGCGGTGGCGGTGTGTGCGCTGCTGTGGCTGCTCGCCGCGCGCGCCGATGCGGCCGCTCAGCGCGCGACGAACGCTCTTTCGATGACGTAATCGCCGGCCTCGCCGATGTGCGGGGACATCGTGAAGCCGCGCGCATCGAGCAGCGAGCAGGTGTCGGTGAGCATCGCCGGGCTGCCGCAGACCATGGCGCGGTCTTCGGCCGGATCGAGCGGCGGCAGGCCGAGGTCGTAGGCGAGGCGGTTGGAGTCGATCAGCGTCGTCAGCCGGCCGTGGTTGACGTGCGGTTCGCGCGTCACGGCCGGGTAGTACAGCAGCTTCTCGCTCACCCACTCCCCGAGCAGCTCGTGCGCCTTCAACTCCTCGATGCGGTGCTTGACCACCGCCGTCTCGCGCGCCCAGCGGACGCCGTGCACGAACACCACGCGATCGAAGCGCTCGTAGGTCTCCGGGTCCTTGATGACGCTCATGAAGGGCGCCGCTCCGGTACCGGTCGAAAGCAGGTACAGCCGCTTGCCGGGCTTCAGATCATGCAATACCAGCGTGCCGGTGGGCTTGCGGCTGATGAGCACCTCGTCGCCCTCGCGGATGTGCTGCAGGCGCGAGGTGAGCGGGCCGTCGGGCACCTTGATGCTGAGGAACTCGAGGAACTCCTCGTGGTTCGCACTGGCGATGCTGTAGGCGCGCAGCAGGGGGCGGGAGTCGACCTGCAGGCCCACCATCACGAACTGACCGTTTTCGAACCGCAGTCCCGCATCACGCGTCGTGGTGAAGGTGAATTGCGTGTCGGTCCAGTGCTTCACCGACAGCACCCGTTCGCTGCTGATCGCCGCCAAGTGCGTGTACCTCTATGTTTAGCCCGGGAATTCAGCGGCGCGCATTGTACCGGGGCAGGGCCCGGCGGGGGGTGATTTTGCGGCATTTCCTGATGCTTGTACGGTATGTCGCACGTCCGGCTGTCGCCTCGCGGCAACACCCACGGCTGCTATGATGGAACGGGCCGCATCGGGCGGCCGTCGCACTCGAGGCGCACATGGGAGCATCGGACAGCGAGGGGCTGCGCGGGCGGACCCTGTTCATCACGGGTGCGAGCCGCGGCATCGGGCTCGCCATTGCCCTGCGGGCGGCGCGGGAAGGCGCGAACGTGGCCGTGGCGGCAAAGACCACCGAGCCGCACCCGAAGCTGCCGGGCACGATTTATACCGCGGCCGAGCAGATCGAGGCCGCCGGCGGCAAGGCGCTCGCGCTGCCGGTCGACGTGCGCAACGACGAGCAGGTGCGCGCCGCCCTGGAGCGCACCGCCGAAGCGTTCGGCGGCATCGACATCCTGGTGAACAACGCGAGCGCGATCAGCCTCACGCCGACCCTCGCGACCGACATGCGCCGCTTCGACCTGATGCACGCCATCAACACCCGCGGCACGCTGATGTGCAGCAAGTTTGCCGCGCCGTATCTGGCGCTGGGCCGCAATCCGCACATTCTGATGCTCGCCCCGCCGCTCACCCTCGAGCCGCGCGGGTTCGTCCCGCACCTGCCGTACTCGCTCGCCAAGTTCGGCATGAGCCTGTGCGTGCTCGGGCTCGCCGGGGAACTCGCCCCGCAGGGCATTGCGGTGAACGCGCTCTGGCCGCGCACCATCATCGGAACGGCTGCGTTGCAGGTAGCGCTTGCTGGCGCGCCGGCGGGCGCGCTGCAGCGGGTGCGCACGCCCGAGATCGTCGCTGAGGCCGCCGGTGTCCTGCTGAAGCGCGACAGCCGAACGTTCACCGGCCGGTTCTGCATCGACGAGCAGGTGTTGCGCGAGGAGGGGGTGAGCGACTTCTCCGCTTACCGCGACCCGGGTGTGCGCGAAGAAGATTTGCTGACGGACCTGTTCCTGTAGGGCAGCGCTCAGCGGTACGCCGTGCGGTGAGTCAGACTCAGCCGATGCGGTGGCGCAGATCGATGCCGGCCAGTTCGTAGCCCTTCCTGAAGTCGCGGATGTGCCGTCCCATCCATTGCCGGGCGGCCTCGGCATCACGTCGCTCGAGCGCCTCGATGAGGCGCCGCTGCGCCGTGGCGATGCGCGAGCGGGCCTGCGGGACCTGATCGATCATGTCGCGCAGCGAGGGCACGAGCAGCTCGATCAGCGGGGCGTGCACCAGCGCGAATACCTGGTTGTGTGTGGCGGCACCGAGCGCACGGAAGAACTCCGCGGTGTGATGCACGGCGCGCTCGGTATCGGCATGGTCCGCCTCGAAGCGCGCGTGCACCTCGGCGAGGCGCTGCAGATCCGCATCCGAGCGCGCACGCGCGGCGCACTCGGCGATCGGCGGCTCGAAGGCACTCAGTGCCGACCAGACTTCAATGAACGTCACGTCGTGCAGCGCGAGCGCGCGGCTGACGTCCTGCGCCACGGCGCGATGCTGCGGCCGGCTCACCGCCAGGCGCTTCGAGCCGGGACGCCGCTCGAGCAGGCCGCTGCGCTCCAACTCGCGCAGCGCCTCGCGCACCGTCGAGCGGTTCACCCCGAGCTGACGGGCCAGTTCGGTCTCCGGCGGCAGCCGCTCGCCCTCGGTGAGGGAGCGTTGCACGATCCGCTGCGTGATTGCCTCGGCCACGCGCCGGTAGGCCGGTGCGAGCGCGATCTGCTCGAACTGCACGCCCACGGCGCTCAGTCTTCGGCCTGGAACAGCTCGCGGCCGATCAGCATGCGGCGGATCTCCTGGGTGCCGGCGCCGATCTCATACAGCTTCGCATCGCGCAGCAGTCGCCCCGCCGGGTACTCGTTGATGTAGCCGTTGCCGCCGAGCGCCTGGATCGCTTCCAGCGCGACGCGTGTGGCCTGCTCGGCCGAAAACAGGATGCAGGCGGCGGCATCCTGCCGCTTGACCTGCCCGGCATCGCAGGCGCGCGCCACGCTGTAGACATAGGCGCGGCTCGCGGCGAGCGCGGTGTACATGTCGGCGAGCTTCGCCTGCATCAGTTCGAACATGCCGATCGGCTGTCCGAACTGCTTGCGCTCGCGCACGTACGGCAGCACCAGATCCAGAGCTGCAGCCATGAGTCCGAGCGGGCCGCCGGAGAGCACGACGCGCTCGTAGTCGAGTCCGCTCATCAGCACGCGGACACCGGCGTTTTCAGCGCCGAGCAGGTTCTCCGCGGGCACCACGCACTGCTCGAACACCAGCTCGCAGGTGCTCGAGCCGCGCATGCCGAGCTTGTCGAGTTTCTGCGCGGTGCTGAAGCCCGCAAAGTCACGCTCGATGATGAAGGCGCTGATGCCGCGGCTGCCGGCCGACGGATCGGTCTTGGCATACACGACGAGCACGTCGGCGTCCGGGCCGTTGGTGATCCACATCTTGCGCCCGGTGAGCACGTAATCGCTGCCGCGCTTCTCGGCGCGCAGCTGCATGGAGGTGACGTCCGAGCCGGCCTGCGGTTCGGACATCGCGAGCGCCCCGACGTGCTCGCCGCTGATGAGTTTCGGCAGGTAGCGCTCGCGCTGCGCGTCCGTGCCGTTCAGGCGCAGCTGGTTGACGCACAGATTCGAGTGCGCGCCGTAGGAGAGGCCGACGGAGCCGGAGGCGCGCGAGATTTCCTCCATGGCGATCACGTGCGTCAGGTAGCCCAGGCCGGCGCCGCCGAAGCGCTCCGGCACCGTGATGCCGAGCAGGCCGAGCGCGCCGAGTTCGGGCCACAGGTCGCGCGGGAACGCGTTGTCCCGGTCGATCTGGGCGGCGCGCGGGGCGATGCGCTCGCGGGCGAAGCGGCGCACCTGTTCGCGGATCTCGCCGGTGGCCTCATCCAGGCCGAAGCCGCTGTCGATCGGATCGTGGGCGGGCATGAGCTTGTCTTCCATTGAAACAGGTCGGTATGATTGTCGGACAATCCGGCCATCGTGACAAGCCCATGCCCCGCATCGAATCCCGGCTCGAGACACGCTCGCAGGAGTTTCAGGACAATGCCCGTGCGCTGCGCGTGCTCGCCGCCGAGTTGAAGCGCGAGGTCGAGCGCGCCGCCGAGGGCGGCAGCGCCCAGGCGGTGAGCCGCCACCGCGCCGCGGGCAAGCTGACGGCGCGCGAGCGCGTGCGGCTGCTGCTCGATCCGGGCAGCCCCTTCCTCGAGCTCTCGCAGCTCGCCGCGCACGGACTCTACGGCGGGGGCATCGCCTGCGGCGGGATCATCACCGGGGTGGGTCGGGTGAGCGGACGGGAGTGCGTGATCGTTGCGAACGATCCGACCGTCAAGGGCGGCACGTACTATCCGATCACCGTCAAGAAACACCTGCGCGCGCAGGAGATCGCGCGCGAGAACCGCCTGCCGTGCGTGTACCTCGTCGAGAGCGGCGGGGCATTCCTGCCGGCCCAGGACGAGGTGTTCCCGGACAAGGAGCACTTCGGGCGCATCTTCTACAACCAGGCGACGCTCTCGGCGCTTGGTGTGGCGCAGATTGCGGTGGTGCACGGTTCGTGTACCGCCGGCGGAGCGTACGTGCCGGCCATGGCCGATGAGAACGTCATCGTGCGCAACCAGGGCCGGGTGTTCCTCGGCGGCCCGCCGCTGGTGAAGGCGGCCACCGGCGAGGACATCGATGCCGAGTCGCTCGGCGGCGCCGACGTGCACTGCCGCGAGTCCGGCGTGTGCGATCACTATGCGGAAAACGACAGCCACGCGCTCTCGATCGCCCGGGGTATCGTGGCGCGGCTGCGCGCCGCGCCGGCGACCGATCCGCCGCGCGCGCCGCGCGAACCGTACTATGCCCCGGAGGAGCTTTACGGGGTCATCCCCGAGAGCCTGCGCCGCCCGTACGACGTGCGAGAAGTGATCGCGCGGCTCACCGACGGGTCGGAGCTCGAGGAGTTCAAGCAGCTCTACGGCACGACCCTCGTGTGCGGCTTTGCGCACATCGGGGGCTACCCGGTCGGGATCCTGGCCAACAACGGCATCCTGTTCTCCGAGAGTGCGCTGAAGGGTGCGCATTTCATCGAGCTGTGCTCGCGTGAGGGGATCCCGCTGCTGTTTCTGCAGAACATCACCGGGTTCATGGTCGGCCGCAAGGCCGAGGCGGGCGGCATCGCGCGCGATGGCGCGAAGCTCGTGACGGCCGTGGCCTGTGCGCGGGTGCCGAAGTTCACGGTGATCACCGGCGGCAGCTACGGCGCGGGCAACTACGCGATGTGCGGCCGGGCCTACGGGCCGCGCTTTCTCTTCCAGTGGCCCAACGCGCGCATCTCGGTGATGGGCGGGGAGCAGGCCGCCAGCGTGCTCGCCACGGTCAAACGCGGCCAGCTCGAATCCGGCGGCGCTCACTGGAGCACCGAGGACGAGGAGGCGTTCAAGCAGCCGATCCGCGAGCAGTACGAGCGCCAGGGGCATCCGTACTACGCCTCGGCGCGCCTCTGGGACGACGGCGTGATCGATCCGCTCGACACCCGCCGGATCCTCACGCTGTGCCTCGCGGCGGCGCGCAACGCCCCGGAGGAGCAGACCCGTTTCGGCCTGTTCAGGATGTGAGAGCGCCCATGTTTCAGCGACTTCTGGTGGCCAACCGCGGTGAGATCGCCTGCCGCATCCTGCGCACCGCGCAGCGCATGGGGCTCGAGACCGTGGCGGTGTATTCCGAGGCCGATGCGCTCGCCCGGCACGTGCGCCTCGCCGATCAGGCCGTGTGCATCGGACCGGCGCCGGCGGCCGAGAGTTACCTCGACATCGAGGCGATCATCGCCGCGGCGCGCGCCAGCGGCGCCGAGGCGGTGCATCCGGGCTACGGCTTTCTCTCCGAGAACGCGCGCTTCGCGGCGGCCTGCCGCGAGGCGGGCCTCACCTTCGTCGGTCCGACGCCCGAGGCGATCGAGGCGATGGGCTCGAAGAGTCTCGCCAAGGCGCGCGTGCGCGCCGCCGGCATCCCGGTGCTGCCCGGGTACGAGGGGGCGCGCCAGGACCTGGAGTTTCTCGAGGCGCAGGCCCTCGAGGCCGGCCTGCCGCTGATCGTCAAACCGGCCGCCGGCGGCGGCGGCAAGGGCATGGTCGTGGTGCGCGAGCGCGCCGAGCTGCGCGGGGCGCTCGAGGCGGCGCGCCGCCTCGCCGAGAGCAGCTTCAAGGACGGCACGCTGCTGATCGAGCGGTTCGTGCCCGAGCCGCGTCACATCGAGGTGCAGGTGTTCGCCGATCAGCACGGCAGTTGCATCCATCTGGGCGATCGGGACTGTTCGATCCAGCGACGCCACCAGAAGCTGATCGAGGAGGCGCCGGCGCCGAACCTGCCCGATGCGCTGCGCGAGCAGCTCAGGGGCGCGGCGGTCGAGGTGGCGCGCAGCATCGGGTATCGCGGCGCCGGCACGGTGGAGTTCATTTTCGACGGGCAGGGGTTTTATTTCCTCGAGATGAACACCCGCCTGCAGGTCGAGCACACCGTCACCGAGGCGGTGACCGGGCTCGACCTGGTCGAGTGGCAGTTGCGGGTGGCGGCCGGGGAGGCGCTGCCTCTGACGCAGGAGCAGGTCGTGATCCGCGGCCATGCGATCGAGGCGCGGGTGTGCGCGGAGGATCCGTGGCGGGGGTTTCTGCCGAGCGCCGGACGCTTGATGCTCGTGGAGTGGCCCGAGGGCGTGCGGGTCGATGCGGGCTTCGAGAGCGGCGATACGGTGCCCTCGGTCTACGACTCGCTCATCGCCAAAGTGATCGCCCATGCGCCGACGCGCACCGAGGCGGCGAGCCGGCTCGCCGGGGCGCTCGAACGCTCGCACTTGGCCGGGGTGCGCACCAACGAGCGCTGGCTGAGCCGCATTCTGCGCTCGGCGGTATTCCTGGAAGTCCGCCACAGCGTGGCGCTGCTCGGGACACAGGGCGAGCAGT
>Ga0315298_1007628_pt1 | contig 14163 bp, 13 predicted proteins | sample WHS_1_MG_FD_203077 | JGI IMG/M metagenome (GOLD analysis project Ga0315298, IMG submission 203077) | Extremophilic microbial mat communities from Washburn Hot Springs, YNP, Wyoming, USA - WHS_1_MG | ecosystem: Environmental > Aquatic > Thermal springs > Hot (42-90C) | place: USA: Wyoming...
CGGCCGCGTAGGCAACCAGGCGCGCCACATCCGCGGTGTCGCGTGGATACACGACTCCTAGTGGCTCGATCTGACTTAGGCCAGCGTCGGTGGCGTAGAGCCGTCTGGTAATGGGATCAAAGTTAACGTCACCCCGAACAAGCGAGCGGAGATCCCTGGCGATAACTTCATGCTTTGCGATCATTTACACCCGAGTAGACATTTGCCAACACCAGCGTATGATACCGCGCGTTCCCTTATCCCCGTAGCGCCAAAGCCGAGTTCGTGAGAGAATTCACAAGTCCGGGTAAAGCGCCGCCCGGCGGGTTAGAAGCCGAGGGTTCAAGGGTCAGGCCCGATCATGGCTCCCAACGACCGGAGGACCATAACCGGAGGACCATAGACAGTGTACGAAGATCCTAACAGTTATGAGCAATGTTGCGGTGCGTCCGCCTGTCCAGTAAAGGGGGTGAGTCATGCTTGCGATACTCAAGACGACCGACACAGGTCTGGCGCGATTGGAGCAGTTCGAGCCGGGCTCCTGGATAGACCTGGTCAGTCCGACCGAGGAAGAGCTCGAGCGAGTGAGTCGCGAGCTCAACATACCGCTCGACTTCCTCAAAGGCCCCCTGGACGAGGAAGAAAAGTCGCGCATCGACATAGAAGACGGGCTCACGCAGGTAATCGTCGACATTCCCATCCTGGTGCGGGAGGGCGATCAGCAGGGTTACAACACCATCCCGCTCGGGATGCTAATCCACCCTGATTACTTCATTACTACTTGCCTTCGTCCAAATCCTATCCTGGGCGAGTTTGAACGTAACACCGTCCGGGGTTTTACCACCTACTACAAAACCCGCTTCCTCTTCCAAATCCTCAAACAAGTATCCGTGTTCTACCTAAAGTACCTGGGGCGCATAGATCGAGAGACAGACAGAATTGAGCGCGCTCTTCGTGCCTCTATGAGAAACGAAGAGTTTTTTGATCTGTTGGGCTTGCATAAATCCCTCGTTTACTTCACGACGTCTTTGCGGGCCAACGAAGCTGTTTTGCAGAAGCTGCTGCGCACAAAAACAGTGAAAATGTACGAAGAAGACGAAGAGCTGCTGGAGGATGTGATAATAGAAAACAAGCAGGCGTCCGAGATGGCCAAGATCTACACCGACATCCTAACGGGGATGATGGATGCCTTTAGCTCCGTGATCTCGAACAACTTAAACCAGGTCATGAAATTCTTGACCTCGGTGACCATCTTGCTTTCTATTCCCACGATTGTAGCTTCTTTTTACGGGATGAATGTGAAGCTACCTTTCCAGGAATACCAGCACGCTTTTCTACTTACCTGCGTAATCTGGTTGATCATCTCCGGAGCCTTCGCCATCATCTTCTGGAAGAAGCGGTATCTGTAAACGCGCGGCAGCTCAGGCAACAACTGTGTGGACACGACCTTGCTCCCCGGGCACGCTCGCTCTGGCCTTCCGGGGGTGCGATGACACGTGGCGGCCAGGGCGAGGCAAGGCAACTATCTCCATGGCGACCACGGGGGGAGAGTTGTCTGGCGTGGCTTGCGGCGAGAACGCGGGGTAGGCGGCTCAAGCAGGGTTAGCTCGTCGGCAGCCTCAAGAGTCTCAATAGGCACCACGCGCATGCGCTTGACCCCTGCCAGTTCAGCAAGTGAACAGAGAATGAAAATGGTACCGAGTGGTCCTAGAAGGCCGTAAGCGCCGGACACGGCCTGTACAATCAAGAACCACCAGCCTTGAAATATCCCCACCCCGTGACTTACCGCCAAATTAATGTACAGCAATAATGGCATGCCGAGCCCCAGGAGAAGCACAGGAGCATTTGTTGTAAGTCGGTGCCGCCACAGAGCTCCGGAATACACCGGCTCGGCAAAACAAGTGGCAAGTGGCCAAGCCCAAGCGGCGCTAAGGGCAGGGATGATTAGAAACGGCGAGCGAATTAGCAGCAGCGTCAGTCCCACAAGAAGGCTAAGGTAGCCGGTCAAAAGCCGGGCCATTTCGTTTATCGCCCTTCCCTCACGTGGCCGGAAGTAGCCCAAGAACCGGCGAGAAAGAAAAAAGAACACCAGCCCCACCAATAGGAGAATTAGTGTGGGGGCTAAACGCGGATCGGTGCTAGGTCCGATGTTGGTAGGGACCTGAAACTTATACACAGGAATAAGTCCTCCGGCGGCCAGTCCGTACATCAGAGCCAAACTGAGCACGGCCGGCAAACCAAAAGAAGCCAGGTTTCGCAGATGCCTAAGGAGGGCGCGCAAGGCTACTCGCGAAGAAAGCGCCCAGATCATGGCGACAAACAAAGTTGGCAGCAGCATCAGCGCACCGAGGAAGCCAATTGCACCCTCAGTCAGATAGCGCCCGGAGCGGAGCAACAAGGCCGTTGTGGGATCGCGAGGGGTTTCGGCTATAGAGTCAAGAGAAAGGATAAGCCGTTCGATGGCCGCCCCTTGGGTGATCAGGCCTGCCGCTGTGGGCTGGCCTGGGCCGTCGTCGTAAAGGTGAAGGGAAGGAATGCCTCGGCTTAGCCCCGCTACCTGGTCGCCCTCTGAGATGGATAGGGCGTGATCGGCAGCTTGACTTAGCAACCCAGGGATCTTGAGATCAAGACCGACCTCGGCAAGCACTCTGCTAACTAGCTGTACGTACCAGCCGGGGGCGGCTCTCTGCGCTCCTGTTACTCCCGCGCTAAGAAAACGGCTTCTCTCCTTGCCCAGCCCCTGGAAAGAAAGGATGGCAAGAACGTCCTCGGCAGCTCCGCTAACGGTGAGATAACGGTCTATGCCTAGGCCACCTGTGGAGCTGTCCTCTGTGGACAAGAAGACCAAGGTTTTCTGGTGTGGGCGAGAGCTGAAAACCTGGATGAGCTCAAGCAGTACTGCCGTTCCAGTGGAATGCGTCAGGGGCTCGACCTTCACCACCGGAGGCGTGTCGCGGGGCGCAGCGATGATGATGGTCTCACGGCTGCTGCCGGGAAGGACAACCACCACGTTGCGCAGGGTAACCTTCCGGTCGCCCAAGGGGGCAGTAAAGACATCTACGTCGGCCATGCTTTGGTCGGGGAGTTTTTCCAAAATCCACTCCACCACCCCTTGGGCGTCTGGGGCTTCAAGAGCTCGTTCAGGATAGTACTGACTCATGCCCTCGGCGGTCCGGAAAGCTCGCGCCGCGTCAAAAAAGGTAGGTCCCGAAGCAAGCTCGACGCTGAAAGAGGGAGAGGAAATGGACAAGAAAACCACGCTTCCTGCAAACAGGAAGAGTGCGCTGCAAAAAGCATATACTATCTTCCGCCACTGTCGCACACGGTCGACAAGGCGCCGGCGGATAGTTAGCGGCATGAATGGCTCCGGTCCAGTTAATTTGGAGCAGAGATTTTAGCTTTCTTAAGCGCTATGCGCCACGCTATAAGCTGGGGCGGCGTTTGCGGGAAACAAGACGCTCGATCATCTTCTCGGCGAGGGCGGTTGCAGGGACATGGTAGCGTCCAGATTGCACGAGCTCGTGGATTACCTTGACGCGCGAGACTGACGTTTCGGCTGCGGGTACGGGCGAGCACGGCGTTTGGTGGTGAAGCGCCTCATTTTTGTCTGCGCCTGTTTCCACAAGCAGCTCCTCGTCGGGTCGGTAGTCACTATTGCTCATGCTATTCTCTGTATCGGCGGCGAGTAGTCCTCTCTTTATACGGAAAGTAGAAAGACGTGGTCTGCTCGGCAGGGTTTTAAGAACCGGAGAATGGGGATGAAACTTACAAGTATCGAGGATGCGCGCTCTCTAATACTGCGCGAAGCCTTTCCACTTCCGGTACAAAGACGGCCTTTAGCACAGACACTTGGTCTAGTTCTAGCCGAGGACGTCATCGCGCCCTATCCGTTGCCCCCGTTTGACAATGCAGGCATGGACGGATATGCGATTCGGGCACGCGACGTAGCTGACGCCAGCCCGGAGCAGCCTGTGAAACTGGCGATCGTGGACACGGTAGCTGCTGGCCAGATTTCTTCGCACCGATTGCGGCCGAATGAGGCGGTCAGAATTATGACCGGAGCACCGATTCCCGAAGGGGCCGACGCAGTGGTCCAAGCTGAGGCCACCTCCGAACAGGGAGAATATGTCCTGGTACGTGAACCGGTCAAGCCGGGCCGTCACATTCGCCGCGCGGGTGAGGACGTAGCGGCCGGGGAGCGAGCGCTTTTGGCGGGAACTCCTCTGGGCCCGGCAGAGATAGGGCTTCTTGCTTCGCTAGGACAGGCCTGGGTGTCTGTGCACCGGCCACCCACAGTGGCCATTATCTCCACCGGTAGCGAGCTTGTGGAAGTGGATCAGCCCCTAGGACCAGGGCAAGTGCACAACTCAAACGCCTACACGCTAAGAGCTTTGTGTCAACAAATGGGGCTACAGCCCGATGTTTTGGGCATTGTGCCCGACGACTACGAGGCGACCAAGAAACTGTTTGAGCAAGGACTTGCGCACGATGTCCTGCTCACCACTGGGGGTGTCTCGGTGGGTCAGTTTGACTTTGTGAAAAGCGTGCAGGATGAACTGGGCGTGGAGCGCCGCCTGTGGGGAGTGGCTGTAAAGCCTGGCAAGCCTCTGGTATTTGGGGTCCGTGGTGGAACACTGGTCTTTGGTCTACCTGGGAATCCGGTGTCGAGCATGGTCTCTTTTGAACTATTTGTGCGGCCTGCTTTGCTCCGTCTGATGGGGCACCGCAGAAATCTCCGGCCTCTTTACAAGGCAGTGGTCGCCGAGGACATTGCCAACACAGATAACCGAGTTTTCGTGGTGCGGGTACGCGCGTGGCGGGAAAACGGCGTTTGGCACGTAAGCTCTACTGGAGCTCAAGGTTCGGGAATCCTGCGTTCCATGGTGGGTGCGAACGGCTTCATCTTTGTGCCTCCCGGGGTCGGCGGGGTCAAAGCGGGCGAGACTGTGGATTTCATGCTCCTGCGCGAGGACCTGGTGGAGCCATAGGCGGTCTCCTGCGGGTGGGTTAAGCGCGATTGTGCAATGTATTATGGAGCGGTACAATTGGAACCATGAACAGGTTAGGCGTATATTCCCCGGCGGGCGGCGCCAATGACGGTTTGTTCGGCCGCGTAAGGTGGACTGGGGAGGCTCGGCGGTAGATTCTGCCGAGCCTTGTTTTTTGTTGACTTGGGGCGGTGATGGGTAAGGGCAGAAAATCAATGGCTGCAAGAGCACGAAAGGAGAATTGATGGCCAACCATTTCACCCCCGAAGAGTTGGCGAAGGAGTTTGGCACAGACACCCGGGAGCTGATTCAGTTCTGCCTGCGCGAAGGCATTCCCATCTACAAGGGGAAGATTGATCGCAGCCTTCTTACAGCAGTGATGAGGGCCAAGGGTGTTGAGCTACCCAAGAGCCGGGAGGCTTCCCACAGCGCAAGAATTTAGTCCACCCTGCTTGCTCTTGACAAGAGCTAGGCGAGCAGCGAGCGGGCGCGTCTGATTATTTCTAGCGAAAACGCTCTTTGCTCCTCGGAAGTTGCCCCTGGTCCTGGCAGCGGAACGGTGACGGCACTGTCGCATTCGTAGGCCCAGCGTCTTATTGCCAGCATTAGATCGAGTTCCATTTGCGGCACAGCAACCAAGCACAACGAAGGCCGGTTTACTGAGAGTCCCAATGTTTGGTGGTGCTCCTTCCGGTTCAGACAGCGGGGGCAGCTCTCCCAAATCCCCTTCAGAAGCAGCTCGGTTTGACTGTCAAGGGCATCTGCTGTAATGGAAAGAGAATCCCTAAGCAGTCCGCCCCACACCACATTGATTCTCACCTGACGCCGCCCGGGTTCCCCGTCGAGCGGCCATAGACTAACAAAATGCAGTTCACTAGCTTCAAGAAGAGAAAGATATGATCTTCTTACGCTGAGCAAGTGTTGGGTAGCAGAGGCCACCTCCTCTGCTTTCTTGCGCCGCCTTTCTCTCAGCAGGCGGTCAAGCAGCTTTTGAGACCGTTCCAAGGGATCAGGCAGGTCAATTTCCAGGCTGCCGGCTAGCCAGCCCAGTATGGCAAGGAGTAGCTCATCGTGCTTGCTCTTGGCTTGCGGATCCCCTGTGCACGGGGCAAGACAAGAGGACTGTGCTGCCCTCGCGCACGGATAAGCACGGGCGCGCCGCGAGCACCGGCGAAGAGGGTAAAGGTCTCGAAGTAGTGCGATCGCGGCGCGCACCCGGGTGCGGCTGCGAAACGGTCCCAGAAACACAGCGTTTGAGGACCGGGATGGCTCGTCGGGAGGCCTGGTCAAATGCTTAGGAGCTTGCGTGGTAAGTCCAAGCGCGAGGCCGTCGCGACCGTGGCTGATCTTGAGGTAGACGTAGTTTTCAGGGCGTAAACCGTGGGAGTTAAACACCGGCCGGTGCTCAAGAATTTGTCGGTGTTCCTCCACAAGAGCCTCAAGCGGGGTAAGCGCTTCTTCCCACACTATGTGCTCTACTGCTTGAATGGCCTGACGCAAGCCACGACCGAGCGAGCTTCCGTTGATAAAGTACGATCGCACCTTCTCCGCCAAGCAATCCGCTCTACCTACGAACAGGGTGGCACCATCCTTGCTGACGAAGCGGTACACTCCCGGCTTGCGCGGCAAGTGTCGGGTGAGCGGCAACTTGCGAGCGGCAATGCGCGACGCGGGGTTAACCAGTGCTCGCACCTCTTCCAATGTGTTTACGCCTTGATCGCAGAGTAAGTGTGCCAAGTGGACGAAAACATGCTGCACTGCCAGGGCGTCGGCCAGAGCGCGATGGCAGGCAGAGACTGGGGCGCGCAGCGCTTCGGCCACCGTGTGCAGTCGGTAATTGGGTAGACCGGGGAGAAGTACCCGCGAAAGTGGCAGCGTATCAATAGCTCCTTCACCCAGCCTGTGGCCCTTCAGTCGAGCTAGCTCGTAGTTCAGAAACCCTACATCAAAGGCGGCGTTATGAGCCACCACCACTGCTCCCTGCAAGAACTCCAACAGTTGGGGGAGGACCTCCTCAATGCGAGGAGCGTCGGCCACCATTTCTTGCGTGATACCAGTGAGGCGGGTGATCATGGGGGGGATGGGCCGCATGGGATTAACCAAAGTATTAAACCGGGCCACTTCCTTTAGTCCTTCAATGCGGACCGCGCCAATCTCGGTAATCTTGCTCACTCCTGGCCGGGAGCCCGTGGTTTCCAAATCCAATGCCACGAAAGGCACGTCCAGGATCTCAGGGTCAGGGATCTCCCAGGCTCTAAGAAACAGGTGCCGTTTGCGGTTGGGATCCCAGAAGAAGCGTCTGTCGTGCTGGGCCAGAGCTCTCAGTATTTCGACGCACAGTTCCTCGGGTGCCTGTGAGCAGGCAAGAAGTACGCGGACCGCTTCCTGGGCCTCGAGCGGCTCTCCGCGCACCATGAGTATCTCATGTAGCCGATCGGCTACCTTAAGCGACAGTTGCAACTGCATGGAGGCTCCTGCACGTCTGCCGTGCGGAGTTTCCTTGAAAAGGCTAGGCTCATCTTGGACAATACTAGCACCTTGGACCCAGGACACGCTTGGGTGCGTCGAGAGGAGAAACTGTGCTGGACAGGAAACAGATTGAGGAAATTCTCCCTCACAGAGACCCGTTTCTGCTGATTGACCGGGTGGTGGAGCTTGTTCCAGGCGAGTATGCCGTGGCCGAAAAGGACATCCTTCCCACTGAGGAAGTCTTTAAGGGACACTTCCCTGGCCATCCTGTCTACCCGGGAGTTCTCCAGCTTGAAGCCATGGCGCAAACGGGGGCCGTTGCCGTGCTTGCTCAGCCAGAGGCAAAAGGTAAGATTATTTTGTTTGCCCGGGCTGACGACGTCCGTTTTCGTCGTCCGGTGGTGCCGGGAGACACGCTTCGAATTGAGATGCGTCTCACCAAGAGCAGAGGCCCGGTCGGAAAGGGCGAGGGCCGCGTGTATGTGGGCTCCGATCTGGCCTGTAGCGGAACGCTAACTTTTGCGATAGCCGAACCCTGACCCATGCCTGGTATCACGAATTCCTCCCTTCTTGGGAGACCTGTAACCATAACTGGCCTGGGGGCTTACACGCCTCCGAAGGTTCTTACCAATGATGACTTGGCGGCCTTTCTCGACACCTCCGACGAGTGGATCACCAAACGCACTGGTATCAGAGAGCGGCGTGTAGCGGAGGAGGGCTTAAGCGCTTCTGACTTGGGCATTCCAGCAGCACAAGCCGCTCTGACAGATGCGGGGGTGGGTCCAGAGGAGGTCGGGCTGGTCATTGTGGCCACGATAAGTCCTGACCGGATCATGCCAGCAACAGCATCTCGAGTTGCACACCGATGCGGTTGCGTTAATGCCGGCTCGTTTGATGTGTCGGCGGGTTGCACCGGGTTTGTGTATGCTTTGGCTATGGCGGCGGGGGCAGTGGCAAGCGGACTTCACGAACACGTGCTTGTGGTGGGAGCTGAAGCAATCTCGCGGCTTTTGGATTGGGAAGACCGTTCCACCGCTGTTCTTTTTGGAGATGGAGCGGGGGCGGCCGTGGTTTCGGCTCTAGCGGCCGCCCCCGCGGATCCTACGGCAAGTGAGGTTACTGGCGCGGGAATCCTGGGCTTTGACCTGGGCAGCGACGGAGCGGGAGAGGAGTTGCTCATGATTCCTGCCGGAGGCTCGCGCCTTCCGGCTTCGCATGACACTGTATCCAACCGCCTTCACTACATGAAGATGAACGGTCAGGAAATTTACCGCTTTGCCACCCGGGTAATTGTGAGCTCTGCGGAGCGAGTTCTGGAACGGTGCGGCCGAAGAATCGAGCAGGTAGACTTGTTTGTTCCTCACCAGGCCAATTTGCGCATCATTGAGGCCGCAGTAAGCAAGTTGGGCATTTCGGAGGACAAGGTCTACACCAATCTTCAGGCCTACGGCAACACTTCCTGCGCCTCAATACCTTTGTGCTTGGTGGAAGCACGGGCGCAGGGCCGACTCAAGCCCGGGGACCTTGTGCTGCTTATGGGCTTTGGGGCAGGGCTTACCTGGGGTGCCTGCCTCATGGAATGGACACAGGGGACGGGCTCCCCGAGCATGGAAAATCCGGACAAGGAGAAGAGTTGAACATGGGAGGATTTCTTGTTCTGTGCCCGGGTCAAGGCAGCCAGTCTCCCGGAATGGCGGAATATCTGTGGCAGTACGAGCGGGCGCGTGAAACCTTTGCTATAGCAGGCGAAATTTTGGGTTGGGACATTGGAGAGCTCTGCCGGCACGGCACCATGGCCGAGCTTACCCGGACCGACCGCACGCAGCTTGCCATCCTCACCTGCAGTGTGGCGGTGTGGAGAGTGCTGGAAGAGAGGGGTCTTAGTGTCTCTGTGGCTGCAGGTCATTCCCTGGGGGAGTACTCGGCGTTGGTTGTCACCGGCCACCTCTCTTTTGCGGACGCTTTGCGCGTAGTGGAGGTGCGTGGCCGAGCCATGCAAGCCTGTGCCGAACAGCGCGGTGGAGCGATGGCCGCAGTTATCGGGCTGGAGGCAGAGACGATAGAGGAGATCTGCGCTTCGCTTTCGGATGTCTGGCCGGCAAACTACAACTCTCCGGGGCAAGTGGTTATATCGGGAACAACTGAGGGAGTGCAGGCCGCAAGCGAGGCCTGTGAGGCTAGGGGGGCCAAGCGGGTGATTCCTCTGCAAGTTGCGGGCGCTTTCCACACGCCGCTTATGGAGGGAGCGGCGGAAGCTCTCCGTGCTGCCTTAGACAGAGTGGAGTTTCACGAGGGTAAAGCAAAATTTTTCTCAACCACCGAGCTTCGCTTCCCGGCCCCGAGCGAACTTCCGGAGGTCCTTGCGCGCCAGCTACTTTCTCCGGTTAAGTTCGCCCAGGCAATGACGGCTCTCTTACAAAGCTCGGAGGCGCCTGCGCGTGGGCTTGAAGTAGGGCCGGGCAACGTTCTTGCTGGTCTTATGAAGCGAATTGCCCGTGACTTTCCCGTATCTTCCACCGGGGATGCTGAGTCGCTGGGCGGGGTAATTGCTGCTCTTTGAAGCAAAGCAGGGCTACTTGAGCGGGGGATGAGATCGGAGGGCTTATATGACAGAAGCAGCTGCACCATTGACGGGACAGGTGGCGCTGGTTACTGGCGGAGCCAGGGGCATTGGAAAAGCAATTGCTTTGCGTTTAGCCAAAGACGGTGCCAGAGTGGGCATAGTGGATTTGGCTGAAGGCGGCGCTGCCACTGCAGAGGAAATCGCGGCGGCTACCGGCCAGACCACCACGTTCGCTAAAGCAGATGTGTCGGTCGAGGACCAGGTCAAGCAGGCAGTGCAAGCAGTGGAGTCCGCTCTTGGCCCCATTGACATCCTGGTTAACAATGCCGGTATAACCCGGGACAACTTGTTGCTAATGATGGCTGAAAAAGACTGGGATGCTGTACTTAACGTGAATCTTAAGGGCGCCTATCTAATGTCCAAAGCTGTCTTGCGGGGAATGCTCAAACGCCGGCGCGGCTCCATCATCAACATATCAAGTGTCGTAGGACGTCGGGGCAACGCGGGACAGGTTAACTATAGTGCCGCCAAAGCCGGCCTTCTTGGGCTAACTAAATCCTTAGCCAAGGAAGTGGGCTCACGCAATATTCGCGTGAATGCTGTGGCCCCCGGATACATTGACACAGAAATGACCGCCGCCCTTGATGAGCAAACTAGGACCGCGCTTGTGGCGCAGATTCCGCTGGGCCGCATTGGTTCGCCTGAGGCGGTGGCCGAGGCAGTGGCTTTTTTGGCAAGCGATCGCGCCGAGTACATTACCGGAGCAGTGCTGCCGGTGGACGGTGGTCTTGGCATGTAGAGGACCCGGCCGACCTCGGGAGGTGAAGACTTTGGGCGAGGCAAGAAAGACAGTGGAACAAAGACGGGTCGTGGTTACCGGGTTGGGGGTGGTTTCTCCGCTCGGGGTGGGGAAAGAGCGCTTTCTTGAAGGTCTGCTGGCTGGCCGCTCCGCTGTGCGGCGCGTGGAGCGCTTCGACCCCACTGACTTTCCGGTCAAAATTGCCGCAGAGGTGCGCGATTTTGATCCACTTGCTTTTATTGACAAGAAGTGGGCCAAGCGGATGGATCGCTATGCTCAATACGGGGTGGCAGCTGCCATGCAGGCCGTGGAGGACTCGGGGTATCCAGTAGGCGAGGACCCATATGCTATTGGCTCTCTAATCGGATCAGGTGTGGGGGGTCTAGATACTTTCCTTGAGCAGACAGGAGTGCTCTTGCAAAAAGGCCCCACCCGGGTAAGCCCCTTCTTTATTCCCATGATGATCCCTAACATGGCCTCGGCTTGTGCGTCGATCATTCTGGGTCTGAAGGGTCCGGTAAACGCTACCTGCACAGCTTGTGCCGCCGGCACCAACGCTATAGGAGATGCCCTTTCTCTTATCCGCCGCGGAGATGCCACCGCTATGGTGGCTGGAGGAGCGGAAGCGGCGGTAAACGAGGTGGGTATGGCAGCCTTTGCTGCGTTACGGGCGCTTTCGTCGCGAAACGATGAGCCAGAGCGGGCCAGCCGTCCTTTTGACGCAGAGCGAGACGGGTTTGTCATGGGGGAAGGAGCTGGCGTGCTCGTGCTGGAGGAGCTGGAACACGCACTGCGGCGGGACGCACACATTTACGCTGAGATTGTTGGCTACGGCATGAGCGGTGATGCGGTGCATTTAACGGAACCTGACGAGACCGGCGAATCAGCCGCGGTAGCAATGAAGCGGGCGCTAGCAGACGGAGGAGTTGAGCCGGCCGAGGTGGACTACATCAATGCGCACGGCACCTCTACCCCGCTTGGCGACATTATGGAAACCCGCGCCATCAAGCTTGCCTTGGGCGAGCACGCCAAGAAGGTCATGGTTAGCTCCAACAAGAGCATCTTTGGGCACTGTCTTGGCGCGGCGGGCGGGCTTGAGGCGGCGGCTACCTTGCTTTGCATGGAAGTTGGCAAGGTTGCGCCTACTATTAACTTGGAAAATCCGGACCCGGAGTGCGATCTGGACTACGTGCCCAATGTGGCCCGCGAAGCCGAGATAAACGTAGCCATGTCAAACAGCTTTGGTTTTGGTGGTCACAACGCCGCTCTAGTGTTCCGCAGGTGGAATGGCTAAGTACGTAACTATTCGTCTGCCGCGGCGGGAGCCGCCACCGCCTCCGCGCGAAGAAGGGGAGCGCTGCAAGAACTGCACAGCGCTGTTGGCGCCGGGGGAGTTGGAGCGGTCCTTGCGAGTGTGCCCCCACTGCGGGTACCACTATCCGATGCCTGCGCACGAACGGATTGCTAGCCTGGCAGACGCGGGCACGGTTTCCTTCCTGGCGGAGGAGGTGCGACCGGTTGACGCGCTTGAGTTTTTCGACACCAAGGCCTACCCAGACCGGCTGACGGAGGCGGTGGCGGCCACAGGACTAAGCGAGGCGTTTGTAGCGGCTTTGTGTGCGGTGGAAGGACATCCCGTGGCTTTGGGGGTGCTGGATTTCCGCTTTCTGGGCGGGTCGATGGGCTCGGTTGTGGGTGAGCGTTTTTGCCGCCTGGCCCAAGCTGCGGTACGGGAGCGCCGGGCCATGGTGGTGGTAGCTTCCTCGGGCGGCGCCCGTATGCAGGAAGGAGTTCTCTCGCTTATGCAAATGGCCAAGACGGTGGTGGCAGTGCAAATGCTTGTCCAAGCTCGTCTTCCCTACCTCACGATTCTTACCCACCCTACTACGGGCGGTGTTTTTGCCAGTTTTGCCACCGTGGCGGACGTGATCCTAGCGGAACCGGGAGCGGTTATGAGCTTTGCTGGTCCGCGGGTGATAGAGCAGACTACGCGCGAAAAGCTCCCTCCCGGATTTGGCTCTTCTGAGTCGCAGCTGGTCCACGGCCAGGTGGACATGGTGGTAGATAGAAGGCAGCTCAGAGACAAGTTAGCTAAGTGCCTTTACTTCCTTGGGGGAGGTGAGCAGCGTGGCTGAAAGGCTGTCTCCCGAGGAAGCATGGAAGATTGTGCAGCTGGCCCGTCACCAGGACCGACCGCAAACGCTGGACTACATAAGTGAAATCTTGCCGGACTTTCTTGAGCTTGCCGGTGACCGTCTTCACGCAAACGACAAAGCCATTGTGGGTGGGCTGGGCACCTTAGGCAATCGGCGCATTATGTTGATTGGGCACCAGAAAGGCCGCACCCTTAAGGAACGACAAGAGCGCACTTTTGGTATGGCTCGGCCGGAAGGCTACCGGAAAGGCATGCGCCTTGCCCGTCTGGCGGAGAAATTTGGCCTTCCCGTGGTGACGCTGGTGGATACTCCGGGTGCCTATCCGGGCAAGGATGCGGAGGAGGGCGGTCAGGCGAGCGCTATTGCACGTAGTATTGAGATCTTCGCTACTTTGCTGAGTCCCACGGTGGCGGTCATCATCGGGGAGGGCGGATCGGGAGGGGCGCTTGCCTTGGCTGTGGCTGACAGAGTGTTGATGTTGGAAAACTCGATCTATTCGGTTATTTCTCCCGAAGGTTGCGCCGCGCTTCTCTGGAGAGACTCAGCTGAGGCTCCCCGAGCGGCGGCCACTTTGCGCCTGTTTGCTCATGACCTTCTGGAGTTGGGAGTAATTGACAAAGTGATACCAGAGCCAGAGGGAGGCGCTCACACGGATCTCAAGAGCGCAGCTGAGCGATTAAAGGAAGAAATCCTGCTCGCGCTCGAGGAGCTCAGTGCGCTTTCTCCCGAAGAGCGCTTGCGGCTAAGGCACGAGAAGTATCTTAATATGGGACGCTACGCAGTCTTTCAGGAAGAGCCCCATCCCAAAGCCGATTCAAGATAAGGACGCCAGGCTTCAGGTATCACGCGCTGCGAAGCAAGCACAAAGTCGCCTGGGAGCGGAGGCCGGGGTTTTCGGGAGGGCCACATGCCTGCTTCAGAAGGTAGGCAAGCTCCCTTGCGCACGTTACACATAGCGCAGGAGGTAATCACGTTCTCCCAGGAAGTTTTTCCCCCGCGGCTGCGCGGAATAATGTGATCAATAGTCAGGTGCTGAGTGCTTCCGCAGTACTGGCAGCGGAAACCATCTCGGGCAAGGATGGCACGGCGGGACAGCCTGCGCCCCTCGGGCCGAGGCACCCGCACAAAGTAGTTGAGGCGTATGACAACGGGCACGGTGACCTTTTTTCTTTCGGAGCGCAAAACCGTCTCCGCGCTTTCGAGGGTTTC